>Ga0307486_1000170_pt1 | contig 68525 bp, 59 predicted proteins | sample CBIW02metaG_FD_203663 | JGI IMG/M metagenome (GOLD analysis project Ga0307486, IMG submission 203663) | Sea-ice brine microbial communities from Beaufort Sea near Barrow, Alaska, United States - CBIW 0.2 | ecosystem: Environmental > Aquatic > Marine > Coastal | place: USA: Alaska | collected... | reverse complement strand
TGCGCCAGCTGGGCAGCACGCTCGGGCAGGCGTGCGCGAGCCTGGGGGCAGTGCTGGATCCGCAGGTTTTCGTTTTTGGCGGGGGAGTGGCCGCCGCGGGAGACCTGCTGCTTGATCCCATCCGAGCGGCCTATTTGGACTATTTGCCGGCCCGCGGCTATCGCCCGGAGGCAGAGTTTGAAATTGCGCAACTCGTCAACGATGCGGGAGTGGTGGGCGCGGCCGATCTTGCCCGGCTGCATTCGGCGCGCCGCTAGAGACGGTTACCCTAGCTGCGCGCGGCATCCACGGCCCGGGAGCGGGGCCCACTAAGCTTTCGTAGTCGGATAAAGGAGTGCGAATGTTCTATTGGGTCATGAAGAACATCGTCATTGGCCCGCTGCTGCTTTCCTTGTTCAGGCCGTGGATTATTGGACTTGAGAATATTCCGAAGTCCGGCCCCGTTATTTTAGCCAGCAATCACCTGTCGTTCATCGATTCCGTCTTTCTTCCCCTCGTGGTGCCACGCCGAGTGGCTTTTTTGGCCAAGAGTGATTATTTCACCGGTAGCGGACCGAAGGGCTGGGCTACCAGAATGTTCCTGACGGCCGCCGGCCAGCTTCCCATCGATCGCTCGGGGGGCAAAGCCTCGGAGGACTCGCTCAACACCGGCCTGCGAGTGCTTGGTGAAGGCCGCATTCTTGGAATCTACCCCGAGGGTACGAGAAGCCCTGATGCCCGTCTCTATCGCGGTCGCACAGGCGTGGCGCGCATGGTCCTGGAATCGGGTGTACCGGTCATCCCCGTGGCCATGATTGACACTGAGAAAGCCATGCCGACCGGAACACGCATTCCCCGCGTGCGCCGTATCGGCATCGTCATTGGAGCACCGCTGGACTTCACTCGATTTGAGGGCATGGAGGGCGATCGTTTCGTGCTGCGCAGCGTCACCGATGAACTTATGTATGAGCTCCAGCGGCTCAGCACCCAGGATTACGTGGACGTTTACGCGTCGTCGGTCAAGGAGAAGCGAGCCAGCCTTTCGCGCTAGGCTGAGAGGCGTTCTCTGCACGGTCAGCGCGTGTGGCACCTCATCCATTTCAGGCCGATACACGAAATCGGTCGAGTACAGAAAACAGGAACCATTCCGTGGTAGACCCGACCGAGCCCATTGTTGCCGCAGAACAGTCTGTCATCACGGGTCTGGACCACTGGCGCACCCTTCCCATAAAGCAGCAGCCCTCCTGGCCAGACGCCGCCAAGGTCACCGCGGCATCTGCAGAGTTGGAAACGCAGCCTCCGCTGGTTTTTGCCGGCGAAGTCGATATTTTGCGTGACCGACTGGCACAGGCTGCTGGCGGAGAAGGTTTTCTGCTGCAGGGCGGTGACTGCGCCGAGACGTTCAGCGGTGCCACGGCCGATCAGATTCGAAACCGAGTGAAGACGGTGCTACAGATGGCCGTCGTTCTTACCTACGGCGCGTCAATGCCGGTGATCAAAATGGGGCGGATGGCGGGCCAGTTCGCGAAGCCTCGTTCCAGCGACTTCGAGACGAGGGGTGACGTAACGCTGCCGGCCTACCGTGGCGATATTGTGAACGGCTACCCGTTCACCCCCGAATCACGCGAGGCCGACCCGGATCGCATGGTGAAGGCCTACCACACCGCGGCATCCACGCTTAATCTCATTCGGGCGTTCACCCAGGGTGGTTTTGCAGACCTCCGCCAGGTGCACAGTTGGAATCAGGGCTTTGCCAAGAACCCGGCAAACCAGCGCTACGAGGGCCTGGCCAAGGACATCGACCGTGCGATCAAATTCATGATCGCGTGCGGTGCGGACTTCGAGGCCATGCGCCGCACCGAGTTCTACACCAGCCACGAAGGCCTGCTGATGGATTACGAGCGTCCCATGACGCGCATCGATTCTCGCACCGGCACTCCCTACAACACCTCGGCGCACTTCATCTGGATCGGCGAACGAACCCGCGCCCTGGACGGCGCGCACGTTGACTTTCTCTCGCGAGTGCGCAACCCGATCGGTGTCAAGCTCGGCCCGACCACCTCGGCCGACGACATGCTACGCCTCGTGGACAAGCTCGACCCGAATCGCGAACCGGGACGCCTGACTTTCATCACCCGCATGGGCGCCGGCAAGGTTCGAGACGCCCTGCCACCGTTGCTCGAGGCTATCAAGGCCAGTGAGGCCACGCCCCTGTGGGTGTCCGACCCGATGCACGGTAACGGCGTTACGACACCCACCGGCTACAAGACGCGTCGTTTTGACGATGTCGTCGACGAGGTGAAAGGTTTCTTCGAGGCGCACCGTGCCGTCGGCACACACCCGGGTGGTATTCACGTCGAGCTCACCGGCGACGATGTGACTGAATGTTTGGGCGGATCGGAACATATTGACGAGGCCGCCCTCGCAACCCGCTACGAGTCGGTCTGCGACCCGCGCCTAAACCACATGCAGTCGCTCGAACTGGCCTTCCTGGTGGCCGAAGAGCTCGCCGCGCGCTAGCCTCTTCTGCTGCACCGGGCCCGGGCCCGGAAAGCGGGCCCATGATAGAACATGGGCCCGCTTTCCGAAGGTGGGCCCGGCCGGTTTATGCGGAGTGCCCACCCCGCAACCTCGCGACCTCGCGACCCTGCAAAGCTCGCAAGCCTGCAAAGCTCGGCCTGCAAAGCTCGCAAGCCTGCGAACACCCCGCCAGCGCCGTTTCTATGGCTGGTGCTAACTATCCAAAGGGATTTGTTGGTTTGAGAGTTATCGTGCTGCCCTTGGGCAATGACGCTCCGGCCGCCGGGTCTGTCGATGCCACTTGTATCAGGGACGAATAGATCGGAGCATCCGCTCCAACGTTGTACTTCAAATCGAAGCCCAAATCCGATAGTACTTTTTTACCCGCCGTCCAGGACATGCCTATGACGTTGGGGACGGTGACGGGTTCGGGGCCCCGGGAGATGACCAGGGTGATGGTTGCGCCCTCACGCAGTACGCCTTCGGGAACTTGAGTGGTAATGACGTTGCCCTCGGGCACCGTATCGCTGAAGGTCTGCTCCCCGGGCACGACGAGCAGGTTCTTACCGACGAGAATGTCGGTGGCCTCAGCGACAGTTTTGCCGTCAACATTGGGGATGGGGCCTAGGGAAATGACCAGGTTGACGGTTAAGCCCTCGAAATAGTCGCCGCCCGCTGAAACGTCGGCACCGTCGGACTCCTTAGTGGCCGAGATCACTACGTCTTTAGCGACGTCGCCATTGAAGGTGGGATCTATACTGCCGACCACGGCGTTCAATTGAGTGATGTTGTCGGACGCTTCGGCCTTCGTTGTTCCAGCCAGCGGTGGCAGGGTGATGGGCTGTAGGCCTTCGGACACGATGATGGAGACCGTGCTGTCTTGAGACACCCGGCTGCCGCCAGCAGGATCGGTGCCGATGACCAGGCCTTCTGCCACGCTCGCGCTGTAGGCGCCGCCCAATTCGGGCGTGAGGCCAAGTTTGCTCAGTTGTGCTGCGGCCGCCTCGGGAGACGCCAGTGCGAAGTCAGGCACCGTGACGTCGGAACCTGGACCAGAGCCGAAGTACCAACCGGTTCCACCGAAGGCCGCCGCAAGAAGAATCACGAGGGCAAAGAGCAAGTATCCCCGACGTTTGCGCCTATCAGCTTTGTGGGTAAGCAGATCTCCGCCTCCGGGCGGGCCGACCGGACCGGTGCCTTCGGGGTGGATGCCGAGAAGCGTCGCTGCCGGAGCCTTACTGGGCGTGAGTTTCGCTCCGAAAACCTGGGTATCGGCATTCATCAGCGCGTGGGAACCGGTGAGAAGCCCGCCCGGCAACACCATGGTGGACTGTTGGGACACATCGGGAGCGGCGCTTCGTACGAGGGCGCTCACGTCGTGCAATTGATCGAGCATAACGCGGGCATCGCGCGGGCGATCTTCCGGATCGCGCGCGGTGGCCCAGAGTACGAGCTCGTCCAGTTCGCGGGGAACAGAGGCCACTTTGCTGCTGGGCATGGGAACGGTGTCGTTGGCATGCTGGTAAGCGATCTGCATGGGGGCTTCGCCCACGTAGGGTTGCTGCCCCGTGAGCATTTCAAAGGTCATGATGCCGAGGGCGTAGATGTCGCTGCGGGCGTCGGCGATTCCGCGGGTGACAAGCTCGGGGGAGAGGTAGGCAATGGTACCGAGCAATGCTTGGCCGGTGGCCGTGTTGTTGTTTACAGCACGAGCGAGCCCGAAGTCGCTGATCTTAATGCGGCCGTCGTCGGCCAGTAGAACATTTTCGGGTTTAACGTCGCGGTGAACGATGCCGGCTTTGTGGGCCGCCGCTAGACCGCTGAGGACAGCCTCGAGAATATCCAGGGTTTGTTCTGGAGTGAGTTGACCGTAATCCTTGAGCAGGTCGCGGAGGGTGATTCCGGGCAGGTATTCCATGACGAGATAGGCCATGTCGTCGTCCTGGCCCTGATCGAAAACATTGACAACATTTGGATGCGCCAGCCGGGCGGCCGATCTTGCCTCCTGGATGAAGCGAATCTTGAAGGCGCTGTCATCAGCGAGATGACCGTGCATGATCTTGATGGCCACACGACGTTCGAGGCGCTGATCGGTGGCGAGGTATACCGTAGCCATGCCCCCGCGTGCGATGCGTGAGCGCACCTGATAACGGCCATCTATTAGACGGCCGATCATCTGGTCGGTCGAGGAAACACTCACTCCTTGATTCTAGGGAATTCAGCTGCGAGGTCGGCGCGCGGCGCGCAGAGGATGGCGTCCCGGTCCGGGACCCAAAACGGTGCTGGGCGAACCAAGCGTTACCCGATCTGGCTAAGCCAGGCCTCAGCTGAAGTTTGCCACTTGGCGTAGTAGTCCGGGTAAGCAGAGATCTGCACTGCTTGGGCAGCCTGAGTCACAGTCATTGCCTCCCAGCCGGCAATGTCCAAAAGGCCGCGCGTCACTGTGGGATTCGGATTGCTCGCGCCTCCGAAGAAGGCCAGGCTTGCCCGCACCGGGTTCATTACCTGTTCGGGGGAGCCCCAACCGGCGCTCGGACGCTGCTGAAACAGGCCGAGGGAGTCTCGATCGCCGTAATCGACGTTGCGGAGGCCAGACTCCTGAGCTGCGGCGGCTAAAGCGATAACAAGTCCAGCGTCGCTGACACCCGCGCCACGCCCCACGGAAACGATCGTCTGGGCGTTGTGAAGCATCTCGGAAGACATAGGCGTTACGATGCCGGAGGTCGCGATGGGCGCTGACGCGGCGGATGCTGGTGCGGACGTTGTTGGTAGGGCGAGGACCTGACCGGGGTAGATGATGCTCGACCAGCCGAGCCCATTGGCATCGAGCACAGCCTGCACGCTCACGCCGGCGGCTTTTGCCACGGCGGTGATCGTGTCGCCAGACTCGATGGTATGGGTGGTGCTAGCGGCGAGAGCCTCCACCGGAGCAACCCACACGGCCGCTGCCATGGCAGCCGGTGCCGCCAGAAGTACAACCTGGTCGGGATGGATGACACTCCGATTGTTTAAGCCATTGGCCGCGAGAACGGAAGCGGTGGTCAGGCCGTGGGCGGCGGCAATTGCGCTGATGGTGTCACCGCTTCGCACCGTATAACTGTTCGCCACACTGCTAACGGACGCGGTCGGTGTTGCCGCCGGCGCGTCAGTTTGGCTGAGGGTGAGAACCTGATTGGGAAAAATCAGGGCGCGGGAATCGAGGCCGTTGGCGGTCAGAACCGCGGATGTTGACAGCCCGAAGCGGGCCGCAATGCCGCTGACGGTATCTCCGGTGACCACCGTGTACTGGGGAGGCGCGCTTTCGGTCGAGGCGGTTTGGATGGACTGATTGATCGCGCCAACGGCTAGAAGCGGAGTTGTTTCGGCCAGTTTGGACTTGAGTGGCTTCTTGACCAAGGGCTGAGCCTGCGCGGGTGCCGCAAGGTTCAGGCCGATGGCCAGTGTGCTGACCAGAACGATGGGCACCGTGAGAAGTGTGGGGTGGGAGCGCAACATACCGGGCTTCCGGGATGGTCCTACCTTGCCAACGGAACTATTACCAGAGGCAACGGTCGATGCTCGGACCTCCCCGAACGCACGGCTGTCTGAAACGCACTTCGACGCCTCAAGACCGGCTCGCACCGTCGCATCCGTCATAGTCGTTTTCACTTTTGACGACATGGTGCTCCATTCTTTGTGCTGACAACATCAGTGTGTAAAGACACAGTCATCTGGAAGAGACAGGTCAATCCCCCAACGACGGTTGCAGCAGTTCTCATTGAGAGGTTTCCACAATTATGAGGTGTAGTCAATTGATCGTACGGTGGCGAACGGCTTGATTGGGCTTTTAAGCGAAGAACGTTTTGTACGCGGCCCAAAATCGTGGGAAGCTGACGGAGTGAGTGATGTGTCTTTAGAGCCCGAGTGGCTTACTATTCCCGCCCTTGTCAACCTGCTCGGCATGAGTCAGAGTCGGGTACGCAACTTGATCGATGACAGGTATCTTCTGGCCATCCGGCGGGAGAACGTCGTATCGGTTCCTTCGGTGTTCCTCCGAGACGGCGCCCCCGTTCCTGAACTTCGCGGGACACTTTTCGTGCTGGCAGATGACGGCTTCACCGACATGCAGGCCATGACGTGGCTCCTCGAGGTCGACGATAGCCTCGGGGTTGCCCCGATTCACGCGCTTCGTGCCGGTCGCAAAGCGGAAGTGCGTCGGGTCGCTCAAGCCCTCGCTTGATTCAATCGCACCCACCACACTCAAAAGGAGCGGCGGGTGACCCGATCGGTCATTTCGAGTAGTTTGTGTCTTGCTATCGCACTGATCGGCGCCGTACGAAGCGCGGTCAAGGCTGTTTCAACCTGCGTCGTAATTAGATCCTCAACCCGGTCGACTGCGCCACTGTCCAGAATGATCTTCTGCAAAGAACGAATTTGCTGGGAAGTCAGTGCGGCGTCACCGAGTTGCGCGTCGAGCGTGGCCCGATCTGAATCCTGAAGGCGTTCCCGCGCGAGGGCAATCAAGACAGTGCGTTTGCCCTCGGTTAGATCATCACCACTCGGTTTGCCGGTGATAGTGGAATCGCCAAAGACCCCGAGAAGGTCATCGCGGAGCTGGTAGGCCATGCCGAGGGGCAGGCCAAACTCCCGAAGGGAGTGAAGCTGGGCGTCCGAAGCGCCGGCCAGTGCCGCTCCAATCACGAGAGGCGCCTGCACGCTGTATTTCGCGGACTTGAAGACAATAACGCGCAGGGCGCGGTCGAGCAGTTCTGCCTCCGGATAGGCCAGCCACGCGCGTTCCTCCAATATGTCCAGGTACTGCCCCGCGGTTACTTCGGTTCGCATGTGGTTGAACTCGAGCCGTGCGCGTCGTGCCGAGCCGCGATCCGTCATGTCGAAGAGCCCCTCGTCGAGGAGTTCATCACTCCAGCCGAGAAGCAGATCACCGAGAAGGATGGCGGATGCCCGACCAAACGTTGTCGGGTTCCCTGCCCAGCCCTCACCCTGGTGCAAACTTTCGAAAAGTTTATGAGCGCTGGGGGCTCCCCGGCGAGTATCAGAGTTGTCAATAATGTCGTCGTGCACCAGCGCAGCTGCGTGGAAGATTTCCAATGCGCTGGCCACGGAAACGACGGCGTTCAAGCCCCCAGCATCGGGTACTAAAGCGGGAGATTCGGTATCAGCGTTGGAGGTGTTCGCTGCCGAATGACCCTCCGATGAATCGAGGGAGTTTGAGTGGGATATGGCGCTTAATTTTGGGGGCAAAACGCACTGCGCGCCCCAGTAACAAAATTGGGCCCTGAACCGCTTTCCACCGCTGAGAAACTGCCGTGAGTAGTCGATTAGAGGCGTTAGATCGGAGCTGATCAGGGTCACAATTGGATCGCGGGACATGAGGAACTCGTCGATGCGAGATTGAACCAAGTCGACCAGGCGTTTGCTTTCAGGCACCCGTATAGCCTAGCCATCCCGGCAGGGTTAGAATTAGATAATTCGAGCTTGTCTAGTTCGAACTTTTAAACCCACCCGCTCGATCCCGTAATTGGAGGGAATGAGATGCCGCTTTCGGAACAGGAGCAGCGACTCCTTGAAGAGATGGAGCGCAGCCTCTATCACAACGATGCCGACTTCGTCGCCAGCGTTGGAGTGTCGCGACTTCGCCCGAACTATCGATCTATTGCTATCGGGGTGCTTCTGGCCGTTGCTGGGATCGTCGCCCTCATAGCGGGTGTGGCGATTGCCACGCTGTGGTTAGGAATTCTTGGATTCATCGTCATGTTTGGCGGAGTGCTCATTGCTGTCACTCCGGGCAAGTCGATAGGCGCCGTTCCTGGACCATCGTCTCCCGGCGTTCGCCCGGCCCAAGCGAAGTCCAATCAAGGCTTCATGGATCGCTTAAACGATCGCTGGGACCGTCGACAGGATGGCCAATAGGTCCTCCCTGCTTTACCGTTTGCTAATTCAATAGTTTCATCCGCATAGGGCCGATCATTTGATCGGCCCTTTTTTGTGCCCAAATGTTGGCGATGATAGCGAGTTGTGGTCAGAGATCAAAAATGTCCCTCCACCGACGGTTCGCCGTGAATCTGGAGAAAATGAGTTCATATTTTGCGCTTTACGTGGTTTTCTTAGGTCTAGTGGATCAGAGTGGAGTAAAGTGGAGTGATACCTGAAGTTTGCCGGAAGAAAGGGGAAAGCGTGTTTCTTGGTACCTACGCCCCCCGGCTCGACGAAAAAGGTCGAATCATTCTTCCCGCGAAATTTCGGGATGAACTTTCCACCGGTGTGGTGATGACTCGGGGGCAGGAACACTGCATCTATGTCTTCAGCACCCAGGAATTTGAAACGCTGCACGACAAGATTCGCCAGGCACCGGTTACGAGCAAACAAGCTCGCGATTACCTCCGGGTGTTCCTGTCGGGCGCGAGCTCAGAAACACCGGACAAACAAAACCGCGTTACCATCCCCGGCAATCTCCGCAGCTATGCGGGGCTTGACCGGGAACTGACCGTCATCGGTGCTGGCAGCCGAGTCGAGATTTGGGACAGCGAAGCGTGGGCTACTTACCTCGCCGAGCAGGAAACCTCGTACGCCAACACGACGGAGGAGGTGATTCCGGGACTTTTCTAGCCCCTGGAGCCTGACTCCCAGCCGTTTTTGCCCTGACACACTTCCCCGGTGCCAGAACAAAATGGAGGGGAATCAGGTCTCACGGACTATCCCGGCGTTATGGCCAGCAATGAAATCCACACCCCGGTCCTGCTCGATCGTTGCGTTGAGCTCCTCGCACCGGCTCTTGAAAAGCCCGGCGCCGTCTTTGTCGATGCCACCTTGGGCATGGGCGGTCACGCTGAATCCATTCTTTCGCGCTTCCCCGATCTGACCCTCGTTGGCCTCGACCGCGACACCGAAGCCCTCGCCATCGCCGAAGAACGTCTCAAGGGATTTGATGATCGCGTTCACCTCGTTCATACCGTTTACGACGGCATCGGCGAAGCTCTGGATGGTCTTGGGATCACTGAGGTCGCCGGGGTGCTCTTCGACCTCGGAGTGTCGTCGTTGCAGATCGACCGTGTTGAACGCGGATTTTCATACTCCAAAGATGCCCCTTTGGATATGCGCATGGACGGTACCGAGGGATTGACCGCAGAAAGCATCCTCGCCGACTACAGCGAACGCGATCTCAAGCGCATCTTCTCGGACTACGGCGAAGAGAAACTCTCGGCCCGATACGCCAAAGCCATCGTCGATGCTCGCGAAGCAGATCCCTTCGTGCGATCTGCACAGTTGGTCGAGGTCATTACGAAAGCTACGCCGGTCGCTATCCAACGGCTCGGGCACCCGGCTAAGCGCGTATTTCAGGCGTTGCGGATTGAGGTCAATCAAGAGCTGGCTGTACTCGAGCGGGCCATACCGGCAGCGCTGGACCGGGTTACCATCGGCGGTCGAATCGTCGTCATGGCATACCAATCGCTCGAAGATCGCATCGTCAAGCGAGCCCTCGCCGCGGCGTCCGGTTCCACTGCACCTGCCGGCCTTCCCGTGGAACTGCCCGAACACAAACCGTTATTCACTCTCCTCCTGCGCGGCGCAGAACTGGCCTCTGAGGAAGAAAAAGCACGCAATCCCCGCGCGACGCCAGTTCGTCTGCGCGCCGCTGAAAGACTGAGAAGGGCCGCCGCATGAGCGACAACCTGGCACGCGTCTCATTTTCCCCCGATGAAGAGTTACTCGAATCGTCCGCGCCACCACGACGAGGATTTAGCCTCGTTTCACCCACGCCCAGCCGCCGCGCCCGCCCACGCATTTTCTATGCGCTCACCGCTGTGGCAGGCATGGCCGCCATCATCGTTGCCCAACTTCTGCTGAGCGTGGGCATAAGCCAGGGGGCCTACGAGATTTCAAGCCTGCAATCGAGCCAGTCGATGCTCGGGCGCACGGCTGCCGGCCTGAGCGAAGATCTCGCCCGGGTGTCCTCGCCACAGAGCCTTGCTGCCAACGCCGAAGGACTGGGCATGGTGAGCAACTCCAACCCCGTTTACCTGCGCCTCTCCGACGGCGCTGTGCTCGGCGCTCCGGCCTCGGCGCTGGGGTCTCGAGCAGGGGCGGCCAGTCTCGTTCCTAATTCGCTACTGAGCGGTAGCGCCCCCTTGACACCGATAACCGGTGAGGCGCCGTCGTCGTCGGGTTCAGTGGCAATAACAAGCGCTCCTGTAGTTCCTGCGGGACTCGCGGCGCCCACTACCCGATAATTTTTCTGTGTCGACCATGATGGGCAGATGAGCGTGCGCACCAGCAGTACCACAAGTACCCGTCCGCAAAAAGGCCACGGAACCAACTCTCGGTCCAGCCGTCGCCGTACCTTTTTTACCATCGTCGTTCTCTTTGCCGTCATCGGCCTGTTCTTGGTGCGGTTAGTGGATATTCAGGTCGTGCAGGCCGCTTCGCTCACGGCCGACTCTGTCGGCAACCGCTCAGTGGATCAGGTTGTGTATGGGGCCCGGGGTGAGATCCTGGATGCCAATGGTGTGGTGCTGGCCGGAACGGTTATGCGCTACAACATCACAATGTCACCCGTGAATGCCAAGAGTTTTGATCGAGTGATCGACGGAAAGAAGGTCAATATTTCGGTGGCCGAAGCCGCTGCTGAGATCGGTGCGGCTACCGGCCAAACGGGTGAGGCTGTCGTTCTTTCAATCTCCACTGCGCTCAAGGAGAATGCCAAAGCGAATTTCGCGTACATCGCCCAGAAGGTTGACATAGACGTACTGAGGGCAGTGCAGAAGCTTCATATACCCTGGACCTATTCTGAGAACAGCCCCAGCCGGGTCTATCCGAATGGGGCCGTCGCTGGAAATGTGCTCGGTTTCCTTTCGGGGAAAGGCGTTCCACAGGCTGGCCTGGAATCCGGCCAAAACGCGTGCCTGGCTTCTACGAACGGTTCTGAGACATATCAAAAGGGCGCTGATGGTGTGCGCATTCCCGATAGCAGTTTTACCGGAACCCAGGCCGTTGATGGCGGAGATGTCGTCACGACCATCGATTCCGACCTGCAGTGGTTCGTGCAGCAGACCCTCGCCGCCAGGGCTCAGGAAACCGGGGCCGCGTGGGCGACCGCGGTCGTGCAAGAAGCCAAAACCGGCAAGCTTCTTGCTGTGGCCGACTATCCGTCTGTTGACCCCAATAATGTTGGCGGTACCAAAGACCCCGAAGACCGCGGCTCGCGTGCCTTTACCCAATCCTTTGAACCAGGGTCGACCTTCAAAGCGTTGACTGCGGCATCCGTGCTTGATGCCGGTGTTGCTACGCTGAAAACAGGCGTTGTTGCGCCGTATCGTTACCTGCCCGCGAACGGTGCCAATATCAACGACAGCCATTCTCATCCGGATGAACAGATGACCCTGACCGGGGTGCTGATTGATTCCAGCAATACCGGGATGAGTAAATTTGGCGAGATGCTCACAAATCAGCAGCGCTATGACTACATGAAAGCCTTTGGAGTGGGAACTCCGACAGAATCCGGCTTTCCGCGCGAAGACGGCGGCATTCTGCATCCCGCCGACGAATGGGACAACCAGACCAGCTACGCGACAATGTTCGGCCAGGGCCTCACGACGAGTGCCCTTCAGATTGCGAGCATTTACCAGACCATCGCGAACGACGGCGTGCGCATGCCGGTGCAATTGACCGAGGGGTGTCGGCTGAAGGATGGCTCCATGACCCACGTGCCAGACGCCAACGGTACCCGTGTTTTGTCCGAGTCGGCGGCGAACGAAACCAGCGACGTACTCGAGATGGTGTATCAAAAGAGCTGGGTCGCGAACACCTGGAAAATTCCGGGCTATCGGGTAGCCGCCAAAACTGGCACGGCGCAGATGCCTGACGGCAAGGGAGGCTATTCCAACGGGTATCTGGTCTCGGTGTCGGGCTTCGCTCCGGCCGACGATCCGAAGTACGTCGTCTCGGTCAGCATCGCTGATCCTGTTAAACTGAACACGTCAGCCGCACCGGCTCCGGTCTTTCAAGAGATCATGAGCCAGGTGTTGAAAAAGTACCGGGCGGTTCCCTCCGGCGCAACTGCGCCTGACCTCCCTGCTACCTGGTAAGAAAGCGAGCCTTGCGTGTCTGAATTGGCGCCGTCGGCTCTCCGTCCCGAGCATCCCGTTCCACGGTCGTTGTCGGGATTGGTCGCCGAATTTGATCTAGAACTACGTGGAGACATAGATGGTCTCGAAGTGACCGGAGTGAGCCTGAGCTCGCGAACGGTTCAGCCGGGCGACCTCTATGTGGGAGTGGCCGGGGAGCACCTGCACGGCGCATCGTTCGCTTCCCAGGCAGCAGAAGCTGGTGCTGTAGCTATTCTGACCGACGAGGCAGGAAGCTCCCTCGCGACAAGCAGCGGTCTACCGGTTCTCGTCACCCCGGATGCCCGAGCAGCACTTGGTGCTGTCGCCGCGTGGATTTATCGCACCGCCGATAACCCCGCCACGCTGTTCGCAGTCACCGGCACCAACGGGAAGACCAGCGTTGTCTATTTGCTCTTTGGAATTTTGAACCAGCTTGGCGTGGTGTCTGGACTGACGTCTACGGCCGAACGACGCATAGGCGACCTGGCCGTCACGAGCTCCCTGACAACGCCAGAGGCAAGCGAACTCCATGCCCTGCTGGCGCGGATGAACGAGGCCAAAGTACGCGCGGTGGCAATCGAAGTTTCAGCCCAAGCCCTCAGCCGCTACCGGGTTGATGGTCTCGTTTTTGATGTTGCCGCGTTCACGAACCTCAGCCACGATCACCTCGACGATTACCCGGCCATGGATGACTATTTTCAAGCCAAACTTGAACTGTTTCAGCCGGACCGCTCTCACCGTGGCGTCATTACCGTCGACACCCCGTGGGGTCGCCGACTCGCTGACGAATGCCGCATCCCGGTCACGACCATCACGAATCTGGCCGGCGTTGATGCCGATTGGCGAATGACTGTGGTGGCCGAAACCTCTACCCACACCGACTTCGTCCTCGACGGACCCGACGGCCGCCGCCTGCGCAGTCGGGTACCTCTGCTTGGCTGGTATATGGCCGCAAACGCCGCGCTAGCCATTGTGATGCTTGTCGAGAGCGGTTACGACCTCGACGCGATCCAGCACACCCTGGATCGTGACAAGGGCATCGTTGCGTTCATTCCTGGACGTGCCGAGCGTATTTCCGGCGATCGCGGGCCCCTCGTTTATATTGATTACGGTCACACGCCCGATGCCTTTCTGAACACGCTGGCGGCACTGCGCAAATTTACCCCCGGCAAACTGATCATGATCTTTGGTGCCGATGGAGATCGTGACGCCACCAAACGTGTGGATATGGGCAGCATTGCCGCAAGAGGCAGCGATATCGTTGTCGTGACAGACTTTCATCCGCGGTTCGAAAACGCCGCGAGCATCCGTTCCGTTCTACTGGGGGCAGCGCGCGACGCCGTACCAGACGGTGAGTTCTACGAGGTGGCTAACCCCCGCGCGGCATTCCGCACGGCATTGTCACTGGCACACGAAGGAGACACCATTCTGTATGCCGGACCCGGCCACGAGGATTACCACGAGGTACAGGGCGTCAAGCTGCCCTACTCCGCTAGGGACGACTCCCGGCAAGCGCTGCGCGACGCTGGGTGGCTGTAAATGATTTCACTCACCCTGGCCGAAATCGCTGAGGCGGTCGAGGGGACTTTGCACCTCACAGGCCAATCAACGCGCACCGATCAGGTCGACGGATCAGTGCAGACCGATTCTCGACTGGTTGAACCCGGCTCCATATTTGTGGCCAAGCCGGGTGAGCTGACGGATGGGCATTCATTTGGCCCCGTCGCCGCCGCTGCGGGTGCCGCACTGCTGATCGTAGAGAGGCCGTTAGAACTTCGGATAAACCAGATCGTTGTTGCCGATTCTGTTGCGGCGCTTGGAGCCCTCGCGGCGTTCGTGGTCGCGCGGGTGCGCGCCGCCGGCATGCTGAAGATCGTGGGCATCACCGGTTCGAACGGTAAGACCACAACCAAGAACCTGCTGCGCAGCATGCTCGAACGTGTTGGCTCCACGGTTGCCCCACGTGGATCCTTCAACAATCAGGTCGGTGCGCCGATGACGATGCTGGAAGTGACCCACGACACCCGTTTTCTCATCATCGAAATGGGGGCGAGCAATGAGGGTGCGATCGCGAGGCTGGTACGACTGGCTCGCCCCGACGTTGGCATCGTGCTCACCATCGGCCTGGCCCATGTTGGCGAATTTGGCGACCTTGACGCCACGGTGCGGGCGAAATCCGCCATGGTCACGGATCTGCTGCCCACCGATGTTGCGGTACTGAACGCCGATGATCCACGTGTTTCGCAAATGGCGGCGCTCACCGCTGCGCGCATCGTTCGTTTTGGCGAATATGGGCAGGTTGATGTGCGGGCCAGCGACCTGCGTTCTGGCCGCACGGGAACGAGTTTCACGCTGCAGCTGGCTAGTGGAGAGAATGCGCCGGTACAGTTTCCTGTTCTGGGCGAGCACCACGTCATGAATGCCCTGGCCGCCGCCGCCAGCGCGGAGGTGCTCGGCGCGTCACTGAAAGATATTGTTACGGCCTTGGAAGCTACCGTCCGGGCCGAACGATGGCGTATGGAAGTGCTCGGCGGCGGTGACGATATCACCGTGATTAACGATGCCTACAATGCGAGCCCGGACTCCATGAGCGCCGCTCTCAAAACCCTTGCCCAGATCGGCGTGCCCGGCAAACGCACTATCGCTGTGCTGGGGGAGATGGCCGAACTGGGTGAACTCTCTGGAGAGGAGCACGACCGTATCGGCCTACTCGCCGTCCGGCTCAATATCTCCCAAATGATTGTGGTCGGCTCCGCCGCCCGTCGCATGCACATCAGCACCATCAATGAGGGCTCCTGGGATGGCGAATCGGCCTACGTCGACACGTCCGATGAGGCCTTTGAGCTGGTACGAAGCAGCGTAGAGCCGGGGGACACCATACTGGTGAAGTCATCCAACTCCGCGGGCCTGAGATTTCTCGGCGACCGGTTGGGAGACTTGTTCTCGTGAGGGTTCTTCTACTATCGGGTGCGTTTTCCCTGGCATTCACCCTGTTTCTGACGCCACTGTTTATTCGATTGTTCAAAAAATTCGGCTGGGGCCAGTTCATTCGGGACGATGGTCCCAAGAGCCACCACGCCAAGCGCGGAACCGCCACCATGGGTGGGATCATCATCATTCTGGGCGTGTTGATCAGCTACTTCACCGCAATGCTGATCGAGCAACGACCGTTTACGCCGTCGCCACTGTTGGTTCTCTTCATGATGGTCGGCCTCGGTCTGGTCGGTTTTTTGGATGATTTTCTGAAAACCCGCAACCAGCGCAGCCTTGGTCTCGGCGGCTGGTCCAAGGTTCTTGGGCAGGTTATCGTCGCCAGCGCCTTTGGCATTTTGTCGTTGCAATTTGTGGACCGTAACAATCAGACACCCGCATCGACCAGCATTTCTTTCATTCGCGACCTGCCGATTGATTTCATGAAGCTGGGGACCTTCATCGGTATCGCCGTCTTTCTGATTTGGATTTGCCTCATTGTTGCCGCAACGTCGAACGGCGTGAACGTGGCCGATGGCCTTGACGGGCTCGCTACCGGAGCGCTCATCTTTGCCATCGGGTCGTTCGTGGTGATTGGCTTTTGGCAATCCAACCAGAGCTGCTTCGGGGGAGCGGATGCGAGCGACCAATACAAGTGCTACCTGGGGCCGGACTCGTTCGACCTGGCCATTATCTCCGCAACCATCGTTGGTGGTCTCATCGGATTTCTCTGGTGGAACACCTCCCCGGCCAAAATATTTCTCGGCGATACCGGATCCCTGGCCCTTGGTGGGGCTCTGGCCGCCCTCGCTATTCTCAGCCGCACGGAGCTCCTCCTCGTGCTCATCGGCGGCCTGTTCGTGATGGAAGCCGGATCGGTCATTGTGCAGCGCGCCTACTTTAAAATCACCCACGGCAAACGGATCTTCCTCATGAGTCCTATTCATCATCACTTCGAGCTCAAAGGGTGGGCCGAAGTTACGGTGGTCGTCCGGTTCTGGATCATCGGCGGACTGCTCGTGGCCGCCGGCGTGGGATCGTTCTATCTTGAGTGGCTGTCGCGATAGTGAGCGCTGAGGACTTAGCTAGTAACCGCCTGGACGGGCTTATCAGTTGGCACGCCGACTGGTCGGGCCTGCGGGTCGCCGTACTCGGACTCGGCGTTACCGGGTTTGCTGCTGCCGACACCCTTGCAGAGCTCGGCGCTGATGTGCTCGTGTTGACCTCACCGGGCGTCGACGAACGGCTTGACCTGCTCACCGTGCTCGGGGTTCCCTTTGTGCAGGCAGACCTGAACGTACTGCCGGCACAGCTTGCGGCGCACAGACCGGAACTGATCATCGTGTCGCCCGGATTTCACCCCAAGCACCCCCTGCTGCTGTGGGCCATCAAAAATCAGGTGCCGATCTGGGGCGACATCGAACTGGCGTGGCGACTGCGCGATAAGGTCGGTGTTCCCGCAGAGTGGATTCTCGTAACGGGCACCAACGGTAAAACCACGACCGTGCAGCTCACGGCGACCATGCTGGCCGCTCACGGCAGCCGCGTTGCCCCCTGCGGCAACATCGGCGTGCCCGTGCTTGATGCCATTCGCGACCCGCAGGGTTGGGAGGTGCTCGTCGTTGAACTATCGAGTTATCAACTCCACCAGCTTCCCCGAACCGGGCCCGGCGCCCTCGCGCCCTGGGCGAGCCTGTGTCTCAACATCGCCGACGATCACCTGGATTGGCACGGATCAGCTGGCGCCTACCGCGCGGCCAAGGCCAAGGTGTATCTCAACACGGCGATTGCCTGCGTTTATAACAAAGCGGATGAGGCGACCCTCACCATGGTGCAGGAGGCTGATGTTCAGGACGGCGCCCGTGCCATCGGCATTGGGCTCGGCGTTCCCGGACCCAGCGATCTGGGTATTGTCGATGGAATTATCTGCGATCGGGCTTTTCTTGAAGACAGGTTCGAGCGGGCGCTTGAACTGACAACCGTGCCGCACCTCGTGGCTGCTGGTCTCGGTGCGCCGCACGTCATTGTGGACGTACTGGCAGCTAGCGCCCTGGCCAGATCATTCGGCGTGCTGCCGTCGACCATTCACGCTGCCCTGGAAACTTTTCATCTCGACGCCCACCGCATTGAAACTGTCGCAATCGGCGACGGAGTGGAGTGGGTAGATGACTCGAAAGCAACGAATCCGCACGCCGCCGATGCATCCCTGGCAGCGTACGACTCGGTTGTCTGGCTAGTGGGCGGGCTCCTTAAAGGCGTCGACGTTGATGACCTCGTACACCGCCACGTCGGGAGGCTGCGCGGCGCGGTCATTATCGGCGTCGATCGCTTGGCACTGAGAGCGGCATTCGCGCGACACGCCCCCGGCCTGACCGTATTCGAGATTGACTCAGACGACACTGAACAGGTGATGACGCGAGCCGTACGATTGGCCGCCGAGTTGGCTCGCTCCGGGGATACGGTGCTTCTCGCCCCGGCGGCCGCTTCGATGGACCAATTTGAGAGCTACATCGAACGAGGTCGACTTTTTAATCAAGCAGTGCATGACTTATTGGGTAGGTGAGCCAGATGGTACAGGTACCACGTAACCCCGCCTCACGCCCTTCCACCGATGCGCTCTCGAGCGTTTCGAATATGCCCACCGATGAACGACACGTATTCGGCAAGCGCACCATGGACAAACAGACGCGCAGCCGAGCGACAGAGCCGGGCGAACAGGGGCCTTCCGTTCGCATAAACCTGGGGCGGGTCTTCAAAGCAGAGGGTGGCAACTACTTTCTGCTACTCGGTACGACGTTATTTCTAGTGATCTTCGGCCTCGTTATGGTTCTGTCGTCCTCGTCGGTGGATTCTTTTCTCGCCGACGCAGGATTTTTCGGTGGGTTACTTCGTCAGGGCATGTTCGCTTTAATTGGCATTCCGCTCATGCTCGTTGTCAGCCGCCTCCCACTCGCTTTCTGGCGTCGCGTCGCTTGGCCCGCAATGCTCATCACCTGTTTTCTGCAGTTCTTGGTCGTGGGAACAGGACTTGGCCGTGGCACCGGTGGCAACACCAATTGGCTGAACATCTTCGGCATTCAGTTTCAGCCCTCCGAGGGCATCAAGGTGGCGCTGATCATCTGGCTGGGCATGATCCTTTCGCAAAAGCAGCACAAGCTTGACGACTGGAAGCATGTGTTCATTCCCGTATTTGGGGTCGGCGGCGGAGCCGTGCTGCTTGTCATGATCGGCGGAGACTTAGGGACCGTTATGATCATGGCCGGTATCCTCTTTGGTGCCCTGTTCTTCGCAGGCGTGAAACTGCGCCTTCTCGTTGTTCCACTCCTGGTCGGGGTGGGCGGTGCCATTGTGTTGGCCGTGGTGAGCCCCAACCGTATGACCCGCATCATGAGCTTTCTGAACGAAGGCTGCACCGAACTCAGCGGTGAGATCTCCAGCAGCTGTTGGCAACCCCTACATGGCACCTGGGCACTGGCCAACGGTGGGGTGCTCGGAGTGGGACTCGGTAATTCCAAGGCCAAATGGTCGTGGTTGCCCGCTGCGGACAACGACTATATTTTTGCCATCATCGGCGAAGAGCTCGGCCTGATTGGGTGCATCGTCGTGCTCGGCATGTTCATCCTGCTGGCTTTCTCTTTCTTGCGAATCATGCGCACTGCTACAACTGTGCAGGCCAAAGTCTCAACCGCTGCGGTCATGGTGTGGATCATCGGGCAGGCCTTCGTGAACATTGGCGTAGTGCTCGGTGTGTTCCCTGTGTTGGGAGTGCCGCTACCGCTCATCTCGGCCGGTGGCACAGCTCTGCTCACCACTCTTATAGCGATCGGAATTGTGCTCTCATTCGCGCGCGGCGACCGGTCCAGTGACCCTACTCCCGACTCCATTGAAGCGGATCGAGCATGACCACCTATCTTTTGGCGGGCGGCGGAACAGCCGGCCACGTCAACCCCCTGCTTGCCGTTGCCGACCGCATTCGCGACACCGAACCGGATGCCACGGTGCTGGTTCTAGGCACCAGCGAAGGTCTCGAGGCTCGCCTGGTGCCGGCCCGGGGCTACGAGCTCATTATCATGCCGCGGGTTCCCTTTCCGCGTCGGCCGAATCGAGCAGCCCTACACTTTTTGTCACGTTTTGGCGCGGCGGTGCGCCAGGTGAACGATGTAATCCGCCAACGCCAGGTTGACGTGATCGTGGGGTTTGGCGGCTATGTGTCGACACCGGCTTATCTTGCCGCCCGACGCGCAGGCGTACCCATCGTTATTCACGAAGCGAATGCCAAACCAGGACTCGCCAATAAGCTCGGCGCCCGGCTCACCCGCTACGTCGGCGTGGCCTTTGCGGGCACGATGATCCGGCATGCCCAATTTGTTGGCATGCCGCTACGGACCGAAATAGAGCAGCTCGACCGCGAGGCGACACGAACGGAAGCGATCGCGTTTTTCTCCCTGGTGCCCGACCGACCCATTCTGATGGTAACCGGCGGGTCGCTCGGGGCGCGAAGGCTGAACGCCACGATGGTCGCGTCGGCGAAAGCGCTTGTCGACGCGGGCTGGCAGGTGCTGCACATTACCGGTCTGACGTCTGAGGTTGTTGATCCAAATCTGCCGCAGTACCACCTGGTCGCGTATTGCGACCGCATGGACCTGGCCTTGGCTGCCGCGGATTTTGCCGTCACACGGGCAGGCGCGGCGACGGTGAGCGAACTGTGTGCGCTCGGCATTCCCGCGGTCTATGTTCCCTATCCCGTGGGTAACGGCGAGCAGCGTTTCAACGCCGTGCCCGTATCAGAGGCTGGCGGAGGGGTAATTGTTAACGACGAGGATTTTGTCCCGGCCTATGTTCAGAACGAATTGGTGCCCCTGTTGGGTGACCAGTTGCGGCTGACATCGATGGCGCAAGCGGCCACCTCCGCCGGCGCACGGGATGGAACCGGGCGAATGCTCACACTGGTCCATTCGGCCCTTGTCTCGTGATCGCCAGGCCGCACGCGTAACGTAGGGGCCGGCCCCTCCGCTTCATTTTTACTGCCACCGTTGACTTTCTGTAACCGAGAAGAGCGCACCACCGTGATAAAGCCAGACCTCAATCTGAGAATTCCCGACGACCTCGGTACAGCGCACTTCGTAGGGATCGGCGGATCGGGCATGAGCGGGATAGCTCGCCTGTTTCTCGACCGCGGCTTCGCTGTAACAGGCTCCGACGCGAAGGAGTCGCCGAACGTGGCCGCACTTCGTAAGCTCGGTGCCAGCATCTTTATTGGGCATGACGCGGCCAACGTTGGTATGGCGGACACTCTGATCGTCACGGGGGCACTCTGGCAGGACAACCCGGAATATGTGCTCGCCAAGGAGAGAGGACTGCCGGTGCTGCACCGCGCCCACGCCCTCGCGTGGTTGGTTCGGGAGCATCGCCTCGTGGCCGTTGCCGGCGCCCACGGCAAGACGACTTCGACCGGCATGGTGGTCACCGGGCTGCTTGGCCTCGGAGTTGACCCAAGTTTTGTCAATGGCGGCGTGATCGAAACGCTCGGTGTCAGTTCGGGTAATGGCGGTGATGACCTGTTCGTAATCGAAGCTGATGAATCGGACGGCTCCTTTCTGCTCTATCCCACCGCCGTCGCTTTGGTTACCAACGTCGACCCTGACCATCTCGATCATTACGGTTCCCTCGAAGCATTCGAAGCAGCCTTCGTGGAGTTCACCCGCAACGCGAAAGAACTCGTTGTCATCTCTTCCGACGACGTGGGGGCCGTTCGGGTAACAAAGGCCATCAGCACAGCGGATTCTTCCGTCCGCGTCATCACCTTTGGGGAGCACCCGAGTTCCACCGTTCGCGTGCACTCGATCGGCAGAACCGGACCGGTCAGCTTCAGCGTCTCGTGGCAGGGCCAGGACTACAGCACCACACTGCGCGTTCCGGGCAGGCACAACGCCATCAACGCGGCCGGTGCCTTCGCGGTTCTGGTTGGCCTTGGTTTCGATCCGGCGGCGAGCCTCGAGGCAATTTCTGGCTTTGGCGGTACTCAGCGCAGGTTTGAACTGCATGGCACCGTGGGCGGCGTGAGCGTTTACGACGACTACGCTCACCACCCGACAGAGGTTGCCGCAGCCCTGGCTGCAGCTCGTACCGTGGTCGGCGCCGGGCGCATAATTGCCGTGCACCAGCCTCACCTATATAGCCGCACGCGGATATTCGCCCAGGAATTTGCGGACACGCTCGAAGCCTTCGCCGACCACACCATTGTGCTTGCCGTCTATGGCGCCCGCGAAGATCCCGAGCCCGGAGTGACGGGCGCGCTCGTATCGGAGCGTTTTCGCGATCCGTCGCACGTCGCCTATGTACCCGAATGGCAAGATGCCGCGGATTATCTGGCCAGCATCGCCGAAGAGGGTGACTTCGTTGTGACTCTCGGCTGCGGCGACGTGAACCGGATCGTTCCCCAGCTCCTCGCCGCGCTCACAGCGGTTCGCGGATGAGGTGGCGATGAAGAGGCCGGCCGGGTTTGACCGTGCCGCCCAGTCTCCAGCTGAACCGGTGCGTGGCTCCACTCCGCCGGTAACGGCGTCTCGCGGCAAAAAGACGCGACGCCAGGATGCCGGTAGTGACGGTGTCTCGCGATCCCCGCATTCCCCGCAGTCTCGACCAACGCCAACGCATCAGTCTGGGCTCACGCCACCGTCAGAGCTACCCAGGGCACCCCGCAATGCGGATGCTCACGGTGGCAAATCTTCCCTACCGTTCGACCCCTCCGACACGACGACAGAGCCGATTGTTCTCGCCGGAAAAGGTGTAGTCGGCTCCATCATTGCCGGTGGCCCCCGGACCAAGGCGCAGTCGCAGGCGCAGTCGCAGTCGCAGTCGTTCACGGGTTCGGCGGCAGGTGCGCAGTCGGCGGGAGTCAGAGCGCCAGACGCAACACGCACCCCAGCGGAGCCGTCGAACCCCACGACGGGAGTGCGCGCCGCCCGCTCAATGTTGCGCGCGGCGGGGCGCGCCCGTAAACGCTTTGAACGCGCTGAAGTACGACGGTTCACCGAGCGTGCTCGGCGTCGGCGCACCAGTTGGATTCTCGGCCTTGGTGCTGTAGTCGTTGTTTTTGGACTCATTATTGGGACGGCGTATTCACCCGTGATGGCCCTTCGCACGATCGAGGTGGTCGGTACCAGCCGGATTCTGGCGACAGACGTGTCCCAGGCTCTTGGCGACCAACTGGGAACACCGCTGCCACTCATCGATGCCAACGTCGTGCAGAGCGAACTGGCGAAGTTCACGTTGATCCAGAGCTACGTCACGGAGAGCCGACCACCGGGCACGCTTGTGGTGCGTATCGTCGAGCGAGTTCCGGTGGGGGTTTTGCCAGGACCGGGAGGATTCGATCTCGTTGACGCCGCCGGTGTCACTATCGAAACGGCCAAGGAGCGCCCAGCCGGCTATCCCGTCATCGATACCCAAGGGGGAGTAGACAGCGCCGGGTTTCACGCCGCGGCCGCTGTGCTGGCTGTTGTGCCCGAAAATATTCGAACCCAATTGGATTTCGTTACGGCAGCGTCTACGGATGACGTCACCCTGAGCCTGCTGGGCGGCGAACGCGTGGTCTGGGGTAGCCCCGAGCAATCCGAATATAAGGCGGTCGTGTTGGCGGCCCTACTCGTCGGGCATCCCGCCGGTAGTGTGAACGAATACGATGTGTCCTCGCCCGATAGCGCTGTGTTGCGCTGACTTTGTTCGTATCAACAGGGTTCTATTCCGCTTGCGGGCATCCTGCGAGGGATGAATTTTTTTCGATTTTGCGACACGCTGGCGCGCCTCCCCATTCGCGCGCCCGGCCCGCATACTTTCGTAATCAGGAATTGCATACTCAGCATAACTTTAAACTTCGAGTAGAGGTTTAGGGTTCCACCCGGAGGCCGGACGTGTCAAACAATCAAAATTATCTAGCCGTTATCAAGGTTGTCGGTATTGGGGGCGGCGGCGTTAATGCCGTCAACCGCATGATCGAACTCGGCCTCCGCGGTGTCGAGTTCATCGCCATCAATACGGATGCCCAGGCGCTGCTCATGAGCGACGCCGACGTGAAGCTTGACGTAGGACGCGACCTCACCCGCGGTCTCGGTGCTGGCGCTGACCCCGAGGTGGGTCGCCGCGCCGCCGAAGACCACGCCGAAGAGATCGAAGAGGCCCTCGCTGGCGCTGACATGGTCTTTGTTACCGCCGGCGAGGGTGGCGGTACGGGAACCGGTGGTGCTCCCGTCGTGGCTCGCATCGCCAAATCAATCGGTGCCCTCACCATTGGTGTTGTCACCAAGCCATTCGGGTTTGAGGGTAAACGTCGCCAGGCCCAGGCCGAAACCGGTGTAGCCTCACTCAAGAACGAGGTGGACACCCTTATCGTTGTGCCCAACGATCGTCTGCTCGAAATCAGTGACCGCGGCATCAGCATGCTGGAAGCCTTCGCGACGGCCGACCAGGTTCTTCTAGCCGGGGTGCAGGGCATTACTGACCTGATCACTACCCCGGGCCTGATCAACCTTGACTTTGCCGACGTGAAGTCGGTCATGCAGGGTGCCGGTTCCGCCCTGATGGGTATCGGTTCAGCCCGCGGCGCGGATCGCGCCATTAAGGCAGCAGAATTGGCCGTTGCCTCGCCCCTGCTTGAGGCCAGTATCGATGGTGCCCACGGTGTTCTTCTATCAATTCAGGGCGGCTCAAATCTCGGTATCTTCGAGATCAACGATGCGGCTCGGCTCGTGCAAGAGGCCGTCCACCCCGAGGCCAACATCATCTTCGGTGCTGTTATTGATGACACCCTGGGTGACGAGGTGCGTGTCACTGTTATCGCCGCTGGCTTCGACGGCGGTGAGCCAGGCGCGAAAGCGGTGGAAGTGCGACGTGCCGACCTGGTTGCTGCGGGAATCGCAGCGGGTGCTGGCCAAGCCGCTGCCGGAGCTTCTACTGACAGCAACAGCGGGGCCCCGGCCACCGACTCGGGCAGCTACAGCGATGGCGAGCTTGCCGCCTCGGTCTGGGGCGGCTCAGATTCGGCCAGCGGCGTGACCGTCGCCGACCCGGCCTTTGAAGAAGAAGCCGACGACCTAGATATCCCCGACTTTTTGAAGTAGATACGATAGAAGCCCCGGATCCGATATCGGTTCCGGGGCTGTTCGTATAACCGTGCGTGTCGAACAAAGCAGCATATGAATGGATTCTTCTGGTAAGGCAGCTTTGGAAGCGACGGCACCTAATCTGGCCAGCCGCTTGGCCGGCGTGCATGCCGGCATCTTAGATGCTGCAGGCGTGGCCGGTCGTGACCCGGCCGACATCACCACGATTGTGGTCACCAAGTTTCACCCACTGGCCTTGATCGAGGAGCTGTATGACCTTGGCGTGCGGCACATAGGCGAGAACCGGCATCAGGAGGCGCAGGCTAAGGCAGCGCAGTGCGAGAACTTAGACCTGACCTGGCACTTTGTCGGCCAAATCCAAGGCAAGAAAGCCCGACAGGTGCGAGCCTACGCAAACGTCATTCACTCGGTCGATCGTGAGTCCCTCGTGACCGCGTTGGGATCCGAAGAATCGAGCGTTGACTGTTTCATCCAAGTGAACCTCACAGACGATGCTGAGCGCGGCGGTATCGATCCGGCACACCTTTCGGCCCTAACAGAACTTGTTCTACTTACCCCGGGCCTTCGCCTTCTGGGACTCATGGCCGTAGCACCGCTAGGGGCCGAGCCACGTCGCGCCTTCGCCCACGTTCGCGAACTGGGCGCTGAGGTTCAATTGCAGGCTCCCGCGGCCACCGCGCTGTCCATGGGAATGAGCCAGGACTATTCAGCGGCAGTGCTCGAAGGGGCGACACACCTACGAATTGGCACGGCAATCACCGGCAATCGACCGGTGCTCCAATAATCTCGAAGTAGCAAACTAACACGGAGGTCGACATGTCCAACCCGCTCAAGAAAACCATGGTCTATCTGGGTCTGGCAGACGAAGAGCTGGAGTACCAGGCGCCAGCCGGTGCATCCAACGACGGTGCTGCCAATGGTGGCTCCAACAACCACGGCTCCAGCAACCACATGAGCGCTGTTCCGGCACGTGGCCAGGACAACTCGGCGCACTCCGGTACTTCCCAGAACTCGTCTGGACGAGCACCGGTCACCCCGCTTCGCAAAACATCGACACCCCAGAATGTGGCTGCGTCTGAAATGAATGAGATCCTCACCGTTCACCCCCGTGCCTACAAGGACGCCCAAGTGATTGCTGAATCCTTCAGGGAAGGCATTCCGGTCATTATCAACCTGTCGCAGATGAGCGATGGAGACGCTCGCCGTCTAATCGACTTCGCCAGTGGCTTGTCGCAGGGCCTGTATGGAAAAATCGAGCGCGTTACCGCAAAAGTTTTCCTGCTCTCGCCGTCTCATGTGGTGCTCTCTGGTGATAGCGCCACCGAAGCAAGTGCTGAAGACAGCTCCTTCTTCGCGCAAGGCTAGACTTAGGTGTGACTGGTATACCGTTTATTGGCAATTTTCTCTATTTCCTGTTCTTCTTGTTCTTCCTCGTGCTGTGGGGTCGGTTCATTATTGACCTCGTGCGCAGCGTGAACCGTGCTTGGCGGCCGCAGGGCTTTCTTCTTGTACTCACAGAACTCGTGTACACCCTGACCGATCCGCCGGTTCGGTTCTTTCGTCGTTTGGTCCCGCCGCTTCGTATCGGGCCCGTCGCCTTGGATTTCGGTTTTACGCTGACGATGCTTTGCTGCATCGTGGGCATGTCGCTGTCGGGCTTACTGTAATCGTTCGACCCGGCCATGTATCCTTAACGAATCTGGTTTGTCATGAGCATGCACTCGCTCGTCGCCAGCCCGTACTCGATCTAAACCTTGAGCCTCTCCTTGGCTCAAGCCAGTCAAATGTTCACACTAAATACAAGTTTTAAGGGTGGAAAGCCATGGCGCTAACTCCGGAAGATGTCGTAAACAAAAGATTCCAGTCGACCAAGTTTCGCGAGGGATACGATCAGGACGAAGTCGATGATTTTCTCGATGAGGTCGTCGTCGAGTTACGTCGCCTGACCAAGGAAAACGAAGAGCTTCGCGGCCACGTCGGTTCCGACGGTGCGTCTGCATCTGAGCCCGCACCAGTTGCCGCTGCGGCCGCTGAGCCCGCCGTTATCGAACCGGTCGCTGCTGTCCCGGTCGCTGCTGCCCCGGTTGCCGCCGTAGCAGCCGCTCCCATCGACGAAACTGCTGGCACGACGAACCTTCTGCAACTGGCTCGCCGCCTGCACGAGGAGCACGTCAAAGAGGGCGCTGAAAAGCGCGATGCCCTCATTGCCGAAGGTCACGCCACCGCAGCACGAGTCATCGCGGAAGCTGAAACCCAGCAGCGCGTGCAATTACAGAAGCTCGACCAGGAGCGCTCCACTCTCGAAGTGAAGATCGACGAGCTGCGCACGTTCGAGCGGGAATACCGTCTCAAGCTTAAGAACTACATCGAAGGCCAACTCCACGACCTCGATTCTGGTTCTGTTGGTTCGTCGGCCGAGTCAGGCTCTGCGCCGAAGTCCAGCTTCCAGGGCTTTGGAGCCTAGGGCCCGAACGAAGAAGCGTTCGCGAGCGCTTATCGTTCTAGCCCTCGTCGCGCTGGGCGTGTACGCGCTCGATCAAATTAGCAAGTACCTTGTAGTCACCTCGATGACTGAGGGTTCCGTGATTCGGGTTCTGAACGACGTGTTGCAACTGCACTTCGTTCGGAACCCGGGCGCGGCGTTTTCCCTGGCGAGCGGATCCACCTGGATTTTCTCAATAATCGCCGCCGCCGTCGTCGTTTTTATCGCGTGGTTTGCGCGGCGCATCCACTCACTGTCCTGGGGCCTCGTTTTCGGCCTGCTGCTGGGCGGCGTTCTAGGCAACCTGACGGACCGTCTGCTGCGTGAGCCCGGTTTCGGCGAGGGGCACGTTGTCGATTTCATTTCCACCCCCTGGATGTTGCCCGCGATCTACAACGTTGCCGACATGGCCATCGTCATCAGCATGGCGATCTTCATGATCTTGACCATTCGCGGCATCGGACTCGACGGCAAAAAGGTTGTCGATTCCAACAAGAAGACTGTGCCCACTGCAGAGACTGTGCCGCCCGCAGAGACTGTGCCCCCTGCAGAGACTGTGCCGCCTGCAGAGACTGTGCCGCCTGCAGAGACTGTGCCGCCCGCGGTAACTGTGGTTCAGGCAACGAATGCTGACCTCCCCGCGGCGTCGCCACGCGAGCGACCGACGCCCGACTCTGGGGGCCTCCCGTGAGCGGTTCCGTCAGCGTGGACAACGTGGACAGCCCTCCGGAACGTAGATCGCTGCCGCTCCCTGACGGGCTTGAAGGCGTTCGTGTCGACGCCGGTCTAGCCAAGCTGTTCGGATTTTCGCGCAGCTTCGCGGCGGAAATCTCGGAAGCAGGTGGCGTCGTGCTTGATGGCACCGTCGTGGGCAAATCCGATCGACTGCGAGCAGGGGGCTGGATCGAAGTATCCTGGCAGCCCAAACAGCCGGTACGAATCGTGCCGATTGCCGTCCCCGACCTCACCGTGGTTCATGATGACGAGAGCATTATCGTGATCAATAAACCGGCGGGGGTAGCGGCTCACCCGAGCATAGGGTGGACCGGTCCGACCGTGCCGGGGGCTTTGGCGGCTGCTGGCTACCGCATCGCCACCTCGGGGGCAGCGGAACGCGCGGGAATTGTCCATCGCCTCGATGTTGGCACCAGCGGTCTTATGGTGGTGGCGAAATCTGAGACAGCGTATGTGGCCCTGAAAAAAGCCTTTCACGACCGTGAGGTAGAGAAGATTTACCACACCGTCGTTCAGGGTCACCCCGATCCGCTCACCGGTACCATCGACGCGCCGATCGGCCGCCACCCGCGGCACGACTGGAAATTTGCGGTCATGGCCGACGGTAAGCACTCGATCACCCACTACGAGACCTTAGAAGCATTTCCTTCGGCTTCGCTCCTCGAGGTGCATCTTGAAACCGGACGCACCCACCAGATCCGTGTTCATATGACCGCTCAACGTCACCCCTGCGTGGGCGATGTCATGTACGGGGCCGACCCCTCTATCACTGCTCGCCTCGGCTTGAAGCGCCAGTGGTTGCATGCCCGCCAGCTGGCTTTCACCCACCCCGACAGCCATGAGTGGGTTACTTTTGACGCGGAGTACCCGGCGGATCTCGTGCACGCCCTCTCCGTTCTACGCGGGGACTAACCCCGCGAATTCGTATTTCACCCGTTTGATCAACTCGTCGGAGTCATTGTGAGCAACCCGGTAAGTGCCACCGATTCGTTCGTCCACCTGCACGTACACAGCGAATATTCCATGCTCGACGGCGCGGCACGAGTAAAGCCCCTCATCAATTCCGCGATTGAACAGGGGATGCCCGCCGTAGCGATCACCGACCACGGCAACGTCTTTGGGGCATTTGACTTCTGGAAGAGCGCGACTGACGCCGGGATTAAGCCGATCATCGGCACCGAGGCCTACATCACTCCCGGCACCGACCGCCGCGATAAAACCCGGGTGCGTTGGGGTACGAGCGGTCAAAACCGCGATGACGTCGGTGGCGCCGGCTCATACACACACATGACTCTGCTGTCGGAGAATACTGCGGGAATGCACAACCTGTTTCGTCTGTCGTCAAAGGCCAGCTTGGAGGGCTACTACTTTAAGCCTCGCATGGACCGAGAGCTGCTCAGCCAATACTCGAAGGGTCTGATCGGGACTACCGGTTGCGTCGGTGGGGAAGTGCAGACGCGCCTCAGGCTCGGCCAATACGAAGAGGCCAAGAAGGCGGCCGGTGATTTTCAGGACATCTTTGGCAAAGAGAATTTCTTCTGCGAAGTCATGGATCATGGCATTGATATTGAACGTCGCACCATGACCGACCTGTTCAAGCTCGCTAAAGAGCTCAATATGCCGCTCTTGGCCACCAACGACCTGCATTACACACACGCCCACGATGCCACTGCGCACGCCGCCCTACTCTGCGTGCAGTCGGCCTCTACTCTCGATGACCCGAATCGATTCAAGTTTGATTCCAGCGAGTTTTACCTAAAAACCGCGGCGCAAATGCGACATCTGTTTCGGGACCACCCGGAGGCGTGCGACAACACGCTGCTCATCGCCGAACGCTGCGAGGTGGAGTTCAACACCAAGGCCAACTACATGCCCCGTTTTCCCTGCCCCGAGGGAGAGAACGAGGAGAGTTGGTTCATCAAGGAGAACGAGATCGGGCTGGCCAAACGTTACCCGAAGGGCATCCCTGACGACGTGCGCAAACGAGCCGACTACGAAATCGGCATCATCGTGCAGATGGGCTTTCCCGGCTATTTTCTCGTCGTGGCCGACTTCATCATGTGGGCGAAGCAGCAGGGAATTCGGGTGGGCCCTGGCCGTGGCTCTGGTGCCGGCTCGATGGTGGCCTACGCCATGGGCATCACCGACCTGGATCCGCTCGTGCACGGCTTGATCTTTGAGCGGTTCTTGAACCCGGACCGAGTGTCGATGCCCGACTTCGACGTGGACTTCGATGAGCGCCGGCGTGGCGAGGTCATTAAATATGTCACCGAGAAATATGGCGAAGAACGCGTAGCCCAGATCGTCACCTACGGCACTATTAAGGCCAAGCAGGCCCTGAAAGACGCCTCCCGTGTGCTCGGCTTTCCGTTTGGCATGGGCGACAAACTTACCAAGGCCATGCCGCCGGCCATCATGGGTAAAGACGTGCCCCTCACCGGCATGTTCGATAAGGATCACCCTCGCTACCGCGAAGCGGCCGATTTTCGAGCCGTTATCGAAAGTGATCCAGAGGCACGCACCGTTTTTGACACCGCCCTCGGGCTGGAGAACCTCAAGCGCCAATGGGGAGTACACGCCGCCGGCGTCATAATGTCGAGTGACCCCCTCATCGACATTATCCCCATCATGAAGCGTGAAGCGGATGGCCAGGTGGTTACGCAATTCGACTACCCGGCGTCCGAGGCGCTCGGGTTGATCAAGATGGACTTTTTGGGGCTGCGCAACCTCACCATCATCGACGATGCCCTCGACAATATCGCGGTAAACCGCGGCCACCGGCCCGTTCTTGAAGATATGGGTCTCGAGGACCCCGCGGCCTACGAGCTGCTCGCGCGCGGCGACACCCTGGGCGTGTTCCAGCTCGACGGCGGCCCAATGCGCTCCCTGCTTCGGCTCATGAAACCCGACAACTTCGAAGACATATCGGCCGTGATCGCGCTGTACCGACCGGGGCCCATGGGGGCCAACTCGCACACCAACTATGCGCTGCGCAAAACTGGGGTGCAGGAGATCGTTCCGATTCACGCGGAGCTCGAAGAACCGCTGCAGGATGTCATCGGCAACACTTATGGGCTGATTGTGTATCAGGAGCAGGTCATGTCGATCGCCCAGAAACTGGCCGGGTTCTCGCTCGGCGAAGCGGACCTGTTGCGCCGCGCGATGGGAAAGAAGAAGAAGTCTGAGCTGGACAAGCAGTTTGAGGGTTTCTCGCAAGGAATGCAGGACCGTGGCTACTCGATGGAAGCGGTTTCCACTGTATGGAACATCCTTCTACCGTTTTCGGATTATGCCTTCAACAAGGCGCATTCGGCTGCCTATGGCGTGCTCTCGTACTGGACTGCCTACCTCAAGGCGGTGTATCCGGCCGAGTACATGGCGGCCCTGCTCACGAGCGTGGGTGATTCCCGGGACAAGCTCGCGCTGTACCTGAATGAGTGCCGTCGAATGGGAATTCAGGTTCTCGCGCCAGATGTGAACGAATCAATCGGATTCTTCGCGGCGGTCGGCACGGACATCCGTTTTGGCCTCGGCGCTGTGCGCAACGTGGGCTTCAACGTTGTTGAGGCCATTCGCGGTGCCCGCGAGGAGAAGGGTCGTTTTGAGTCTTTCCATGATTTTCTTCGCAAGGTGCCACTACCGGTGGCCAATAAGCGCACCGTCGAATCCCTCGTCAAAGCTGGGGCGTTTGATTCTCTCGGCGCGACTCGGCGCGGCATGGTCGAAATACATGAGTCTGCCGTCGAGTCCGCGGTCAAAATCAAGCGCGAAGAGAACAATGGCAATATCGGGTTCGATTTCGACAGCCTCTTCGATGAGCCGCAGGATACCGAGCAGGTACCCGACCGCCCGGAGTGGAGTAAGAAAGAAAAGCTCGCCTACGAACGGGACATGCTGGGATTGTACGTCTCGGATCATCCGCTCGCGGGACTAGAGATTCCGCTGGCCAAACACGCCAGCACGTCCATAGCCGACTTGATTGCCTCGGAAACCGCTGACGACGGTGACACGGTGACCGTAGCGGGGCTGATCACGAGCGTGCAACACCGAATTGCGAAGAAATCGGGCAACCAGTACGGAATGATCCAGGTTGAAGATTTTGGCGGCGAGATTACCGCCATGTTCATGGGCAAGGCCTATCTGGAATTCGCGCCTGAACTTATCAGCGACGCCGTTGTGGTGGTGCGTGGCAGGGTAAGTTTGCGCGACGACGGCATGAACTTGCACGCGTTCAGTGTTTTCCAGCCCGAACTCGGGCAGGGATCAGACCAGAGCCTGGTGTCGATAACGGTGGGGGAGGCGCGAGCCACTACCGACACAGTGACGACACTTGACGAGATATTGCACCGTCACCGTGGTGACGCTGAGGTGCGGCTCAAACTGGTCAAGAATGATGTGGCGCGGGTATTTGAGCTGCCGCACCGCGTAAAAGTGAGTGCCGATCTCTTTGGAGAGCTGAAGAGTATTCTCGGTCCCAACTGTTTGACCTGAATGAGGCCGGCGTGCGCCACGACGGGTTCACGTTGACGACGTCGTTTTTGACCCGAGTACCCGTTTAGCATAGAAATATGCACACGCGAGAGCCGATCTACTCGACCGCCATAGGCATTGGGCGTGCCCTGTTCGGTGTGCTGCGCGTGCGCCCGACTACGACGGCACTTACGAACATTCCGAACCAGGGCGGGGCAGTTCTCGCAATCACGCACTTTGGTTATCTGGACTTCGCGCTGGTCGAATGGGTGACCTGGCTGCACAACCACCGACGCATTCGTTTCATGGCCAAGAAGGGTGCATTCAACCATCCGGTGGTCGGGGCCTTAATGCGGGGCATGAAACACATCTCGGTCGACATGGAAAGCGGCGCTGAGGCATATTCGCAAGCGGTCGTAGCCCTCCGCTCCGGGGAACTTTTGGGAGTCTTTCCCGAGGGTGGCGTCAATGCCTCGTTCACCGTGCGTGAACTCAAGACGGGCGCTGTACGCATGGCCCTGGCGGCCAATGTTCCGATAATTCCCGTTGCCGTCTGGGGCGGACATCGATTGATGACCAAAAACCACAGGTCCACATTTGGCGACCGCCTTAATATCCCCGTACTTATTCGGGCTGGCGCACCCTTCCACCCCGGTGCCATTGACGCGAGCGACGCGACCGATGACACCACTGCGCACGCTACTCTCACGCTGCATAAGACCCTGCAAGCACTCGTCGACATCGTTCAACGAGAGTATCCCGCGCGCGCGGACGGCCAGTGGTGGCAGCCTGCGCACCTCGGCGGGACCGCGCCAACACCCCGAGAAGCTGCCATGGTTGAGGCTGAACGCCAACGCCGCAAGGCGGCAGCCAGGGCAGCCGCTCGAGATTCGAAGGGTCCGAGGAAACGTAGCGCTTAGGTCAGGCTCTGAGGCCGAGGCTGCGCCCCGAGGTTGCGCGTCTTGCGCCATGCCAAGAGCTGAGAGTAGGAGCGAACGTTTCCCGAAAAGGTGCCTTCAAAAAGGTGCGCCAATTGCGCTCTAAACTGCAGCGCCCGGCACGCGATAGGTGCGCTCGTGATAAAGCAGGGCCTGGTCGTCGGCACCCATGCCACCGCCTTCAATCTGAACCACTACGACGGCGTTGTTGTGCACGGAAACCCTCTCAACGATGCGGCCGATCATCCAACTGGTCACTCCTATCAGTATCGGAAGTCCATAGGGACCGGGGTGCCAGTGGTCGCCCGAGAAACGTTCCAGATGTGGGCCGGCCAGTTTCTCGGCGATGCTTCGATTGCTGGCGCCGAGCATATGGATGACGACGCGTTCGGCAGCGGTGATGGCGGCCCACGAGCTAGCAGACCGGGCCATGTTGAATGTCGCCAGGGGCGGAACAGCCGATAGTGAGGCCAAAGAGGTAGCGGTAAAACCAACCGGTGTTCCGTCGGGAGCGAGGGTCGTGATAGCGGCCACGCCAGCGGCATGGCGGCGGAAGGCGTGCTTAAACGCGGCGAGGTCGTCGGGTGCATTGGGGTCGGCTGCCAGCGGCGGGCTGGCCGGCAGGAGTGTTCCGGGGCTATCCGTTACGCCGCCAACGGATACCGGGCGAGTAGTCACTTGGGGTTCAACGTTGCTTTGCATACTCAACCAACAATCTATTTCACCATCAGCCTATTCCCGTGCGCTGATTGTTGCTCCGCGTTCACGGATAAGCTGGGCAGCGATGATTGCGACTATTGACCTTCGCGGGAGCACGCCGACACCGGCCGAGCTTCTCGCCTCCGTTCCGCGCGCCCTGACGAGCGTCGCCGATGCAGCTGATACTGCTGCTGAGCTGATCAACGACGTTCGAGAGCGTGGCGGCGCGGCCCTCCTGGATCAGGCTGAGCGCCTGGATCGGGTTCGCCCGGATCAGGTTCGCGTACCGGATCATCACATCAGCGACGCGATAGCCGGGCTCGACCCGGCGGTGCGGGATGCCATCACCGAAACCATTCGTCGGGTCCGGCTAGCCAGCGCCGCCCAGGTGCCGCCCGCAGTGACGACAACGATCGAAGACGGCGCCACGATCAACCAGCGCTGGCAGCCCGTAAACCGGGTGGGTCTTTATGTTCCCGGCGGCAAAGCCGTCTATCCTTCCAGCGTGGTGATGAACGTCGTTCCGGCGCAGGTCTCGGGGGTGCGGTCGATCGCCCTCGCCTCGCCACCGCAGAGCCACTTCGATGGTCGGGTTCACCCCACCATTCTCGCCGTTGCTGGCCTGCTCGGAGTAACGGAAATCTATGCGATGGGCGGTGCCGGCGCTATTGGGGCGCTCGCCTACGGTGCGCCCGACATCGGCCTGGAGCCGGTGCAGATCGTTACCGGCCCCGGTAACGTTTATGTAGCCGCTGCCAAACGCCTCATTCGGGGCCAAGTCGGCATTGACTCCGAAGCTGGTCCCACCGATATTCTCGTGATAGCGGATGCGGCCGCAGATCCTCTTCTTGTCGCCGCCGACCTGGTGAGCCAGGCCGAGCACGACGAACTCGCCGCAGCGGTACTCGTAACCGATTCTGTCGAACTGGCCCATGCCGTCGAAGCAGCTCTCGCCGGACTGGCAGCCTCCACGACTCACAGCGAACGGGTGACACTGGCGCTGGGCGGAGCCCAGTCAGCCATCGTGCTCGTGGATAACGTGCAGGTAGCTGCCGCCTTCAGCAATGCTTTCGCGCCGGAACACCTGGAGATCCAGACGAGTGATCCCGATGCTGTGCTGGAAAGCATTGAGAATGCCGGAGCAATCTTTCTCGGGGCGTATTCGCCGGTAAGCCTCGGCGACTATGTCGCCGGTTCTAACCACGTGCTGCCCACCGGGGGAGCGGCACGCTTCTCTTCCGGACTCGGGGCCTACACATTCTTGAGGCCGCAACAGGTCGTGCGCTACACCCGTCAGGCGCTTGAGGCGGTCGCTCCGCATATTGCGGCACTCTCGCGCGCCGAGGCTCTTCCAGCGCATGGCGATGCCGTGGTCGCCAGGTTTGACACCACTGAGTTCGACACCATTGAGTTCGACACCATTGAGGTCGCGGCCAAAAGCTAGGCTGGAGAAACTATGTTTTGCCCGTTTTGTCGCCATCCCGATTCCCGAGTCGTTGACTCGCGCACGAGCGACGACGGGCTCTCGATTCGCCGCCGCCGGCAGTGCCCGGAATGTGGTCGCCGCTTCAGTACCTCGGAAACGGCTAGCCTGAACATCATCAAGCGCAGTGGCGTCGTTGAGCCGTTCAGTCGTGAGAAAATTGTGTCCGGCGTTCGCAAGGCCTGCCAGGGCCGACCGGTCTCCGACAGCGACCTCGCCATGCTTGCCCAGAAAGTCGAAGAAACCATTCGTCAGACAGGTCTTTCCCAGGTCGACGCCAACGACATCGGCCTGGCTATTCTTTCGCCCTTGCGTGATCTCGACGAGGTCGCCTACCTGAGGTTTGCCAGCGTTTATCAGGGCTTTGACTCCCTCGACGATTTCGAGAGCGCTATCAGTGTGCTGCGTGCCGAGGGTGCGACACCGGTCACCAGCACAAAAGTCGACGCGGATGCCAGCGACCACGGGCTCCCCGCAGCCCCGGGGCGCAGGCCCAATTCCAACACACTGTAGGGCCCGATGTATCCATTCTTCTTTAAATACGTGCTTACGAGGTTGGATCCCGAGCGCGCCCACCAATTGGCCTTCACCATGATTCGACTGCTGCCGCTTATGGGACTTGGGCGGTTGGTGCACCGATTTACGCGCCCACGGACGGACCTGAGCGTAAAGACCCTTGGTCTGTGCTTCTCCTCGCCGTTTGGCGTCGCGGCAGGTTTTGATAAAGATGGCGAGGCTGTGCTCGGTCTCGGCCAGCTCGGTTTCGGACACGTCGAAGTGGGCACCATCACGGCGCTTGCCCAACTCGGCAATCCAGCACCGCGCCTGTTTCGGCTGGTTGCCGACAAAGCGGTCATCAACCGCATGGGTTTCAACAATCACGGCGCGCATGCGGCCGTCGCCAGGCTCTCGCGGGTGCGCAACGCCCGGATTCGGCCTGTACTCGGCATCAATATTGGCAAGAGCCGCGTCACCGCGGTGGAGAACGCCACAGCCGACTATGTCGCCAGCGCTTCAACCCTCGCCGACCTTGCGGATTATCTCGTGGTTAATGTGAGTTCCCCCAACACCCCGGGGCTGCGCGGATTGCAGGAGCTCGACCGGCTTGCCCCCCTGCTGAAAGCCGTCCAGCACGCTGCCGGTGCCACTCCACTCCTGGTCAAAATTGCTCCAGACTTAGCCGACGCCGAAGTAACGCGTATCAGTCTCCTGGCGGTCGAACTCCGTCTCGACGGAATCATCGCGACCAACACCACGATCGCGCGCACCGGGCTGCAGTCGGATGCTGCTCTCATCGATGCCGCCGGAGCCGGCGGTTTATCGGGTGCCCCGCTGCATGCCAGGTCGCTGGCCGTGCTAAAGCAGATTCGCGCCGTGGTTCCGCCCGAATTTTGTGTCATTTCGGTGGGGGGAGTCGACACGGCCGAACAGGTGGCCGAGCGCCTGTACGCGGGGGCGACGCTCGTGCAGGGCTATACGGCGTTTCTCTACAGAGGGCCGCTCTGGGCCCGGCAGATCAATCGAGGCCTAGATCGCATCCTGTCTGGTGCTGGTGCTGGTGCTGGTGCTGGTGCTGCGTAGTTGCGCCCGGTCGCAGGCCGTATCGAGAGTGTGACCGGCTGCTGCTGCCACGTAGCGGCTGTGTCAGGGCACCGCCAGGGCTACAGCAGGCCGTGCCGAGCAAGCTGATTGGACAGACTCGATCCGTCGGGTCCGTACACCCACGGGGCTTCCGGACGACCCTCAATCAATACGGCATCGCGGGACCGGCCACCGGCCAGTACGGCTTCGCTCGGTGAAAGTTGCCGAATGGCCACCGCCGCGACGCTACCGGGATAGTCGCGCTGAAAATCACTATAGATAGCTTCGTCATGTTGGCCATCGTCGCCGATCAGAATCCAACGCATATGCGGAAACTGCACCGCTAGGCGTCGCAGGTTGTCTCTTTTGTGGGCGCTACCACTTCGAAACCAGCGGTCGTGAGTGGGACCCCAATCGGTGAGCAGGAGCGCACCGGGTGGATAGAGGTTGCGGGAGAGAAAGCGTGAGAGCGTGGGGGCAACATTCCAGGCACCGGTGGAGAGATAGATAACCGGAGCGCCCGGGGTGAATGACGCCAGTCTTTCCAGAAACACCGCCATACCCGGCGTGGGGACCCGTGCGTGCTCATCGAGTACGAAAGTGTTCCAAGCGGCCAGTAAAGGCCGTGGAAGGGTGGTGACCATCACAGTGTCGTCTACATCGGAGACGACACCGTAGCCAACTGTGGGAGCCACGATAAAAAGTGGTGCTTCCGCCACCTCCGAGAATTCGGTGTGTAGGCGAGCCACGTGCCATCCCGCTGGGAGAGATACTGGAACGACGGTGTCGACGACTCCGCCGCGATCGGCCTGAACTCGATGCGTCTGACCGTCGATTTCTATTGTCACGGTAACGTCGTTTACGGGAACGCTGGTAAAACTCCGCCAGCCCCTGATGCCAGGGTCCCTTCCGTCTGCTCGTGGACGCTTTTGGCGTTTCGCGGGTCTGTCGGGTTTTGTCAGGAGTACCCGACACAGGATGCGCACCCAGGCGGTAGATCCGTAACCCGTGTAGGGAATGACCGTGGGTTGGTAGCCCCGACGACGAGCCGAATGTTCGCGGCGGTCATGCAACCAGTCCTCTACGCGCGCTGCCCGGTGCATCATCCGCACGGGGTGTGGCGCACTGGACGCGGTGTTTGGGGACTCTGGCACGTATGTCATTCTGCCATGTTTGCTGTACATCCCCTCATCAGTCCTGTGGGATTTGGGTTTTACCCCGTAGGATGTTGACGTATCTTCAAGGGGGACAAATGACGTTTGGTGGCCAAGTGAGTGACGAGAGTGGTGCAGCACTACAACAGGTGCGTACCGAGCCGATTCAGCAGCGCAGCGCTGATCGACTATCCGGTTTGCTCGATGCCGCCGCCGCGGTCGTAGACGAGGTGGGTTTTGACCGCATCACGACGGCAATGGTCGCCGAACGTGCGGGTGCCTCTATCGGCACGGTCTATCGCTACTATCCCGACCGAGTGGCTGTTTTGCTCGCTCTCCACGAACGCGCCGTGCAGCGTTTTAGGCAACGTGTCGTCGACGAGTTGGCTGCTCAACACCTCACTTCATGGTGGGATGCCGTTGACTGCGTTGTGACTGCTTTCGTGGGCCTGTACCGCACAGAGCCGGGTTTTCGCATCGTTAACTTCGATGACCGCGACGGAGGTCTCGCGGGCAACGCTTTAGCCGATGCCGACTTTTTCGCCCGCCGTCTGGCCGATGTCCTGGTGAACCAGTTCAACCTGCCGGCCGGGGACGAACTCATTTTTCGACTCGAAGTAGCCGTCGAGATGGCCGATGCCCTACTCGCCCGCGCCTTTCACAGCGATCCCATCGGCGATGAGCGGTTCATCTCAGAGTGCCGGCAGGTAGTGCACACCTACCTTGATGGGTTCTACAGCCCGCATGCGCTGGAACTTCTTACCGCGGCCTCCTAATTCAGGCTAAAAGAGGAGCATTCACAGAACACTCGGATTTTCTGGAAAGCCTGTTCGCTGCGAGGTGAATATTTCTGGGCAATCTGTTTTGTCCGTCGCTTCGAATAGTGGTTGGGTTATTATCTGGTTTGTGTTGACCCCACCTACACGAGGAGCGAGCCACCAGAATGATTGAATTTCACTCGGTGACCAAACGATTTCCTGATGGTACCCTCGCCGTCGATGACTTCAGTCTGGCTCTGCCCTCGCACAAGACCACGGTGTTCGTGGGAACGTCGGGCTCGGGTAAGACAACCCTGCTGCGCATGATCAACCGTATGGTTGACCCCACTACAGGTTCCATTGCCATTGATGGGGACGACATCGGCACCCTGGACCCGGTCAAGCTGCGGCGTGGCATTGGCTACGTCATGCAGAACTCCGGGCTGCTGCCCCACCGCAGGGTGATTGACAATGTCGCCACGGTGCCCATGTTGCGGGGTGTTCCAAAGAAGAAGGCGCGCGCCGACGCGCTCCGACTTCTCGACACCGTGGGTTTAGACCGCTCGCTTGCCAATCGCTACCCGAGCCAGCTCTCCGGGGGCCAGCAGCAGCGTGTGGGCGTGGCGCGCGGCCTGGCCGTGAACCCCAATATCTTGCTCATGGACGAGCCCTTTGGCGCGGTCGACCCCATCGTGCGTGCTGAACTGCAGCAGGAACTGTTGCGGCTGCAGCGGGAGCTCGGCAAGACCGTTGTCTTCGTTACACACGATATTGATGAAGCTTTTCTACTCGGCGACCAGGTGGTCATTCTGCGCACCGGCGGAAAGGTGGCCCAGGTCGGTTCACCCGCTGAGATTCTTGCCAATCCCGCTGACGAGTTTGTGTCGACGTTTGTCGGTGCCGAACGCGGCAAGCGGTCCCTGCACGTTGAGAATCATGGTGATGGCGACATCGTGGTCGACGGGACCGGACGTCTGGCCGGTGTTTTGGTGGAAACATCGCCCGTGCTTGCCCCGTCGAACCGCTCAGATTCAAAGGCCGGTCGCTTCGCACCGGGTGCTTCGGCGCAGGGTGGGGATTCGCGGTGACCTGGATCTGGTCGAATCTAGACCTCATCTGGGATCGCACGCTCGATCACCTGGTGCTCAGCGTGCCATCGATCCTGCTCAGTTTCGCTATAGCGTTGCCCCTCGGCTGGCTCGCGCACCGCTATCGCGCCAGCCGAGCGGTTATTCTCACCTCGGTGGGATTGCTCTACGCAATTCCGTCGTTGCCCCTGTTTATCGTGTTGCCCTTTATCGTGGGCACCAGCATCCGCTCCCCGCTCAACCTGATAATTGCGCTCACCCTCTACGGGGTCGCTCTCATGGTGCGGGTGGTGGCAGATGGTCTCAGCTCAGTGGATCGCGATGTGCAACAGTCGGCGACAGCCGTTGGCTTTTCGGGCTGGACCGTGTTTTGGCAGGTGGAACTGCCCCTCGCTGGTCCCGTTCTCTTGGCGGGACTGCGCGTTGTAGCGGTGAGTACCGTGAGCCTGGCCACGGTCGGCGCCGTCATTGGTGCCCAAAGTCTCGGCAGCCTGTTCACCGACGGAATTCAGCGGGGAATTCAGGCCGAGATCATTGCCGGCATCATCGCTACGGTTGTTCTCGCCCTGGCCCTGGACGCCGCGCTCGTGCTGCTTGGCCGGGTATTGATGCCATGGACTCGCCCGAGCGCCACTGGCGTCGCTGCTCGCATTCAGCCCGACGTCGTGGAGGCGGACCGATGAACTTTCTCACCGAGACGGTGGCCTGGCTGCTGGATCCAGCAAATTGGGCCGGGGACGGCGGAATTCCCACCCGCCTGGCCCAACACCTGATTTTTACCGTCGTGACCCTTCTTGTCTCCTTTGCCATTGCTGTACCCGCCGGTTTTGCCATCGGCCACACCGGGCGAGGTCGTAGCGTTGCCGTTGCGACGTCCGGTGCTCTTCGGGCTATTCCCACCCTGGGGCTGCTTACCCTGGTGGCGCTGTGGGTGGGAATCGGCTTGAACGCCCCTTTTGTGGCCTTGACCGTTTTGGCGATTCCGCCCCTTCTCGCAGGTGCTTATACCGGCTTCGAGGCTATCGACCGCAAAATCATTGATGCTGCCAGGGCCGTTGGCATGTCGGAGGCGCAAATTCTGATCAAGGTTGAGCTGCCCCTGGGTCTTCCCCTACTTATCGGTGGGCTGCGGTCGGCGACCCTGCAAGTGGTCGCCACCGCCACTCTCGCTGCGTACATTGCTGATTTTGGTCTCGGACGCTATCTCTTTGAGGGGCTCCGCACGCGAGACTACGGGCAGATGCTTGGCGGCTCGATTCTCGTGATCATTTTGGCGATTGTGTTGGAGGGCGTCTTCGCCCTCGCACAAAAACTGGTCGTTCCCCGCGGCGTTACAGCGGGACGCCCCACAGACATCCGCAACGGGTCATCCCGGTCCCGTGCGGTGATGGAACTTTCCATCGAGGAAGGAAAATAGAATGTTCACAGCAAATAGAGGCCGACTCACGCTCATTGGCGCAGTCGCGGTTGGGGCCGTCGTTGCCCTTGCAGGGTGTGCGTCGGGGGATCCCCTGTCGGAACCATCAAGTGATGCCGCCGACACCACCCTGGTCGTCGGGTCACAGGCGTACTACTCCAACGAGATCATCGCCGAGATCTACTCTCAGGCCCTTGAGGCCGGCGGCTTTACGGTTGACCGACAGTTTCAGATCGGCCAGCGTGAGGTATACCTGCCCGATATTGAGGCAGGCAAGATAGATGTCTTTCCCGAATACTCCGGGAGCTTGCTTCAGGCCCTCGACAAAACCGCCGTCGGTGGAACCGCAGACGCCACCTACGCCGAGCTGCAAGCCGCGCTGCCCGACAATCTCCGGGTTCTAGATCAGGCAGACGCCTCCGACCAGAACTCCTGGACCGTTACCCAGGCCTTCGCGAGCAAGTACAACCTCACCGATATTGCGTCCCTGACGCAGGCTACCGAGGCCCTTACCGTTGGCGGTAACTCAGAGCTGGAGACCCGTCCGTACGGACCGACGACCCTCAAGGATAAGTACGGAATCGATATCGCCGGGTTTGTTCCGGTTGAAGACAGCGGCGGACCGCTGACCGTCAAGGCACTCGTCGACGGTGACATCCAGCTCGCCAATATCTACACGGCCGATCCCAACATCAAGACCAACAACCTCGTCGCCCTCTCGGACCCCGACGGATTGTTCTTTCCCGACAACGTTGTGCCTGTCGTGAGCAAGAAGGTTGATAGCGGTGCGGCCGACATCCTAAATAAAGTCAGTGCCGCTCTGACTGCCGGTACTCTGGTTGAGTTGAATTCCGAGAGCGTGAACGACCAGCTCTCAGCCCCGAAAATCGCCACGGCGTGGTTGAAATCGGTCAACCTCGACTGATTCGCAGGTTCTAAGGCGACCGTTAGGTTGCAAACAGAATGAGCGCCGGCCCGATCAGGAGCAGCACCGCTATGGTGACTGCTCCGGTCGTGGCTGGAAGACGCAGAGGCCGGGGCGGATCGACCAGGCGTGCCACACGCGGTAGCACTTGGTGGGCGGGATGCTCTGGTTCAGCACGCAGCCGTCCCGCAGAGCCGGGGCGAGCGCCCAACGAAGCGGATGCGGCGGCAAGAGCTGTCGCATCCGCTTCGTTGGTGGTGGGCGTGGCAACACCGGCCAGCGCGAAGCCCACGATGGCAATGGCCCGGGCCAACGTCTGGTCGTTGACGACGCGGCGCGCGTGGTCGTCGGCGATCATCTCCACCAGCAGCGCTACGGCGTTCTCAGCACGGTTGGCGATCGGAAACCACGGGAGTGCGCTGTGCCAACTCTTGAAGGCCAGGAGCACTAGGTGGTGCTGTTGAAGTAAGTGAGCCTGTTCGTGAGCGATCACCGCTTGTACCTGGTCGGCATCGAGCAGGTGGAGGAGACCATTGGATAACACCGTCGCAGAACGGCCCGCTCCAGGCAGACAGTAGGCGACCGGTGCCGGATAATCAATGACTCGCATTCCCGGCTGGCCACTCAAGGGATCGCTGAGCAGACCAATGAGCGTAAAGTGCCGCCGACGCTGCCGTTCGGCTCGAACAAACGTGGCAGATAGGTTTAATAACAGGTGAGTACCGAGCAGAATCGCTCCGCCTAAGGCGAGCACGTGCGTGAAACTTGTTCCACTCGGAAGAGTACCGGCCCGGAGATTAGTGCCAAGCGCCACTAGGCCGTGAAGAAGCGTATCGCCGAAAGGAACCAAACCGTAAAGTAATAGGGATCCGATCATGGATACCCCACCGGATAGAGCGATGGCCTGCCACAGAATGAGTGCAATGCCGGGGGATCGGGGTGGCCACCCAGCGCGAGCCAAGGCGACTGGTATTGGCCATGCCAATAGAACGGCAACGATGCCAAGCAGAACGGCGGTGGTGGTCACGAGAAAAGATTCGGCGGATTAGCTCACGTTGGTGGCTGTCGATGCAACGCCGAGCAGCTTGCGCAGGGTCTCTGCTTCATCGGGTGTTACGCCTCCGATGAAACGCACGAGGGCGGCCTGGCGGTCGGGCACTTGGCCGAGAACATCGTGCATGAGCCCGGCGGTGTGGGCGGCGCGAGTCATTACCGCGGAGTAGGCATGCGGCCGAACGGCTCGATCGCGCTGAACAAAACCCTTAGCTTCTAAACGCGAGAGCACGGTCAAAATGGTGGTCGTCGCCAACGGTTTCGCTTGGGCTGCAGACACGGAGGGGTTGAGCAGCAAATCTTTCAGTTCGTTTGCTGTAACCGGCGTCGTGGTGTCCCATAGGACGTCCATCATCAGTCTTTCCAGCACACCCAAATTTCCCATATGAATGACTGTACCCCCTCAAAGTGGATTTTCTACGTCTTGTAGAAGAGTAGAATTCTACACAGCGTAGAAAACATAGCGCGGCACCACGATTTTTGCTGGAGGGCACATGAACGAGTGGTTGGATCCTTTACTCCTCTCACGGTGGCAGTTCGGTCTAACGACCGTCTATCACTTTCTTTTCGTACCATTGACGATCGGTATGGCGCTCACTGTCGCCATCTTTCAGACCGCCTGGGTGCGCACCGACAAAGCAAAATACCTTCAGCTCACGCATTTCTTTGGCAAAATATTCTTGATCAACTTCGCTATGGGCGTCGTGACCGGTATCGTGCAGGAATTTCAGTTCGGAATGAACTGGTCAGACTATTCCCGTTTTGTCGGTGACGTCTTCGGCGCCCCGCTCGCCTTTGAGGGCATCCTCGCCTTCTTCCTGGAAGCGACGTTCATTGGCTTATGGATTTTTGGCTGGGATAAATTGCCCAAGAAACTGCACTTAGCCACCATTTGGATGACTGTTCTGGGCAGCATTACGTCTGCCTATTTCATTCTTGCCGCCAACGCCTTCATGCAAAACCCGATCGCGTACACGATGAACCCGGAAAAGGGCCGGGCGGAACTGACCAGCATTGGCGAGTTGTTGACCAATCCCATTGCATTGGCGGCCTTCCCGCACACAATTTTTGCCTGCTTCATGGTGTCCGCCGGACTCATCATTTCGGTCGCTGCCTGGCACCTCGCGCGTAACCAGCACCTAGAGACCATGCGCCCAGCGCTCAAGTTCGGCATGTGGATGATGATCATTGCCGGCATCGGTACCACCCTCGCTGGCGACCAACTCAGCCTCGTGATGGGCGAGGTGCAACCGATGAAAATGGCCGCTGCCGAGGCGCTTTATCACACGGCCACGGGCGCCAACGCTTCGTTCTCGTTGTTCACCCTCGGGACTCCAGACGGCGTGAGCGAGTTGTTCTCCATCCGCATTCCATACCTCCTGTCGTTTTTGTCGACTCACACCTTTGATGGCACCGTCGAGGGCATCAATAACCTGCAAGCTCAGTACGTGAGCACCTACGGGCCCGGAGATTACACCCCGACTATCTGGATTACTTACTGGGCGTTCCGCTGGATGATCGCCCTCGGTCTCCTGCACATGCTCGTCGCCGTTGTGGGCCTGTTCCTCACCCGCAAGGGGCGTATGCCCAGCCAGAAGTGGGTGTGGAAGCTCGCAATTTGGAGCTTCCCGGCGTCGCTGGTGGCCATGACCGTAGGTTGGGTCTTCACTGAGATGGGGCGTCAGCCCTGGCTGGTGTTCGGACTGCTCCGCACACAGGATGGCATTTCCCCGGGCGTGACGGGAGTGGAGATTCTGATCTCCCTGATCGTCTTCACCCTGCTTTACGGAATTCTCGCAGTGGTCGAGTTCAAACTCATCCTCAAGGCCGTTCAGACCGGTCCGGACGATGCCCCCGTGCCCGATGCCGAATCCGGCGAACTCCAGCACGCTGCCACGGTCTACTAGGACGAGTTAGAAGGAATACACAATGGATCTCACAATTCTTTGGTTCTGGATCATCGCGGCCATGTTTATTGGGTACTTCGTACTCGATGGTTTCGACTTCGGGGTGGGCATGTCCCTTCCGTTCCTCGGTAAGGACGACACCGACCGCCGCGTTCTCATCAACACCATCGGTCCGGTCTGGGACCTGAACGAAACCTGGGTGATCGTGGCGGGGGCGTCGCTGTTTGCGGCGTTCCCCGAGTGGTACGCGACCATGTTTAGTGGGTTCTACCTCCCGCTCCTGCTCATTTTGGTCGCGCTGATCCTGCGCGGTGTGTCGTTTGAATACCGTCACCAGCGCCCGGAATCCGCCTGGAAAAAGCGTTTCGACGCCATGATCATCTTCGGTTCGGCGGTACCGGCCCTGCTCTGGGGAGTGGCCTTCGCCAACGTGGTGCGTGGGGTAGCACTCGATGCCAACCATGACTACATCGGTACCTTTTTCGATCTCCTCAATCCCTATGCCCTCCTCGGAGGGGTAACAACCCTTCTGTTGTTCTTCGTGCACGGAGTTGTCTTTATCTCCCTGAAGACCGAAGGTGACATTCGACTGCGGGCTCGCCGGCTTGCCACGCGGGCTGGGGTCATCACGATCGTCGTCGCAGCTGTATTTCTGGCGTGGACGACACTCGCGTTCGGTACCGTCGCATCCGCTGTCTGTGCCGCCCTGGCTGCGGTTGCCCTCATTGCCTCTTTTGTGGCCAACCTGCGCGGTGCTGAACGACTGGCCTTCGGCCTCATGGCCCTGACCATTGGACTGGCTGTTCTTACCCTGTTCGCATCGCTGTTTCCCGACGTCATGCCCGCTAGTAATGACCCGGCGAACAGTCTCACCATCGCGAATGCGTCGTCGTCGGCGTACACCCTCGGCGTGATGAGCTGGACCGCACTGATCGGCATGCCCGTCATTCTGCTCTACCAGGGCTGGACCTACTGGGTGTTCCGCAAGCGGATCAGCCGTGCTCACATTGAAGTCGCCGTTCACTAGCTCATCTTTTCCTAGCTCAGCGTTCACTAGCTCAGCGTTCACCAACGCTGTGGGAGACTAAAACAGTGCGCCCCCTCGATCCACGTCTTCTTCGTTATGCCCACGCAGCGCGCCGGTTTCTGGTTATCGGCGCGCTGCTCGGTTTGGCGCAAACCCTCGCCGTCGTTGCGTTTGCGTGGCTGCTGACACGTGCGATTACACTCACGATGGATGGCCAGCCGCTCAAACTTGTCCTGCCCACCCTGGCGGCGCTGACGGGCGTCGTGGTTGTGCGCTCTGTACTTATTTGGCTGCTGGAGGGAGCGGCCAACCGCGGTGCCGCCCAGGTAAAAAGCCAACTGCGTGCCAGGGTTATGGCCAAAATCGCCGAACGCGGTCCCGATTGGGTGGCCTCGCAGCAAAGTGCCAACCTGTCAACCGTGGTGACGACCGGGCTCGACGCCTTGGACAATTACTTTGCCCGATATCTGCCGCAACTACTGCTCACCGCCGTGGCCACACCCATTCTTATTGCCGTAATTACCTGGCAGGATCTCGCAAGCGGTCTCACCGTCATAATCGTGCTCCCGCTCATTCCGGTCTTCATGATCTTGATCGGACGAGTCACCCAGTCGGTGCAGCAGGACCAGTGGCAGGCCCTGCAACGCCTCTCTACCGGGTTTCTCGACGTTATCGGTGGGCTCGGTACCCTCAAGATCTACGGTCGGGAACGACGCCAGTTTGACCGCATCCGTTCGATAACCGAGCAGTACCGCACCCGCACCATGAAGGTGCTGCGGGTGTCTTTTTTGAGCGGATTCGTGCTGGAGCTCGCCGCCAGTCTGTCGGTTGCCCTGATCGCCGTGTCGATTGGGTTGCGACTGATCGACGGCACTCTGCTGCTCGGTGTTGGTCTGTTCGTTCTCTTGCTGGCTCCGGAGGCATTCTTGCCGGTGCGTCAGGTGGGAGCACAATTTCATGCCGCGGCCGACGGTTTAGCCGCGGCCGAGCAATTGTTCGCTATCCTCGACGACGATGGGGTTGCACCATCCGAGGCGATGGCCCAGGCTCCATCCTTGGCAGCGCATACCGTAGCCAGCAAGCCAGCGGCTGCTAGTGCGTGCGGCGCCTTACGCCTGGCCAACGTGAGCGTTCGCCGCGGTGAAACGATCGTGATCGATCGGCTGAATGCTCGGTTTGCGGCGGGGGAGTTGACCGTGATCCGCGGTGTCAGCGGCGTGGGCAAATCCACGCTGGTCGCCGCCCTGCTCGGATTCGTACCCCTAACCGGCGACCTCACCTTGAACGGCGTGGGGCTAGCCCCCGGCGCGAACCGGCCCTGGCTGGCGTGGGCCGGGCAACGCCCGTCTCTGATGACGGGAACCGTGTTCGAAAATGTGGCGCTAGGGTCGGCTACGAGTGCTGAAAGTGTCACCGCGACCGGCGGTAGTGAGCCCGCCTTCGGTCACGAGAATTTGGTACGTCAAGCCCTCCAATGGGCGGGCGCACCGGAGGTGTCACCGGCCACTATTCTCGGCGTGAATGGAGACGGGCTGTCGGGCGGTCAGGCTCAACGCGTCGCCGCCGCGCGAGCACTGTACCGAGCCTTGGCCCTGGACTGCCCCGTCATTATTCTTGACGAACCGAGTTCAGCGCTCGACTCCGAGGCAGAGGCGCGCTTGCTCGTCGGACTTCGAAGAATGGCTGATCTGGGCCGGGTCGTGATCGTCGTTAGCCACCGGGTGGCGGTCGTTGCGGCCGCTGACCATGTGGTGGAACTCAAGGAGCGCAGCCATGTCTGATCAGGGACAGAATGTTGCGGTGCGAGAGGTTCTACGCCTGGCCCAACCGCGAGCGCGCTGGTTTACCCCGGGCCTGAGTGCCGGCATCACCAGCGCCGTCATGGCAGTGGCCCTTCTTGCCTGCTCGGCGTGGCTCATTACCCGCGCCGCAGAGATGCCATCCCTAGCTTTTCTCGGCCTGGCGGTTGTGGGGGTTCGAGCGTTTGCTATTTTTCGTTCGGTCTTTCGTTATCTGGAACGCCTGACCAGCCACGATGCCGCGTTTCGGCAACTCGCCGAACTTCGTTTGGGCATCTTTCGTCGCATTGTTCCGTTGGCACCCGCCGGACTGGCTCACACCGGGCGGGGCGACTTGCTCACCCGCCTCGTGCGCGATGTTGATGATCTGCAGGACTTGCCGCTGCGCGTTGTGCAACCGCTGCTGGTGGCCGGCAGCACTGCCCTGCTCACAGTGATCGGCGTCTATTTGATCGTTCCGGCGGCGGGCATCATTCTGCTCGTCTGCCTACTGTTGGCCGCAATTTTTGGAACTCTTCTCTCTGGCAGTCTGGCAGCTCGGGCGGACCGTGAACTCGCCCCACTTCGTGGCGAACTCGCCAATCAGGTGCTCGAAATCGTCGAAAACCTCGATGTACTCACCGCGTTTGACGCTCTACCGTCGCGATTGTCCGAGCTCGACTCGACCGACCGGAATCTTCGACGGGCCACTCTTCGCCGATCAGTCGGCGTGGGGGTTCAAACCGCCATCGTGTCACTCTTTGCTGGTGCGGCAACGCTCGGAGCGCTGTATGTGGGAATACCGGCGCTGTCGACGGGCGGCGGGGTGCTGAGCCCAACACTACTCGTGCCCACCCTCGCGGTTGCCGTTCTGGTACCGATGTCCGTGTTCGAAATATTCGGAATGATTCCCTTGGCCGTCTCTGCCTGGCGTCAGGTACGGGTCAGCGCACAGCGGGTCGCCGATGTTGTTCCGCTCGGAGTACCCACCGAGATCCCCACCGACACTACGACCCCGGAGGCCCTGTTATTGCCCGGTCAGGTGGCTCCCTCAATCGTGGTTGATCTGAAAGATCTCGGCGCACGTTGGCCCGGCCAGACTGAGGCTGGCGTCGCCGGGGTTACGCTGAGGCTGGCGCCGGGAGACCGGGTTCATCTGGCGGGGCCGAGTGGCGCCGGTAAAACCACCCTGGCCCAGGCCCTTGTTCGATTCTTGGACTACACCGGCTCCTTCCGCCTCAACGGCGTTGAGGCCCGGCTGCTGGATCAAACCGAGATTCGGAAGGTGGTGGGATTGTGCGAGCAGCGCCCGTGGTTGTTTGATGACAGCATCCGGCAGAACCTGCTGTTCGCGCGCGATACCGCTACCGATGTCGAGCTCGGCGACGTGTTGGCACGGGTGGGCCTCGCAGACTGGACGTTTCAGCGCGGCGGCTTGGACGCCCGCGTCGGGGAGCGCGGCGCCCTCGTCTCTGGCGGTCAAGCTCAGCGCATTGCGCTTGCGCGGGCACTGCTCGCCGATTTCCCGGTGCTCATCGTTGATGAACCCACCGCCAACGTTGACGCCGAAGGAGCGGATGCCCTGGTGCGCGATATCTTGACCGCGGCGGCCGACTCGCACCGCGCCGTGCTCCTTATCTCCCATACCCCCGTGCCCGATGAACTCATAACGAAGCGAGTGACGCTGCCCGCCCGCGCAGAACTCTAATCCATGTGGCGTAGTTCGCGACGGTGTAGCCACCTCTTGATGAGGAATACCGCTAGAACAAACGCTACGATTACCGCGACAAACAGATAACCGGCAGAGTGCAGCCGACCGCTCAGCTCACGGTAGCCATCGGCCGCTGCAGAGCCCACGGTGACATAGGCGAGCGACCAGATGACGCAGGCCGGAACCGTCCAGGCCATAAAGGTGCGGTAGCGCATGTTGCTGGCGCCCACGGTCACCGGAATGAGTGAATGCAAAACGGGTAAAAACCGGGAGGTGAACACGGCGACACCGCCGCGTCGGTCGAGATAATTTTCAGCCCTGATCCAATTGCGCTCGCCTATTCGACGGCCGAGGCGACTGCGGCGAAGAAACGGCCCAAAGTGGTGGCCGAGTGCAAAGCCAATGCTCTCCCCGGCGAGTGCGCCCATAATGACGGCCAGAACGAGCGTGACAAACTCGACCGGGCCAGCCACCGCGGTGCTGGCCACAATGATAACGGTGTCACCAGGCACGATCAGGCCCACCAATACTGAGGTCTCCAGCAGCATGCCGAGAAAAGCTAGAAGCGTTCGAACAACCGGGTCGACGCTGCCAACGGTGTCGAGAATCCAGGTGAGGATGTCATTCATTTCTCCCAGCCTAGGGGTCGAACGCCATTGTTAAGCTGCGAAAGAGACAACGCGGCGTTGTCGAACCGCAAAAGCTAGGCTGATCGGGTGAGAGGCAGAGTGCAGACCAGACTTCTAGCGGGTTGGTCAGACCCCGCGACCGTTTTTGCCGCGCTCTATGCCACGAAGCAGTACGCATTCTGGCTCGATGCTGGCCCGGGCGCTAGCGCTGGGACGAGTTATCTCGGTGCGGCATCATCCACCTCACGATTCGTCACAGCTTCGGTAGCAGAAGGCACGGTCACGAGCCGCTATGTGGATGCTCGACCGTCGACCCTCACACACGAGTCCGTCTTCGATTTTTTACGTCGCGATTTGGTAGGGGGCAGCGAGAATGGCCCGGTCGATGCGGGAGAGCGCGGCTGTGGTGCCCCAGAGGCGGACGGTTTCGAGCTTGGCTGGGTGGGCTGGCTTGGTTACGAACTCGGTGTGCCGGCCACAGCTGGTGCTCACGAATCGCCCTATCCTGATGCCGCCCTGCTGGAAGTACACCGTATGGTTCGGTTCGACCACAGCGCGCGAACTCTCACGCTCGTGGCACGTCGGGTTGGCGCCGAAACCGAGGAAAGTATTGCGTACTGGTTCGACGAGACTGCTGCGGCCATTTCACGGGCGCCCGTCGCGCCCTTCGTTGAACGAAAAAAGCTGGACCCGCGCGCACCGGGCGCATTCGCTGCCCCGCTGTGGCGTCACGATCGGGCCGCCTACGCGTCCCTGATCGAGAGTGCTCTGGCCGCCATCCGCGATGGTGACGCCTACCAGCTGTGCCTCACCAATGAGATTCGCGTGCCCGGTCGCTGGAATCCTGTCGACACGTACAGCGTGCTCCGCACCACAAGCCCGAGTCACCATGGTGGCTTGCTTCTTTTCGACGACTTGGCCCTACTCAGCGCGAGTCCCGAGCAATTTTTGCACGTAAACCGGGACCGACACATTCGTACCAAGCCTATTAAGGGCACGCGCCCGCGCTCGGATGACCCTGAGCAGGACGCACGGCTAAAAACCGACCTGTTGGGTAGTGAAAAGGAACGGGCCGAGAACCTTATGATCGTGGACCTCATGCGCAACGACCTGGGGCGCATCGCCGAGCTTGGTAGCGTGGCCGTCTCAAGCCTCCTGGCAGTGGAAAGCTACCCCCACGTGCACCAGCTGGTGAGCACCATCGAAGCCCAACTCTCAGAGGGTGTCACTGTCATTGACGCCATCGAAGCCTGCTTTCCGGCTGGTTCCATGACCGGTGCCCCCAAACACGGTGCGATGACCATTCTGAATGCCCTCGAGAACGGGCCTCGAGGTATATATTCCGGTGCCTTTGGCTACATCGACGACAGCGGTGCGGTTGACCTCGCCATCGTCATCCGCAGCATTGTGCTCGATTCTTTCGGAGCGAGCATCGGCACCGGCGGCGGAATCACCGCCCTCTCCGACAGCAGTGAAGAGATCGAAGAGACCCGCATCAAGGCTGCGGCACTGCTGGCGAGCCTCGCCGCGGCCGCGCCCTAGTAATCTAGGGGGGTACGCGTGCGCCCTGCCGCACGCGCGCCCGAGCGAATGCTCCGCATCGATCCTGAAAACCCCGGCAATGAATGAGAGTCACGTGGTACACGAGCACGACAGCGTTAACCTGGACGCGCGCGATGAGAGCGAAGAGGAAATCTACGATTTCGCGGCGATCCAGGCGAAATGGCAACCGATCTGGGAGCGTCTGGCTCCGTTCAAGACCAGTGCCGAGGGCGATTCCCGACCGCGCAAATACGTACTCGACATGTTCCCGTATCCCTCCGGCGACCTGCACATGGGGCACGCGGAGGTCTACGCGCTCGGTGATGTTGTTGCTCGTTACTGGCGGCACCAGGGCTTTAATGTGCTGCATCCCATTGGTTGGGATTCCTTTGGCCTGCCCGCCGAAAACGCTGCCATAAAGCGCGGGATCGACCCGCGCGGCTGGACCTACGACAACATTGCGCAGCAGAAAAAGAGTATGAAGCTCTACGCGACCAGCTTCGACTGGGACCGCGAACTGCACACGAGCGATCCCGAATACTACAAGTGGACCCAGTGGCTGTTTCTGCAGCTCTATAAAAAGGGTCTCGCCTACCGCAAAGACAGCTGGGTCAACTGGGATCCGATCGACCAGACAGTGTTGGCCAACGAGCAGGTGATGGCCGACGGCACCAGCGACCGCAGCGGCGCTGTCGTCGTGAAGAAGAAACTTACCCAGTGGTACTTCAAAATTACCGACTACGCCGACCGGCTTCTGGACGACCTCAACCAGCTTGAAGGTAGTTGGCCGGCCAAGGTGCTCAATATGCAGCGCAACTGGATCGGGCGTTCCATTGGAGCGGATGTTGACTTCGCCATTGAGGGACGTACCGAACGGGTCACCGTTTTTACGACCCGCCCCGACACCCTCTTCGGCACCACCTTTATGGTAGTGGCGCCGGACTGCGACCTCGCCGCCGAATTGGTAGCCGAGTCGACCCCCGAAGTGCAGACTGCATTTCAGGAATACCTGGTGCGCGTGCAGCGCAGCACCGAAATGGAACGCCAGGCTACCGACCGTGAGAAGACCGGGGTGTTTCTTGGCCGGTACGCGGTCAACCCCGTCAACGGTGAGCGCCTTCCTATCTGGGCTGCCGACTATGTGCTTGCTGACTACGGAACCGGCGCTGTTATGGCGGTACCCGCCCATGACCAGCGTGACCTCGACTTCGCCCGCGCTTTCGACCTGCCTGTGCGTGTGGTGGTCGACACCAATTCCCCGGCTACCGGCATGATCCCCGTGATAACCCCTGGGATGCTCGACGGCACCGAAGAACTGCCCGCGCTCGATCCGCTCAGCACCGGCGTGGCACTGGCCGGCGAAGGCCGCCTGATCAACTCCGGGTCGCTCAATGGTCTGAGCAAGATCACCGCCATCAAGCGCATTGTTGAGCAGCTCACGGCCGACGGCCTTGGCCGGGCCGCAAAGAACTATCGCCTGCGGGACTGGCTCATTTCTCGACAGCGGTACTGGGGAACCCCCATCCCCATTATTCACGGCGAAGACGGCAGCGAAATTCCGGTGCCCGAAGACCAGCTTCCCGTGCGACTGCCCAACGCCGACGGCCTCGACCTGAAGCCTAAGGGTACGAGCCCGCTCGGCGCAGCCACCGACTGGGTCAATGTGCCGAGCCCTATCGATGGCAGCCCGGCCCGCCGCGACGCCGACACCATGGACACCTTCGTGGATAGTTCCTGGTATTTTTTGCGGTTCTTGAACCCGAGTGATGACACGAAAGCGTTCGACCCCAAAGACGCCGACAAATGGGCTCCCGTTGACCAATATGTGGGCGGCGTCGAGCACGCCATTCTGCACCTTCTTTACGCACGGTTCATCACCAAATTCCTCTTCGATGAGGGATACGTCAACTTCACAGAGCCTTTCACCGCGTTGCTCAACCAGGGCATGGTCATTCTTGACGGCACCAAGATGAGTAAAAGCAAGGGCAACATCGTCTACTTCACCGAGGAAGTGGAGAAGCACGGTGTAGATGCCGTGCGCCTGACCATGGCTTTCGCCGGGCCGCCGGAAGACGACATTGACTGGTCTGACGTCTCCCCGGTGGGTTCGGCCAAGTTTTTGGCCCGCGCCTGGCGAGTCGCCCGCGACGTTGCCAGCGAGCCCGGAGTGGAGTGGAAGACCGGCGACGAGGCCTTGCGCCGCGTCACTCATCGCTTTCTCGCCGACACGCCGGGCTTGGTCGAATCGTTCAAATTCAACGTGGTCGTTGCGCGTCTGATGGAACTGGTCAACGCCACCCGTAAGGTTATCGACACCGGAGCGGGCGCCGGCGATGCCGCCGTGCGCGAGGCCGCCGAAGCCACCGCCATGGCACTGAACCTGTTTGCCCCCTACACTGCTGAAGACATGTGGGAGCACCTCGGCTATAAGCCGTGTATTGCCCTCGTGCCGTGGCGCAAGGCGGAGCAGACCCTGCTCGTGCAAGATTCGGTAACGGCCGTCGTGCAGGTGGACGGCAAAATGCGCACCCTGCTCGAAGTATCACCGAAGGTCTCCAGTGAAGATCTGGAGAAGTTGGCCAGTGAAGCGCCTGCGGTCCTGCGTTCGATCGGCGATCGCGAGATCGTGAAGGTAATTGTGCGCGTACCCAAGCTCGTCTCGTTCGTCACGCGCCCGAAACTGTGACGAACGGTGGGCCCCGGTAGTTCTGCGGAATAACCGGGGTCTCCTCCCCGAGTGTGATGTGCGGCATCTTCTGCACAGATAAGTCGCTCGACTGAAGGCTCTTGGCGCTGGCGAATTAGCCTGCGATCATGCGACCCGACCGGTTTCCCCTCGAAATGGAGCGACTCGCCCCGGCCTCGCGGGCACGCCCGCGATTGCGTGTCGGCGTCGGCGCAGCCCTCGTTCTCTTGCTTTTGGCGCTCGTCGTGGCCGTTATAGTTTCAGCCGTGGGGCAGCAGGCCGGTCAGCGCACCGTGGGGACCGGATCGCTGAAGGTCTCCACAGGGGCGGCGGGCGATGCCACGCCTTTGCCCCTGAGGGCGGATACCGGGGCCGATGCCGTCGCCGACAGCGATGTTGTCACCACCATTTTCGTGCACGTCCTCGGCGCGGTAGCCAGGCCAGGTCTCTTTGAACTGAACGAAGGCGCTCGGGTCATGGACGCTATTGCCGCGGCTGGCGGTTTGACACCGGAGGCTGATCCCGGCGGAGTGAACCTGGCCCGCATTGTGAGCGACGGCGAGCAGTTTTATGTGCCTCGGCCGGGAGAGATACCTCCGTTACTTTTTGTCGTTCCCAGTGGCTCAGCGGCAGTCGGCGCTCCGGTGGCGAAGGTCAACCTCAACACGGCTACCGTTGCCGATTTTGATTCGTTGCCCCGCATTGGACCGACTATGGCGCAACGCATCATCGACTTTCGCACGACGAACGGAAAGTTCACGAGTGTTGACGGTCTCCGAGATGTTGCCGGAATCGGCGAGAAGACCTTTGAGACGCTCAAAGACCTCATCACGGTATGAGACTCGACCTGCGATTGGCGTTGCCCGCTCTCAGCGTTTGGCTGAGCGCGGGCCTGCTGATCGGAACGCCCGAAGCGGCACATGGTGTAGCCCTTCTGCTTTGGGCAACGGCCGTTGGTCTTGCGGTAGCACTCATCCTGTGGGGGCGTCCTTGGAGCCGTCGCACGGGAGAGTGTGCGCCCGGGTGGGTAGCGTTATCGGTGCAGCATGCGCGCAGTAAACATCAGCACGCTGAACCTGCTCGCGCTGAACCCGCTTACGCTGAACGCCTGCGCACCGACGGCCTGCGCACCGACGGCCTGCGCCGTATCCAGAGAAGCCCGCGCCGCGGACGCCGTGAGCGCTGGCGGGCACGGGGCGGGAGCCTGGTGCTGTGCTGCGCGGGCGCGGCGCTGGTGGCCACTGCCGTAGGCGTCTGGGCACCGGTGCGATCGCCTCCGAAACTTCGGGCTGCCACCGATTCGCAGGCACCCATTACGGCCACGATTACCGTGTGGTCGGTTCCGGTGCCAGCCAAGGCCTTTATCGGAAGCGGAGCTTCTGGCAGGGTGCGGTATCGCGCCACCCTGACCCACCTCGAACGAAACGGGGAGGCGGCCACGGTATCGAGTCCGATAGTCGTTTTTGCCTCAGCGGCCAAAGATAGCGCCGAACCAGATATTGGAGCAACCCTGTCGGTGCACGGCACCCTACGTGCCAATGAGCCGGGCGACGCCACCGTGGCACTGCTGTTCGCCACCACACAGGCACAGCCTATCGCGTCGCCCCCATGGTGGTTGGCTTGGGCAAACGACCTCCGGGCGCGGTTTAAAATGCAGGCGAGCAATCTCGCCGGGAATGGCGGCGACCTGTTACCGGGCCTGGCGATTGGTGACACGAGTGCGGTCAGTCCCACCCTTGACGCCGCCATGAAGACCAGCTCGCTCAGTCACCTGACCGCGGTGTCCGGAGCAAATTGCGCAATTGTCATCGCATCGATCATGCTCCTGGGGGGCTATCTCAGACTGCGTCGCTCCTGGCGGATTGCGCTCTCCCTTCTCACGCTGTTCGGGTTCGCCGTTCTGGTCACGCCAGAGCCGAGCGTACTGCGATCCGCTGTTATGGCCACGCTCACCCTGTTATCTATCGGGTTCGGACGGCCCGGTCGGGGGGTGCCCACCCTGCTCGGCGTTGTGATTGGTCTGCTGGTGATTGATCCGTGGTTGGCCCGCAATTATGGTTTTACCCTGTCGGTGCTCGCGACGGCCGGGTTGCTGGTGCTGGCCGGCCCGCTCGCCCGTGTGCTCAGCACATGGATGCCGACGGCCCTCGCGGCCACTATCGCTATCCCATTGGCCGCCCAACTGGCCTGCCAGCCTGTCTTGCTCCTGCTCAATCCCAGCCTGCCACTCTACGGGGTACCTGCCAACATTCTCGCCGGTCCTGCTGCGCCGATGGCGACCGTAGTGGGGCTTATTGCGTGTCTGACCCTGCCGTTTCTCCCGGGCGTCGCCGGAGGGTTATTGACGCTAGCGTGGCTGCCGTCGGCCTGGATCGCGGCGGTTGCTGTTGCGGTATCTGCGCTTCCCAGCACCCGCTTGCCCTGGCCCGGCGGTGCGCCTGGAGTGCTGCTCCTGTCCATCGTGACCGGGCTAACGCTTGTCGTCGTTTTGCGTGGCCCGGCTGCTCGGGTCGCCCGCTGGCCCGCGATCGTGGTCGCGCTGCTCCTCATTGGTGTGGGAGGGTACGCTGGATCGCTCATCGGAGTGAAAATAGGGCGGACCGCCTCATTCCCGCCAGATTGGCAGATTGCTGCATGCGACATTGGCCAGGGGGACGCAGTCGTCGTGCGTGACGGCGGTCAGTACGGCCTCGTCGACGTCGGACCCGACCCGGCGCTGCTGTCCACGTGCCTGTCCGCCCTCGGCGTCACCCATATCAACCTACTTATTCTCACCCATTACGATCTCGATCACATCGGCGGTGTTGAAGCAGTTATCGGCCGGACCGACACCGCTCTGGTGGGTATGCCCGAAAACGCCGAGGACGAACGCCTGCACGAACGTCTTACTGCCGGCGGCGCCACCGTGCATCAGGCAGCCCGTGGTGATTCCGGCACCCTTGGCGGTCTGCGCTGGAACATTCTGTGGCCGGTTCGAAACGCGACCACTATGCAAGTGGGAAACCCGGGAAGTATCACGGTCATGTTCGATGGAGCAGGCATCCGCTCCATCTTTCTCGGCGACCTCGGGCAGGACGCACAGGATGCCCTTCTTCGGGTCTCACCACCCGGCCCGGTCGACGTCGTGAAAGTGGCCCATCACGGCTCGCGCGATCAGAGCCCCGAACTCTACATCGCCTTGCAGGCACGGGTGGGCCTGATCTCGGTTGGGGCTGAAAACAATTACGGGCACCCGACCGACACATTGCTCAACCTTCTGGCATCGGTGGGCACGGTGCCGGCACGGACCGACCGGGAGGGAATGCTGGTCGTGTCCCGGTCCAGTGACAACGCGCTCACGCTCTGGACGGAGAGGGTTGCGGGCAAGGGCCCCCCTGCCACTGGAGGTTCCGTGCCCCCGCCTCGTCGTGGCCCAGCGGGCCTCGTCAGTGGCGCGGGTTAGGCTTGAATAATCATCGTCGCTCACCCAAGGAGAACGCATTGGCCGCACGACCCGCCACGACCGGTTCGCGAAGTAGCAAGGCGTCCCCGGCTCGAACGAGCAAAGCCACCGCCATCGCACAGCTGGAATGGCATCAAGTGCGCCCGGCACCAATCGTGCTCGTATCTGGTACCGAAACTTTCTTAGCCGAACGCGCAATTCGTCAACTCCGCGACTTTCTCAAGCTCGAAGATCCAAGCCTGGAAATTAGTGATCTTCAAGCGGATAGCTATGCGCCCGGCGAATTGCTCACTCTCGCGAGCCCCTCACTGTTTGGTGAGCCACGCCTGATTCGGGTGAGCAATGTCGAAAAATGCAGCGATACCTTCCTCGCCGAGGCGCTTCACTACCTGGAGAACCCGGCCGACGATACCTACGTTGTCCTGCGGCACGGTGGGGGAGTGCGCGGTAAAAAACTGCTCGACACTATACGCAGCGGACTCGGCGGGGCCATCGAGATAGTCTGCACCGAACTGAAGAAAGATACCGAGAAGTACGAATTCGCGTCGAACGAGTTCAAAGCTGCCGGTAAGCGGGTCACGGTCAGTGCACTGCGCCAGCTTGTCGCCGCATTCTCAGACGATTTGGCCGAACTTTCCGCAGCCTGCCAGCAACTCATTGCGGACGCCACGAGTGAGGTGACCGAAACCACGGTTGACCGCTACTACGGCGGGCGGGTTGAAACCAATGCCTTCAAGGTCGCAGACTGGGCAATTGCTGGCCGAAACGGAGAAGCACTTGTTACGCTGCGGCACGCGTTGAGTTCCGGCGCCGACCCGGTGCCGATTGTTGCCGCCTTTGCCATGAAAATTCGCACCATGGCCAAAGTGTTTGGTGCCCGTGGCGGCTCAGCACAGCTCGGAGCTCAATTCGGACTGGCCCCGTGGCAGGTAGAGCGTGCGCAAAAAGATGTGCGGGGGTGGAGTGATGAAGGCCTGGCCCGGTGCATCCTGGCACTGGCAGAAACGGATGCCGCAGTGAAGGGTGCCGGCCGCGATCCGGTTTTCGCCCTGGAGCGGTTGATCGGGATCATCGCTCGGCGCGGTGAGGAATAGGGTAAATACTGCATCAGCGCTCGCCTGAATCCGCCACCGTGATCGTAGAGCGGTCCAGATACAGCCAGACGCCATTAACATAACTGGGGTTGCCGCAGTCCCGACTCGATACCCAAACCGGCAACAGAGTCGATGAACGTGCCAAGTCAATCGGTTTCACCATGGCGTCAAACGATGATGGCAAGGCAGGGCAGTATTCGAGCTGCACGCGGCCCGTAATGTCGGAGAACTGCACCGATACCGATCGGTCCATCGACGGTAGGAGAACGCCCAGAACGCTTACTCCGGCCAGGAGCAGAAGCGCCAAGACGGTGAACGTCGTTCCCATTCGAACGAGTGAACGGATGCGGCGAACCGAGCGCGCAGGCTGGTCGGCCAAGAGGTAGCACGCCAGAGCCACCAGAAAAAGGGTGACACTGGCGAGGTCGGCGAGTTGCCCGGCGTGAGAGGTGTCACTCAGATTGTGGATAACGGTAGACGCCAGGGCGACGGCCAGGGCCGCCACGCCCACGAAGACGGCCAACAAACGAGCGTGGGTCTGACGCTCGGGACCGCTGTCGTCGGGGATGACACCGACCGGGAGGGTGCTCTTCACGGCGATAGTCTAATGTGCTCCGGCGGATCGCCACGCTCGTGTCTGTTCCGGTGGGCAGCGGAATTTCACCAATAATGCCCCCGCCGAGTCGGCGAGGGCATTCTTGGTGAAGTGGAAACCGCATCCGCTCCGTTGAGCGTCGCGCTTGCCAGCGTCTGGAGTAGATTAAACCAGTGCGGAAACAGCCTTCGCGATAGCCGACTTCTTGTTCGCAGCCTGGTTCTGGTGGATGACACCCTTGCTGACGGCCTTGTCGAGCTTCTTGGAAGCAAAGGCGAGACCGACAACAGCCTTGTCCTTATCGCCAGCGGCGATAGCGGTACGCGTCGCGCGAATTGCGGACTTGAACTCGCTCTTGACAGCCTTGTTGCGATCTTGAGACTTCTTGTTGGTGCCAATTCGCTTGATCTGCGACTTGATATTTGCCACGTTTTATATGCTTTCGTTAGATTCTGGTATGGACAGCCGCTTGGCGGTAGAGGGCGCTTCTGCGGCGAAAATCGTGCGGGGTGGGACCCGACACGCAAGCCAACCACTAACGCTATCAGAATCTGCCGTGACTCCATAACCGACCACGGCCTGGGCGAGGCCTATCCCGCAGGTCGCGCGCGACCTGCGCCACGGTGCTGGAGTTGCGCTTCCCGCGCAGCGGCCATCGACCTGCTAGCAATAGGTATGACACTTACCGAGATGCAAGCTGATGTTCGGCAAATCTATCGAGGAGGCTACACCGGCCCGCTGATCTCGGCCATAATCTGGGCCGCGGCAAACACGATTCACTACTTTGTGTCGCCAGCCTGGGCCATGGTGGTTCTGTTTTTCGGTGGCATGCTTATTTTTCCCCTTGGTACCTTGCTGCTTAGGGTGACAACCGGTATCGGGTCGTTGCCGGCGGGCCACCCCTCCACCGCCTTGGCCATGCAGTCAGCCTTTACCGTTCCCCTCGGTCTGCTCGTCGCGGTCGCGCTGGGTTCCTACGCCCCCGAGCTCTTTTTTCCCGCCTCGCTGGTCATCGTCGGTGCTCACTACTTCGTCTTTGTAACCCTTTACGGCGCACGAATCTTTGCCGTACTCGGAGGCCTATTAGCAACAGGGGGAGTTGTGGGTATTTTCGTTGTGCCCGAAATTGGTGCTGTCAGCGGGTGGCTGGGCGCGGTTATTTTTATAGTGTTCACCCCCGTGCTCATTCTCCGTACTGGTGCACCGGCCGGGAGTCAAGGAGAACCCAGTAATCACGTAGACCGCTAACGGCACCGAGCATGGGACAATGAGAGAACTATGTCACCGAGAGCCCTTCACGCGCTGGAACCGGCCGCCACGGCCCCCGAGTTCATCCGCAACTTTTGCATCATTGCCCACATCGACCATGGCAAGTCCACGCTTGCCGACCGGATGCTACAGATCACCGGCGTCGTCGACGAACGTTCGATGCGGGCCCAGTACCTCGACCGCATGGATATTGAACGTGAACGTGGCATCACCATCAAGAGCCAGGCCGTGCGCATGCCGTGGGAACTGGACGGCACGACCTACGCGTTGAACATGATCGACACCCCCGGCCACGTCGACTTCACCTACGAGGTCTCCCGCAGCCTCGCCGCCTGCGAGGGAGCAATCTTGCTGGTCGACGCGGCCCAGGGCATCGAAGCCCAGACCCTCGCGAACCTCTATCTCGCGCTCGAGAATGACCTCACGATCATTCCGGTGCTGAACAAGATCGATTTGCCCGCGGCCGATCCCGACAAGTACGCCCGCGAATTGGCCAGTCTTATCGGTGGTCGCCCCGAAGACGTTTTGCGAGTTTCGGGCAAGACCGGTGCCGGCGTTGAAGAGCTACTTGACCTGGCTACCACCATGATTCCACCTCCCCAGGGCAATCCGGATGCCGCTGCTCGCGCCATGATTTTCGACTCGGTCTATGACAGCTATCGCGGCGTCGTGACCTACGTGCGCATGATCGATGGCCACCTCAAAGCGCACGAGAAGATCCAAATGATGTCGACTCGCGCGACCCACGAGATTCTCGAAATCGGGGTTATCTCACCGGAGCCAAGCGAGAGCAAGGGGCTCAAGGTGGGCGAGGTGGGCTACCTGATCACCGGCGTTAAAGATGTGCGCCAGTCCAAGGTGGGGGATACGATCACGACCGCCGTTCGCCCGGCAGCCGAGGCCCTGCCCGGCTATGACGAACCGCAGCCCATGGTATTCTCCGGGCTTTACCCCATTGATGGCAGCGATTATCCGGCTCTTCGTGAAGCCCTCGACAAGCTCAAGCTCTCGGACGCCAGTCTCGGGTACGAGCCGGAGACATCCGTCGCCCTCGGTTTTGGCTTTCGCTGTGGTTTTTTGGGTCTGCTCCACCTCGAGATCATCACCGAACGTCTCGAACGTGAATTCAACATCGACCTCATCACGACCGCACCGAGCGTTCCCTACGAGGTCACCACCGACGACAAGCGCACGGTGACGGTTACCAACCCCAGCGAATATCCCACCGGCAAGATTGCCAAGGTGCTGGAGCCCATGGTGAAAGCGGCCATCCTCGCGCCCAAAGACTACGTTGGCGTCATTATGGAACTGTGCCAGAGCCGCCGTGGCACGCTCCTCGGCATGGAATACCTCGGGGAAGACCGCGTCGAGATTCGGTACTCCATGCCCCTCGGAGAAATCGTGTTCGACTTTTTTGACATGCTGAAAGGACGCACCGCGGGTTATGCCTCGCTGGACTATGAGCCCTCTGGTGAGCAGGAAGCCGACCTGGTCAAAGTGGACATCCTGTTGCAGGGCGAACAGGTTGATGCGTTTTCCGCCATTGTGCACCGCGAGAAGGCCTACGCCTACGGTGCCCTCATGACTGGACGGTTGCGCAAGTTGATTCCCCGGCAGCAGTTCGAGGTGCCCATTCAAGCGGCCATCGGCGCTCACATCATTGCTCGCGAAAGCATCTCGGCAATGCGTAAAGACGTTCTCGCCAAGTGCTACGGCGGTGATATCTCGCGCAAGCGCAAGCTGCTCGAGAAGCAGAAAGAAGGCAAGAAACGCATGAAAATGGTGGGCCGCGTCGAGGTTCCCCAGGAAGCCTTCATTGCCGCACTTTCCGGTGACATCGAGACGAAAGACAAGAAGTAGACCTCATGCGCAGGGCTACCTTCACCGACGCCGCCGTCAGCTACGCTGCCATCGGCGGCACGCTGGCACCCGATTTGATGAGCTATCCGCCCAAGGGCTACCGCCCGATGGAGCAGAGCGTTAAGCTCGGTAGTTCTCGTCAGCGCTTTGATGCCGCTACGAACCTGCTCATGACCTGGGGAATCCAGCGCGGCAGCGGAATGCAGGTTATCGACCTCGAAAACGGCACCGGCGTGCAGTACACGCCGGTCACTTTTGAGCCAGACGGAACCCCGGCGGCAAGTCAACAGCATCCCGTCGATGAAGCGACGTTTGCAAAAGACGGTACGCCCTATATCGCCAACGGCATGACTGCGACGCTATCGATAAAGCTCGGCTTGTTTAAAGTGACCGCGCCAGTTCGAGTTGTCTACGTGATCGATGAGGCCGCCCGGATCGGCTTCGCCTACGGCACTCTGGCCGGCCACCCGGAAAGCGGCGAGGAGTCATTCATCGTCGAACACCGAAGCGACGACTCGGTCTGGCTGACCATCCGCGCATTCTCTCGGCCCAGTACCTGGTACTACCGCCTGGCCTCGCCGGTGCTGCGTCTTCAGCAGGCCAAGTTCACGCGGCGTTACCTGCGAGCGCTGCACCCTCTGGGCGCTATACATTAATGATTCTTTAACGTATTTGGAGCACCATCATGGCCGGACCGCACCCCGTTGGTGACCCCGCACCCGACGACGGCCTTCTGCCCGCATCGGCTGCCGTCGATGCCATGACGCGCGATTTTGGCGTCTACCTGCACGTGCCGTTTTGCCGGGTGCGCTGCGGCTACTGCGACTTCAATACCTATACGGCTACCGAGCTTCGAGGCGTTAAACAGAGTGATTACGCCAGCCAGGCGGTGCTGGAGGTGCAGGCGGCCGGGCGGATGCTGGCCGAGTCCGGTGTGCCCCAGCGCCGGGTGTCGACAGTCTTCTTCGGGGGAGGCACACCAACACTGCTGCCGGTGACGGACCTTACTCGCATGCTCGATGCTGTCCGAGAGCAATGGGGCCTGAAAGATGGTGCCGAGGTTACCACCGAGGCCAACCCTGATTCGGTCGACGCGGCCTACCTGAACGCCTTAGTCGAAGCGGGGTTCACCCGTGTGTCTTTTGGTATGCAGTCTGCCGTGCCACACGTTCTCGCCACCCTCGAACGCACCCACGACCCCGAGCGAGTGCCGCTGGTGGTGGACTGGGCCCGCGCCGCCGGGCTGGATGTGAGTCTGGACCTAATCTACGGAACACCCGGGGAGTCCCTCGCCGATTGGCGCACCAGCTTGGAACAGGCCATTGACCTTGGTCCCGACCATCTCAGCGCCTACTCCCTCATTGTCGAAGACGGAACCAAGTTGGCCCGGCAGATTCGCCGCGGTGACATCGCCCCCACCGACGACGACCAGCAGGCCGACTTCTACGAACTGGCCGACGAACTGCTCGCCGCCGCAGGTTTCCACTGGTACGAGGTAAGCAACTGGGCCACGAGCGATGCGCAACGATCTTTGCACAACCTCGCGTACTGGACCGGTCAGGACTGGTGGGGCATCGGTCCCGGTGCCCACAGCCACGTCGGCGGTGTCCGCTGGTGGAATGTCAAACATCCGGCTGCCTATGCCGAACGCATCCTCGGCGCACATTCCCCAGCCGCGGGCCGAGAGACGCTCGACGCGCCGACTCAGGAGCTCGAACGCATCCTGCTGCGAAGCCGCATTCGCAGTGGTATCACCGTTGCTTCGCTCTCTGCGGCCGGGCGAATCGAGGTTGCCGGTCTTATTGCCGATCGGCTCATTAACGCCGAAGCCGCCCTCGCCGGATCAATCGAGTTGACCCTGCGCGGGCGGCTTTTAGCCGATGCCGTCGTACGGCGATTGACCGAATAACGGCTGGTGGTCAGCTGACTCAGCTGACGAACTTGATGGTGAGCGGATAGCGGTAGCCCTCGCCGCGGTTCGCAGCCAGGGCCGCCAGAATCATGAAGATGAACGCCACAATGACCAGCGGAGCGTACAGAATGCCGCCGATTCCCAGCGTGATCACGGTGATGGGAACCAGAACGGCGGCGTAGATGTAATAGGAGATCTGAAAGTTCAGCGCGGTCGCGGTGTGTGCCCGGATGAATGGACCACGGTCGCGAAGTACGAGGTAGCCGATCAGTGCGGGGAGAAAGCTGAAAATAATTCCACCCACGTGGATGAGGGTTGCCCACAATTTTTCGTCAGACGGACTCATGGGGCGGACTGGGGCGGACTGATAGGGATTTTGCTCAGACAAGGGGGCCTCCTGGGGCACGGGCCGGTCACTGGCACGACGGTGCCAGTGCTCCCAGACTAATGGGCCGTGCGCCCAGAGTCCCTCACTACTACTTGATCAGACGCAGGGCGAAGGGATACCGGTAGTTCCTGCCGTCCTTGGCCTGCAGAAAGCCCATGATGGAAAAAATGACGCCCACTACCCACAGCACCCCCGTCAAGCCGCTGAGGAGCCCGCCGATACCAAAGGTGAGCACGGCGATAATGGTCGAGAGCACCGAGATCGCTACGTATCCAATGGCGAGGGTGATTTGAAAGTTCAGCGCTTCCTTCCCTTCGGTATTGGTCAGGCGTCCGCGATCCTTGAACACCAACCAAATGATCAGTGCCGGAAGAAAACTTAGAATTCCTCCCAGGTGAGCGAACGAGGCCCACTGCCGGTCATCGGCCTCCGAGAGGGGTGGCCCCGCCACAGGGGCGCCATAGGATGATCCGTTGGCTGGCCCGCCGGGTTGCCCAGCGCCGGGTTGCGACCCGTAGGACGGCTGGCCCACATTCGGTTCGGACTGCGGTGAATCATTGGAAGGCTGTGCCTGTGGATCGGTCATTATCGTGCCTTTCCCTAATAAAGTGCAAGCGTGTACCCCAATGTAGCTCGCGCTCGGCGCCGGTAGCAATGGGCGTTCAGCGTCGGTCGCGGTAGGATTAGCAGTCAGCGGATGCGAGTGCCAACAGCGGGCCGATAGCCCTGCCACGCAGCATGCTCCCAGCACGCTGACGTCGTATATCCACTGTGGTGGCGCACTATCGGAAGATTCAGGAAGGCGGGTGTAATGGTTTCTGACCGTGGACTCGATGTATTGCGCGTCATTGTGCAGGACTACGTGGCCTCTCGTGAACCTGTCGGCTCCAAGTCCATCGTTGACCGACACTCCTTTGGAGTATCTGCCGCCACCATTCGAAACGACATGGCGTTGCTCGAAGAAGAAGAACTCATTGCTGCCCCGCACACCTCGTCGGGGCGCATTCCCACCGACAAGGGCTATCGCGTTTTCGTCGACCATCTCGCCGACCTACGGCCTCTCACTCCGGCGCAACGCCAGGCCATCGAAACGTTCCTCGGCCATTCCGCCGACCTGGACGAGGTTCTCGTTCGCAGCGTTCGACTTCTTTCTCAACTCACCCACCAGGTCGCGCTCGTGCAATATCCCTCCCTGTCTCGCGCCAAGGTGCGTCACATCGAATTCGTACCGCTGGGTGAAACTCGAATTCTCTCGGTGTTGATCACGGATGCTGGCGGAGTCGAACAGCGCGTAATCGATCTGCCCCAGGCGCTCGACGAACAGACGCTCGCTGAAGTGCGCGCCAGATTGCACGTTGCAGTGGTCGGCCTTGGTCTCAGCGAAGCCAGTGTGGCTCTCGACGGCATCATCTGGCCGGGTTCGCCGGCCCTTCAACCCCTCGTTGACCGCATAAGCAGCACGCTCGCCGACCAGATTGGCTCTAATCGCCAAGATAAGCTCGTCATGGCCGGTGCGGCAAACCTGGTGCGCACCGAAGATGACTTTTCGGGCAGTATTTATCCGGTTCTGGAAGCCATTGAAGAACAGGTGGTCTTACTGCGTCTCTTTGGTGAGATGGCTACAGACCAGCACGGTGTTTCGGTGAGCATCGGCCGGGAAAACGCGGCTTTCGGTCTGCCAGAGGCAAGCGTGTTGACCAGCGGCTACACGGCCAATGGAAACCTGGCTCGCCTGGGTGTGCTGGGGCCTACCCGCATGGATTATTCCAATAATATGGCGGCGGTTCGTGCCGTTGCCCGCTACCTTTCCCGTTTGCTGGGGGAGACCTAAACTTTTTGCCGCCTTCGCGGTTTACCACCAGTTCGAACACCCACAATCTCAATAAATTAGGAGAGCCACCTTTGGCTGACCATTACGAATCTCTCGGTGTGAGCCGAGACGCCACCACAGATGAAATTAAAAAGGCGTATCGCCGCCTTGCTCGAGAGCTCCATCCCGACGTGAATCCCAGCACCGAGGCGTCGGAACGATTCAAAAGCGTTACCCACGCGTATGACGTTCTCAGCGATGCCCAACAGCGTCAAAAGTATGATCACGGCGGGCAAAACGCTGGCTTTGACGGTCAGAACTTCGGCAACTTCGGCGACATCTTTGAAACCTTCTTTGGTGGGGGAGGCGGCAGTAGTCGCGGACCACGATCACGCCGGGAACGCGGGCAAGACGCGCTCATCCGGGTGGAACTCGACCTCGACGACGTCATATTCGGCACGCACCGTGACCTTGAGGTCGATACCGCGATCGTCTGTGACACCTGCAAGGGCTCCTGCTGCGCTCCCGGTACAGCACCGGTCACGTGCGATATTTGCCACGGCACCGGTAGCATTCAGCGCGCCGTGCGCTCGCTTCTCGGCAACGTAATGACATCGAGCCCGTGCGGTTCCTGCCGCGGCTACGGCACCATTATCGCGACACCGTGCATGACCTGTTCCGGCCAGGGGCGAGTGCGCGCCCGCCGAACCGTCCCCGTCGACATTCCTTCTGGCGTAGACACCGGACTTCGACTCCAGATGCCCGGAAGCGGAGAGGCCGGTCCAGCCGCCGGACCGAACGGTGATCTCTACCTCGAGATGAAGGTTCGCCACCACGACGTTTTCAGCCGCGACGGCGATGACCTAATGTGCTCGCTGGCTGTGCCCATGACCAGCGCTATCCTCGGCACGAGCGTGAACGTCAAGGCGCTCGATGGCGACATCGAGGTGGACATCCGCCCCGGTGCGCAGAGCGCCGAGGTGCTGACAATCAAGGACCGCGGGATCACCAAGCTGCGCGGAAGCGGTCGGGGTGACTTGAAGATCAGCATCCAGGTGGTCACACCCACCAAGCTCGACCACAAGGAACGCGACCTGATTGAGCAGTTCGCCGGTCGTTATTCGGCTCCCGCGCCCTCACTCAGCCAGTATCAGCAGGGATTGTTCGCCAAGCTTCGTGATCGGTTCCGCGGGTAACATGGCCCATTTCTACCTGCAGGAGACCCTTCGGGCGGCAGAGTGTCGCCCGGGGGCGATCGTGGCGGTCGTTGGCGCGGAAGCGCGCCACGCGGTGACGGTGAGCCGGGTGCGTCCCGGGGAGAGGCTGCGCCTGGGTAACGGAGCCGGCCTGCTGGTAGCCGGCACGGTGCTGTCTGCAGAAGCAGGGGAGCTGACG
>Ga0307486_1000169_pt1 | contig 68619 bp, 55 predicted proteins | sample CBIW02metaG_FD_203663 | JGI IMG/M metagenome (GOLD analysis project Ga0307486, IMG submission 203663) | Sea-ice brine microbial communities from Beaufort Sea near Barrow, Alaska, United States - CBIW 0.2 | ecosystem: Environmental > Aquatic > Marine > Coastal | place: USA: Alaska | collected... | reverse complement strand
TTAAAGCTACCGGCGAACTCCAATAATTGTAATTGTAGCTGCTGGCTGTTCCCTGCTGGTCGCGTTCAATGTGACCGTTTCCGGCAGCGATACTTCCTTCGGTCTGCACTAATTGGGATTCCCCGTTCAGGTCGATTATACCATCCAGTTTTAAATAATGGGTGATGGTAAGGCCGTTGCCAGTATTATTTGGAACGGAGCCTTCCATATTGAGTTTGCTGTCTTCTGGTAGATTATTTGCCTTTTCTGAGATTAACCCTAATAATGTTATATCCTTTGAGTTCGAATTTATCTTATTTGAAATTCTGGCAATATTCCAGTCTATAGGTTTATCATTTATTCCGGTATCGTTTGGCCAACTCCAGTATTTATCTTCAGATCCGCCTATATTCTGGTCCCAAGTGTTTCGATCTCTCCAATTCCCGTCATTAACAGAAATGTAAGGAAGTGGGGCGGTATTTTGCTGGGTAGTTTCTATATTTTTTAGCAGTCCGTCAATTTTAATTGCCGATTTATCAGGGGTATAACCAGCAGTTATTTCATTTGCGATCAATTGATAATATCCTGTGAGATTATTCCAGTTGAGATTTCCCGGAACGTCAAACGGCAAAATTGTTCCCCTAACAAGGGAATTGCCAACTATAAGGCGTTGATTCATCATAAAATGGAGTTGTTCCTCAGTGAGGGCTGTTTTCCAGATCCTCACTTCTTCAATCCAACCATGAAAATAATCCTTGGGAACCGAGGGAGTGTCTGTGTTGTGAATTGCTCCTATCAAAAACGGATCTGTGATAATTAAGGGATTTCCGGCTGATGCATTCGTTCCCATTAGAATTCCATCAACATAAAATGAAATTGTAGAATTCGAGAAGGTTACTGCCAGGTGATACCATCTTTCTGTAGTAAGTTTACTGGAAGTTGAAATAGACTTGCCATTCCATCTAAAAGTAGGAGCACCGTTATTGACAATCAAATCAAATCCGCCTGCACCTAAATTATTGACATTTCTTTTGGATAATACCGTTTTAATTCCGGTGGTAGAATTCAATTTGACCCAGGCTTCTATGCTATAAGGCCCGGAACTCAATCCATAATTATCTTCAAGCCTTATATGATCATCAATTCCGTCAAAATTTAGGGTGCTGCAATTTTCTGAAAAAGTTACTGACATTTCATCATAATTGGAACAATTACCTGCAAGATCTGAAATGGTCCAACGTAAAACATAAGTTCCAGGAGTACCTTTAAATTCTGAATTCCGGTCCAGTGGGTTTGTAATTGTTCCCCCTATTCCGGATTCTATAGTCCATTTGCCGGTGCCAACCACAGGAGTATTGGCTTCCAGATTTGTGGAGTTGAAGCCGCAGTTCAAAGATTGATCCAGGCCTGTTTGGGCAAGCGTAAGTTCTTCAGGTTGGGTAATGATAACGGTTTCAATTGTCTGGCAACCATTGGTGTCTATTACGGTCACGGTGTAACTCCCTGCGGTTAATCCTGTAGCTGTTGTGTCCACCTGGGAATTATTCCATAGGTAGGTATAAGGTGCGGTTCCTCCGGTTGCTTTGACAGTAGCAGTTCCCGTTTCTCCATAACAAAGCGGTTCAATTGATGAAGTAGTAGCAGTTACTTTTAGGTCAGGTTCTATGATACTTGCAGAAACCTGGGTAGTATTTCCTCTTGAATCTTTTATGTAAATAATATAGTCACCCGCAAGTAGATTGATAAACTGATTGTTGTTTTGATAATTTGAACCATTAGTCAAAGAATAACTGTAAGGTGCAAATCCTCCCGAGACTTTCATATTAATAATTCCTGAATTATCCCCTTTACATAAAATTTCATTGGGAGTAGCTTCAGCTTTTAAAGCTGTAGGGATTTCTATGGGATCATCTATAGAATAACAAAACGAATTGTTGTTTTGTCCACAATCCTTTTTGGATACATTCGTCCAGGTAATGTAAAAGTTGTCGATAAATAAATCGTCCGTTTCGCATACAAATGCTATTGGATCAATTGTAAATCGAATGTATCCTCCAATCTTGTTAAATTTAGTATCAGTTGGGTCATCATCTATAGCATCTCCATCCCGGCAACCCTTTACAAAATATGGAAGGCTGTTTGTGCTGGTGCGATAAACCAATTCAACATAGGGATTATAAGCATTGGCACTCTTATCTATCTTTAAATAAACATACTTATCCTGGGTATCAATACAATTGGTTTGCAGGTCTATGGCTGTCCCGTCAATATCTCCTATGTAAAAGTTGTTGGGGTCAAAAATAATATTGTCAGATTTTCCACAAGGCTCATAGCATTTTCCCACATATAAGGATTGGGAAACGGATAATTGGTTTCCGGTAGAATCTGTAATCGTTAATGTAATAGTTTTATTCCCAACAGAAGAATAGATTACTTTATGCTCCCCTGTTCCTGTTCGTGAAATAGGTGCGTCAGCATCCGGACCAAAATTCCAATTGTAAGTATAAGGTCCTACTCCGCCTACCGCAGTAAGATTCTCTACTTCAAAGTATGATGTCCTCATATCAGAGGCTCCTTCAGTACTTTCACAAATACTTCTTGAAACAATAAAACCCTCAATAGCATCAATTATGGTGAATTCTTTTTCAACTAAACATCCATTTACATCTTTTACGGTCAGGATATAATCTCCGGAAGCAAGATTGGTTGCGGTTTTGGTAGTCTGTAAAACGGCTGCACCATTAGCTTTGCTCCACTCATAAGTATATGGAGATGTTCCTCCAGTTGCATTCGCGGTTGCAGTACCTGTGAAAGTGCCATAAGTGGTAGTCCTGGTGGTGGTAACAGTGGCAGATAATGCTGCAATTGGTTGATTGATTATGTAATTATCCTTCAATGTAACTATGCAGTTTGGATAATTAGCATCCCTCATATACACCTGAAAAGTCGCACTGCTCAAATTTTCAAATGTCGGTTCAGGTTGCCAGGTCGTTAAGTCCAGGCTGTATTGATAACTTGAATGACCCCCAGTAGGATTGGTCATACTTATTGTTCCGTTACTTCCGTCAAAACAACTGACATCTGTTTTTGAAACAGTAGCGGTCAAAATTGCGGGTTCTGTAATTGTTGCCGAAACCTGTAAAGAACAATTTTTTTCATCTTTGACAAAAATTGTATAAGTTCCTTTGGTTAAACCCGTAAAAAGAGGTGATGGATTGAAATTAGTGTTATCCAAAGAATACTGGTAAGTTCCATTTCCTCCGGTTACCGCCCCGGCTGTCAAAGATCCGTCAGATCCTCCAAAACAACTCACCTCAGTTGAGGTGGGAGTTGCCATAATTAATCCATCAGGTTCCGTTACGGTGATTTGGTTTGAAGTAATACAACCTTTATTGTCCCGAACTCTTATGGTATATAATCCGGCAAAAAGATTGCTAAAGACATTAGAAGTTTGAAATAAAGCGCCATCCAAAGAAAACTCATAATTGGTATTTCCTCCTGTAACAACACCAGCGGTAATAGAACCATCCTTCTGGCCTTTGCAACTTACCGGTGTAAAAGCCGCGGCCTGCATTGTAAGGATGGCCGGTTGGGTTACTTCAATTGATTGTGTTGTAGAACAGTTTTTGGAATCTTTTACCGTGATGGTATAATTTCCTGCTGTCAATCCGGAAAACGTATTCGAAATCTGAAAATTTATTCCATTAATGGAGTACTGATAATTGGTATTTCCACCGACTACGGTTCCGGCAGTGATGGTTCCGTCACTTTCCCCGTTACAGCTTACTGGCATAAAAGTCGCAGCTTGCATTGTAAGGATGGCCGGCTGGGTAACTTCGATTGTTTTGGTTGTAGAACAGTTTTCAGAATCTTTTACTGTGATGGTATAATTTCCTGCTGCCAATCCGGAAAACGTATTCGAAATTTGAAAATTAGTTCCGTTAATAGAGTATAGATAATTGGTATTTCCACCAGCTACGGTTCCGGAAGTAATTGTTCCGTCACTTGCTCCATTACAACTTACAGGCGTAAAAGTCGCGGCTTGCATTGTAAGGATAGCGGGCTGGGTAACTTCGATTGTTTTGGTAGTAGAACAGTTTTTGGAATCTTTTACCGTGATGTTATAATTTCCTGCTGCCAATCCGGAAAACGTGTTCGAAACCTGAAAATTAGTTCCGTCAATAGAGTACTGATAATTGGTATTTCCACCAGCTACGGTCCCGGCAGTGATGGTTCCATCAATTTCCCCGTTACAGCTTACTGGGGTAAAAGTTGGAACGGCCATTGTAAGTGCATTCGGCTCAGTAACGACGATAGTGTTGGAAGTTTCACAGTCTTTGGAATCTTTTACATAAATGGTATAAGTTCCTGCTGCCAATCCGGAAAACGTATTGGAAATCTGAAAATTAATTCCGTCAATAGAGTACTGATAATTGGTATTTCCACCAGCTACGGTCCCGGCAGTGATGGTTCCATCAATTTCCCCGTTACAGCTTACTGGGGTAAAAGTTGGAACGGCCATTGTAAGGGCATTCGGCTCAGTAACGACGATGGTATTGGAAGTTTCGCAGTCTTTGGAATCTTTTACATAAATGGTATAAGTTCCTGCTGCCAATCCGGAAAACGTGTTCGAAACCTGAAAATTAGTACCGTCAATAGAGTACTGATAATTGGTATTTCCACCAGCTACGGTCCCGGCAGTGATGGTTCCATCAATTTCCCCGTTACAGCTTACTGGGGTAAAAGTTGGAACAGCCATTGTAAGGGCATTCGGCTCAGTAACGACGATGGTATTGGAAGTTACGCAGTCTTTGGAATCTTTTACATAAATGGTATAAGTTCCTTTGGATAGGTTACTGAAGGTTTTGTTTGAAGAATAACTTCCGTTCCCAATTTTGTATTGATAACCTCCATTGCCTTCTGCACCAATTCCCGCAGTAGCAGTTCCATCATTCCCGCCAAAACAACTCACGGGAGTCGAGGTGGAAGCGGCCATTGTAAGTGCATTCGGCTCAGAAACGAGGATAGTATTAGAAGTTTCGCAGTCGTTGGAATCTTTTACATAAATGGTATAAGTTCCTTTGGATAAGTTGTTGAAGGTTTTGTTTGAAGAATAACTTCCGGTCCCAATTTTGTATTGATAACCTCCATTGCCTTCTGCACCAATTCCCGCAGTAGCGGTTCCATCATTTCCTCCAAAACAACTCACGGGAGTTGAGGTGGAAGCCGCCATTGTAAGTGCATTCGGCTCAGAAACGAGGATAGTATTAGAAGTTTCGCAGTCTTTGGAATCTTTTACATAAATAGTATAATTTTTAGCAGAAAGATTGAGAAAGGTATTGGAAGCCTGAAAATTAGTTCCGTCAATAGAGTACTGATAATTGGTATTTCCACCGGCCACGGTTCCGGCAGTGATAGTTCCATCACTTTCCCCGTTACAGCTCACCTTTGTAAAATTCGCGGGTTGCATTGTAAGTAATTCCGGTTCTGAAATCACAAAAGTTTGAGAAGCCGTATTATTTTCAGAATCGGTTATTGTTATGGTATAGGTTCCTGCCAAAAGTCCTGAAAGATCTTCAGAAGCAGAAGCACTTCCACTCCAGCTTACAGAATAGGTCCCAACTGCGCCGGAAATGCTAACATCAAGAGCACCGTTATTCCCATTAAAACAGGATACAGGAGTTTCAACACCGGTAATAGAAAGTGCCGCTGTTTTGTTCTTTGCCGTTAAATAAGTGAAGGAAGAACCTAAAAGAAAAATAATAAGAAAAAAGGTCCTAACCCTGAGAGTAATTTTTCTCATCCACTAAATTTTTATATTGAACAGTAAAATTATATATAAAAAATTAGAAATAAGGGAAGTAGCCTTTAAAATAATCGATAAAAGAAAGATTTTGAAGGTTAAAAAGGTGTTTTTGGGTTTTAAGTAGGAATATTCATATTTATTGTAGGTTAATTCGTACTAATTAAAAAAGAGAATTTTCTTACAGATTATATTTCCTTTAGCAAATAACTAATATGATTTCACTTCCTTCTCGCTTTAAAGAATGCTGAGATCTTAAGGCTGATTATCGGTTAAATCAAATAAATATGGATTTTAAATGGATTTTGTTTTCGATTTAAAACTTGAATTTTGATTTTCGGGATATTAAGTCTAATGGGCACAATAACTGCTTTACCTTCATATTAAATATCCAAGAAATTTAAAAATGAAGGTGTGTAATTGGCATAAGTAGTAATATATGAACCGGTTAAAAATATAAAAAGTAGGACGGTTCGAATCTTTGGGGTGATTTTTGACATTCAATCTTTGTCAAGAAATCAGGCAATATTACCCCTAAAATACGTGATTACGTGTCTTATTGTTAAGATTTAGCTAAAAATGGTTTTTATTCAGAAAATAAGAACCTTTATGGAAAACATTAAAAGTTCTTATAGGTTAATTCTTCCTAATTTGATATAATTATTTTCTTGCTGATTATTTTACCCTCGGCATAAACCTTAAGCAAATACACCCCGGAACTATAATTTCTAACCCTTAGGTTTATTTCCTGATTATACGGGATATTTGTATAATTCTCGATTAGATTACCGTTTAAGTCGAATAGATATACGCTGGTAATAATGAGCCTATCCGGATTCAGGATTTGAATTTCCCTTAAATCGTGAGCGTGTTTTATGGATAAAGTTGTGAAATCTGTTTGCGGATCCTCAATTATTGGTCCTTCTTGTCCGGGTTCTGCAACAATTGGCCCTTCAATAACGGGTGGCTCTTCTTTGAAGAATATTATCTCAAACCGGTCATGGATATATCCAGGCTCTGATGTTGAAAAATATGCACCTGCTTTGAGGTCGTGAACGCTGTCTTTTAATTTATCATTTAAATAAATATTCATTTCAGACGGAGCATTTTCCAGGGTGTCTATCCTGATCCTGAATTCCTTGTTTTCTTTAATTTTAACTCCCAGGGGTAAAACCTGGTCTTTGTCAAAATTGGAAACTCCCTGGATTACCAATTGATTATCGGCCTGAAGCCAGTACATGTCTTCTACGTTATCATCAAATAAAAATGCGTCATATCCCAGATCAAAGCCATTGGTAGCAGATGGAATTGCCCCAACCAAAATTTGCCTGTAATAACCAATCGGGGATTTAAACGAAATTCGAATTTTACTTTTCTCCTGGGTTTTTTCCTTATTAGTCTTGGTATTTACTTCAGGTTTTAAGAATTGTGAATCGTCAACCTGTTCTCGTTCAAAAAATCTCTGGCTATTTTTAAAGTGAATATCCCCTCCGGTAACGTTAACACCAGGTGCATTGACATCAGAGGAATTGATCAAAAATGCCTGGGCCACGGGAATATATTGTCCGGGATATTTTGATCCTTTAGCATCATTGGCATTGATCCTATAGTCGTCTGAAATAGCCGGGACGCCTCCTATGAAGTTATAGGTAGCATAGCCCCCAATATACTCAATTAAATAATGATCAACTTCCTGGAAATGATCCCAGAAATATAAGGCGCCATCAAATACGTTAGTCCCGTTATCTCCACCATCTTCAATATTATTTCGAATAAATTCATCTGCATCCATTGCCGAAGGATATGGATTTCCTATCAGATAATTTTGATTCGCACCAATATTAAGATTAAAATCTCCATTATGAGGCTTACCTCTAAATGTATAATTTTGTTCATCACCTATACTGGCAGTTCCATCGGTCCCTTTCATGGTAAAGCCTTCACCTGTTTTTAAAGTACCATTTTCATGAATCCAATCCCAATTTGCATAAATATCAGCTTCCGCAGGCGAGTATCCCCATAACCAATAGGTGCTTATTATAATAGGATTTGTTCTTGCCCAATCTGCTTCCCAATATCCAGGGCGGAAATTTATAGTTGTTGGCGCTGAAGGAATGGTACCATCCATTAAAACAGATTTTACATTATAAGGAGCATTATTTGCGCCGGGTCCTTTTAGACTTACGGGTGATGACCAATAATTGTAGACAAAACTATTGCGTTTTCCTTGTTGGTCCCGCTCCAAATATCCGGCACTTGCCGCATCCAAAATACTTCCGGAATCTTGTAAAAGCTGGGATTCCCCCACCAAATCTATATTTCCGTCCAATAATAAATAATGAGTAACTCTTAACATATGTCCCGAATTATATTCATCTTTCGTTCCCGGGCCAGAAATTTCCAGTAGTTTATCCTGTGTTTCAGATTTAAGACCTAACACAGTTATATCTCTATCTCCTGAATCTATATCATGATTGATACGGACGATGTTCCAGTCAATGGGATCTTCGTTAACTCCATCACTATTAGGGATATCCCACACATCTGTACGTAACCAAGTAGCAGGAGTATTCCAATTTCCAGGGTTAGCTGATATGTAAGGCAGTGGAGCGGTGTTTTGCTGGTTGGTGGTCATATTTACTAATCTGCCTCCTAAATCGTATTTTCCAGTAAGATCCGGGGTAAAACCGTTTAAAGGCTTTAAAGCTGGCGGGAATGTCACTATAAGTGATGTGATTGGGTCTGGGTCTGGAACCTTTGATATCAAACGGTAATAACCCTCAAGATTGGCGTATGTAAGTCCACCCGGAACAGGCATTGGAATTTGTTCACCCATTTGCGCACCATTATCTATTAAATGCTGGTTCATCATAAACTGGATTTGTTCCTGGGTGATAGCAGTATTCCAGATCCTGACTTCCTCGATCCAACCGGAGAAATAATTTTCAGGTTCACCAGATATGTTATTCCATCTTGCGCCAATTAAGGTATTATCCCCGCCGGTTCCGAGTCCTGAAGTACCGCTGTCTATTCCATCTATATATAATCTCCCGTCTGAAACGGCAACATGATACCAGCGGTTATTTGGGGTTACTGTTGCAGGAAGATCTTCCATCTTAACCTCAAAGTTTGGTCCGCTAATTATAGTTCCTTCAGAAGCATCAGTAGTTGAAGCATTTAAATTATCTGATCTATCGAAAGGTTGTATCCATGCCTCGATACTATAAGTTTTTGTATAAGTTGTGCCAAGATCCACATAATCATCAACCCCATCAAAATCCAGGGTAGTACATTCATCAATGTCAAAAGTAACAGGTTTGTGTACTGGAGGACAACCATCGTTAACTATTAAATCACCATTAATATCTTTGGTGGTAGGGGTCATTTTCCAAGTTATCGTGTAATCACCAGCAAAACCAGGCTTGAATATGGCATTTGGATCATTAATAGCGTTTATATTTCCATCTTGATCTATTAAATGAGATGGCGAGAAATCATAGCCAGAAGGTCCGGTAATATCCCAAGATGCTTCGTACCCATCTAGGGTAGGGAAATCGTCTATAATTCCTTGATGAGCTCCTTCTATTATTCCTTCTAATTGTACCTCAATGGCTCCACAGGTACCTCCCGCAGCAGTAGCAGTAGAAGTGTACTGGTCGAATACATAGACCCGGATTGTGGCCATATTTTTTGCGCTTGTGCAAGGATCACCATTAGTGTCAAAGACTAATGCGGTTTGCACCTCAAAATAATTCCAACCTATTTTTGTTGGTGTAAAGCTTACATTACCTTGATTAACTTCTCCAATTTTTTCCAGTTCAACATTGGGATCATCTGGGTCTTCATCATAATACCATATCAATTCAACATTATTGGGATCCTGTGGTACTCCTATAGCATCAATAGCATATATACCACCAGTTGATCCGTCGTATAACCAACGTATTCTCAAATTTGGTAAACCTACGTATTGATCGAGAGGTATGGATATCTTATTGTTTGGCCTACTAACGGGGTTACCATCACCAAAAGAATCATAGTAGCCACTTGTTGCAGGACCAGTTATCTCCATTAAAGGTATAGATTCATATGTAACTCCGCCATCTAGTGAAATTTCAACACGAATAACATCTCCAGCAGTTAAATTATAGGCCTGATCAAAAGTCAATTCAGGATTATCCATAGTGAAAGTGTTAAATACCGGAGTTTCCAAAGTGGAGGGATTATTTCCTGAAACAATGGCAAATCCTTTATTTCCCTCATCTCCCGAACTTGAATCAAAGAGTTGTGATATATTACCCGAAGAACCAGTCATCATAAATTCTTTCGGATTTGTTCTTTGCCAGCGGTCCGGGCGAATATTATTAGCGGCAGATTCAAAAGTATATTCAGTGTCGCTATCGAATATTTTGACTCTCCAACCGTGATTTGCAATAGAGGAATTATCAAAGGCTCCACCCATAAAAACTCCATAGCCACCATAACCTGTGCCGGAGCTTAGTTCAATGGATTCTGAAAGACAAATGGCTTCTCTTGTAATAGTTACAGGATTAGGTGCAATATCTGAGGGAATAATACTAAGTGTTGCATAGTCTGAATAAACATTTGGCGAACAAGCTCCACTTTGAACCTCAACACGGAATAATGTTGATTCATTATTACTGGCTGCATTAACTTGTTGCCCCGATAATGTAGTATCTGTAAAATTAGTTCCGTCATTATTGGTGATCACAGTCCAATCACTAACTGAACTTCTTCTATACTGCCATGAAATAATTTCTCCTACATAGGTGCCTGTGGTTTGGAGAGGGACTAGGTAATCGGCTGTTGGGAATTCGCACATCATAAATACCCTGTCGGTACCTTTAAAGAGAATATTTCCCGCAACTGGCAGGGGATCTATAACAACATTAAGTGCTGCCGAGAAAGCTTCTTCACAAACACCATTTTTAACCACAGATCTAAAAGAAGTGTCAGTATTAAGGTTTTGGAATGAATATTCAAAAGTTGTTTCTGCAATTGCTGTCCAATTTGTGCCGTCAGTAGAACTTTCCCATCTTACAATATCACCAAGGTAATCGCTCACTGTTAAGGTTCCAGTATTTTCTCCGGTACATACAGATGATGGCCCCATAAGATTTCCAGCATTTGAAGGCTCCTCAACTTGAATATCTATTTCTGTTATATTGGCACATCCATTGTCATCAACACCCCTTAGTATATAGGTGTTTACGCCAGTATTTGTTGGCTCATGCGTTAATGTCGCTGAAGTGCCAACTTCATTTTCACCTAAAGTCCAAATATAATTCGTGGCGCCGGATGCTACTAAATTAATTTCTGATCCCAGACATATATTTTGGGAGCCTGAATCGGCTACTACAATACTAAGATTCGGCAGTGCATTAATTATGATTTTAACTTCTGTACGATCACTTTCGCATCCTGTACTTGTTAAAGTTTGACTTATCCAATATGAGGTGACTTTTACTTCAGAGGTAACTGGAGTAGGTGCAGAAGAAAGTACTGTACCACCTTCAGAAACATCATACCAATTTAAAGTGGCGCCATTGGAAGGAGTTATTGAAAGAGCTTCGGAAACTTCTTCATTATGGCAGAATTCGAATTCAATCGTTTCGGCAGATACCAAATCTGGTTTATCTAAAACTGAAATTGTCAGAGGTGCTGAAAAATCACTTTCACACCCATTCGTTCTAGTTTGCGTTGCGTAGTAAATAAAAGTGTTGGGTTCTGAAGTGTCAATCGCTATATTGTCCTTTTTATAAGTATATTCTGAAGTATTCTCGTCATAAGTATACCATCTAATAATATTTCCTTCTTCCCCGGCTGCAGTTAGATTCCCGGCTATTTCATTAAGACAAAATTCATCATTAGACACTGAGGGAGCCCCAGGGCGTGGTTCTACTCTAAACGTAAATGTTTTAGAAGTTCCTTCAGAGCATGTAAAATAATCTGGCCCATATACGTTTACCGCATACTCACCAGAGTCTCCATTTGCACCTGATTCCGGATCATAAATTGTTAAGGTCCCGGTATATTCTCCTAAATCTCCTTGTGGATCCGAAACCATCATTTCTATTTTATTGGTAATCTCAGTAACTGGAGTACCATCTTTAATCCACTGGAAAGTTAATGGTGCACCTTTAGCATGAGCTTTAAATAAAAATTCAATTTTTTCCTTGGAATCTTCACAAATGGTAACATCTTCAGAAGGCTCTGTAATAACAATATCTTCATCCACATTTAGTGTTACTGTTATTGAAGTATCTTCTGAACATGAACCTGCACCTGAAACAACAACATAGTATTCTCCCGCATCTGCAGAAGTCGCATTAGTAAAAGACAAGATGGCTTCATCTTCGCCTTCTAGTGACTGTGGTTCTTTAGCTATAATTCTATACCATTGATAAATTAAATTATCACCTGATGCTACCACTTCGAATTGAGCAGGACTATTTGAACAGGTTCCAGTATTTACAGGTTCTGTGGAAATAAATGGTGCTTTTTTAATTGTAAAGTCTGCAGTAGCTACAACCTCGTCACATCCAGCTTCTGATGCTATAGTGTATTCTACTGTATGTGGTCCTGTTGTGCTGGTCGATGGATTAATTGTTCCATACTCGCTTATATCCAATCCTGCAGTACCGCTAAACACACCATCACTCCCTGCACCAGCATCCACAGCAAGAACTACTAAAACTTCAGTTTCAGAACTACAAATTTCTTGCGGATAAGTAATGGTAACCTGCGGTAATTGAGTGATAGTGACATTAGTGGTAATTTCTACATCACTACATCCCCCAGTTCCTTTTATTAAATATTTGACAGTGTACTCTATAGGGGTACTTGTATTTGAATTTATTTCACCAGATTCTGGATCTATATTTAAACCACCTGGAGTTGCACTGAACGTGCCACCTTCAAATGCTCCTATTCCATTGGCGAAAGTAACGGGTATTACACCCGCATTGTTACAAGATGGAGTATTGTAAGAAATTTCCACAGAAGGAATTTCAGTAATTGTTACATCTGTTGTTGCTTCAACTTCTTGGCATTTTACTGAAGAAGTTTTATAGGAGACCTTATAGGTACCTGGAGTGCTAGTACTGGCATTTATTGTTCCTGAACTGGCATTAATAGTTAATCCAGACGGTGCACTAAAAATTCCGCCTAAATAGTCTCCTGTTCCTGTTATTGTTACTGCATTACCGTTGCTATTTGATATACAAACTGGAGAATCAGCATAACCTATTGTAACAGTAGGTGCAGCATCTATAACAATGTTGGTTGTAGTAGAAACCTTAGCGCATCCATTAGTGGAAGGTGTCTCATATTTAACTATATATTCTCCCGGGGTACTTAAACTAGGTGTTACTTTTCCGGTAGTTGCATTTATTGATAAACCAGCTGGTGCACTAAATAATCCATCTAAATATAGATCGGTACCAGAAAGGTTTACTGGAATTTCAGATGTATTAGATCCGCAGAATGGAGATCCAGTATAAGATATTGCAGCTGTTGGTAATTTAGTAATCACCACTTGGGTTGTTGTTGAAACCTTCTCGCATCCTCCTGAAGCTAAAGTTTCATATGTCACAGTATAAGTACCTGCTGTACTACTGGATGGAGTTATTGCTCCTGAATTCTCATCTATAGTTAATCCTGTTGTAGAGGAGTATTTTCCGCCAGTATATGCATTCGTACCTGCGAGACTTGCTGGTTGTGGTGTATTTAAAGAGGTGCAAAAAGGTGTCCCAGTATATGATAAGCTAACCGTTGGCTTTGGTGTGACAGTTATCGCTGCAGAACCGGACACTGTTTTAAGACAATTAGGTGCAGCTGTATACCTCACACTAACTAATGTGTAGGTTGTTGTATTTGCAGTTAAAGCACCAGTATTTAATGTTTTAGTTCCATTAGCACCAATTGCAATTTGATCTTCGACTCCATTTTTTTCGTAGGTAACAATCGTGTTAGGAGTTCCGCTAAAAGTGATGTCCGTTGCGTTACCTGTGCAAATGGTAGATGTTCCTGAAATACTTGCGGTTGGGTCTGGTTTAAAGAAAATGATCATTTCATCCTTTCCAGGACCACATGCCCCGCTTGGTGCAGCTGTGGTAAGGGTGAGAGTTGTTTTCCCTGCATTTATAGCTGCTTGAGAAGGGGTGTAAGTTGTTTCAAGTTTAGATGAATTCCCAAAGCTTCCGCCATTTGAAGACGTCCATTGAGTGGAAAGATTTTTGTTACTACCAGAAAAATTATAATCTCCTAAAATATTTATAGGGCTTATAACACTACATACCGTTTGGTCTGGACCAGCATTTGTAACCACAAAATTTCCTACTGAGATTGGCTCGTAAATTCTTGCGCTACTCTGGCCACAAACATTCATAGCTTTCACTTCTACTTTTAAACTATTTGAATAAGCTGTAGTAGCAGTTACATTCACCATGATAGACCTCGTTCCCGCACCTGAAGTGATTTCAAAACCAGGAGGCAATATCCAATTATAAGTTAATCCTGAAACTCCAGCAACCGAAAACCCAATGCCTGTTGCAGGAGGACATATGGCGCTGTTGGGAAGATTCGTAACTGTAATTGCACCAGGTTGTACAGGAGGACCACTTGTAGTTGTGACAGCTATTGTTTTAGACACATTTCCACAGCTATTACTTGCCGATAAAGTAATATTTCCCCCTGAAGTTCCGGAAGTCACAGTTATTGATCTTGTGCCCGCACCAGCAGTAATATTCCAACCAGAGGGTACGGCCCAAGTATAGCCTGTTGCATTTGTGGCGGCTGGAATAGAGAATTCATTTCCTGCTGTAATAGCACAGACATTTAAAGGTCCGGAAATTTCTCCTGTCATAACAGGAGGTGGATTATTTAATACAACAGCAATCGTTTTAGCAGAACTTTCACCACAGCTGTTTTTAGCAGTTACAGATATATTACCACCTGATGAACCTGAAGAAAATGTGATGCTTCGGGTTCCGGCTCCTCCTGTTATGTTCCATCCTGAAGGTACGGACCAAACATAACTTGTAGCATTAGTAATAGCTGGTATAGAATAAACATGACCCGAGGTATTTGCACATACCCCATTTGTAGGTTGTGTTATAGAACCAGACATAACAGGAGCTGGGTTACTAATCGATACCGCTATGGTTTTAGGTAAACTTTCCCCACAACTATTTTTTGCCAACACGGATATATTTCCACTTCCTGATGCTCCCGCAGTAACTGTTAAGCTAGGAGTTGTAGTTGTTAAATTAGATGCTGAAAATCCTGTTGGTAGGGTCCATAAATATTCAGTAGCACCAGCCACCGCTGGTAAAGTGTAAATTTCGCTTAAACCTGGACATATAACGGCTGCACCATTTACCGTAGATGGAGAAGCGGGAATTCCAGCTTTAACAGAGACCGCTATTGTAGAGGATGAACTAGTGCCACAAGAATTATTTGCAGTAACAGCAATCTGTCCATTTTGACCTGTACCTCCAGATGTAAGAGTAATTGAATTGGTAGAACTCGTACCAGACCATCCAGTAGGGTATGTCCAAGCATAAGTAACTCCGGTAACATTAGGAACAGAATAAGTTTTTGAGATACCTGGACACACTTGAGCATCTCCTGTAATATTTCCCGGAGTAGATGGAGTTCCAGGTTTTACTGTAACAAGTAAAGGGTTACTAGCTGCACTTGTGCCGCAGTCGTTTTTGGCTTGAACACTAATGGTTCCAGTTCCTGTGGTTCCAGAGGTTACTGTAATCGAGTTGGTGGTACTTGAACCAGACCAACCATTAGGTAGGCTCCAAACATATTCGGTAGCATTAGCATCGGAGGCTACAGAATAGGTAATCCCTGAGATTATGGGACAAACATCTGTGGCGCCAGTAACAGTTCCAGGTGTTTCAGGGGTGCCAGATTTAACAGTAATTGCGACTGGCGAACTAGTAACCGGTGTTGTAGATGCACATGTGGCATTAGAAGTTAATTCTACTGTTACAGATTGGCCATTCGTGAGTGATGTAGTAGAAAAAGTGCTTGTAGTACTGCTTTGTATGGAAGACCCCACTTTCCATACGTAAGATGGATTAGTTCCACCATTTACTGGAGATGCGGTAAATGTTATATTTTCTCCAGGACAAATTGTTGTTTTTGATGCAGAAATGGAGACCGAGGGAGTTAAGACTGGGTTCACGGTCATACTTAATTCACTGCTGGTAGTACTACAAGTAGAATTGGCTGCCGAAGATTTTATTACCACTCGAATCTCATCGCTATTGGATAAAGTATTTGAGGAATATGTTGCGCTTGTTGCTCCACTAATATCTACCCCACCTTTTTGCCATTGGTATAGATAGCCCGATCCTCCATTAGGAGTTGCGGTAAAGGTCACCGAAGTCCCTGAACATATGGTTGTTCCAGGGTTTACATTGACGGAAACCGAGGTTGGGCATGATTGTGCTATACCTGATGTAGGTAACAGATACGCCAATAACAATAAGGTTAGAAAAAGTAATTTTTTTTCCATAGCCGTGTGATATTAGAACTTTCAATTGACGTGGTGGGAGAATTGAAAATGATTAAATTTCTTGTATTAACTTGGGGGCAAGCAATATAACAATCTAAAATACGGCGATTTATTATAAGATTCGAAACTTTTCGGTAAAGGGTAAATATAATCGACGTAAGTATTGTTATATGGATAGAAATTCTAATTAACCGACAATTAGCGAGGGTGTCCTACAAAAATTTTCATAATATTCAATGGATGAAGGGTGGAGGGTGAAAAATGAAGGGTGAAAAGTGTAGGGTGAAGGGTGAAAATTTAATGGAACCGCCAAAACATGTTTGATTAAAAATTTTGTAAATCAAAAATCGTTAATCCTTGTTCGATATTAAGAACAAGAATTAACGATTTTTGGTTTTGGATATTAAAAAGGGTAAAATTTATAAGAAAAAATTATTCTCCCATAAACGGATACCTGTAATCTGTGGCAGGAACAAAAGTTTCCTTGATCAACCTTGGAGAGGCCCAGCGCAATAAGTTGAGCATAGAACCCGCTTTGTCGTTGGTCCCACTCGCCCTGGCACCGCCAAAGGGTTGTTGGCCAACTACAGCTCCGGTGCACTTATCGTTGATATAGAAGTTCCCGGCTGCATTTTGCAAGGCTTTGGTGGCCTGTGCGGCGGCATATCTGTCTGTGGAAAGCACAGCTCCGGTCAACCCGTATATACTGGTTTCATCAACTAATTTCAGGGTTTCTTCCCACTTTTTATCCTCGTAAACATAAATAGTCATTACGGGTCCGAATAATTCGGTTTCCATAGTGGAATATTTGGGATTTGTGGTTAATATCACCGTTGGCTCTACAAAATAACCTTTGGATTTGTCGTAATTTCCTCCTACAATTATTTCGGCATCCTCATCTTTTTTAGCCTGGTCAATGTATCTTGCCAATTTATCAAAAGAGCCTTCATGAATAACTGCGGTGATAAAATTGGTCATATCTTCCGGAGAACCCATTTTGAAGGATTTTACATCAGCCACTAAAAATTTCTTGACATCTGCCCAAAGACTTTTTGGGATATATGCCCGGGATGCGGCACTGCATTTTTGACCTTGAAATTCAAAAGCTCCCCTTGCGATTGCGGTTGCAACTTGTTTTGCAACTGCGCTGGGGTGGGCAAGGATAAAGTCTTTTCCTCCAGTCTCGCCTACAATCCTGGGGTAGGTTTTGTAAGTATTGATGTTGTTCCCTATTTTTCCCCAAATTCCTTTAAAAACAGCAGTACTTCCTGTAAAGTGAATTCCGGCAAAATCCGGACTGGCAAGGACGGTATCGGTGATCATTTCCGGGTCTCCCATCACCATATTGATCACTCCATCTGGAACTCCGGCTTCTTTAAAAACTTCCATGATCACCTGGGCAGAATAAACCTGATGGTCACTGGGTTTCCAAACAACGGTATTTCCCATTAACGCAGCGCTGGCGGGTAAATTTCCGGCAATAGCGGTAAAATTAAAAGGGGAGATCGCATATACAAATCCCTCTAAAGGGCGGTATTCCAATCGGTTCCATACTCCAGGGGAGGATTCCGGCTGATCTTCGTAGATCTGGGCCATATATTCCACATTAAAAGTTAGAAAATCGATCAATTCACAGGCAGAGTCAATTTCAGCCTGAAAGATCGTTTTTGATTGCCCAATCATGGTAGCGGCATTTATCCTGGCTCTGTATGGGCCACCAATTAAATCTGCAGCTTTTAGAAAAACCGCGGCGCGTTGTTCCCATTCCATATCTGCCCATTGTTTTCTTGCCTCCAGGGCAGCGGCAATGGCTTGCTCAACATGTTTCTTTTTCGCTTTGTGATATATTCCTAAATTGTGTTTGTGGTCATGTGGAGGATGCATGGTGGCTGTATCACCGGTCTTTATTTCTTCTGAACCTATATATAAAGGCACTTCCATTTTTGTGTTGTACATAGCTTTATAAGTGTGTAACACTTCTTCCCGTTCAGGTGTTCCCGGAGCATATGATTTTATTGGCTCATTTACTGCTGTTGGAACTTGAAAAAATCCTTTTCCCATAATTATTATTTTATTTTTAAGATTTTAAATTTACGATTGCTAAGGTAAAAAATTTAACCGACTTTCCCTGACCGTGTTACCTGCAATTCCCGATAGAATTTATTTTTGTAAGTTGCCATCATTGCAATAGACTCAGTGAATATGTGTACAGTTACTTTAATTCCAACAGCGACTTTGGACAAAGGTTTTGTTTTAACTTCCAACCGTGATGAAGCGGCGGGAAGGGAAGCTATCCCACCACAATTTTATACCGAAAATGGAGTGAAAATGCTTTATCCAAAAGATAAAGAGGCCGGTGGGACCTGGATAGGAATTAGCGAACGGAAAAGATTGATTTGCCTTCTTAATGGTGAATTTGAAAATCACATAAAAAATAAGGCGTACCGGTTGAGCAGGGGAGTGGTGGTGAAAGATCTATTGGCTGCCGAAAATATAGATAAGGCTATTTCTGATTATGATTTGGATCAAATTGAACCCTTCACCATTATTTTAGTAGATTGGAAGGAACGGCTTCGGTTTGTGGAACTGGTTTGGGACGGAAAGCAAAAGCATATTAAAGAGTTGGAATTAAAAAGTCACTTATGGTCCTCTTCGCCATTATATACAAAGGAGATGAAAAAGCAACGGGCACAATGGTTTTTTGAATTTCAGAAAAGAAATGAACTCTTCCCGGAAAATTTGCTTGAGTTTCACCAATCGGCCGGAGTTGGAGATAAAAATATCGATTTGGTAATGGACAGGGGCTTTGTCAAAACCCAAAGTATTACCCAAATTGTAAATTCTTCAGAAGGAACCGGAATGACCTATAAAGATCTTCAGAAAAATAGATTTTCAGAAACAACTTTTAGGATGAAATAAAAGATTTTGGCTTTAATTTAAAGCAAAGGTCGCGCTTAATTTGAAGGAAGGAATAGTGACCTTAAATTTCCTGGTTGAAGTAAAGTTTACCATATGGTAATAACCGCTCATTGCCCCAAAGGGAGATGTGAGCAAACAACCACTGTTGTAAGTATAAGATTCCCCCGGTTTTAATACCGGTTTTTTGCCAACAACACCTTCTCCCTGAACAATTTCAGTTTTGTTCAATGCGTCTTTAATCTTCCAAAATCGCGAGGTAAGCTGCACAGCATCCTTGCTTTGATTTTCAATAGTGATCCTGTAACCAAAGGCGAAGTGTATTTTATAGTTCTTATAAAATGTACCTTCGAAGTTGGTTTCAACCGAAATTTTAATACCGCTGGTGACCTGTTGTATCATAATTAATAAATTGCAAAAGAGGCTATGAGAGATAATACAGACGCAATTACAGCTAAAATAAGAAATATTCCATTTAAAATCACGAATTTAACAAGAGTTTTAAATCTTCCCTGTCCGTAGAAATTTTTCAAAGATTTATAAAGATAAAAAAGGAAAACCAGGACAAGTATTCCAAAAACAGAATCCCAGTTAAAAAGATTGCTTAGAATTAAGGAAATTCCCATTAACACAAAGAATATAGTTTGCACATGGAAGGTGAAAACGAGATGTTCCATATAATTAAAAGGCCTTCTCCAATATAGCAACCATATGAAAAGAGCGAAAACAGGAAGATAAAAGAAGATTATTAAAGGTAATTTATTTATAAAATATCCTACAAATATTTCAGGATTTTTTAGAACAGTATTCCAGTCGACCACTTTTTTGTAAACCCACCGATTGAAAGTGGAAGTGAAATGCTCTAAACTGTCTAAGGCTATTATAGGATTGGAAATAGCGGTTTCTTTATGGAAGTGATCATAAAGATCCAATTGCTTTTGAAATGAGGTTGGAAAAGAGAGATTGTCCAGTTTTTCCTGTGAAAAGTAAAAATCTTTATAAGTTTTTACCGAATTTTCCTGCTGTTTCAATAAAAGGGAATCTATACTTAAAGGTGCGTTTTCAATTGAAGGGACGTTCTTTAATTCAGCCCTTAATTTTTCGAGTTGTTCCGGGCTCAACTCTTGTAAATCTTGTGAGATAGCATTGTCAATATTTCCAAAATCTTCCATGTTGTTGGAAAAACTCCAGATGATAAAGAAAATAATTGAGACACTTAAATAAAATCGAAACGGGTTGGCATAACGCTCACGTTTTCCCTGGATATAATCTTTTGATATTTTCCCCGGATGGAACAATATAGCGCTTAAGGTTCTTCTAAAGCGGGAATCGTAAGCAAAAAAGTTTGAGAAAAATTCTTTAAAAAAATCCGTAAAGGAAAGTTTTTTGGTGCTGTTTAATTGTCCGCAGTTTGGGCAATATTTATCGCTAACATCCAGTGGATGCCCACAATTTAAACAACCTTTTCCACGGTATCTGGTCAAAGAGCGAATACTTTTCATATCCCGGAAAGATTAATTTAAAACAATCAATTAGTGATATTTATGGAATTGGCGCTGCCAAGTCCTATGATCTTATCATAGCGTGAACCTAAATCCCTGAAGTAAACCAACACTTGGTACTCATTTTCGGTTTTATCAAAATTTCCGCTGAAAAAACCTTCGTCAATTGAACCGTCTTTTCTTAACAGCACATATTTATAATTGTAAAATCCTTGTTTGAATAATTGTGCGTTTTCATACAATCCCGATAATTTATTGTAGGTCATCAATGTAGAATTGTCCAATTCAAAATTATTGAAAGCTCCGTAAATATGAATTTCATCTCCATCCAATGGATCAAAATTTTGAAGGCTAAAATGGGTCCAGATATAGTCGGCTTCTATACTGGAATTAATTCCCTGTAAAGTTCGGATAACAAACTGTCCATTAATATCAGGGTTATAGGTATAAGGTTCGGTATCCCGGGATCTGTCCGTAAATAAATAATGGTGGTAAAGATTCAGCAATTCGATCCTGTTGATACTTATGGTCGAAGAACGAACCTCTTTACTGTCAAAATTTAAATACTCGTTTCCTGCCCAAAAAGCAGTTTGTTGATCATACTTGTAAATGAGCAGATTTCCAATGGTGTATTGTGGTTTTGTATCCTTTAAGGCAGTTTTTAAATTGTGGTTTTGAAGAATAACTATTTTTACCGTTTGTTCCGGATTGCGCAGCAACAAATCCGGAGAATCCACGCTGAAATTCACTACCTGTTTGCTGTTGATAAAGTTGAGATTCCTGGATCTTTTTACTGTGACCGCCACTTGGGTAAGAGGCTGGAAAATCATGAATTTTCGGGAAAACACAAGTTCTTTGTTGCTATTGAATATCTTCAGCATATAGTTTCCACTAATTTTAAGGCCCTGTGTATCGGTATTTGGAATTGTTAATTTGTAGTGGGTATAAGGTTGAAGAGTGTTGAAGGAATTTGTGTAATTGTAGATTCGTGTCTCATCAAATCCTTCCATGTATTCAGATTTAACCAATTCAGAGGCTATCCAGTTAAAATCATAATGATTTATAGTATAATAATAATCGGCTTCATCCCCAATGATGTCATCAAATTCCAAGGTTAAATTTTCTCCTAATCGTACAATTGGATTTCCCGTAATATTGGAATTACCCGTAAATTCAATGCTTTTGATATAGTTTGGGGCAAGGGTCTCATTCTGAACCTGACCAAAAATGCAGCCTGTCCAAAGTATAACCATCAAAAGGGGAATGTTTTTCATCAATTTTCAATATTTTTAATCGTCCAACACAAATTTTATTTCCTTAATTTTAAACCACTTACCGACCCTAAGAAAAAGTTAAAAAATATATAGGTTCTTTGGGAGTTATAGGGTTAAAATTAGTAAATTTGTTCACTTAAAAAAAATAATTCTAAATATACTCCATCCTATGTCAAAAGACATTCGAATTAAAAGAGGACTCACTCTAAAATTAAAAGGGGAGGCGGAAAAACGAACTGTTGATGCCCCAAGGTCCAAGACCTACGCAATCAAGCCCACAGATTTTCACACAATAATTCCAAAAATGCTTGTTAAAGAAGGAGAAAAACTTCTTGCCGGGGATGTGCTGTTCTTCTCAAAATATAACGAGGAACTTAAATTCACTTCTCCCGTAAGCGGGACTCTTTTGGAAATAAAACGTGCTGAAAAACGCAAAATAATTGAGGTGATCATTGAGCCTGATCTAACCGATTCTTACAAAAACTTCGGAAAAATGAACGCGGCAACAGCCGATCCTGATTCTGTGAAAAGCAGAATTCTGGAAAGTGGCTGTGGTGTATTTATTAGGCAAAGACCTTACGATATTGTGGCAGATCCCACGGATATTCCCAAGGCTGTTTTTATATCAGCGGTAAGTACAGCACCACTGGCAGCCGATATAGGTTTTGTTTTGAAAGATAAAGTAGCCGCTTTTCAGGAAGGGATCTACGCGCTTCAAAAATTAACTCCCGGAAAAGTTCATCTTTCGGTAGATAAAAGTTCTGCGGAATATTTAAAAAATATCAAAGGAGCTGAAATTCACAATGTTTCAGGACCGCATCCAGCAGGAAATGTTGGGGTTCAGATCCACAAAATTGACCCTGTCAATCAAGGGGAAAGAGTTTGGACTGTTGGGGCAGAAGATGTCACAATAATTGGCAACCTGTTCATAACGGGTGAGTTTCATGCAGATCGCACACTTGCAGTTACGGGAAGCGAAGCAAAGGATCAAAAATATTACCGTATAAAAATTGGAGAGAACTCAGCCGATTTAGTAGGTCAGGTGCCGGATAGTGTAAGGTTGATTTCCGGAGATGTACTTACCGGGAATAAACTTTCCAATAATCAATACATCGGATTTTATCATACTTCCTTAACCTTGATTCCGGAAGGAAATAAATATAGGATTTTGGGCTGGATGCCCTTTTTCTATAATAATATTCATTCCAATTCAAGAACATCTTTATCCTGGTTGTTTCCCAATAAAAAATATGAGCTCAATACAAACTTGAACGGGGAAGAAAGAGCTCTTGTAGTTACAGGAGAAATGGAAGAGGTGTTGCCAATGGATATTTTTCCAATGCAACTTCTGAAAGCTTGCATCGCAGGAAATATCGAGAAAATGGAAAACCTCGGGATTTACGAAGTAGCGCCAGAAGATTTCGCACTTATAGATTATGTAAACACTTCTAAATTGGAAGCTCAGGATTTAATTCGTACAGCCCTGGATTTAATGATTACCGAAGTAGGTTAAAAAGTTTAAATATGGAATGGATCAGACAAAAATTAGATAAATTCAAAGAACCCTTCGGGAAAGGTAAGAAGTTAGAAAAGTACGCACCGGCCTGGAATGCCATTGACACTTTTTTATTTACCCCGAATCACACGACCCAAAAGGGTGCCCATGTTAGGGATGCGGTAGATTTAAAGCGGGTAATGATCACTGTGGTGATCGCCTTAATTCCCGCACTTATATTTGGGATGTGGAACGGAGGTTATCAATACTTATCTCAAATTCAGGCGGAAGTTGGTTTTTGGGAAGCACTGGGCCTTGGAGCCAGTAAAATAATCCCAATGATCGTTGTTTCATACGGAGTTGGTTTGGGAATTGAATTTGCCTTTGCTATTTTTAGAGGGCATGATATTAATGAAGGATATTTGGTGACGGGACTTTTAATTCCTATGGTCATGCCTATTGATATCCCTTTATGGATGGTGGCACTTTCAGTAGTATTTGCAGTAATAATAGGAAAAGAAGCTTTTGGGGGAACGGGAATGAATATCTTAAATCCTGCTTTGACAGCCAGGGCTTTCGCATTCTTTGCCTATCCTACTTTTATGTCTGGAAATACAGTATGGGTAACTAATGCCGGTAATATTGATGCCGTATCCGGGGAAACGATTTTAGGTTCATTGTCTGCAGGACATCCAGTTGAATACAGTTTTATGGATATGTTCACGGGCACCATTCCCGGATCAATAGCAGAAACTTCCACCATTTTTATTTTGTTGGGAGCCTTGCTCCTGATTTTTACCAAGGTTGGAAGCTGGAGGATCATCCTGAGTGGGTTTATAGGTGCCGCTGTAATGGCATTTATTTTTAATTTACTTCCGGCCATGGGCTTGGAAGGGAATAGTTTGACAAACTTCCCCTGGTATGAGCACCTTATTATTGGTGGGTTGGCCTTTGGAATTGTATTTATGGCTACCGATCCTGTTTCTGGATCACAAACCATCAAAGGAAAATGGATTTACGGGTTCTTGATAGGATTTCTGGCGGTGATGATACGGGTGTTCAATCCGGCTTATCCCGAAGGAGTAATGTTAGCAATTTTACTGATGAACGTATTTGCTCCGGTTATAGATCATTATGTAATTGAAGGAAACGTGAAGCGAAGAAAGAAAAGATTGGCTGATGTTCCTGTTCAAATTAAAACAGCAGTATAATTATGGAAGAAAAAAAAGTCAATAGAACCAATACCAACTCATATACGTTCATTTTTGCTATAATCTTGGTTATAGTGGTAGGGACTATTCTGGCATTCGCCGCGACCGCACTTCAGCCATTACGGGATGAAAACGTGCGCCAGGAAAAAATGCAAAACATTTTAGCAACCGTGGGTATTGAAACAACCCGGGATGGATCGGAAGCATTGTACAACCAGTACGTCAAGGAGGCTTACGCTTTAAATGAAAAGGGTGAGGTAATTGAAGGTGCAGATGCTTTTAAGATAGACCTTGCAAAAGAATTGAAAAAGCCGGCGAACGAACAATCATTTCCAATTTACATAGCGGAGATTGAAGGCGAAAAATATTATGTAGTTCCTCTTCGGGGAAAAGGCCTGTGGGATGCCATTTGGGGTTACATCGCCTTAAAAGATGATATGAACACCATTGAAGGCGCCATTTTTGACCACAAAGGAGAAACTCCTGGACTTGGTGCCGAAATTACTCAAGACTGGTTTCAAGATCGTTTTACCAATGAGAAGATCTTTGATTCAAAAAATAACCTGATTGGTGTATCGGTGGTTAAAGGAAGACCGGATCCAACAGATAAAGGTGATAATAAGGTTGACGCTATTTCCGGCGCAACCATTACCGGTAATGGGGTTTCTGAAATGATCTCAGAAAGGTTACAACACTACCTTCCTTATTTTAAAAAACAACGGGAAAATAAAGTTGCAATTCAGTAATTATGACAAAAGATAAAAACAGAGTTTCCGAGGAAAAGGAGGCAAAGAAAAAAGAAATGATTTTGTTCTTGTCAGATTCAAAAGAAAAAGAACATTTTCTGTCGAAGAAGAACCGCAAGTTAATGTCAGATCCATTAAACGATGATAACCCGATCACTGTTCAGGTATTGGGGATTTGCTCGGCCCTGGCAATTACGGTACAATTGGAACCTGCAATTGTTATGGCTATTGCTGTAGCGGTGGTAATTGCATTTTCCAATATGATAGTTTCGCTCATCAGGAATTTAATTCCTAATAGGATCAGGATTATAGTTCAATTGGTGATTGTTGCAGGGCTGGTAGTTTTGGTAGACCTGGTTCTTAAGGCTTATGCCTACGATGTCAGTAAACAGCTGTCGGTATTTATTGGGCTTATTATAACCAACTGTATTATAATGGGTCGCCTTGAAGCATTCGCCTTAAGTAATAATGTTTACAAATCATTTCTTGACGGAATTGGAAATGGTGCCGGATATGGTCTTATCCTTATAATTGTAGCCTTTTTCAGGGAATTGCTTGGTGCGGGTAAGTTATTCGGATTTGAAGTATTAGGGCATAGGGCCGCCACGGCTGCTCAATCTACCGGTCTTTATTCCTTCGGATATGAAAACAACGGATTAATGCTTCTCTCTCCAATGGCACTTATTGTAATTGGGATTATCATTTGGGTGCAACGCTCCAGAAACCGCAAACTAATTGAACAAAATTAATAGCTCAACAGCAAAAACAAGATAACAATGGAATATGTAAATTTATTTGTTAGAAGTATTTTCATAGAAAATATGATTTTTGCCTACTTCCTGGGAATGTGTTCCTATCTGGCAGTGTCAAAAACAGTTAAAACAGCAGTAGGCTTAGGTGCGGCGGTAATATTTGTGCTTACTATTACAGTGCCCATCAACTATTTGTTGGACATGTATTTGCTTATGCCCGGGGCCTTGAAATGGTTAAGTCCGGAATATGCAACTATTGATTTAAGCTTTCTTAGTTACATAATGTTTATCGCGGTAATTGCTTCTATGGTTCAATTGGTGGAAATGGTTGTCGAAAAATTTGCCCCTGCGCTCTACAGTAATTTGGGGATTTTTCTTCCGCTTATCGCTGTAAACTGTGCGATCCTTGGAGGTTCATTATTTATGCAACAAAAAGCTTTTGGCGGAGTGTCCGAAGCCGTTACTTATGGATTTGGAAGTGGAATTGGTTGGTTTCTGGCCATCTTGGCCATTGCTGCCATTCGTGAAAAAATAGCCTATTCCAATGTTCCCGCACCCTTAAAAGGATTAGGGATTACCTTTATTATTACCGGGTTAATGGCAATAGGATTTATGAGTTTTATGGGAATTAAAATTTAATTGAAAAATAAAAAACAATGACAGTTATAATAGCAGGTGTAATTGTATTCTTAGTACTGATCTTATTCTTGGTTTCCATCTTATTGTTTGCCAAGGCCAAATTAGTGCCGTCGGGTCCGGTTTCAATAACAGTAAATGGTGAAAAGGATCTTGAGGTAGTTTCAGGAGGAACGCTTCTTTCAACCTTAGGTGAACAAAAATTATTTTTGCCTTCCGCTTGTGGTGGGGGTGGCACTTGCCTACAGTGCAAATGTATTATCACCGAAGGTGGGGGAGCAATTCTTCCAACAGAAGAACCGAATTTTACCCGAAAGGAAATTGCCAATGGTTGGCGATTGAGTTGCCAGGTAAAGGTGAAACAAGATATGAAAATCCAAATTCCCGAGGAGGTATTTGGAATCAAAAAGTGGGATGCTACCGTTGTGAGCAATTACAATGTGGCCTCGTTTATCAAGGAATTTATTGTTGAAATTCCTAAAGATATGGGATACAAAGCCGGAGGGTATATCCAAATTGAAATTCCAAAATGTGAGGTTAAATTCACTGATATGGATATTACCGCCCATCCTGAAGAACATCCTGGTGAACCCGAGAAATTTAAGGATGAATGGGATAAATTTAAATTGTGGCCCTTGGCAATGAAAAACAATGAAACCGTAGAGCGTGCATATTCTATGGCTTCTTACCCTGCTGAAGGGCGTAAGATTATGCTAAATGTAAGGGTGGCAACTCCTCCCTTTGATAGAGCGATAAATGGCTGGATGAATGTAAATCCGGGTGTTGCATCTTCTTATATTTTTTCCAGAAAACCAGGAGATAAGGTTGTTATCTCTGGTCCTTACGGGGAATTTTTTATCAACGAGAGCGATTCCGAAATGTTGTATGTAGGTGGTGGAGCAGGAATGGCACCAATGCGATCTCACTTGTACCATTTGTTCAGAACCCTAAAAACGAACAGAAAAGTGAGCTACTGGTATGGAGGTCGTTCAAAACGTGAATTGTTCTATACAGAACATTTCCGGGCGTTGGAAAGGGATTTTCCTAACTTTAAATTCCATTTGGCCCTATCCGAGCCTATGGAAGAAGATAACTGGAAAGTCAAGAAAAGTTTAGAAGAAGAAGGGGATGGATTTGTAGGATTCATTCACCAGGTGGTGATTGACAACTATTTGAAATCACACGAATCACCGGAGGATATTGAATTTTACTTCTGTGGACCGCCATTGATGAATAAAGCCGTTCAACAAATGACCGACAATTTTGGAGTTCCGCCTGAAAACGTGAGATTTGACGATTTTGGGGGTTAAACATTCTTCTTAGTTTGTATTACAAAAACAGCGGCCTTTTGGCCGCTGTTTTTGTTTTTAGTAATAATTTTCCTTCAATAGTTTATTTAATTCTTATGATACAATTTTTTTGATTTTCCCTTAATTTCATTCTAAACAGAAAAATTAACAAATAAGATGTAAGGGTTTTCCCCTATAGTTTGGCAAACAGGATTTAATTGGTTGCTTCCAAATAATTTATAGATTAATTTAATGTAAAACATTAAATTAAATCTAGAACCCATGGGACGATTATTACTTTTGTCGATGATTTTCTTTATCTGGACGATTCAGGGGCAAGAAAACAAAACCAACTGTCCAACAGTTGAAAACTACACTCAAAACCTCTGTGAATCAGAAGGCACTGGTAATTTTTTCCATAAGCCGAGGATTTCCGATTTGATGGCAACAGATGGTGGAGATGGCATAGTTTGGTACGAAACCGCAACTTCAACTGAGCCACTTAGCGAAACTTATTTGCTGGTTAATGGAGAGGATTATTTTGCAGGTAACAGCTCTGGTACATGCGCCAATAGGCCCATGGTAACCGTAATTATCAATGATTCTCCCAATGCGGGAGCAACTACTTTTGTGACTTTTTGTTCCAGCGATTCCCCTGTGGATTTATTAAGTGTTTACAGGCCGTCATTGCTGGGTCCACCGCAAGCGGGTGGAATAATGACTCCTGCACTGGCAAGTGGAAATACTGTTTTTGATCCGGCTGTTGACATTGCCGGAAGATATAAATATACGGTTCAAAGCCTTAATTCTGTATGCCCTGATGACGATTCCTATATTTATGTGAGTATTGAACAAGCTCCCAATGCAGGGGAGAGCGGGATAGCTAATTTTTCTTCCGGTATTTCTACGTCAGATTTATTCAATTTTCTGGGAGGAAGCCCTGATATTGGCGGAACCTGGTCTCCGCAATTAGCAAGTGGGACTGGTGTTTTTGACCGTTCAATAGATCAGCCTGGAATTTACACTTATACTGTAAATGGAGGACTGTATTGTGAGGATGCTACTGCCACTGTTACAGTATATTTTCAGGACGACCCTGTTGCAAAACCTTGTCCAATTGTGGAAAACGATACTCAAAACCTCTGTGAATCAGAAGGCACTGGTAATTTTTTCCATAAGCCGAGGATTTCCGATTTGATGGCAACAGATGGTGGAGATGGCATAGTTTGGTACGAAACCGCAACTTCAACTGAGCAGCTTGGCGGAACTTATTTGCTGGTTAATGGGGAGGATTATTTTGCAGGTAACAGCTCTGGTACATGCGCCAATAGGCCCATGGTAACCGTAATTATCAATGATTCTCCCAATGCGGGAGCAACTACTTTTGTGACTTTTTGTTCCAGCGATTCCCCTGTGGATTTATTAAGTGTTTACAGGCCGTCATTGCTGGGTCCACCGCAAGCGGGTGGAATAATGACTCCTGCACTGGCAAGTGGAAATACTGTTTTTGATCCGGCTGTTGACATTGCCGGAAGATATAAATATACGGTTCAAAGCCTTAATTCTGTATGCCCTGATGACGATTCCTATATTTATGTGAGTATTGAACAAGCTCCCAATGCAGGGGAGAGCGGGATAGCTAATTTTTCTTCCGGTATTTCTACGTCAGATTTATTCAATTTTCTGGGAGGAAGCCCTGATATTGGCGGAACCTGGTCTCCGCAATTAGCAAGTGGGACTGGTGTTTTTGACCGTTCAATAGATCAGCCTGGAATTTACACTTATACTGTAAATGGAGGACTGTATTGTGAGGATGCTACTGCCACTGTTACAGTATATTTTCAGGACGACCCTGTTGCAAAACCTTGTCCAATTGTGGAAAACGATACTCAAAACCTCTGTGAATCAGAAGGCACTGGTAATTTTTTCCATAAGCCGAGGATTTCCGATTTGATGGCAACAGATGGTGGAGATGGCATAGTTTGGTACGAAACCGCAACTTCAACTGAACCACTTAGCGAAACTTATTTGCTGGTTAATGGGGAGGATTATTTTGCAGGTAACAGCTCTGGTACATGCACCAATAGGCCCATGGTAACCGTAATTATCAATGATTCTCCCAATGCGGGAGCAACCACTTTTGTTACTTTTTATTCCAATGGTGCTCCTGTGGATTTATTAAGTGTTTACAGACCTTCATTGCTCGGTCCGCCCCAAGCAGGTGGAATAATGACTCCTGCACTGGCAAGTGGAACTACTGTTTTTGACCCGGGCGTTGACATTGCCGGAAGATATAAATATACAGTTCAAAGCCCTAATTCTGTATGCCCTGATGACGATTCTATTATTTATGTTAGTATTGAACAAGATCCCAATGCGGTAGAAAGTACTATTGCTGATATTCCAATTGAGGATAAGGATAATTCTCTTAAAATCGCTGTATATCCAAATCCGGGAAAAGGATTGTTTCAATTTTCAAATAATCAATCAGCCCAAATCAAACATATTAGAATTTTACATATAAGCGGAATAATTTTAAAAGATTTTAAAGTTTCAACCAATTCGAGTATTGACGAAATAGATATAGCCGATTTAAAACCGGGAATCTATTTTGCCGAAATTTACACTTCTAAAGGTAGAATTGTTAAACGTCTAATAAAAGAATAAAAGTATTAGATATACTTCAAAGCCCGAAATTTTTCGGGCTTTCTTGTTTAGGTTTAGTTTAAATATGTGAATAGTTGTACTTTTGAAGTATATATGAAAAACCAACTTACCAAACAAGAACTTCATAATCTGGCAATGAATATTGTTGGAAAAGACCTGGAAGATCAGGGATACGAGTTTCTGGGAGTGAACAGCAAATTAAAATCCAATCCTCAATTTGTTGCACTAAAAAATAAGCTAGTGCATTTTGTAATAGTGCGTGCCATCACATATCCGGACAATCCAAAAGAGATTGACATGATTTTTATGGAGAGCATTAAAGAACATGCGCTGAAATTTGAAGCCAAAACATTTTATGCAGGGGTGGGATTGGCCAATTCAGGAGATTATGAAAAACCAGTTTTACATGAAGAAGATTATATTGTCAATTATGAAGGATGGCAGGAAATATAATAAAGCAATTTTAGCGGTAGCAGTTTTAGGGTTTGGTTTTTTCGTTTCCTGTGGAAATCCTGGTACCGATGAACAGGCTTACATTGGAGAAGCCTTAGGAACCTCTTATCATATCAAATTATTTGGGCCTGAAAATCTCAATATTGAAGAAGGTCTCGACTCCATTTTTGAAGTTGTAAACAACTCTATGAGTACCTATCAAAGTGATTCCGATATTTCAAAGATCAATTCCGGGGACACCTCCATTCGTGTAGATGAAAATTTCAGAAAAGTTTTTAATTTTTCGGAAAGGATATATCTGGAGAGCAATGGTTATTTTGACCCCACTGTGGGCAATTTGGTAAATGCATATGGTTTTGGTCCCGAAAGCCAATCGGATGGGTTGACGCGTACGGAAATTGATTCTATGCTGCAATATGTGGGCTTTGACAAAGTGAATCTTACCGCCGAAAATAAAATTGTAAAACAGCAGCCGGAAATCTATTTGGATTTCAACGCTATAGCCAAAGGTTACACCGTTGACGTTATTGCCCTGTTTCTCGACAAAAAAGGAGTTCAGGATTATTTAATCGAAGTGGGCGGAGAATTGGTGGCAAAGGGGCGGAATAAGGCTAAAGGTCAGTCCTGGATCGTGGCGATAGACAATCCAATGCAAACGGAGGAAAACAGAACTTATCAGGCTGCTTTAGCTCTTAAGGACCGGGCAATGGCTACTTCCGGGAATTATAGAAAATTTCGGGTGGATTCGCTAACCGGGCAAAGATTTGTCCATACAATCAATCCTATTACCGGAATGTCCGAAAAAAGCAACCTGTTAAGCACATCAGTTCTAGCTGAAAATTGCGCTGTTGCCGATGCCTATGCAACTGCATTTATGGCTCTGGGCCTGGAAAAATCAAAGGAGATGCTTGAAAGACTTGAAAATGTGGATGTTTATTTTATTTATGCTGAAGAAAATGACAAGGTAAAGGTATTTGCTTCGGAAGGATTTGAAAATGTATTGGTCAAGGAATGATGGAAACTAATCAGTACATAATAAAATACTACGTCTTGCATCCCCTGTATTATTGAAGATTACTTTACTTCAGACATTAAAGGCACTCAAAACTTTATGAACTGATGACGTACGAAGCATTATTTGGTGCATACCGGGATGATCTCCTCTTTTGCGATCCGGTATTTGTCTATTTCAGCGGGGCTTAATTTTGAACCATAATTCACTTCTTCAACTTTAAATCCGATTCCCCTAAGCTTGTCAAAAAAATCCCTGCCGTAAACCCTTACATGGTCATATTGGCCGAATATCTTTGCGCGTTCTTTGGGGGAGGTTATGCTATTGTCTTCAAAAGTAGTTTGCCTGTTTAGGTCCTGGGGAATTTGCAGAATAGCAGTGCCTCCCGGTTGCAGGATCCTATAAATTTCCTGCATGGCTTTCGTATCATCCGGAATATGCTCCAGTACGTGATTGCATAATATAAAATCGTAGGTATTGTCTTTGAAAGGCAAATCGCAAATATCAGCTTTAACATCTGCCAGAGGAGAATTCAAATCGGTAGTAGTATAATCCAGATTGGACAAGTTTCTGAAGCGTTTATAAAAAGCCTGTTCAGGGGCAAAGTGAAGCACTTTTAAATTGTCCTTAAAAAATCCGGTTTCATTTTGCAAATACAGCCATAATAATCTGTGGCGTTCCAGGGAAAGGGTAGAAGGGGAAAGCACATTTTCCCGTTGGTTTTCATAGCCGTAAGGCAGGAATTTTCTAAAACCACTTCCATCTATAGGATCCTGATATTTATTTCCCCGTAATGCTATTTTGAGGATTGGCCTTGCAAGATAGCTCAACCTGATCAAAAATGGCCGTGGAATGGAATTCAGGATAAACTTGAAGATTTTACTGATCATACCTCTATATCTCCCCAGTTTTCTCCAGATTTAATCCGGTATAACTGCATCTCGGAAACGCCAAATTGTTTGGCAAGTATCCGTATCCGGGTTTTTCGGTTGGGGTCTAACAATTTTTTTTTGAGAATGACAGCCTGTCCATAGGTGAGTTTTGAATATGAGGTAACTTTTCTCAATTTTCTTTTCAGCTTGTTCTCTTTTACATTTGGATTCCCAAACTGGTGCTTGATCCATTCCTCTTTATTGGCCCAGGCTAAATTTAAAACCTGGTTATCATGCTTTTCATAATTCTTGTGAATCACAAAAGTATCATCCTCTTTTTTGTTCAAAAACAATTCAGAAATGACCCTGTGAAAATAATAGCTTTTATTTTTACCATTCTTAAGAACGACAGCGAAGGATAAATAACCCGAATTTCTTCCGCCACTAAGAAGTTCTCCCTCCGGATTTTTAACGAAACTTATCACCCGGCCATAATTCGAGATTTTATACACGAACCTATCCATCCAGATATCCAAATGATAAGTTTTCCAACGCTCTTGTCTGAAATTTTGAATCATATTCTTATGATCTGAATTTATCTTCTTCGGTACTTTCAATTCCCAATGCTTCGTAAATATACTTAAATGTCGAAAGCAGTTCCGGTTTCCCATCTATAATTGCAATATCGTGTTCAAAATGTGCGCTGGGTTTATTGTCGGCAGTTAGAATTGTCCAGCCATCTTTTAACTGTTTGATGTTTTTTGTACCTTGATTTACCATAGGCTCAATTGCCACGACCATCCCTTCAATAAATTTTTTGCCCCTGCCGCGGTGTCCGTAATTGGGCATTTCAGGATCTTCGTGCATTTTTCTTCCCAGGCCGTGGCCTACCAATTCTCTAACTACGCCATATCCGTGATCTTCACAGTATTTTTGGATAGCATAACCTACATCCCCAACCCTGTTTCCAATCTTAAATTCAGCTATTCCCATATAAAGGGATTCTTTGGTAATTTTTAAAAGCTCTTTGGTTTCCGGAGTTACTTCTCCAACCGGAAAGGTATATGCGTGGTCCCCGTAGAATCCATTTTTAATAGATCCACAGTCAATAGATATGATATCGCCCTCAACCAGGGGTGTTTCGTTAGGTATTCCATGAACTACTTGTGCGTTTGGACTCACACAAAGGGAATTCGGAAAATCGTACAAGCCCAAAAAACCGGGAACGGCACCTTGTTCGCGGATATATTCTTCCGCTAATTTATCCAATCTCAGCGTAGTAACACCCGGCTTTACTTCTGAAGCGAGCATTCCTAAAGTTTTGGAAACCACTAAAGCGCTTTCTCTCATCAATTCAATTTCTTCCCTGGATTTTAGTATTATCATAATTTGGTTTTAAAAAAGCTCAAAATGCTTTTTTCTGGTTTTTCTTTTTTGATTTTTTTAAGCTGCTCTTTTTGTGAAAATTCAAGGCTTAAGGTTTGATAAATCTCTCCCCATCCCAATAAACCACCAATATTCCGGTCATCTATAAAAATATCTGCCTGAATTTTCCTGCTCAAAGAGTTGTCATATTTTTCTTCAGGATAACTCCTGTTTACCGCAAAAAAAAATATTCCTTTATTATTACAAAATTCCACAGCTTCTTTAAGTTCAGTACCTGTTCTATAAGTCCATAATATTAACTGGTGACCTTCCTCATGTAATTTTTTAAGAGTTTCAATTGCGAACAACAGGGGTTTTCCTATTTTTGGATACCTGTTTTCAACGATTGTCCCGTCAAAATCTATAGCGATGGTCAATATTTTTTGCATATTTCCAAAATTAAAAAGAATAAAACTGATACTCTTTTTTTACGAGCGTTATTTATTGTGGCAAGGGTGAAATTAATTCAAATATGAATGCTTGTACACCTGTTCGCTTACTATTTTGGCGATATCTTCTTCTATAGTTTCCCTTGGATATTCTACAAAACGGTTAATTTCTTTTCCGTCTTTTATAAAAATGATGCTGGGGACCCTATTTATATCCCAGCCCTCTTCAAGTTTTTCTGGCGTGGTTTTACTTCTGCTAACACCAACCAGGGTCAGGTTGGATAAATCATATCCAGCTTCATCCAAAATTTTCAAAAATTTTGGCACTTCCCGTTTGCTGTCCCCGCACCAGGTTCCCATAAACGCCATAATTTCATAGTTTGAAATATTGTTTTTTATAGTTTCCATAGCTTCTGCCGAAGGCTTGAATTTATCATATTCACTCTTAAACCAGTCTTCATAAGGAGGTTTTTGCAAATCTTCTTTAGTAAATTTGCCGATCAACATACCCTGTTGTTCCTCTGAATTTTGGACTGTCACCGGAGTTAAATCCTTATTGGCGGTTTTAACTGTATTATTGATATTTCCCCAAGAGGTGATAAATGCCAGAATTAAAATATATAAACTCATTTTCATTTTTTTAGATTAATGGATGTTGTGTCATTAGTTCCGGTTTTGGAATTCCCATCAATTTTAAAATAGTTGGAGCCATATCACCCAGAACGCCATCTTTTAGAGATTTGATGTCTTTATCTACCAAAATAAAAGGAACGGGATTGGTGGTATGGGCGGTATTTGGAGTGCCATCGGGATTTATCATCACTTCGCTGTTCCCGTGATCGGCAATTACCAAAACACTGTAATCGTTTTTTATCGCTGCATTTACAACATCCCCCATACATTCATCTACAACCTCAACTGCTTTAGTGGCAGCTTCCATAACCCCGGTGTGGCCTACCATATCCGCATTGGCGAAATTCAGGCAAATAAAATCGGCACTATGGGAATTTATTTCCGGAATAATTTTATCCCTGAGCTCATAAGCGCTCATTTCAGGTTTAAGATCGTAGGTAGCAACTTTAGGGGAATCGCACATGATCCTTTTTTCACCTTTAAAAGGCTTCTCCCTTCCACCCGAAAAGAAAAACGTCACGTGTGGATATTTTTCGGTTTCTGCTATCCTTATTTGGGTTTTCCCCATATATTCCAATACCTCGCCCAAGGTGGTCTTGATATTTTCCTTCCTGAAAACTACATTTATGTTTGTAAACCGGTCATCATACTTGGTCAAAGTCACAAAATACAACGGCATTTTTTTCATCTCAAACTCCGGGAAGTCCTGCTGAGTAAGGGATTCCGTAAGTTGACGACCGCGATCTGTTCTAAAATTGAAGAATATCACCACATCGTCATCTTTCAAGGTTGCTACAGGATCACCATTGGGATCTGTGATAACAGTTGGTTCTATAAATTCATCTGTTACGTCATGATCATAACTTTCCTGCACTGCTTCAGCTGCATTCTGAGATTTTTTTCCTTTTCCCAAAACAATAAGGTCGTAAGCTTTTTTAATTCGCTCCCAACGTTTGTCACGATCCATGGCAAAATATCTTCCTATAATTGAAGCCAGTTTTCCACCCGTTTTTTCAAGGTGCTCCTCAATTTCGGCCACGAATCCTTTCCCTGAATGTGGATCTACATCCCGGCCATCCGTAAATGCGTGTACATATTTTTCTTTTATCCCATATTCAGCAGCAGCAGTCAAAAGGCCTTTTAGATGATTAATATGCGAATGTACCCCTCCATCGCTCAAAAGTCCAATAAAATGAACGGGTTTATTATTCTGTTTTGCAAAATCAAAAGCTTGTTGTAAAACAGGCTCCTGGATTAAACTATTATTTTGAACAGCTAAATTGATCTTTGCCAAATCCTGGTAAACAATACGTCCGGCACCAAGATTCATATGGCCAACTTCACTGTTTCCCATTTGCCCTTCCGGCAATCCAACGTTCATTCCGTGGGTAAGTAATTGGGCGTGAGGATATTTTTGAATTAATGAATTAAAATTGGGAGTCTTGGCTTGAGCAACTGCAGAAACTTTTGGATTCTGAGTAACTCCCCAGCCATCTAATATCATTAGAATAACTTTTTTATTCATAGCAATTAATTATTTGAGGTGCAAAGATATAAACTATATTTCGGGGGATTAAACTTGCCCCGATAATGTTTTAATAAAAATGGTTTTTTAAGCCTTTTTTTGGCTTCTTTAATTTTAATATCCTGTTACACGGTGTTAAGATGGCCCACTCTTTAAGCCCAGGGCAATTTTGTTTTCTTCTCTCGATAAAATCAAAATGCCCGATTTCACCCATAAACGGATTATAATCTTTTTGAAAAACAAAATTCTTTCAACTCCTGGGTTAATGAATACTTCTCCTTTTAGTATTCGAAAAACTTATCCCTGTTTGGTTTTGGTTTAAATTGTTAAAATTCAATAATTAGAACATAAATCAGTTTCTTGAATTTTCTTCTTTGTTAAAAAATAAACTTCAATTTGATTCGTTTTTAAATGACACATTGGATCTTATGAGAGATCATAAGATACTGATATTTAATAAATTAAAATAAAATATTTGAATGTTGGTATTGTATTTGAACTAAATTAACTAATTATTAATTTTCAAGCTTAGTATATGACCTATAAAATTTTGACTATAATCGCCTTTTTTACTATATTTTTCTCATTTACATCCACAGATGGACATAACAAATCTGAAATCTTTGCAATATCAGAACCCTTATCCGAAGTTTCAAATATATCATTAACACTTGATGAAGAAATTATTCAGTTGTATGGTGTTTTTGTGGAAAATAATCCCAGTGTACCCAATTTGAAAAGCTTTAAGAATGGTATGATAGGTTATTATAAATTAGACGATAAAAATTTAATCGATAAACAAATCCTAACAATAATTGATTTTAGTCTTTCCTCCAAGAAAGAGAGAATGTGGGTGATGGATATGTCAAAAAACAAAATACTTTATCATACGGTTGTGTCCCATGGGAAAAATACAGGAAGTGAGTTTGCCACAAAATTCTCCAATATAAAGAATTCCAAACAAAGTTCGTTAGGGTTTTTTATTACCGGAGAAACCTATTTCGGAAAAAACGGATTGTCCTTGTTTATAGATGGGATGGAAAAACAATTTAATTCTAATGCCCGTGAACGTTATGTTGTAATTCACGGGGCCAATTACGCCAACCCTTCCGCTATCAAAAATTTGGGGCGTTTGGGAAGAAGTTATGGTTGTCCTGCACTGCCTGAGGCAATTTCCCAGGAAATTATTGATCTAATCAAAAACAAATCGGTATTGTATATTTATTCTGACGATAAAACCTATGCGAAAAATTCAAAGATAATCAAGGCTTAAGAAGCATTTTTTAAAGCTTTGTAGGTGGCCTCATCATAATTGTAAATATCGTCAGTGAACCTTGTTTTATCATTTTCCCGCCAGGCTGTCCAGTAAAAAATATGGACATTAACTTTTTGATCCATATAAATTCGCCTAGTGGTTCCTTTGTCAATTATTTTGTCAATTTCTTCTGAAGTAAATTCCTTTTGATCATTGAGTAAATATTTAGCCAGATCCACAGCGTTTTCCACCCGTATACATCCGGAACTATGGGCACGGAAATTTCCCTCGAACAGGGATTTGGACGATGTGTCATGTAAATAGACAATATACCTGTTTGGAAAACTTATCTTGACTTCTCCCAATGGATTCGTAGGGCCGGGATCTTGTTTATACTGATATGACCTCACTGCACTACTTGACCAATCAATTCGGAAAGGATTGAGCTTTTGACCGATATTGTTGTAAACATCAATATTTTTATTTAATAAATAAGAAGGGTTTCTTCTCGCGGCAGGGATTACGTCCTTGTTTCTAATTGTTGGGGGAACATACCAACTAGGGTTAAAATCCAGGAATTCTATTTCATCAGAAAAAATGGGCGTTTTTCTCGATTCTCTTCCCACAATTATTTTATGGGTACTTATTGTCTTGTTTCCCTTGACTACCTGGAGTTGGAAATTGGCAATATTTATTAAAATATAATGGGAACCCAAATCCCGTGGAAACCATCTCCAACGTTCCAGATTAACCAGGATTTGCTCAGCTCGTTTGTCAAAACCTTGATTCAATACCCCAATGCTCTTATTTCCAATAATTCCATCCACCATCAACCCGTTTTCCAGCTGAAATTGTTTTATTGCTTCTTGTACAGTTTTGGAATACGAATTGCTCATTGTATCAATAGGCCTTAGATATCCCAGGGCTTTCAATCTGATTTGAATTTTTACCAAGCGTTGATCTTGCATTCCGGGTTTTATCAATTTACCTTTTTCAATTTCTTCAAAACCGGAGAGATCGTTTTTTAGTTTTTGATATTCTTTGGAAGTAGCTATCAATTTTTGGTAAATGGGATGAGTGGGTCTTAAATGGCTTAGCGCGATCTCCAGATTGGTTTTATCAACAGCCTGATTCAATAATTTCACCTGGTTTCTTCTGTTTTTGGCAATATCCCAGGTTTTTGGTAAATTTTTTGGATCAATCTTGCCGTTCAATAAATGATTTCCAAATTTAAAAAAGGCATCTGTCAGTAAATAGTCTAATTTTATTAATTCCTGTTGGTTGAAATCATCTAGGTTTGACAACATTTTTTCCAACTCCCTTCCGTGGTAATCATTATAAAATAGGCCCTGGGCTTCGGCTTGTTTCAGGGTGTCAATCAGGGAGTTTCTGAATTTGGGATTGCTCCAGGCCAAATTGTTATCCCTGTTATTGTAAAATGCCTTAATTGAATCGGGATAAAATAAGGAGGGTCTTTCTGAATTTAAAAGTTCTTCTGAAATTTTATTGGAATTCCCCGAGAACAAATTGTTTACTGTTGTCGAAAAATTATTTGGAGCGCCATAAGCTTTTGTTTCCTCTTTACAGGAGGTAAAGCCAATAAGCAGAATCAGGGAGAGTAGGTATGCTCCTTTTTTGAAGACCGGGTAATATTGTAGAATTGAAAGTCCCATCTTTCATAAATTTCGATATAAATTTTAAAGGAGTTTAAACATAACTATATGTTGACATACTCCGGGAACATCAAATTTTTCACCTATGGTCTTATAACCGAATTTTTCGTAGAACCCGATGGCATAATCCCGTGCATTAAACCATAAAAATGGGTGGCTCACCAAATTTTTCAACTTTTCTTCTCCTTCAATTAACAGTGAGGTTCCAAAGCCTTGTCTTTTAAATTCGGATAAAATAGCCATTCCCCTTAGTTGATATTGTTCTGCTTCTTTAAATAGAGGGTTGCTGTTTTGCATAAAACTTGCAACCCCTATTAAATTCTCATCCATAAAAAGACCCAAATGTAAGGTTTTGCTAAAGGTATCACCTTCAAAAACGCATTCAGCTAATGGTCTGCCGGGTCTTAATACCGGTTGGCGAACGCTGTAAACAGCAGATGCCGGAATTTCACGGATGTGGATCGTTGTAATCAAAATTTCAAATTATTTAATCTTTAAGCACATCTTCATTTTCCTTGTGACGATCAAAGTGGGCCTTGGCATAGGAACAACCGGGAACAATCTTAAAATTGTTTTCCCTTGCATAATCCACGCTTTCTTTTACCAATCTTGAGGCAAGACCTTTTCCTTTAAATTCTATCCTGGTTTCGGTGTGATCTATGATCAAGACACCATTTTCCGTTGTGGAGTAACTGAGTTCAGAAGTAATTCCGATTTCATCCTCCGTATAGAATTTGCCTTTGCTGCCACTCTCTTTATGTTTGATCTTGTGGCTCATTACAATTTACGGTTTAAAAATACCATCCACAATCCCGTAGGCAACCGATTCCTTTGCATCCATCCAATAATCCCTGTTAAAGTCCTTTAAAACTTTAGCGATGGGTTGTCCACAATTTTCAGCAAGCAATTTTGCGCTAATTTCCCTTATTTTTAATATTTCTGCTGCCTGGATCTCAATATTTGACGCCTGGCCTCTTGCCCCGCCGCTGGGCTGATGGATCATTACCTTTGCAAGTGGCTGAATAAACCGCCTCCCTTTGGTACCTCCCGAGAGTAAAATAGATCCCATTGAAGCCGATAGCCCGGAACATATTGTTGAAACGGGACTTTTTAAAGATGTCATTGTATCGTACATGGCAAATCCATCGGTCACAAAGCCACCGGGACTGTTTATGAAAAATTGTATTTCTTCATTGGATTCCTGATCTAAATACAATAGGTGTTCAATTACGTGTTTTGCCGCTTGAGCATTTACCTCCCCCCATAAAAAAATTTTTCTTTGCTCTAAAAATTTTTGGTCGATGAGGTCTTGGGTCTTACCGGTTTTATTTTTCATAAGTGTCTAAAATCTAATTATTTTCAATAGCTAAAATTATGACTATTTTTGCAGAAAATTGCAGGATGGAATTGGCATTTAACAAGATTTTAAAGAAAGACCTGGATAAGATCATTCCTTTTGTTATGGAATTGGGTGAATATCAAATAGATGAAGCATTGCTCAGAGCTCGTTTTCAGGAAATGTTAACCCAGAATTACGAATGTTTTGGGGTTTTTTTAAAAGATGAAATTATTGGAGTTTTCGGTCTGTGGTTTATGACGCGACACTATGCAGGGAAATCCTGTGAACCCGATCATGTTTATATAAAGCCGGAATATCAAAACAGGGGATTTGGAAAGGAAATTTTCGAATTTATCTTCAGTTATTCCAGAGAAAGGGGGTGTGAGACCTCAGAATTAAACTCTTACGTTCAAAATTTCAGATCGCATAAGTTTTATATGAATCACGGGTATGTTATAAAAGGATATCATTTTTTAAAAAAGCTATAATTTTTTTGGAAGTTGAAAAATATTACGGTTATATTTGTACCGTAATGCGAGAGTAGCTCAGTTGGTAGAGCGTCAGTCTTCCAAGCTGAATGTCGCCGGTTCGAACCCGGTCTCTCGCTCAAAAGCCTCATCGGAAGATGGGGCTTTTTTTATTGGAGAGATCGGGTGAGAAGTTTATCCCGAGCGAAGTCGAGGGGAACCCGGTATCTCGCTCAAAAGCCTCATCTTAAAAGGATGAGGCTTTTTTTGAACCCCATATCAGTTTAATTCGGTAAGGCTGCTGTTAGTTTCCAGTTCATAAGGTTCTTCACCTGCTTTAAAAATACGTGCGGGCAAGGTTCCTCTCAATAAAATTTCCTCAGCTTTTACTTCCAACCAACTTCCTTCCCTTAAACCAACCACAGGATATGTGTTAATAGTATGAAATTCCGCAATCCTTGTTTCTCTTGTCTCCCCTTTATGGGTTGAATTTTTATCCGGGTCCAAATAATGCGGATTTAAATTGAAAGGAACAATCCCAAGGGTTTTGAAACTTGGTGGATAAACAATGGGCATGTCATTGGTGGTTTGCATTGTAAGCCCGCAAATATTGGTTCCTGCACTTGTTCCCAAATAAGGAGTTCCATTCAGGATTTTTTTTCTCAATAATTCCATAAGATCATTCCTGTAAAGTTTATCTACCAACACGAATGTATTTCCACCTCCAATAAAAATCCCTTCGGCCTGACTTAGGGCTTTTTTGGGGTCTTTAAATTCATGGAGCCCCTTTACTTTAAAAGAGGTGTCTTTAAAAGTCTTTTTTACCAATTCGGTATAATTTTCATGAGAAACACCGCCTGGTCTTGCGTATGGGATAAATATAATTTCCTTGCATTTTTCAAATAATTCGGATATTTCGGGAAGCAGGTAAGCTAAATAATCCTGTCCATGTAAGGTAGAAGTGCTGGCTAATAATGCGCGTTTCATTTGATTTTTTTGTAAATTTAGGTATTGTAATGGTTTAACAAAAATTTAAGCGGGTGTTATACTTTTAATTAGATTTGGAGCGCTAACTTATTGTACTATTGTTGAACTAAACTTAATGGAAATTTTTAAATAAATTGAAATCTTTATTACCGGTAAGAGTTGTGAATTAAATTCAAAATGTGCATCAGGCAGAACAGGTTATACACTTTAATAAAACAATAAAAATTCACCAATGAAAAAGGCTTCTTTTTTTCTGCTTCTACTCTTAACTGGTCTATATGCCTCAGCCCAAACAGTAGAACGTATTTTAGTTTCAGGAACTATAGAAGTGCCGCTTGGAGATGACCCAAAGGGAATCAGTATTTTTAATTTAAATTCTAACAGATTTGTCGTGACCGATTCTCTAGGGAAATTTAACATTGCGGTAGCTTTCAATGATAGTTTGCGTGTTTCCACATTAAAATTCCAGGAGTTTACCGTAATTGTAGATCAGGGTATTATAAATACAAAGGCCTTAAATATTTTTGTGAGTGAAGTGGTGAGCAGGTTGCCGGAAGTAGTAGTGACCCCTTATGATCTTTCAGGGAATATAAATGTGGATCTCAACCGTTTGAAAATAGCAGAATTACCTACAAATTTAACTGCGACGAATGTTCAAAATATGGTTTTGGATACTGAAACCGGCCCCGGTTTAAAATCTCCTCCGTACAACACTGCTTTAGCTATGAGTAAAACCAGGTTGGTAAATGGGCTTGATTTTGTAAATATTTTTAAAGAATTTCTTGTTGTCAAAAAGAAAGAAGATGTAAACAATCCATACGGCAAGTCGGTTAATCCAGAAATTGATGATTATATCCGAAAAATATATGAAGATGATTTCTTTAGAGAAAATCTGGATATTGAGAGGGAGTACATAAGCGATTTTATTTTTTATGCCAATGACAATGGTTTAAGCGAACAGATGCTAAAAGGAGGGAATGAACTGGACTTAATCGATTTTTTGATAGAACAAAGCAAAAAATATAAAAAGGAGTATAGAAAATAACGAAATATCCGCGTTGACTTCAGAAGTAAATATGAAAGAAGCGATTCGTGTATTTTTACATTTACTAAATTCAGACAAAAATAATCCTGTCATATTTAAAACACCAATATTCTTCGGGTTGTTTTTTTAAATAAATTATCACAAGCATCCTTTTAGACTTTAAAAACGAACGATCAGCAAAAATTTATCAATCCTAATTTGTTGAAATTGGATTTGTGGAATGTTTTTTGAACATGAAATATTTAATTACAAGCTTTCGCTTTATAATTAAATATCACTGATTTAAACAACTTAATGAAAACCAGATTTTTATTCCTTTTACTTCTTTTTAGTCTTTCCTCTTTTAATACAGATCATAAATTCTATGTGAGCGTCACTGAAATTGAACACAATGAAAAGGCGCACAGCCTTCAGATCATTTCCCGTATTTTTATTGATGATCTTGAAAAATTACTTCAAACAAGGTATGACGAATCTATTCATCTAACAAAAAATGGCGACAGTGAAAAGGTGTCCGATTATATTAAAAAATATCTCGGTCAAAAACTGGAAGTTGAATTAGATGGAAAGCCTTATAAGTTGAATTATATCGGAAAGGAGTATGAAAATGATATGCTGCTTTTTTATTTGGAGATACCTGATGTCCCCGAATTTAAAAAAATCGGGATTAAAAATGCCATTTTAATTGATATGTTCAGCGAACAGAAAAACCTTGTTCATGTTGAGTATAAGGGGGAAACAAAGAGTTTGATTTTGACAAATGGCAAAGATGAGGATCTGTTAATTTTCAGTAAATAATTAGTCAATAAATTGTATTATGTTTGGAAATACTTACTTTTATCAACTTAAAAACCAAGAAAGACAATAATGAGAAATTTTAAATCTGCAATGTTGGTGTTTTTATTAATTCTATCTGCCGGGATTTACGCCCAGGAAGGCGAAATTCCAAAGGAAGAAATTAAGGAAATGGGTCACGCCAATCAAAACAAATTCAGGCAACTTTATGATGAATTTGCAACTCCCAACCAGTATCGCACAGGTTCAGGAGCTCCGGGAGTAGCTTATTATCAAAACCAGGCAGATTACAAAATGGATATCGAGTTGGACGATAAAAATCAAAAATTAACGGGTGTTGAAACAATCACGTATCATAATAATTCGCCGGACGATCTGGAATATTTATGGGTGCAATTAGATCAAAATATTCGTTCGAAAAATTCGCCGGCCCTTCAAAAAGATGGCAATGGCATTGCAACGGTTTCTAAACCCGGGAAATTTGTTAACCAATTTATGGAGGAACCTTTTGATGGCGGATTCAATATTGAAGAAGTTTCAAACGATGGGAAGCCACTTCCTTATACCATCAATTTCACCATGATGCGGGTAGATTTGCCGCAGCCTTTAAAAGCGGGAGAAAGTTATTCGTTTTCCGTAAAATGGTGGTACAATGTGAATAATCACGTTGTCAACCGTGCGAGATCCGGATTTGAGCATTTTCCTGAAGATGGGAACAATGCCTATGTAATAGCCCAGTTTTTCCCGAGAATGGCAGTTTACAATGATGTTGAGGGATGGCAAAATATGCAGTTTTGGGGCAATGGCGAATTTGCTTTGCCTTTTGGGAATTATGAAGTGAATATTACCGTTCCTGCAGATCATATTTTAGATGGAACAGGGGAAATTCAGAATAGAAAAGAAGTTTATTCCCAAGAAATGATGAATAGGTTTGAGCAGGCTAAAAAATCTTACGATAAGCCTGTGATCATTGTCACACAAGCAGAAGCCGAAGTAGCGGAAAAAGGGTTTTCAGATAAAAAGAAAACATGGAAATTTAAAGCTGAAATGGTTCGTGACTTCGCATTTGCCACTTCCCGAAAATTTATTTTGGATATGATGAATGTGGATGTTTTGGGCAAGGATGTAATGGCAGTTTCCTTGTATCCTAAAGAGGGAAACCCACTTTGGGGAGATTATTCTACACAAGTTGTAGCAAATACTTTGACATCCTATTCCGGACATACTTTTCAATACCCATATCATAAAGCTATTTCTGTTCACGCAAAAAATCAGGGAATGGAATATCCTATGATTTGCTGGAATTATGGACGTCCGGAAAAGGATGGTACCTATAGTGATAGAGTGAAATTTGGAATGATGAGCGTTATTATTCACGAAGTAGGGCACAATTTCTTCCCAATGATAGTAAATAGTGATGAGCGACAATGGGGTTGGATGGATGAAGGTTTGAATACCTTTATGCAATATCTTGCAGAACAGGAATTTGGACAAAAGTATCCAGAAGCCATTAGTCCTAATGAATCATATCCTTCCAGAAGAGGAATTCCGGCTGGGGTAGTTCCTTATATGAAAGGGGATCAAAAATATATCACTCCAATTATGTCCAATCCTGAGAATGTTTTTCAGTTGGGAAACAATGCCTACTCAAAACCGGCCACTGCGCTTAATATTCTGAGGGAAACTGTGATGGGACAGGATTTATTCGATTATTCATTTAAAACCTACGCGCAACGCTGGATGTTCAAACACCCAACTCCCGAAGATTTTTTCAGGACTATGGAAGATGCTTCAGGAGTAGATCTGGACTGGTTTTGGAGAGGATGGTTTTATAGTACAGATTACGTAGACATTGGAATAAAAGATGTGAAAAAGTATTATGTCACTGAGAAGGCTACCAAAGAAGCCAAAGCTTTTTTAGAGCAACATGGAGTTTCGGACCCCGACAGTATAGATGCGGTTTACGTTGTTGAAGAAGGAAGTGAAGAAGACTCGGCTGAGATGAAGGGTAAAAATCCATTTGAAAATGCCCCTAAATTGAAGGAGTATGTTATGGATAATTTTACTCCCGAAGAACGGGCAAGGCTGAAAAATCCTAAATATTTTTATGAAATCGTATTCAATAAACCGGGAGGTTTGGTAATGCCGTTAATAGTAGAATACTCTTATGCTGATGGTACCGCTGAAACCGTAACATATCCCGTACAGGTATGGCGTAAAAATGACGGGGAAGTTAGCAAGGCGATTGCAAGCGATAAGGAAATCACCAAAATTGTGGTAGATCCAAATATGGAAACTGCCGATGTGAATTTAGATAACAACAGCTGGCCTCAGCAAATCACAGAAGATAATTTTCAGCAGTTTAAAGAAACTGCTATAAATTAAATTTTTTCCTTAGAAAAAAAAGAAGCCAATTTTAATAGTTGGCTTCTTTTTTTAAATTAAATTTGTAGTAATATTCTATATACTATGATAATACTTCCTTTATTTATTAGTGGTGCCGAGATTGGCTTTATAATGTTTATTTTGGTCATGGTTTTTGGTGCCGACAAAATTCCGGAAATGGCCAGAGGCTTGGGAAAGGGAATGCGCACGCTTAAAAATGCATCTAATGACATTAAGGGAGAAATTCAAAAAAGCGCTGAAAAAAAGGGTATAGATACCGATTTTTCCAAAGATGTAAGGAAAGAGATCAGTAAGGTCAAGGAAGATATCGAGGAAATTACCGGCTCGGTCAAGCGTAAATTTTAATGCTTGAACAATTAAATAAGTGGGATCGTGAATTGTTTGTTTATTTAAACAATTTAGGAATCGAATCTTATGATGCATTTTGGACCTTTGTAACCAATTTCAAATACTGGATCCCTCTCTATCTTTTATTTTTTAGTATGTTTTTTGTTGTTTTTCATTGGAAAAAAGCAATCCTCAACTCAATTTTTTTATTGGTATCCTTTGCTGCAACAATGGGTTTTACATTTTTGGTAAAAACAATGTCCATGAGGTTAAGGCCAAATAACCAGCCGGAATTACAAGATCTTATTAGAATTCTTCAGGACCCAACCAATTACAGTTTTTTTTCAGGCCATGCATCAGGTTCCTTTGTAGTCACAACTTTTTTTGTGCTTTGTATTAAGGAAAAGTATAAATGGATCTATGCAATTTATATCTGGCCCATTTTACTTGCTATGAGCAGGATATTTGTGGGGGTTCATTATCCTTCAGATATAATTGTAGGCGCCTTGGCGGGAATTTTGTTTGCCCATATCTTTTATAGGTTGAGTTTACTGGCCGGGAATAAATTCTATTAGTTGAACTTATAGAACCAAGATCCAAGAAAAAGCTGATCCAGAAATGGGAGAAGTAAAAAAAATTTTCCAGAGGCTTCTGTTATTTGAAATGGAATGCATAAAAAGGGCATATCAGAGGGAATCTTGATTCCGATAGCCTTTCTCCTAGAGTTTCAGTCTACTAATGCTTAATCCGTCCCTTATTGGGAGCATAATGGTTTCGAGTCTGTTGTCAGCTGCTACCAACGTATTGTATTTTACCAAAGCGCGGGTAGATTCATCATCTTCCTTTATTTTCTCAACCACCTTTCCACTCCACAACACATTATCCGTAAGGATAATTCCACCTGGATTTAATTTGTTTATGATAAGGTCAAAATAATCGGGGTAATTGGGTTTATCGGCATCTATAAATACCAGGTCAAATTTTACATCCAGGTTTGGGATAATGTTTAAGGCATTTCCTAAATGTTGATGGATCTGGTCCTTAAAAATAGATAGGTCAAAATATTTTTTCTGAAAGTCTTTGAGTTCCTCATTAATATCTATGGTGTGCAATACTCCATCTTTTTGTAATCCCTCCGCAAGACATAAAGCGGAATATCCGGTATAAGTCCCCAACTCTAAAATAGTTTTTGGCCTTGCAATTTTAGAAATCATACTCAGCAACCTGCCTTGGTAATGTCCGCTTAGCATTCGCGGTTGCAATACTTTTTGGTGTGTTTCCCTGGCTAGCCGGGCTAGTAACTCCGGTTCTGGCTGGGTATGATCTACTGCGTATTCATCTATGGCTTTCGGAATAAAATTCATTTGCGATCTCAATTTTAGTCAAATTTAAGGAACTCTTTATTTTAACCAATTTTTTATTTTATAAAAGCTGTGTCAGCCCTTTTTGAACCTGAAATTAAATGGTATTTTTACGGCAAACCAGATAATATGGAGTTCAAAAACACCAGGAAATTTGCAAGATCCTTAGATAAAACCGATTCCTTAGCCGGATATAAAAATGAATTTTATTTTCCGAAAGTCAATGGTAAAGATGTGATTTATTTTACCGGGAATTCCCTTGGATTACAACCTAAATCGGCTAAAAAATATGTAGATGAGGTCATGAAGGATTGGGCAGAGCTGGCTGTTGAAGGTCATTTTTATGCAGAAAAGCCATGGTGGGATTATCACGAACGTTTTTCAGAAAAGTTGGGAAAACTTGTGGGTGCCAAGCCGCATGAAATTACAGTTATGAATACTCTTACCGTAAACCTGCATTTACTGATGGTCTCCTTCTACAGGCCTGTCGGGAAACGTGTTAAAATAATATGCGAAGAAAAGGCTTTTCCCAGCGATCAATATATGATTTCAAGTCAGGTGAGGTTTCATGGGTTGATCCCTGGGGAGAACATAATTGAGGTGATAAAACGCCACGGCGAGCATCATTTTAGGACAGAGGATATAGTTAAAAAAATAAAAGAAGTGGGCGAGGAGTGTGCTTTGGTTCTAATTGGAGGTGTAAATTATTATTCAGGGCAGGTGCTGGATATGGAAACAATTACTAAGGCAGGTCATGAAGTTGGAGCAAAAGTAGGCTGGGACCTTGCCCATGCGGCCGGCAATATCGAATTAAAATTACACGAATGGAATGTGGATTTCGCCGCCTGGTGCAGTTATAAATACATGAATTCCGGACCTGGAAATGCTTCGGGATGTTTTATCAATGAAAAATACCACGGCTTAAATGATATTCCCCGGTTTGAAGGTTGGTGGGGGCATAATAAAACCCGTCGTTTTTTGATGGAACCTGAGTTTAATCCCGAACCTAATGCTAACGCCTGGCAGATAAGCAATGCTCCCATATTGGCCCTTGCGCCTTATTTAGCATCGGTAGAAATGTTTGATAAGGTAGGAATGCCAGTACTTGTTGAAAAACGTAATAAAATTGTGGCTTACCTGGAATTTATCCTCCATGAAATAGACAGGGAAGTGAAAAGTGATTTTGAGATTATAACTCCCGCAAATCAAAAAGAACGCGGTACTCAACTTTCCGTTTTGCTTCACGGACAGGGTAAGGAACTTTTTAATTATTTAATGAAAAACGGGGTAATTACAGATTGGCGGGAACCAAATGTGATTCGTCTGGCTCCCGCGCCATTTTACTGTTCTTTTGAGGATATGTTTGAGTTTGGCCAGATCTTGAAAAGAGGTATACAGGAATATACTTGAGTTAATACCTAATTCACCTCTATATCGGTGAAATACAACTGAAAACTTCCATCGGGGCTTTTATGCATTTTTGAAATGGTGATTCCTTTAAATGTTTCATAATCTTCCCAGGTTGTAGATAAGGTTCTTCCGCCCGCCGATTCATAAGTCCATTCCTTGACCATTAGATCATTTGAGAGATACAAATGATAGGTGTCTCCAGGAGTATAACCTTCGTCACTGGAATAATTAACAGTTAAACCCTGCATTTGCTTTTGGCTGATTGGTGCCGTGGCCGTTTGATTGTATTCAAATTCAAATTCACTCCACATCAGTTGATATGGAAACAAAAGCCAATAGGTATCATTGATGAATTTTTGATCGGCAACTTTTGCTTGTTCATCCAAAGTATCCTTTTTTACATAACTGAATGTTTCGCCTTTTTCGGTAAGCTCTATTTTGTTTTCCTTCGGATACCATTTCCAGGAACGCTGGGACCTCACCGTGTCATTTACTTTTACATTAAATGTGAAGTTAAGCTGATTCACTTTTTCGAAATTCTCAAAGCCATTGGCATCCGCTATTTTTGTTGTTATTGACTCTTCGTTTGAAACTGAGGTTTCAGAATTATCAGTTTTTTTAGGTTCGTTTTTACAACCTGCCAATAAAAGCAGGACTGTGCATAAGGGTAGAAATTTTTTCATATGTAGATATTTATTGTTTTTTATTGGTCCCTCTATAGCTATCGAGGTTAATTCGCATGCCTTCATTGGTGTTTGTATTCAGTTTCCGTTATTCTAAGTTCATATTATATTAGTTTTTTTTAACTATTCAATAAAAATAAACATTCTGGAGGGAAATAAAAGGATTCATTATTCAAATAGCCATTACATCCCTGATAATTGATTTTGGTACTCAACCAATGATGTCAAATGGAATGGAAAAAAGACAAATGCAAAAAGCCCTTTGAATTTCAAAAGGGCTTTTTGCATTTGTCTTTTTTTTTATTAAAGTCTTCTTCCGGTTAATAATTTATATAAAATCAAAATAACGGCAATTACAATTAAAATATGGATAATACCTCCTAAATCCGGGAAGGCAAAGTAGCCAATTAGCCATCCGATAATCAGTAAAACTACTATAAGCCAAATTAAATCTCTCATATTGTTGGTTTTTTTAGTGCAACTTAAAGCTGCCGGTTAATTGGTTATAAATTTGTATATGAACAGGATATTTAATGCTAGACCGTTTTCTAAAAACAATAATCCGGTTAGTTTATCAGGACAAATTTATGCAAATGATTAATTAGGGAGGACTATTTTAACGAGTGTTTAACTAAAATCCTAAAATTTCACTTAATTTTTGAAGATTGCGAAAGATTGTGATTTAGGTTTGGCAAATTTTTTTTATTTTTTTTCTAAAGCAATGCTCATTATCAATGCATTTACTATTTTTTTTTAAAAAATTCAGTATTTTCATTTTTTTGTTTTTTCCTCCTTAAAGAATGATTTAATTTCTATTCCAGGTCTGGCATAATGAAATCTATCCAATAAAGCAGGCAAAGCATAGCCATCAAGACCATTAATTGCAACGGTTCCGGCATCGTCCAGTCTTAACCAGCCATCGGGCATCTGGATTCCCTCTTCAAAATAGATGTGTTCAATTTCGGCAACCACTAAAACCGTATCGTTTTCAATTATATGATATTCGTTTAAATAACGGCAGCCCAATTTTATAGAGGATTGCTTTACATAAGGCGCAAAAAAATCATCCAAATACTCTTCTTCAAGTCCGGTTTTATGAAATTCCGAAATATGCTCCTCGTACTTAGCAGCTGTTTGATGGGCTTGCTCAATCATATCCTGATGAATATGATTTACTGTAAAAACACCTGTTTCCTTAATATTTTTAAAGGTGTTTCGTGGAATGGTGTCTGGCCGCAGGATAAATCCCAATAAAGGTGGATTACTGCCCAAATGCATTACCGAATTAAAAACAGCAACGTTGGTCTTTCCGGTTGAAGACCTTGTTGCCAGCAAATTGGCAGATTTGTAGCCTGTGCAGCTGTTGATAAGGTTTAAACGGAAAATTTTATCCATTTCGGCAATATCAGTTGTATTGTAATGTTTCATAAAAAAAGGCAGTATGGTTAACTGCCTTAATATAATGAAATCTGATAACATAATTTGTTAAGATATTTTTAAATTATCCTTCGTTTTCCAGTTTGTTTATTTTCATTTCATAATCCTCGATTACTTCCTGCAATGCATCTATATTATCTGATGCTCTTTGATGAGCCTTCTCCATTGCTTTTTCCAATTTCTTATCAGGATGCTGAAATAAATCGGTTATTACATGATTAAATTTATCAATAATACTTTCCTGACTGTTCTTAATGTCTTCAAGCTTATTTAAAATACTGTGTACTTGTTCAAATTTTTCCTGTTCCATAGTTCTGATTTATAAATTAAATTAATTAATAACTTGGGTTTATTAAATTCAAAAAATTAAAGGCAGGTCACTGCTACCTTTTAGTCTGTTTTTCTAACATAGGATAGTCGGTATATCCCTTTTCCCCCGGAGTATAAAAAGTATCACAATCCCATTCTACTAAAGGAGCATTCTCCTTAAACCTCCTGGGTAAATCGGGGTTGGAAATAAATAATTTCGCAAAAGATACAAGATCGGCAGTGCCTTCTTCAATCACTTTATTTCCTTTTTCCTGGTCAAAACCATTATTGATTATTAAGGTTTCCTGGTAAATTGGCCGGTAATGTTTTGCAATATTAGGCTCGAGATAGTCTATTTTACTCACATCTGTAAAAGGTTCGGAGAGGTGGAGATAAGCCAGGTCATATGCGTTAAGTTTTTCAACTATATAATCGAAGGTTGGGATAGTCTCTTTTGTAGCGATTATTCCGGCAGCATTATTCAAAGAGGGGTTTAACCTTACTCCAATTCTGTTTTCTGCCCAAATTTCTCCTACTGCTTCAATCACTTCAAATAGAAAACGAGCCCTGTTTGGAATACTTCCGCCGTATTCATCTGTGCGGATATTCGAGATCGCATTGAAAAATTGATGAAATAAATAACCGTTGGAGGAATGGAGTTCTATCCCATCAAATCCGGCATCCTTTGCATTTTGAGCAGCTTTTTTAAATTCCTGAACAGTTTCCTTGATTTCAGGAATGGTCATCGCTTTTGGCTCAACAGAATCTTCTTCCCCATCCGGGGTAAATATTTTGATATTAGGGTTCACGGAACTTGGCGCGAGGGGTTTCTCCCCATTGTGGAATTTGGGGTGAGATATCCGGCCACAATGCCATAACTGTATGAATATTTTTCCGTCTTGTTCATGTACAGCTTCAGTAACCTTACGCCATCCTTCTACCTGGGCTTCAGAGTATATTCCTGGGGTATTGATATAACCCACGGCCCTTTCAGAAATCTGTGAGCCTTCAGAAATAATCAGGCCGGCACTGCTGCGCTGCTTGTAATATTCAACGTGTAGATCTGTAGGAGCATTTTCTTTATTATCCGACCTGCTTCTGGTCATAGGAGCCATAATCACCCTATTTTTTAAGGTAAGATCACCCATTTGGTATGACTGTAAAAGTGGTTGTTCATCTTCCATAATGTTGAGCTATCTTACGAAACTACTTGTTGCAGGTGGGAACTCTTGTTAAACAAATTGTAATTACCTGTTTTTTAACGTTATTTTAATTCGGAAAGCACAAAAATTATAGGAATCATTTCAGGTTTGGCCCAAAAGCGGTCCAAACCTGAAATGAAAATTTTTCAGTATTTTTACGGGAAATAAAATTGATCTAATTGAAAATAAGGTTTTGTTACCTTGTAAAAATTAGTTTTATTGCCGGTCAACAAAATTTTTTAGTTTAATGAACCTGATGCAAAAATCAAAAAATATTGCCGTAATAGGCTCCGGTTTAGTGGGATCTCTTCTGGCTCTTTTTTTAAGAAAACAAGGTCATAATGTAACAGTTTTTGATAGAAGGCCGGATGTACGTAACATTCAATTTTCCGGGCGATCTATAAATTTGGCTATGTCTAACCGTGGCTGGGATGCATTAAAAAAAGTTGGAATTGAAGCCGAAATAAGAAAATTGGCTTTGCCTTTAGACAAACGTGCACTACACTTAAATGATAAGCCGCTTTACTTCCAGAAATATGGAAAAGAAGGAGAGGCCATCTATTCTATTTCCCGTGGAATATTAAATCGTAAAATGATTGATTTGGCTGAAGCTGCCGGTGCTATCTTTAAATTTGAAGAAAAAGTTTGGGATATTGAATTGTCGGAGGCTAAGATCTACACAGGAGAAAGTGAAAAAGGAGCGTGGCAGGAATATCAGTTTGACATTGTATTTGGCGCCGATGGTGCTTTTTCCCGGGTACGCCATAAAATGCAGAGACAAAGTCGTTTCAATTATTCGCAGGAATTCATAGATGTTGGATATAAGGAACTCACAATTCCCGCGAATACTGATGGAACACACAAACTGGATAATACATCTTTTCATATCTGGCCCCGCGGAGAATTTATGCTTATCGCGATGCCAAATCTAAACGGAAGTTTTACCTGTACTTTATTTATGCCTTTTGAAGGAGCTGTTTCTTTTGAAAATATTAAAACCGAAGCACAGGCGGAACGGTTTTTTGCTACTTATTTCCCGGACATTAAAGGGGATATTTCAAATTTGGCCAGTGACTTTTTCAAACATCCTACAAGCGCTATGGTTACCATGAAATGCTTTCCCTGGACCTACTGGGATAAAGTGGCCTTAGTTGGCGATTCTGCCCATGCGATCGTGCCATTCTATGGGCAAGGAATGAACGCCGGTTTTGAAGATATATCTATTCTGGATGATTTGATGCTGCAATATGGAGACGATTGGGAAAAGATCTTCCGGGAATATGAAACCAGCCGGAAACCTAATGCAGATGCCATTTCTGAACTGAGTTACCGCAATTTTATCGAAATGAGCAGTAAAACAGCTGATCCCGGATTTTTGTTGAGAAAAAAGATAGAAAAGCATTTTGCGGAAAAATATCCTGATAAATGGGTTCCCTTGTATTCCAGGGTTACTTTTTCAAATAAACCTTATGCTGAGGCGCTTAGCATTGGGGATGAGCAACGGGCCGTAATGGATAAAGTAATGGAACTAAGGGATATTGAGCATAAATGGGACAGCAAAGAGGTAGAAATGCTTATTCTTAAGCTTTTGGACAATAACAAATAGGGATTTAAATTAATTCATCTTCTTCCTGTTGCATATTCAGGTTTAAACATTTATAAACTTCTTTCAGGGTATCCCGATCTTCTGTCAGTATAATTAACATGTCATTTGGCTCAATCTCTGTTGCTCCGTTTGCAGTTATAAATTTGTCATTTCTTGAAATCATTGCAATAATTGCTTTCCGCGGGAATTTCAAATCAACTATGGCTTTGCCAACAGAATGGTTATTTTCCGGAATTACAATTTCCCGGATAAAAGATTTGGCACCATCGTTTAAGAATGTGTCCACCGGGGATTTTGGTTTTGCTTTTTTGGGAAGTGCCACATGCAACCATTTCGCAATTAAAGAAAGGCTTGTGCCTTGAACCAACACAGAACTTAAGGAAACAAAAAACACAATATTAAATATCATTTCCGCTTTTTCAATACCTGCCAATAGGGGATATGTGGCAAATACAATAGGCACGGCACCCCGTAATCCTACCCAGGATATATAAAATCTGCGACGCATTTTCATTTTGAAAAACATCAAACTTATAAATACGCTTATCGGCCGGGCTATAAGGATAAGGAAGACTGAAACAAATATTCCAATTCCTACTACCGGAAGCACATGACTTGGGTACACAAGTAATCCCAGAGTTAAGAAGAGAACTATTTGCATAAGCCAGGCCAGGCCGTCAAACATTTTCATAATGGTTCGTTTATGAATAATGTCGTGATTTCCCAAATAAACCGCACTTAAGTAAACCGCTAAAAATCCATTCCCGCCAAGGAAGTTGGTGGCAGAAAATGTTATGAACATCAGTGCTATGGCTAAAACCGGATATAGACCTTCAAAATCCAGTTTGATGCGGTTTATGAGTTTTTTGCTTAATTTCCCGAAGATAAAACCAAGTGCAGCCCCAATTAATATTTGTTGAAGAAACAGGGGGATGATGCTATAAATGCTTTTATCCTGATTGACTACCAGGCCTAAAAAGGCAATCGTTAGAAAATAAGCCATCGGATCATTACTTCCGCTTTCCAATTCCAATGTTGGCCGAAGGTTGGATTTTAATGCGAGATTTTTAGACCTGAGAATAGAGAAAACCGCAGCTGCATCTGTTGAAGAAACAATGGCGCCAAGCAATAAACCTTCATAAATAGTGAAATCTGTAATAAACCACACAAATGCCCCAACAGATAAGGCTGTTAACAAAACTCCCAATGTAGATAGCGAAACACCTTGCCAAACAACAGGTTTAATAGATTTCCAGCTGGTATCCAGTCCTCCTGAAAAAAGAATAAAATTAAGGGAAACTATACCAATAAATTGAGCGATTTGGGGGTCGTCAAAATGAATTTCCCCAATGCCTTCCGAACCTGCTAAAATACCTACCAACAAGAATAAAACTAAGGTAGGAACTCCAAATTTGTAGGAAGTTTTTCCAGCCAGAATACTTATAAGTAAAAGAAGGGAGCCAATTAGGAGAATATTTTCTGTGGTAATTTGCATAAAGTATAGAACCGAAATTTATTAGAGTGTGAAAATATTTAATTATTTTTTTAGTAAAGCTGAGACAAGGATTTCTCTTAATACGAATGAAACCGGGAAGGCCTGATTTGTAACTTAATAATTCAGCTAACTTTTATTTTAAATTTTTTTTGAGCAGTTCCGGAAATTTCTTTTTAAACTTTTCTATTCTTGGAATTGAAACATTTTGAATGTAAGGGTTGTCCGGATTAAGTTTTTCATAATTTTGATGGTAATCCTCGGCTCTCCAAAATTTTTGAAAAGGCACTACTTCAGCAGCAATAGGTTTCTCGTAATTTTTGGCGACTTCCGCTTTAATGTCTTCGATAATCGTTTTTTGTTCCTCGTTCTGAAAGAATATTATGGAACGGTATTGAGATCCAATATCCGGCCCCTGGCCATTTACCTGGGTAGGATTTTGCGATTTAAAATAAACCCGCACCAAAGTGGCAAAATCAACCTTTTTGGGGTTATAAATAACTTCTACAGATTCGGCATGACCTGTTTTCCCCGTATTGCTGGCTTCATAAGTCGGATTTTTGGTATGACCTCCGGAATATCCTGAAATGACTTCTTCCACTCCTTCAACACTTTCGTAAATTGCCTCTACACACCAAAAACAACCGCTGGCGAAATAGGCCCGGGCCTTATTGTCCTGGACCGGAACTTCTATCGGTTTGGCGTTGGTAGTTTCTTCCTTTGATGGTTTCTGCGTGCTGCTGTTGCCACAGGAAAACACAAATAATGATAAGGTTAACAGGATCATTTTCATCTTAATAAAATTTTATAGGCCAATGCAAACGACCTCTATTCTATTTTCTTGCTTCGGGTTATTTCTTTTTAAATTTTCCTTCAAGGGTTTTCTTCCCGAAAATAGCATAGTCCATGGCTAAGTCGCCATTGATGGAAAAACCTAACCAATCAAGATCCAATTCCCCGTTAGGTTGCGGAGTAATAGTTGCAATTGGGATATTCCTGTCAAATTTAGCCCAGGGAATTTTGTCTCCTTCAGAATTGATATCTGAAGGATCTGTTAAATAGACATTGATTAAATTATTATTGGTCTTTTCAAATTTTACATTTATATATATTTTATCGGGAGAAAGACATAATTCAGAAGTTGAGGTAAAATTTAAATCCAGGCAATAACACTCACAATTAAGATCGGCTTCCTCTCCAATTCTTATATATTGGCCTTCAATTGTTCTTGTCGAATCTTTGGAATCGGTCTTGGATGTAGACTCAGTTTTGGAATAATCTTTATTATTTCCGGATTCGGTTAGGCTTTCCGATCGGGTTTCTGAATTATGGTCGCCGGATTCCTGGTTTTTACAGGAACTAAGAATAAGAAAGCAACCAATTGTGGTTAAGATCAATTTGAATTTCACAGCTGTGGGGTTTTATAATGCCATAAAATTAGGGTATTTATCGAATCTTTATGCCAAAGAGTTGTTAATGCTTAATTTTCAAAAAAAAAGGGATATTCAGAAAGTATTAAGTATACTTTTCGAATATCCCTTAAATAAAAAGAATCTATTCTTAAATTTTAGAAAAGAGTTTTTCCATTTTTTCCTGTTCTTCTTTCGCCAACTCTTCGTCAACTAAAATTCTACCGCTGTGCTCATCGGTAATAATTTTTCTTCTGCTTGAAATTTCCACGATAACCTGTGGTGGAATAGTGAAATAAGACCCTCCGGAAGCTCCACGTTCTACTGGAACTATAGCTAATCCATTTTTCACATTGACTCTAATTCGTTTATAAGCGCTTATCAACCTTTTTTCAATTAGGTTTTCCAAATCATTGGATTTTTTAACCAACAATTCTTCTTCCTTCTTGGTTTCAGCAAGAATAGCGTCAAGCTCACCTTTCTTGTGTGCAAGGTGCTTTTCACGGTCTGTCAAACGTTCTTTTGTTTGATCAATCACCTGTTTTTTCTGCTCTATTTGAGCTCTGTATTCTTTGATGTTCTTTTCGGCAAGTTCAATTTCAAGTTCCTGAAATTCAATTTCTTTGCTTAATGCGTTAAATTCACGGTTGTTCCGGACATTTTTTTGTTGTTCGGTGTATTTTTTAATCGCTGCCTTAGAATCTTCAATAAGAACTTTCTTATTTTTTATGTCGGTATCGATAAAATCTAAATCGCCCTCTAATTTTTGTATACGTGTATTTAACCCGGCTACCTCATCTTCTAAGTCTTCTACTTCTAAAGGAAGTTCGCCTCGTACATTTCTAATTTCATCTATTCTGGAATCGACTAGTTGAAGATCGTACAACGCTCTTAACTTTTCTTCTACAGTAACATCGGTTTTTTTTGCCATAGTTAATAATACTTGATAGGATTGGTTTTTGTATTCGATAAAATAAGTGCAAAATTAAGGATTTTTTTACTAAGATACACGTGTAATAGGTTTTTTGTGTATTGTTCACTTTCATAGTGGCCAATATCTGCCAAAACGAGTTTTCCTTCTGCTTTATAGAAATCGTGATACTTTAAATCGGCGGTAATAAAAAAATTGGCCCCGGCTTTTTTTGCATTTTCAATGGCATAACTTCCGCTTCCGCCAAGTACAGCTACCTTTTTTACCGGTTTGTCCAGGAGTTGGGAATGACGGATACATTTGGTATGAAAGGTGTTTTTAATCTGGGACAGAAATTCTGTTTCCTCCATTTCCTCAGGCAAATCCCCAATCATTCCCATCCCCATTTGCTGATTGGCATTATCCAAAGTAATAATTTCATGAGCCACCTCTTCATAAGGGTGGTTTTTAAAGAGCGCTTTTAAGATTTTAGCTTCAAGATGTTTGGGGAATGTAATTCCTATTTGTGTTTCTTCTTCAAAATGAGTTTCCCCTATTTTCCCGATCACCGGATTTGCTTCTGCATTAGCTTTGAAACTGCCTATGCCTTGAAGGTTAAAGCTGCATTCATCATAATTTCCAATAGAACCCGCTCCGGCTTCATAAAGCTTTTTCCGTAACATTTCTGCCTGGGAAGTGGGTATGTAAGTGGTGAGTTTTTTTATGCTGTTTTTTTTCGGAATTAAAATTTTGGAGTTTGTAAGGTGGAGTTTCTCACATATCATCTTATTTACTCCCAGGTGATGATTGTCCAGGGCAGTATGAATGGCGAATATGGCAATATTGTTTTGAATGGCCTTTATCACGGTCCTTTCTACATAATTGTTGCCATTCAGCCTTTTTAATCCGGAAAAGATGATGGGGTGGAAGCTAACAATTAAATTGCAATTTTTGGATATGGCTTCTTCAACGACTTCTTCCAGAGTATCAAGGGTAATTAAAATTCCGGAAACCGGCGTATTGGGATCTCCCACCAATAATCCAACATTGTCAAAATCTTCGGCGGTTGAGGCCGGCGCAAAATTTTCCAGGTGTTTTATAACCTCAGCAATTAACATGGGTTTACTATTTTAATTCAAATATAAATATTATACATTCGTAACAATGAGTATACTTCGAAAAATCCTGTTCCCATTCGCTTTATTATATGGCATCGTGATGCTTATGCGAAATTTCTTATATGATATTAGGGTATTTAAATCCAGTTCATTCCCGTTCCCGGTAATTTGTGTAGGGAACTTAAGCGTTGGGGGAACCGGAAAATCCCCAATGATAGAGTACCTGCTCACGCTACTTGTGTCAAATCATAAAACCGCAACACTAAGTCGTGGCTATGGCCGTAATTCCAGTGGATTTCATCTTTTGGATGGAGGTGAAACAGCAGAAATGGTAGGGGATGAGCCTTTGCAATTTAAATCTAAATTCAGGCGCGCCATAGTTGCAGTGGACGAAAAACGAGCAAGAGGGATTTCCATGTTGCAATCAAGTTGTGCTCCCGAGGTAATCTTATTGGATGACGCTTTCCAGCACCGAAAAGTAAAAGCGGGATTAAATATTCTTTTAACTACTTATAATCAATTATATATAGACGATTTTATATTGCCCACAGGCAACTTAAGGGAGCCTGCATCTGGTGCTCAACGTGCACAGATAATAGTGGTGACAAAATGCCCAAAAAATCTAACGGTCAAAAACCAGATCAAAATAAAAAAAAGGCTTAAGCTAAAGAATTATCAAAAATTATTCTTCAGTTATATAGATTATAGTAACAAGGTTTATAATAAAAAACCAGGGAAGTTGATAAGTTCGATATCGGATGAAAAAATAACGCTGGTTACAGGAATTGCAAATCCGCAACCTTTATGCGATTATCTCGATCAACTTCACATGGATTTTGAGCATTTAACTTTTCCCGATCATCATAAATTCACAAAGGGAGATTTAAATCAAATAATGGAAGCTCCATTGGTTTTAACAACTGAAAAGGATTTTATGAGATTGAAAGGAGTTATATCGCATCCAAATTTGTATTACATTCCTATTAAAATGAAATTTACAGGCAGCAAGGCCCTGGAATTTGACCAACAAATTGAACGATATGTCTTAAATGAAAAATGAGGTGCATTGCACCCCATTTTAAGTTTTGGCTAATTCAAACTATATATTCTTTATATATACTTTTCCTTACCCCTTCTGTTCAAACAATATGCCAAGATATTATACCTGGATTTTACTGGCGGCAAGATGCAAGTTTATTTTATTGAAAAATTCTTCTGTTTTATAGGGTTTAGGTATAATATCGGTGAACCCGTTCAGAAAAAATTCGTCCAGATTTTCATCCAGGGTTACCGCGGTAAGTGCAACAATGGGAATTTGTTCGTCAAATTTCCGAATCTCTATAGTAGCTTCAATTCCACTAATGCCCGGCATATGGATATCCATTAATATAAGGTCAAAAACACTGTTTTTCACCATTTCTATGGCAATAGTTCCATTATCGGCAACATCACAAATCACCTGATTTTTTTCCAGAATTTTACGGGTAATCATTTGGTTGATCTTATTATCTTCGACAATTAAGATCCTTTTATTGTGCATCGTGCTATTGGAAGGCGGTGTAATTCCTTTTCCATTTTCATCTGGAGTTGTTTTGAGCTCTTCAAGAGCCTCAAACTTAAGGTCAAAACTAAAGGAAGAACCCTTGCCTAGGTCGCTAACCAAGTTTATATCACTATGCATTAAATTCAATAAATTCTTGACTATGGAAAGCCCCAGGCCTGTTCCACCAAATTTCCGGTTTATTTGCATAGAACCCTGGGTGAAATTTTCAAAGATTGCAGTTTGTTTTTCCTTGGTAATTCCTTCGCCATTGTCTTTAATTTCGAAGTGTAAAAAATACTGCTGGCCTACCTGATGGTTTTTCTTAACATTGATCCAGATATCGCCATCTTCAGTAAATTTGATCGAATTTCCGATAAGGTTAATCAGGATCTGAGAAATTTTGAGTGGATCTCCTTTTAATAGTTTTGGAATTTCCGGGTCAAAATTAAAATGCAACTTGGTATTTTTGTTGTTGGCAGAATTTTTAAGTGCTATCAAAACATCCGAAATGCGTTTCTCTAAATTGAAGGAGGTATCCAGGATTTCCATTTTATTCGCCTCAAGTTTGTTGAGATCCAGAATGTTATTTATTAGGGATAATAGGTATTCTCCCGAGAATTTCAGCGAAGTTAAATGTTCCATTTGATTCTCGGTTGGGCTTTCATCCAATAATAAATGGGTTAATCCCGTAACTGCATAGAGTGGGGTGCGCAACTCATGGGTAATTGTTGAAAGAAATTGTGCCTTTGCCAAAGATGCTTTTTCGGCATTATCTTTGGCTATTGTAAGTTCATCATTTTTTTTCTGAAGCAATTCATTTGCCCTGGCACGTAAATTATTGTTCTTATATAAAGACAAGGTCAACAGGGAAAGTATCGTGATAAGGGCAACACTTAAAATGGTGGTTAGTTTATTGACCTTTAGCGAGCGTACCTGTTCTGCATTCTGGATCTTAAGTTCCTCAATATTTGATTTTAAAGCACCTACTCCATAACGGGTATTGGCCTCAAGAGCAAGGGCCTCCCGGTTCATAGCGAAAATAGAGTCGCGCACATGATTGCTTGTTCTGAGGTAATCAAGGGATATGCTGTAATTTTTTTGTGATTCGTAAATTTGACTAAGTATATTGTTGGAAAACATGATCATTCCGCCAAAATCGTTGGTATTGGCAATTTTCAGGGATTTTTGTGCTTCTGATTCTGCTTCTTCAAGCCGGTTAAGTTTAAAATATGCCCTGCCTTTATAATAATGCAATCGTGAAGTCTCGTATGAATTATTGCTTTCACCCAAATAAATTTCAGCTTTGTTGAATAAGGAAATTGCCAGGTTACTGTTTTTGTTAGAATTATCTAAATTTAAAGTGATAATGCCACGGTTAAGGTCTACCAAACCAAGATATTCGGTATTGTTTTCCTTTGTGTAATAAGCTTCCGCCAGATTTAAATATTTATTGGCCCGCTCAAAATCATTTTTTATATTGAAAATTTTCGCAAAATTCAGATAGCTATAGGCCAAACCTGATTCATCATTAATTTCGCGTTGAATTGAAATTGCACGTTGCAGTTCTGTAATAGCCTGAGAATAATCATTGCGTATGTAAAACAATTTAGAAAGAATACTACTTGAAAGGGCGATGTACTTTTGATCGTTTATTTCTTTTGAAAGTTCTATAGCATTTGTGAGCTGGATGAGTGCCTTTTCAAAATTTAGAACATTTATGGAAATCTCGGCTTCTTTTAACAGATATTGAATATTGCTATTTATAACTGAAATTTCTTCATCGCTTTTTTGCTGAGCTACTGTAGTGTAACAGCAAAAAAGAAGTAAAAACGTTAAAATAATGTTCTTCATTGGGGGAAATGCTGGTACATAATTTTGTTAAATATAGTTAATTCTTTGAAACGAAAGAAATTAAATCTATAAGTCGACTGGAATAGCCAACTTCATTGTCGTACCATCCAATAAGTTTGATCAAATCCCCACCAATAACCGAGGTCATTTGCGAATCGAAAATACAGGAATAAGGGTTGCCAACAATATCAATGGAAACAAGGGGTTCTTCGGTATAACTCAAATAATTTTTAAGATAAGTTCGGGATGCTTCTTCAAAAACCGAATTTACTTCTTCTATAGTTGTTGGTCTGTGGACATTTAATGTCATATCTGTAAGCGAACCGTTGGGTACCGGCACCCTGATTCCGCAACCGCCAATAACATCCTTCAAATCGGGGAAAATCCGGGTAAGTGCCTTGGCCGCCCCAGTGGTGGTTGGAATTATTGATAGTGCAGCCGCACGGGCCCTGCGCCAATCCCTATGAGGTTTGTCATGCAAACTTTGATCGGTGGTATATGAATGTATTGTGGAGATATAGGCGTGTTTTACCCCAAAATTTTTATTGATCACATCCAGCATTGGTGCTGCATTATTAGTCGTACAGGACGCATTGGAAATTATTCTTTCACTGCCGTCCAGAATATTTTCATTTACTCCTAAAACCACCATTTTAATTTGGTCGTCATCCGGGGGTACAGAAAGAATAACTTTTTGAACACCTTCCTTAAGATGGTGTTTTAAATCCTCGGTTTTTTTAAATTTTCCGGACGCTTCCACCACATATTCAACTCCGTATTTAGACCAGTCGATGTCCTTTGGATGATTATAATTGAGCACGGGAATTTCCCTGTTATTAATGACAATATGGGAATTGATTGAAGCAATATCCGAATTCAGCCTTCCGTGAATGCTGTCGTATTTAAGGAGATGGGTAAGTGTCGCTGCATCGGCAATGTCATTAATTGCAACAACCTCAATTTCTTTATGATTTATTAATAGCCTGAACAAGTTGCGACCAATACGGCCGAAGCCATTGATCCCAATTTTTATTTTTTCAGTCATATTTTTTTGGGGATGAAATTAGGTTAAATGCTTTTGGGCTTTATAAGAAGATCTAACCAAAGCCGAACTTTCAACGTGGCGGAAACCTAATTCCAATCCGATATTTTCATATTTTTTGAATTGCTCCGGAGTGATAAATTGTTTTACAGGTAAATGCTTTTTACTGGGTTGAAGGTATTGACCAATTGTTACAATATCCAGATTAACGCTTTTCAAATCCTGTAAAGTCTGGATCACCTCATCTTCGGTTTCTCCCAATCCCAGCATAATTCCAGATTTGGTTCTTTTAATACCTTGGTCTTTCAGATATTTTAATACTTGAAGGCTACGTTCGTATTTTGCCTGAATTCGCACTTCTCTTGTCAATCGTTTTACGGTTTCCATATTGTGGGAAACAACCTCGGGACTTACCTCGACAATCCTGTCTATATTTCGTTCATTTCCTTGAAAATCGGGAATAAGGGTTTCCAAAGTAATTCCGGGATTCATTCTCCGGATTGCCTTTACGGTTTCAGCCCAAATAATAGATCCCATATCTTTTAAATCATCCCGATCTACACTGGTAATTACTGCGTGTTTGATTTGCATTAATTTTATGGAACGGGCAACTTTCTCAGGTTCGTCCCAATCTATAGATTCTGGCCTTCCGGTTTTAACCCCACAAAATCCACAGGAACGAGTACATACATTCCCAAGGATCATAAAGGTTGCGGTGCCTTCAGTCCAGCATTCACCCATATTGGGACAACTCGCAGCGGTGCAAATAGTATTTAATTTGTATTTATCTACCACACCACGCAACTCTGTATATTTTTTTCCTGTAGGAAGTTTTACACGCAGCCATTTAGGTTTTGGAGTTGGTTTGGAGGTAGCTATAGTATCTGTTGTCATATCAAAATTCTAAGGTCCAAAGATACAATAATATGATGAAAGGAATAAGTTGAAGTCTACAGACTTTATCAAGGTTTTATGACCGTCTTGACTCGATAATCTGTGCGAGTAATTTCTTGGCGCGTAAGAGTTTTACCTTTACATTGCTCATTGGTTCCTGAAGATGTTCTGCTATTTCTTTATATGATTTTTCCTGAAAATACCTCAAATTGATCACTTCCTGGTAAGGGGGTTTCAGCTGTTTAATATCGCTGAGCAATTGGGCCAAATGTTGTTCGCTGATTAATGTATCTTCAATTGAGGGACTTTCGTCAGCAATTTTATTAACTTTTTCGGTTCCTTCATCAGCCGTTTCCGATCTTATGGAAGACTTCATTTTGCGAATTAAATCAATATGAATATTCTTGGAAATGGCGATCAACCAGGTTTTGAAAGAGTATTTTTCGTTGAAGGTGTGAAGTTTGTCAAAAGCTTTTGAAAATGTTTGAATAGTAATGTCTTCAGCATCATATTCATTTCTGGTATGTTTAAGCTGAAAAGCATACACATCAACCCAAAAGGTGTCCAGCAGATATTTGAAAGCAGCCTGATTTCCAGATTTTGCCATTTCAATTTGATGCATCAGGAGCGCCGGGTTTATTTCCAATTGGTTGATTTTGAAATAAGATTAATGCTAAAGATACCGAATTGTATACAAATTAAAAACAATTCCAGCACGGGAAGCATCCAGATTAGATCAAGTTCGTCCAATTTCTGAGCCGATTTCCAAAAAACGATGTATTGAATTAGAAGCCGAATTCCAAAAATAGCCAAAACCAATTGCCATTGAATTTGAAAGCTCAATAAGAATACCAACAAAACCCAAAATGCCAATTGCGAGAAATAAAACATTCCTAACAATAATTTGTGTTTTGCCTTATAAAATCTGGCGGTTGAAACATGCCTGCGCTTTTGGCGGAACCAACTTTTAAAATTTGTTTTAGGATTACTGCGGGTAATGGCTTCCTGATCAAAACAAATAGCCGTGTTGATTGTTGTAGCGGCCTGGTTTACAAATAAGTCGTCGTCACCAGATCGCACATGTAAATGCGTGGCAAATCCATTTTGGTCAAAAAATTCTTTGGAGGTATAAGCCAGGTTACGCCCAACTCCCATATAAGGTAAGCCCCATTTGGCATAAGAAAAATATTGAATGGCAGTAAGAAGCGTTTCAAACCGAATGAGTTTGTTCAACAAGGAGGATTTGTTTTTAAAATATCCTCCATAACCTAAAACTATGGATTTTTCAGAATCAAAATTTGCTGTCATTTTTTCGATCCAGAGATCGGCTACCGGAGTGCAATCGGCATCAGTAAACAATAGATAAGAATTTTTTGCCTTTTTGATGCCTAAGGTAAGCGCATATTTTTTCTTGCCCCAAAAAGCCTCATTGTTTTGAACATTCACAAGTTTAACCCGTGGATCATCCTGAAGGAAATTTTCCATTACCTCTAAAGTATCATCTTCTGAAGCATCATTAATGAGAACAACTTCAAAGTTGGGGTATTTTTGATTTAAGATAGAAGGTATAAACTGCTTGAGGTTTTCTGCTTCATTTTTAGCGCAGATAATAACAGAAACCGGAATATTTGATGACTCTGGATTGTTGTTTTCTGAAGTGGCAAAACTAAAATATCCTAAATAATATAGGATGTTTATAATTGAGACTACCAGGAAAAGGATGAGTAATGTTGTTACCATATAAGGTTAATTCGCCTAATTGGATCCTGAACAATCTGTCCTTTCATCGGGCAATTTTCCGCAGAAGCCACAGGCTTCTCCTTCTTTATTCAAAACCGGACTTTGGCTGGCACAAGTACCCGCGAATTTACCATCCTTTTTTGCCCATATTTTTATGGCAATTCCTGCGAATGCCAATCCTAACAATACTATTGTAATTAAAAGTAATTCCATAACTAAGATTCTTAATGCAAAAGTAATGATAAAAATGGGCACATAGAAAGGAATTCTTACATTAGAAGTACTCAGGGTTTTTTAACTAAACTTTAATTACAAAATATGCAATAATTATAGTTTACTTACTAAATTGCATCAATAAATTAACTAAAAAAACCATATTATGAAATTTAAAAAGTTATTAATTGTTGCTGTTTTATCAGCAATTGTCTTTACATCTTGTAAAGACCAAAAGAAAGAAGAACAAGCAGAAAAAGAAAAAATGGAAATGCAGCAAATGGAAGCTGAGAAAGAGGCTGAAATGAATGCCAATGAAGCGAAAATGGAAATGGAAGCTAACAGCGTTGCTGCCAAAGCTATGGCTACTCCAGAGTTAAGTACTTTAGTAAGTGCTATGCAGTCTGCAGAATTGGCTGAAGTGATGAAAACGCAAGCCGGACCATTTACCGTTTTTGCTCCTACAAACGATGCATTTGCTAAAGTTCCAAAAGCAACTTTAGATATGTTGATGTTGCCGGAAAATAAAGCTGATCTGCAAAAACTTCTTAATTATCATGTAGTTAATGATAAAATTACTTATGGCCAACTTATGCAGTTAGTTAAAGATAACGATGGTACTTATAAATTTAAAACTGCAGAGGGTACTGAGTTAACTGCTATGATGAGTGGCGAAAAAGTTGTTTTAAAGGACGAGAATGGAAAAACTGCCACAATTACCCAGGTAGATGTTGATGCTTCAAATGGGGTTGTTCATATAATCGATGCCGTTTTGATGAAGAAACCTGTAAAATAATTATTGCTGAAATAGAAAAATCCCGCAGATGCGGGATTTTTTTTGCTTTAAAATTAATTTTCTAAAAAATATTTACTTCCAGTTCCAGTGCAATTTTAAATTGGCTTTGGATCTTATCCTGGATTTTTTGTGCAAGATTTAAAATTTCTGAACCTGTGGCAGTACCGTAATTTAC
>Ga0307486_1000168_pt1 | contig 69557 bp, 53 predicted proteins | sample CBIW02metaG_FD_203663 | JGI IMG/M metagenome (GOLD analysis project Ga0307486, IMG submission 203663) | Sea-ice brine microbial communities from Beaufort Sea near Barrow, Alaska, United States - CBIW 0.2 | ecosystem: Environmental > Aquatic > Marine > Coastal | place: USA: Alaska | collected... | reverse complement strand
TTGAGAAGACTGACATACAAAAGGCTAGTAAGGTAAGATCTACAAAGGGATTGCTAGTTCATGTATTTGGAAAACTGACCGCCGCATTTATCTCATATATGTTTTAACCCTTGATTCGCATTATGAATAATAAAACACAATTATTCGTATATCAATTGTGAAAACAAATATTCTATAACTTCCAATGTGCATCAATTTCTTTGTTTTTTACCATTTCTTGTAAAAGTCTGGCATTCCAATTGCTTAACTTGCCACAAATTCTTTGAAATGAAGTGAATTTCAAAATCGACTAAACAATACTAATTTGAACATATTATTATTTACTTTTGCATAAAATATTTATCTCATGAAATTAATTGTTGTACTTTTTTTGATGGCCATGACGCCAATTGCTATTTCTCAAAATGAATGGTGGAAAACTGGAAAGAATTCTGAATCAAAGAACAAAACTGAAGAGGCAAAAGAGAAAGAGACCATAAAAGCAGTAGAAAAAGTTTCGCCGGAAATTTCACCAAAAGTGTCTGATGATGTTTGGATAAATGACAGCATTATAGAACCTAAGACCATTAAGCCGGGGAAAATTAATGTGGTTAAAAGTGGATCGGTAGATAAAATAATTAAATTCAAATCTGCAACTATTCCGCCGAATATGGGACCATTGATGGATGGATTCCGAATTCAATTATTTTTTGATCAAAACAGAACTGCAGTTGACAAAGCAAGAGCTACAATTCTTCAAATGGATGATGAATCTCCAACTTACGTTAAATATAAAGCTCCGAACTACTTCTTAATGCAAGGTGATTATAGAACACAATTAGAAGCTGAGAAAACACGTGCAGCCTTAATTTCTGAATTTCCAGAAGCAATTGTTGTTGAGGATAAAATTTATTTGCCGAAAATAAAAGAAGAGGTTATTGAAGAAGATTAATTAAGTTGGGTAGTTGATGAGTTGTCAAGTTAAAAAGTTATCAAGTTATGCTGTGGGTTGTTGCAAGGCAACTTATTTCACCACCATAACTTGAAAACTACCCAACTTGACAACTCCATACCTCCTTCAAATAAAATCAAACCCTGTAATATAAGTCGGACTATTAAATACAGTTTTCGGTTGTCCTTTCGGCGTTCGAATAACCAAGTCAACATCCTGAACGCCATTCACTTTATTTAAAAGTCCCCAATTGACTTTATCCTTATTCGATTTATAAAGCGGTTCCTTTTCATCGACCCACCAAATTATAGTATTCGTTTTTTCTTGAAATAGAATTCCTTCAAATAGTTTTTCGAGGTAATCTGATTTACCTTCCTTGCACCAAATTGAATCTACGACTGTGAAAACATGCGAATTGGGACGAATAACTTTTCTTAAACCAGGAACAAAAGGAATAATATTCCTCATTAAAGCACCATTTTTACCTGGTAGTCTAGTGATTTTCCATTCTGCACTGTGGGTTTTTGCTAAAGCCACTACTTCCCCATTTATAGTTAAGGTATAAAATGGATCGTCATTAAAAGTGTGCTTTGTGAAATACAATGGATGCTTTCCATAAGTTTCTTCAATTTTTTCACGAATAAAATCATTGACTTTAGTTGGCTCTACTTCTTCGATATTTTTTGGTTTTACGCGACTAAAGCTTTGTGTAGCAATTTTAGCAACGGTGTAAAACTCAAAATTTTGACTCATCCAAAGTGATCGCTCATTTCTAGGATCTATATAAGCATAAAATAAATCTGGATTATCATCTTCCAATTCAAAAGCACTTTCAAAAAAGCCACCAATTCGAGATTTAAGTCCCGAATTAGTGGCTTTGGATTTTGGTTGTTTATTTGTCGCTTGCATTCCTAAATCGAAAGCAAAATAACGAACATACCAGTTTTTTGGTCTTCTACAAAAAGTAATGTTACCTAAAACTTTTCCATTCCGTTCCAAATTTAGAAACAACGGACGATAAACTTGTTTGATGCGTTTCTCTAATCTTTGGTGTTGATAACGTGCTCCATTTGATCCCAATGTAACGGATTTCAACAACTCTAATACGTCGTCGTTATAGCTTTCACGCAATACAAATGGAGGATTTATTTTCATTTTTGTAAAATTATAAAATAATTAGAAACTCATTTCAATTATTTTTTCTGCTTCACTCGGTGTCAAATCTTTACGCTCACCTAATGCTTCCCAACCGCGCTCTTCAAAACGTTTTCTAATCGTTTTAGGTGTAGATTTGTAGTCGTCTGTATAATCAGAAAGCTTTGTTTGAACTCCTAAAGACTCAAAGAAAGTTTTTGTTCTGTGAATTGCTTCTTCACCGCAAGATCCTTCTAGTCCAAAAATTCTTTGACCGTATTGAATCAGTTTTTCTTTCTTGTTTTCAAATTTAACTTTGTACAAATTCGGAGCAATAATCGCCAACGTTCTTGCATGATCTATTCCGTGCAAAGCTGTTAATTCGTGACCAATCATGTGCGTTGCCCAATCATAAGCTACACCTGCTCTCAAAGTTCCATTTAATGCCATTGTAGCGCACCACATTAAATTACTTGCTGCTTTATAATCTGCTGGATTATCCATTACTTTTGGCCCAACTTCAATTAAAGTAGAAAGGATTCCTTCTGCGATTCTTTCTTGTAATAAATTATCTGATGGATAAGTCATGTATTGCTCCAAAGTATGCATGTAAGCATCAACTATTCCGTTAGCGATTTGCTTTTTCGGTAATGTTTTAACGACAGTTGGATCTAAAAATGAGAATTTAGGAAAACCCTGTGGCCCACCCATTGTTCTCTTTTCTTTTAATCTGCTGTTTGAAATCACAGCACCAGAATTCATTTCTGAACCTGTTGCAGGTAAGGTTAAAACTGTTCCAAAAGGAATTGCATATTCAAACTTACATCCTTCTTTCATCGTTAAAACGTCCCAAGGATTACCATCGTATTTTGCTGCTGAAACGATAAATTTTGTTCCATCAATAACAGAACCTCCACCAATTGCTAAAACAAAATCAACGGGATTTTCTTTTATTTGTTCAACTGCCTTCATTAAGGTATCATATTCGGGATTGGCTTCAATTCCAGAAAATTCAACTACTTCATAGTCTTTTAAAGATTCCATTACTGAATCGTAAACACCATTTTTCTTGATACTTCCACCGCCATAAGTAATCATAATTCGATTTCCTGCAGTTGCATCTTTTATTCTAGCCGGAATTTGATCATAAGTATCTTTTCCGAAGATAATTTTTGTAGGGTTGTAATATTCAAAATTGTTCATTTGGTATATTTTTATTGTGTTTTATTCTGCATCATTAAGCAGACTTATAATACAAGTTAAAGTGATATTAGTTTTGTATTGCCACTAAAATAAGAATATTGAAGGTTGTACAGTGTTAAAATATACGAAGAGTTGGGAGGGGTGGGGTTTACGCTTTAATGGAACGCGGATTATTGCGGATTTTTTTGGTATGGATAGTTATTTGGTTGCAAAACAAACCATTTTTAATGCAGTTCTATAAAGCCCAATATAATCATTTATCGTGTTTTTGTGCTGCCGAAAAATGGAGCTAAGTGTTCATTATTGAGTGTTTTTATTTATTCTACATTCTTTAATTCATTGTTTATAAACGCTTCTAACTTCGCTTTGTCGGGTAATTGCAATTGGTATTTGCTTACAAAAATGTCTAAGTCACTGTCAGCAATTGCGTACTCTACTAATGTCTTGTTTTGATTGGTAACAAGTAAAATTCCAACAGGTGGATTATCATTTTCTTCTTGAACTTTTTTCTTATAGTGTTGCAAATACGCTTTAAGTTGTCCGATGTGCTCATGTTTGGCATTTTCTGTTTTCAACTCTACTAATACGTGGCATTTCAAGATTCGATGATAGAAAACCAAATCAATAAAATAGTATTCATCGCCAATTAAAATACGCTTTTGTCGGGCTTCAAAACAAAAGCCATTTCCAAGTTCTGTAATAAACTGCTGCAAATGTAAGACAAGTCCCTGCTCCAATTCGGTTTCTTCAATTAAATGCGGCTGACCTATATTTAAAAACTCGAAAAAATAATGGGACTTTACTAAGTCTGTTGCCTGTTGTGGTTGAATTTTGTTAATCACCTCCTCAAACGAAGTTTTATCATTTCCTGATAAACCAACTCGTTCAAAAGTTAACGTATCAATTTGCCTTTTGAGTTCTTTTACGCTTATTTGTGTTTTTAGAATTAGCAACTCATAAAAACGTCTTTTGGTGCTGTCGTCAATTTTAATAAGTTCCGTGAAATGTGTGTATGAAATATTTTTAAAAATAGTTGAAATGTGCTTTAAATCTTCATTTTGCAATTCTTGGGTTGCCGACCCAAGAATTGATTTCTCACCATTTTGAGGTAAAAATTTGGCAGGAAGCACGTTTTCAAATTCTTGGGTTATCAACCCAAATATTTGTGGGTAGGTTTTATAAAACTGTCTGCAGCGTGATAATTCGGGTGCCGTAAGACCTTTAACGCAAATGTTCTTTGCAATATTCTTTAATAATCTAGCACCATATTCTGCTCTGTCACTGCCATTTTGTTCAAACTCTACAATGTAAAAACCCGTAAGCCAATTTCTAACTGTAAGATCTGTGTTAACTGTTTTTACGGCATTTTTCTGCAGAAATTCATTTGTTTGCTGAATACGTGTAACTAACCTTTTGAAATCCATTTTTATTTATGCTTTATTTAAAGTTAACAAAAAAAGTTAAAGCAATATTAGTTTTGTACGGCTACTAAAATAAGAATATTGGAAGTGGTAGAATGATAAAATATATGAAGAGTTGGGAGGGTTGGGGTTTGGGCTGTAATGGAACGCGGATGACGCGGATCTCCGAACGCGGATTGTTGCGGATTTTTTTTGGTATGGATTACTAGTTACCAACAATTATACAAATATTCTAATTCAATATTAATCCAGCTCATCATTAAAAAGAAACCCTAAATCCAGCAAGTAGACAAAAGCCTACCGCATATTGCTTACAGCCTCCTGGCCTAAAAACTCAAATACTCTCAAACAAATCATCCATCGGCCTACGCACTTTTTTGAATTGCAAACGGTAATCTTCTTCTGATCTGTAGCCTAATGCAAAAATAACTACAGCATCAAGATTTTGTTCGGCGAAACCTAAATCTTCGTTCAGTTTTTTGCGGTTAAAACCTTCCATCGGACAGGCGTCAACTCCTTCTATAGCACATACTGTCATTAAATTTCCTAAAGCGATATACACTTGATTGTCCATCCAAATCTTTTGTTGTTCTTCTGGAATCGATAAACTAACACGCAGTGACTTATCATAGTCTTGCATGGCTTTATGAGAAACTTCCAATTCATTGGTTTGCGCTGCAGCTTGAATAAAAGAATCAATATCCTCTGGTTTGACATCGGTTTTACGGCACATAATCATTAAGTGCGAGGCATCCTCGATTTGAGGCTGATTATAGGCTATTGGTGTAATCTTCTTTTTCACCTCGTCGGATTCCACCATCACGAACTTCATCAATTGCAATCCCATTGAAGTTGGCGTTAATTGCAAGGCCTTTTTTATTCTATTAATTTTTTGTTCTGACAATTTCTTTGAGGAGTCGAATTTTTTAACTGCATACCTCCATTTTAAAGCTTCAATTACATCCATATTTTGTTGCATTTCCTGATTATTTACAAAAATACTTTTTCACAATCGATAAAAGCACTTGATTGAAAACGAAATTCGATTATATTTGTTCATTCACATTTTTAATATCTAAACTATTATAAGAAATGGCAAACGAAAAGACAAGATTCTCAGATGAAGAATTAAAAGAGTTTAAAGACATAATTGACAATAAACTGATTGAAGCAGACGAAGATTTACAAATCTTAAAAAACTCACTTTCACACAAAGACGACCACGGGACTGATGATACAGGACGTTCATTCAACATGATGGAGGACGGATCTGATACATTATCACGCGAAGAAATGTCTCAATTGGCTTTACGTCAAGAGAAGTTTATTACAGCTTTGAGAAATGCTTTGATCAGAATTGAAAATAAAACTTATGGTACTTGTAGAGCAACTGGAAAATTAATTCGCAAGGAAAGATTGAAATTAGTTCCACATGCTACTTTAAGTATTGAAGCTAAAAATGCACAAGACTCCTAAAAGAATTAAGGTTTGAGAAAACGGTATTTAATTACATTTGGTATAGTTCTATTCATTTTGGTTATTGACCAGGTTATCAAATTCTGGATCAAAACAAGTTTTGCGTTCGACGACCCGAGTGTTCCACTTATTGGTGAATGGTTGCAATTGAACTTTGTAGAAAACCAAGGAATGGCTTTTGGAACTCAGCTGGGTGGTGGAATGTGGGGTAAACTCACACTTTCTATCTTTCGGGTTGTGATGATTGGTGCAATTATTTATTACATTCTCAAACAAATTAAAAAACCAGACGTAAAACTAGAATTTCTGATCGTCTCAGCGATGGTGCTCGCGGGTGCTGCTGGAAATCTATTTGATTCAATGTTTTACGATTTCATTTTTAGGGATTATTTTGATCCTTGTATTTCTTATAACCAAGTGGAGGGATCTGGAATTTTTTCAGAATGCTCCTATTTTGGCTATACAGAAATGGTTGAAGTGCGTCACCGTGGATTCCTCTTTGGTAATGTGGTTGATATGTTTCAATTCAATGTAATATGGCCTTCTTGGGTTCCATGGCTTGGAGGCGGACAAGTATTTCCAGCGATTTGGAACGTGGCAGATTTTGCAATTTCTTGTGGGATGATTCTGGTGTTATTACGCCAAAAAATTTATTTCCCAAAAGAAAAAACAAGTAAAGAGTAAGTTGAGGTTCATTTTAAATCTCTCAATAGTTAGAGGTTAACTCAAAATTGAGAGATTTAAATATAAGATTCATAAAAATGGTGAGTAACTATTTTCTTGATTTAACTTTACTTTCATATTACAGAAAATTTAAATAATGAAACAAATATTTTTATTCCTTAGTCTAATTTCTTTAAGTCTAATTTTTACAAACTGTAAAAGTGATGATTATTTAGACTCTAATAATAAGTCTTCCGAAAATGATACTTCTCCAGAGAATACAGATGAGTACGTAGAATTCGATTTACGTCCCTACGAAATCAATGCATCCTTACTCGTCCCAAAAAACGAAAGAGCAACAATCAAACATCAACTGGATACTTATGTTTGGGATCTTAAAATGGGAAAACAAACTTACATTACCATCCTAGATTGGGGAACAGTTAATGGTTTTGAGAAATATCTTGAAAAATTAGAAAAACACACTGAAACTGTTGATTTTATAGAAAAAGAAAATAATTTTGCTATCTATAAACTTACTACAGGAACGAGTAAAGTAACTTACCATACTGTTGCACAACACGCAATTGATGGAATAAACTATCTTTTTGAATCAAGTAGTAATGGACTTTCACAAGATGGTGTTGAACATGCTGTTTTTTCTGTGAAAAGTGTTGAGTAAATAATTATTAAGGTTTAATTATTAATGGTTAACGCTCAATGGTTTGAGATAGTTATTAATGGTTATTGACACTAAGTGGTTGAGTATAATGATTAACGATGTAGCAACTTAAAGATCAACCCTTTGTCTACCAAGCACTACTTCATTAAACTACTTTTCCGACAACTGGCGGATTAATCAGTAGGTTTTTCCACCTCATTTTCTTTAAAAGCAGAAGGAATTAAATCAGGGATTATTTTTAAAATCAGAGGCAATAAAATCAAACCACCAGGCAGCATAAAAATTGCTAAAGCAGGTAAAGATTTCGCTAAATCTTTAAATTGGGCTTTTACTTTCTCTTTTTCCTCTGCATCTAGCTCATGGTTGAAAGACTTATTTACCAAAAAGATTAATTCTTTACTTTCCCTTAATTCTTCAATGAATTTATCTTTATTTCTTCCTAAAATCTTTATCCAACGTTTAGAAAAGTTACCATAGAGTTGTTCATACGAAGAGCGTTCTTGCAGAAACGTAATTTGATGATTATTCTCCATCACAAATCTCTCAATCATTATAATTGAACGTTCCTTTTGCTCGTTATTTACGTTTAAATGCTTGCATAATCTATTGAGATAAACAATCTCTTCACTCATTTCAGATAAGTCAGAATGAACAGTCAAAACTGCCATATCAACCAGGTAAAACTTATACAAATCATCATTTTCATCTGGTAAAACAATATCCTCAATGTATAATTCGTCGTCTTCTAATTTTTGTTTAAATTCTTTTCTACTCTTGTCGTCCATGTTTGCCGAAGCAAGGTAAACGGTTAAAATTTGATCTTCAATTTCTTGAATTTTATGATCCACTCTAGACATTATACCAATCGTATTCAAAGCGCCTAAAACAAAAGAATCATAACTCTCTTTAAGTTCTTTTTTGTTGATTATAAATGAACGAAACGCCAACACATCTAAGTAAACCAGACTATTGTTTAGGTAATTAACCCACAATTGATTTCCAATAGTTTTCTTTAGGTGAACGCGTCTTTTGAGAATACTTTCCAACTTGATTCCATCGTTTTCCTTAAACAAAAGTTTAAGTACGTTCAAGGAAGCTTTGTTGTTATATTGCTCATAAAACTCCAATAAAGAAGTGACAAATTCTTCTTTAATTACAGTTTCCTTCTCAGAAAGGTAAACCAAGAGTAAACATTCAAACAGTAGGAAAGTGGTTTTTTCATCGGTTGTCCATTTCTTTGAAATGTCGCTTTTAAAAAACAAGAACTCGCTTGGAAAGCCAAAAACAATTCCGGAATTAAAAAATACACTGTGCAGAAAGTTTTCTTTTGACACATAATCAGGCCTGGCAATTGACTCAAAATCAATCACTCCATCATTAATCAATGAAAAATACTTATCAATCCAATTTTTGGAACCCGGTTGCATCATTTTTGAGCTATTCTGTAAATTAAAAGATAAAGATAGATAATTCTCCACTTTAATCTAAAAGTTTGACAAAATAAAAAATGTTGTCTAAACCTCTATCTTTTCTTATAATTGCAGTAATTCACTAAATTCCAAACAAACTAAGATGTATAGATTCTGGATTATCATTGTTTTCTTACTTTTTACAATAAATGGACATTCACAGAAGAAAATTGCTTCTTTACCTCCTGCTTTAGTAGAAAGTTCTGCTCTAATTAAATACAAATGCTCATTTCTTACATTAAATGATTCTGGAAATAAGGCAAAAATATTCGTTTTCAATAATAAAGGAAAAATCAAACACTCTTGCGTAATTAATAACGCTACAAATATAGATTGGGAAGCTTTGGCTTATGATGGTGAAACTTTTCTGTATATCGGAGACATTGGAAACAACGAAAACAAACGAAAAGACCTGGTTATTTATAAAGTTAAAATGAAAGATGTTCTTGAGAAAAACAGTGTCGAAGCCGTTAAAATTTCATTTAGTTATCCAGAACAAAATAGATTTCCACCTAATCAACCTGCGTTGTATTACGATGCAGAAGCGCTGATTGTAAAAGATAATCAATTAATGATTTTCACTAAAAACAGAACAGTTCCTTTTGATGGGATTTCTAAGGTTTATACGCTCCCAACAAAAGCGGGGACTTATGAAGCTTATTTAAATGACGATTTAAAACTTTTACCAACCAATTGGAAAGAGGAGAGTATTACTGATGCGACATATTTTGAGGGGGAATTATTTATTCTTACTTATTCTAAAATCTATAAGTTAGTTTGGGAAAATGGCAATTGGATTCAGAAAAAGGAATATCTCCACGATTCTTGGACGCAAAAAGAGGGAATTGCGGTTGATAAGAAATTTATCTATTTGACAGATGAAAATGAATCTGGCATATTTACAGGAAATTACCTCTACAAATTAAAGAAATGATAGATTTCAAGAATATCGACACAGTAATTTTTGACATGGATGGAGTTTTAATCGACTCTGAACCGATGTGGAAAGCTGCTGAAATTAAAGTCTTTGCTACCATTGGAATTGATTTCATCAAAGTAGGAGGAGAAAAAACTGTCGGATTACGCATCGACGAGGTTATAGATTATTGGTATTCAAAATATCCATGGAAAAACAAATCCAAAGCACAAGTCGTTGATGAAATCATGGAGGAAATGGTTAATGGAATTAAAGCCACTGGTCAACCCATGAATGGCGTTATTGAAATTCTAGAATACTTTAAATCGAAAGGGTTAAAGATAGGATTGGCGAGTTCTTCGTTTCAAGTTTTAATTGACACAAGTCTAGAAAAATTAGGGATAGCACACTACTTTGATAAGACATTTTCAGCACAATATTGCACTTATGGCAAACCACATCCTGAAGTTTACATTAAAGCAGCCAATGAACTTGGAAGCGAACCACAAAACTGTTTGGTGATTGAAGATTCTTTGAATGGAGTAATCGCAGGAAAAGCAGCGAAAATGAATGTTGTGGCTATTCCAGATGGATCACATACCATTTCTGAGCAATTGAAAGTGGCGGATTTACGGGTGGATAGTCTGGAGGAATTGTTGGTTATATTTTTATAACACCGTAGCGGCGCAATGAATTGCGCCGCTACGGTGTTATAAAAATAATTCATCGGTAAATTTTACCCAAACACCTCATCCAAAGCATTCTTAAACTGCTGTGCTGCATTTTCAAGAATCTCTTTTGTATGCACGTAAGAAATAAATCCTACTTCATATCCACTTGGCCCAACGTAAACATTACGCTCTAAAAGTGCTTTGTGTAATTTTTTAAATGGCGTCATATCAGTATCAATCTGAGAAGCACTTCTGATGGTTGTTTTATCAGAAAAAGCGATCCAGAAAATTGAACCAATGGTAACCAATGCAAAGTTATATCCTTTCTCTTTGGCGTGAGAGTTTATGCTATTCACCATAGTTTGTGTGCGCTGTTCTTGGTCTTCGTAAAAACCAGGACGACTACAAACTGTAAGTTGTGCTATTCCTGCTGACATTGCAACTGGATTTCCGCTTAATGTTCCCGCTTGATAAACTGGACCATCTGGAGACACACTTTTCATGATGTGATTTTTTGCACCATACGCTCCAACTGGTAAACCACCACCGATGATTTTTCCGTAAGAAACGATATCTGGAGCAATATCATAATATTCCGCAGCACCAGAAAATGCTACACGGAATCCAGAAATTACCTCATCAAAAAATAAGAGGACATTGTGTGCTGTACAAATTTCACGCAGTTTCAATAAGAAAGATCTTTCTTGTAGTAAAAGTCCGTTGTTAGCTGGAATTGGCTCTATAATAACACAAGCTAATTCATGAGCATACGTTGCAAAAGCGGTTTCTAATGCTTCAACATCATTCAATGGAATTACAATTGTATCTGCAACTACATTTTCAGGTACACCTGCGCTTGAACTCAATCCTGTTGTTACCAAGCCAGAACCTGCATTCACCAATAATGAATCTACGTGTCCATGGTAACATCCTTCAAATTTCAATATTTTGTTTCTTCCTGTATACCCGCGTGCCAGACGAATTCCTGACATTACCGCCTCAGTTCCAGAACTTACGAAACGAATTTTGTCGATATAAGGATTACGAGATATAATAATTTCAGCAAGATCATTTTCTAATCTTGTTGGTGCACCAAAACTGGTTCCATTGGCTAAATTATCAACGATGTTTTGGTGTACGTCTGGATAATTATGTCCTAAAATATGCGGACCAAAACTACAACAGAAATCTATGAATTGATTTTCATCTTCATCCCATATATAAGGGCCTTTTCCTTTTTTTATAAATAAAGGAGCACCTTCTACCGCCTTAAAAGCACGAACTGGAGAGTTTACTCCACCTGGGAAATAGTTAAGCGCTTTTTCGTATAATTTTTCAGAATTCGAACGTTTCATTGACAACAATTTTTATTTACTACAAATTTAGTGATTACTTAGGAGATTTGTGAGATTTTTCAATGAATAATACCAGATTGAATACTTAAATTAAAGTTTAGATAAATACAATTATAACTTTCCTTATCTGTACTTATCTATTCTTTCAGGGTAGATCAATACAGATATAGTTTTTCCTATTTGTATTTATCTCCATTTAAAAGACGATAAATACATATATAAAATTGTATATTTGTATTTATGTGGTAAATTTTATTGATAAATACAGATATGATAGGAAGAAAAGAACAGAAAAAACTGATGAATGGATTTCTTGATAAAAAGAAATCTGCTTTTTTAGCTGTAACAGGCAGACGAAGGGTTGGAAAAACATATCTTATAGATGAAGTATATGACAATCATTTATGTCTGAGAATAACAGGGATACAAGACGCCGACATACAAACGCAAATATATAATTTTACACAAAAAATAGCAGAATACTCAAAGCTGCCCATTGTGACTCCTCCTAACAACTGGCAAGAAGTATTTTCACTGTTGAAAATTTATTTAGGGTCACTGCCTAAAACTAAAAAGCAGGTAATTTTTATTGACGAATTACCTTGGATAGCCACAAAGCGTTCCGGATTCATACAATTGTTAGCGCACTTATGGAATGATTATTTATCCAAAGAGAAGCATTTTATTTTGGTGGTTTGTGGTTCTGCAACTTCTTGGATTACGGAAAAAATAGTAAATGATAAAGGTGGTTTTCACAACCGATTAGACCAAGCGATCCAACTAAAGCCATTTACTTTAAAAGAAACTAAAGATTTCTTGATGAAAAAAGAAATTAAGCTTACAGATCAAGCCATAACAGAAATATATATGGTCATGGGTGGTATTCCGTATTATTTAGATCAAATAAAAAAAGGAGAATCAGTAAGACAAATAATAGCGAGACTTTGTTTTGCTGAAAATGGAATTTTAAAAAATGAATACGTAAATCTATATAAAGCCCTGTTTGAAAACTCGGACAATCATGAAGCTATAGTAGCAGCATTGGCAACTTCTCAAAGTGGTTTAACAAGAAAACAAATCATTAGTAAATCCAAGGTAAAAGAAGGTGGCCCCTACACAAGAGCAATAAACGACTTATTGGTTTCGGGCTTTGTGGAAGAAGTGCTGCCTTATGGAAGAAGTAAGAGAGGTGCTTTATACAGATTGATAGACGAATACTCAGTCTTTTACCATAAATTTATTGCCAAAAACAAGAAAAAAGGAAAAGAAATATGGGCAACTTTGCACCAATCTCAGCAATATAAAATTTGGACAGGCTATGCTTTTGAGAACTTATGCCAACGCCATATTGATGAAATAAAAAATGTCTTGGGAATTTCAAGTGTTTACACCGAGCATTATTCTTTTAACAGTAAAACAGATGGAAGCACACAATCCAATTACCAAATTGATTTGATAATTGATCGAAAAGACGACTGCATCAATTTATGTGAATGTAAGTTTTATAATGGCGAATTCACAATAACTAAAGAATATGCCGCAAAACTTAGAAACAGAAAACAAGCATTTATAGAAAGTACAAAAACAAAAAAGACAGTTTTCAATACCTTAATTACCAATCACGGGGTTAAGGAAAACGAACATTTCTTGGATGTGATAGATGTGAGTTTCACAGTGAGTGATTTGATGAAGGGATAAAAGGGATAAATTTACTCGCTAGTTTTCCGCTAATACTCAACTCTCGTCCACATTTTCATAACTTTTATATCTATGACTACTAATATTTTTCCTATTTTCGAATTCTTTAATTAAAACACTCCAATAATGTCAGAATATAAAAATACACTTGCTTTTGCACAAGAAAAAGACCAAAATGATCCATTAAGAAAATGGCGTGATGAGTTCTTTATTCCTGACTTTCATGAAAAGCCTGTGGTTTACCTTACCGGAAACTCTTTAGGATTACAACCTAAAAGAACTCAAAAGTACATTCAACAAGAATTAAATGATTGGGCAAAATATGGAGTTGAAGGGCATTTTGATGCTAAGAATCCATGGTTTTCTTACCATGAATTACTCACAGAAAAAGCAGCTAAAGTTGTTGGAGCAACTAGTAAAGAAGTTGTCATCACACATTCTTTAACTACGAACTTGCATTTATTGATGGTTTCATTTTATAAACCAGAAGGAAAACGCATAAAGATATTATGTGAAGGAAAAGCATTTCCATCTGATCAATATGCATTACAATCGCAAGTAAAATTCCACGGTTATTCAATTGATGAGTCAATCGTAGAAATCTTCCCGAGAGAAGGTGAACATTTAATCAGAAATGAGGATGTTATTGCCAAAATAAATGAAATAGGTGATGAATTAGCAATGGTCATGATTGGTGGAATGAATTATTACACTGGTCAACTTTTCGACATGAAATCCATCACTGAAGCAGGACATCAAGTCGGTGCAAAAGTTGGTTTTGATTTAGCACATGCAGCAGGAAACGTTGAACTTTCTTTACACGATTGGAACGTAGATTTCGCAGCTTGGTGTACTTATAAATATATGAATTCTAGCCCAGGTGGAGTTGCAGGATTATTCGTTCACGAAAAACACGTTACCAACGACGATTTACCTCGTTTTGCGGGTTGGTGGGGACACGACAAAGAAACACGATTCAAAATGCAACCCGAATTTCAGCCCATTCAAAGTGCAGAATCTTGGCAATTGAGTAATGCTCCAATTTTAGGAATGGCGGCTCACATGGCTTCTTTGGATATTTTTGAAGAAGTTGGAATGGAAGCCATCAGTAAAAAACGTAATGATTTAACTGCGTATTTAGAGTTTGTTATTCATGAAGTTTCAAAAGAATCAGAAAATGCAGATTTCGAAATAATTACGCCTAAGAATCCAGCAGAAAGAGGTTCTCAACTGAGTATTTTAGCTCACGGACAAGGAAAAGATTTATTTGACGCAATGGCAAAAGAAGGAGTTATAGCAGATTGGCGCGAACCAAACGTGATCCGTATTGCACCGGTACCATTGTATAATTCTTATGAAGATGTTTATCGTTTTGGAGAAATTTTAAAAAATTCAATTCTTTAGGAATTGAATTTTTTGAATTACGAATTACGAATTTATCAATTACGAATTAGGCAGGCGCTGTAATGGAACGCGGATGACGCGGATCTCCGAACGCGGATTAACACGGATTTTTATTTTATTCGACACAGTAAGTGTATTTATTCACCTGTGGTGAATCAGATACAAAAGATCCGTAAAAACCCATGCTGCTTTAGCATCCGTGTCATCCGTGTTCCATTGCGCAAACCATACCTTGCAATAGAAAATAAATATTTTTCAACTTCGATATTTAATATCAATTTTTACTATTACTTTTCATCTTTACTTTAATGAAACAAAATACGTTCTACACGTTAATAATTAAACATTTATAATTAACAATTAAAAGAACCATGATAAAGAAAATTGGTGTTTTAGGCTTAGGAAAAGTGGGTAGTTTAGTTGCTACTTTATTGAGTTCAAAGTATGAAGTAGAAGGAATGGATCAGGCGAAATCTGATGAAGAATTTTCTTTTGAAGTTAAAATTGGCGATGTTTCTAAAGACGAGACTATTCGTGAATTTTTGAAAGGCAAGCAAGCAATCGTTTCCTGTTTGCCTTACTTTTTGAATATTAAAATTGCTCAAACGGCTGCAAATATGGGCGTTCATTACTTCGATTTAACGGAAGATGTGCCGACACTGAATGCTATTCAAGAAATGGCGAAAGACAGTAAAGCAGTTATGGCGCCACAATGTGGTTTGGCTCCAGGATTTATTGGAATTTTAGGTGCTGGATTGTACAATCAATTCTCTGAAATTCGTTCTGTTAAATTGAGAGTTGGTGCCTTACCTCTTCATCCAATGGGACAATTGGGTTATAGTTTTACTTGGAGTGCGGATGGAGTTATCAATGAATACCTAAACGATGCTGAAGTAATTCACAATGGTGATCGAAAAATGGTGAGCTCACTCGATGATGTGGAATCTATCAACATCAACGGACGACAATATGAAGCATTTTCTACTTCTGGTGGTTTAGGAACAATGTGCGCAACGTTAGACGGAAAAGTAGACACTTTGAACTACAAAACCATGCGTTACCCTGGTCACCGCGATGGAATGAAATTATTCCTTTATGATCTTGGAATGAAAAACGACAGAAAAATAGCCAAAGAAATCTTGATGAACGCTTTGCCATTAGTAGACGATGATATCGTTTTGGTTTACGCTGCCGTAGAAGGAAAAATTGATGGTCAGTTAAGAAGAAAAGAATTCAGCGAATCCTACAGAAATATCGAAATAGAAGGTAAAGACTGGAGAGCAATCAGCTGGACAACAGCTTGTAGTATTTCAGCAGTGGTAGATTTAGTTTCAGAAGGAAAATTGAAAAATAAAGGGTTTATTAAGCAAGAAGAAATTTCTTTGGAATTATTTTTGGAATCGCACTTTGGATCGATGTACGAAAAGTTTAAAGACAGGAAATAATTACGAAATTTTTAATTACGAATTACGAATTATTGAGCATCCTCCAAATTCTTAATTCTTTCAATCCGTAATTATCTAAGTGTTTTTCATTGTCTTTTGGATGCTTCCAATAATCCTTAGAATTTCATCGATGTCAGAAATTAAATCCATGCTTAAAGCTTGTGGTAAGTAATTAGAATCTCTTAAAAGCCGGATCCAATATTTAGTTTCTCGGGCTTCTTTATAGGAGATAGTCAATTTAGCGAAAAAGTCTTTCCTAGATTGACCACCGATTGCTTCTTCTACATTCGCTCCAATTGATGTTCCCGAGCGTAAAATTTGTCTACTCAAAACATACTCTTTTTTATCGTACTGAAGATATTTGAATGTCTCAATGATTTTTAATGAAAAAGCATAGCTCTTTACTTGAATTACGTTTTCTTTCATGTGATTTAGGTTTTAAAAAAATTACGAATTTTTAATTACGAATTACGAATTGTTGTACTCGTAAATTCCAGTTGTTTTCAATTAAGATACATCAAAAGATTTAATAATTAATTTTATTTATTATTAATTTCATTTGTCATCTTCCAAATTCGTAATTCGTAATTGGTTCCATTCGTAATTAAAAATTTTCCCATTAAAAAAGCTATCTTTGATTTCAAATCAAATTTTTACATTATGTTGACTCCAAAAACGGAAAAAAAACTTTTTTTACTTGATGCATTTGCCTTAATTTATAGGTCTTATTTTGCATTTTTCAAGAATCCACGTATAAATTCTAGAGGTGAAAATACTTCTGCTGCTTTTGGATTCACCAATGCGCTGCTGGATGTCATTAAGAAAGAAGAGCCAACGCATATCGCAGTGGTTTTTGATCCTCCAGGAGGCGCAACAAATCGAATTGAGGAATTTGCTGCATATAAAGCGCAACGGGAGGAAATGCCTGAGGATATTCGCAATATGATTGAACCAATTAAGCGCATTATCGAAGCTTTTAAAATTCCTATTCTAATGAAAATGGGATTTGAAGCAGATGATGTGATTGGAACTTTGGCTAAAATGGCGGAAAAAGAAGGTTTCACCACTTATATGATGACTCCAGACAAGGATTTTGGTCAGTTGGTTTCAGAGAATATTTTCATGTACAAACCTGGTCGTGGTAAAAAACCAGCTGAAGTTTGGGGTGTTCCAGAAATTCAAGAAAAGTTTGAAGTTGAAGATCCTTTGCAAGTAATTGATATTCTCGGAATGTGGGGTGATGCTTCAGATAACATCCCGGGAATTCCTGGTATTGGAGAAAAAACAGCTAAGAAACTCGTAAAAGAATACGGTTCGATGGAAGGTCTTTTTGACAACATTGACAAACTCAAAGGAAAACAAAAAGAGAACGTAATCAACTTTAAAGAGCAAGGAATTCTTTCGAAAAAACTAGCGACAATTATTTTAGATGTTGATGTTGTATTCGACGCTGATGATTTGAAAATTTGTCCGCCAGACGAAGATAAAATACGTGAGATTTTTACCGAACTAGAATTTAGAGGAATTGCTAAACGTGTTTTGGATGAAGAATTGGTAATTACGGCTCCAACTAGCCCTTCGACTGACGGGCAATTGGATTTATTTGGCACGACAACTGTATCTACTTCGCAAGAACCAACTCCAGTTGAATCGACAGAAATGAAGTCTTTGGAAACGGAAAAAGCGAATTACCATTTCGTAGAATCTGAAAAGGAGCAAAAAGAACTAATCGAATTGATTTTGAAGCAAAAATCTGTTTGTTTTGATACAGAAACGACAAGTTTAGAGGCAAGAAACGCAGATTTAGTTGGGATTGCATTTTCATTTAAAGCAAAAGAAGCTTATTATGTTCCATTCCCAGAAGATTTTGAAGAAGCAAAAACTTTATTGAATGTGTTTGCACCTTTCTTTACTTCTGAGAAAATTGAAAAAGTTGCGCACAATATTAAATATGACGAACAGGTAATTAATCGATATGGAATTAAACTGCGCGGACCTCGATTCGATACAATGATTGCTCATTATTTGCTTTCCCCCGACAACCGACACAACATGGATTCTTTGGCGGAATATTATCTAAAATATACGACAGTTCCAATTGAAGATTTAATTGGTAAGAAAGGAAAGAACCAAAAATCGATGCGTGATTTGGAGCAAAAAGACATTGTTCAATATGCTTGCGAAGACGCTGATATCACTTGGCAATTGAAAGAACTTTTTGAACCAGAAATTCAGAAAGATCACTTGAAAGATTTGTTCTATGATATGGAAATGCCTTTGACTTCTGTTTTAAAAGCAATGGAACAAGAAGGAATTCAACTAGACATTGAAAGTTTAAAAACGTTCTCTGCTGAATTAGAAATTACCCTAAATGACATTGAAGAAAAGGTGCTAGAATTGGCTGGAGTTGAATTTAATTTAGATTCTCCAAAGCAATTAGGTGAGGTATTATTTGAGACTTTAGAGATTTCTAAAAAACCGAAAAAGACGAAGACAGGTCAATATTCAACATCAGAAGATACACTTCAAAAGCATGTCAACGACCATGAGATTATTCCATTGATTTTGGATTATCGTTCATTGCGTAAATTGAAAAGCACTTATGTTGATCCTTTACCAACGCTTGTTGATGAACAAGATGGCAGATTACACACGCATTACATGCAAACTGTAGCGGCAACTGGAAGATTAAGTTCTACCAATCCGAACTTGCAAAACATTCCAATTCGTACACCAAAGGGTCGAGAAATCAGAAAAGCATTTGTTGCTAAAAATGATGATTACTTCCTGATGGCTGCCGATTATTCTCAAATAGAATTGCGTATTATCGCGGCATTGAGTGGTGATAAAAATATGATTGAAGCTTTCCAAAATGGTTTAGATATTCACGCAGCAACCGCTGCAAAAGTTTACGGAATAGAAATCGATGAAGTAAGCAGAGATCAAAGAAGTAATGCAAAAGCAGTCAACTTTGGAATTATTTACGGTCAATCTGCATTCGGATTATCTCAAAATTTAGGAATCTCCAGAAAAGAAGCGAAATCAATAATTGACAGTTATTTTGAGCAATATCCTACCATTAAATCCTACATGGAAAAAGCGAAGGAAGAAGCCAAAGAAAAAGGATATGTTGAAACGATTATGAAACGTCGTCGTTACCTTCCAGATATTCATTCATCCAACGCAATTGTGAGAGGCTTTGCAGAACGAAATGCCATCAATGCTCCGATTCAGGGAAGCGCTGCTGATATTATCAAAGTGGCAATGATCAATATTTACAACAAAATGAAGGAGCAAAAATTAAGCTCTAGAATGCTACTTCAAGTACATGATGAGTTGGTTTTTGATGTTTTGAAATCAGAAAAAGACCTTGTAGCAAAAATCGTAAAAGAAGAAATGGAAGGCGCAGTGAAACTGGAAGTTCCATTGGATATTGAAATGGAATTTGCAGAGAATTGGTTGGAGGCGCATTAGAAATAAATGTAGAAATTTTAGTGAATTATGAGATTAATTATATTCCTTATAAAAAAAGTAATTTTTATTTATAGTTTCAGTATTTGCTTTAATGCCTATAGTCAAACTCCATCTTATGAGACATTACTGTCTTTCATGAACGATGTTATAGATGTGAACCCTAAGAACGGTCGCTTCCAAATAGAAAAAAGACCTAATGGGTATTTCATTTGCACGAGATTTTATGGTAGCAACCAGTCGGTCGAAACTAAGGATTGTCAACAAATATGGGATTCATCGACAAAGCTTTTCCTTAAACCAATTTATGAAAATAATATTAATTACTCAACGAATGAAGATCAAAGCATACCGACAAGATTCTCAAATTTATGGACAAATCGTCATCAAATATTTCCACTGATATACTATGGCTATCCTTCCTGGACGAAAGATACTAAAGCATTCCTAGAGAAGAAACCAGATCTTACGGCAAAAGAACTTGAAACACTAGCAAGAGTATATTATGAAGAGGCTAATAATTATATTCATCCTGGACAATATGGCTTAGGTGGTGAAGTAGGTCTTCCTTTTGAAGATGCTGGATATTCAAAATTAAGTCCAGAAAGAGTTGAATCTTTTAAAACGAGCTATGACAATGGTCTGCTCACTTGGGAAAGGATTAAAGAAAATAACCCTCTTTATAAACCCAACCTCATTACTAATCTAAGCACTAAAATTGGAAATGAATACATGCATGGATATTTTACGTTGAATTGTATTCATGAACCAGAATTAGCAAAGGAATATTTAAACAAAGCAACATATCCTGAATCTGTAATTATAAAAGCAAAAAGTTTATTGGATGAATGCGAACAAAATTCAATTTTATTGACTAATGGAGACTCAGACACTTATCCGCTTTGGTATGTTCAGGATAAACTAGGGTTCCGTAATGATGTAATAATAATCAACCTTTCGCTAGCCCAAACTTCTTGGTATTTAGAATATTTGATTGATCGTTATGAGTTAAAATCAACCTTTTCAACCCAAGAATTACAATACAATGAAAATAAGTACTTTATATTTCAAGACACAACCAAAATCGACTTTAAAGAATGGGTAAAATCTTACAAATCATCTCTTAAAAAAAATAAAATAAACAATGAGAACTACGTTTTGGTGAATGGCAATTGGGAAATCCCCATGATGTCAGGTTCATACTCATTACAAATTAAAAAATATGTTCATGCTTATCAGGTTTTCGTCTATGATATTATTGCTAATAACTCTTCGAGACCATTTTTTGCTATTACTCCATATTCATTCATGGAGCTAGGATTGTTAGATTATTTTGTCTACACAGGTCATCTTTCGAAATTAGAAGCCAAACAGCAATCTAATAGTGTTACAGAAGAAGCTGAGTTAAAAATAATCAATTCAATAAATAGTTTACCCGAAGGGTATTTTGATGGTTTTGGAAATTCATCTGCACAAGAAAGATCAACAATCTTATATGATGCTAATTTGGTTTCTATCAATAAGACGAATAAAATTGTTTCAGTCGTTGAAAAACATTTACTTTCAGAATTGCCAATTGAAATAACTACACCTAAGTTAGCCAATTCTATTGTTGCGTTCTATGGTAAATTTGACATTACTAAACAAAAAAACTATAAACTTAGGTATGACAAAACAGCAATAGAATTTGTGGAAGGCTTTTCTATTCTTCCCAATTCACTCTACGATGACCTTGATGAACTATACTCTATTGTTTCCATATACACATCGACACCAAGCAACAAATTGACATCTGAAACCACAGAGATAATAATATGGGAAGGAAGTGAAAAACTTTATAATAATTTGATTAAGAAGCTTTCTACAGTCGCTAAAACATGCAAAGTTGAAAATCTAAAAGTATCGTTTAATAAAGTTGATGAACTGCAGAGATTTTTATCATTGTGTGAATTGAATTAATTATTTTTTCTACAACCATTTCCATAATGCCATATTTAATCAAATTATCGGGTTTATTTTTTTACTGGGCAGTTTATGTAGGGGCGATTTACAAATCGTCCTTGCATAGCGCACCTGCAAAATTGCCCAATATTATCACCCGATCAAATCTTCTAATGAATAATTCTTAATCTCCTTTTTCTTGACTTTAGATAATTCATAAAGTTTATTTTTATCCTGAATATCTAGCCAAAGCATTGGGTCATTTTGAAATATAGTTCCAAAAACTAAGGCTAATTCGTGATTCAATGAACGTTCACCTTTTATGAGTTTTGTTAAATTGGATGGTCTCATACCTATATAATCAGCAAACTTGTTTTGTCTAATTTCAAAAGCATTTAGAAATTCTTTTAAAAAATCACCCACCAATTTAGAATGCTTGTCCTTAGAATTTAAATAATCTTCCATTTTGAATTTAAGGGACATAAGCTCGACCACTTTTTTCTGTTCAATCGAACGTTCTCTCGATTTGTTTAAAAGAATAGCCTGAAACTCATTAAACTCTTTAGTCCCAACATCCATTCTGTCTGTTAAAACTTGTGTTCTGTTTTCATTATTTTCTTGCTTGCTCATAACTTCTAAACGTTAATATAAATACTTTTCTATTAATTTTAATCCACACAAATCATCAATATACATTCTTTGACCAAGTGCTTGGGTGGCTCCATATTTGATTTTATACCACTCAATAATTTCAGTTTTAGAAATAAAGGTTAAAAAACCTTTGTAATTACCTTCAATTTTAAAGCTCTCCCTACATGCAAAGGCAATTAAACATCCTGCTACATAATCAAATCTTTTATTGGTTGAACTAAAATTATGTGGGGCAATTTCAATCACATCCATAATTAGCATGTCATTTTCAATTCTTAATTGTAAAACACCTTCTATACTTTTTGTAGTATTTTTCAATCTTAGCACATAAGTTTTGGTGTTTTTCTCTTTAATCAATTTATTCCAATCAAATTTCCATCCGTCTTTTTTTAATGGCAACTTTCCAGAAGCAAGTACAATTTCGACTTCAATCAGTTTTCTATTGTCTAAATCGTAAATGTGTATCATACTCTTTCATTGATTGATAATCCTACGTCTAAGTTAATTAAAAATTGTCAATAATGTATAATTATCTGTGAAAATATTATCAAAATCAGTAATTATAGTTTTGTTTTCAGATTTGAAAATCTATACTTGTAATAACTATTCCCTTTGGTACCTTATTATATCAAACTATCGGGTTTCGTTTTTTATTCGCTTTATAACCAAATCATCCATCATTTTTTCACCCAATCAACCTAAAAATCCCCAAAAGAAACTTATATTTAGGGTTTGTGACGAAATAAATAGTTCATAAATGATGAAGTTATTTTTTTCTTTATTAAAGCGAAATTTTAATGCATAGTGATCGCTACGGTTTAAAATTTTAATGCAGAGAAAGGAAAAAAGAACAAGTCAAAATGGATTAGTTATTTCATAACAAACCCTTAATCCCAAAAGATAAAATACAATTATGCAACAAATAAAAAGCTACATCTGTGGTGAGTGGAAAAGTGGAGAAGGTTCTGAGACTGAACTACACAACGCCATTACAGGTGAAAAAATAGGAAGTGTTTCCAGTAAAGGATTTGATTTTGCTGAGATTTTAAATTACGGTCGCACAACTGGAGGAAAGAAATTAAGAAAAATGACTTTCCATGAGCGTGGTCGTATGTTGAAAGCACTTGCGCTCTATCTTTTAGATAACAAGAAGAAATATTACGAAGTGAGTGCTTGGACAGGTGCTACAAAATCTGATTCTTGGGTGGATATTGAAGGTGGAATTGGAAATTTATTTGCCAACGCATCTTTAAGAAGACAATTTCCAGATTTACCTTATTATGTTGACGGAGAACCAGCACCACTTTCAAAGAACGGAACCTTTATCGGTCACCACATTATGGTACCAAAAGAAGGTGTCGCAATTCACATTAACGCATTCAATTTTCCTGTTTGGGGAATGCTTGAAAAAGTTGCGGTTAACTTAATGGCTGGTGTTCCAGCGGTAGTTAAACCATCTAGTGTAACGAGTTATTTAACGCAAGTTGTGGTTGAAGATATTATTGCTTCAAAAATATTACCTGAAGGATCTTTACAACTTGTTTTAGGTTCTGCAAGAGAATTAATTGACAGTGTAACATCTTCTGATATCGTAACATTTACGGGAAGTGCTAGCACAGGTTTGAAATTGAAATCAAAACCTGTTATCACGAATAACAACGTTCCTTTTAACTTAGAAGCTGATTCGCTTAACGCAATTGTTTTAGGTAAGAAAGCAACACCAGACACAGCTGAATTTGCAATATTCGTAAAAGAAGTTGTGCGTGAAATGACAACGAAAGCTGGTCAGAAATGTACAGCAATTCGTCGTATTTTCGTTCCAGAAGAATTAATGGATGAAGTGCAAGAAGCTATTTCTGCTCGTTTGTCTACAACTATAATAGGTGACCCATCTGTTGAAGGGGTTAGAATGGGATCTTTGGCTTCTCCAGACCAAGTGAAAGAAGTTCGCGAGAAGGTAGAAGAACTAATGAAATCACAGAAAATCGTTTATGGTGACATGGACGAATTTGATGTTACTGGAGCAGAAAAACACATTGGAGCATTTTTCCCACCGATACTTTTTAGAAATGACGCACCTTTTGAAAAATTGGATGTGCATTCTATTGAAGCATTTGGTCCAGTTTCGACAATTATGCCATATAAAAATATGGAGGACGCAATCGAATTAACCAAAATGGGGAAAGGTTCATTGGTTTCGTCAATCGTTACGCCTTGTAATGATGAAGCAACGCAATATGTGCTTGGTGCAGCTTGTATGAATGGTCGAATCTTGGTATTGAACGAAGAGTGTGCTAGAGAAAGTACAGGGCACGGTTCTCCATTGCCTTTACTTGCTCACGGTGGTCCAGGACGCGCTGGAGGTGGTGAAGAAATGGGTGGAAAACGTGGAATTATGCATTACTTACAACGTACTGCAATTCAAGGTCACCCAACGACAATTACAGCAATTACGCAAGTATATCAGCAAGGTGCAAAAGGAAATGAATTGGACGAACATCCTTTCAAAAAGTACTACGAGGAATTGAATGTCGGTGATCAACTGATTACTGAAGCGCGTGAAATTACAGCAGATGACATTGATCAATTTGCTGCATTATCAGGCGATAATTTCTATGCTCACAAAAGAGATACAAATTTCGAAGGAACAATGTTCGACGAGCAAGTTGCACACGGATATTTCTTAATGAGTGCTTCAGCAGGATTGTTTGTAGACAGCTACGAAATGAATCCAGTTTTGTTAAACTACGGAATTGACAATTTACGTTTTACAAAACCAGTTTATGCGGGTTCTAAAATGCACATTCGATTTACGTGTAAAGAAATGGTGCCAAATGATACAACACCAAAAGATGATGATCCAAAGACATTAATTAAGCGCGGTATCGTGAAATGGTTTGTTGAAATGTTAGATGAAGATGCAGAAGAACCTTTGGTTGGATTTGCAACGATTTTAACAATGGTTAAATTAAAAGAGCAGTAAAGAATCAGTAGGGAGTATTGAGTAAGAAGTATTGAATGCGCCATGAAAATAAAATATGCAAAAAGCGACTCTCGAAAGAAAGTCGCTTTTTTATTGACATATATTTTAATCTTGTTTTATTAAAGAAAATGCTTGAGAATTCATATAGCATCCTTACTCCTTACTCAAAACTCTCTACTCAATACTCTCTACTCAATACTCAATACTCAATACTGATTTACGACATTATCCGCGCATAGACCGAAGTACCAGGGAATTTTTCCATGATTTTTTTGATTAATGCTGTAAGTGGGATAGACAGAATAAGTCCCGGAATTCCCCAAATGAAGCCCCAAAGCGCTAACATTATTAGAACGGTGACTGTATTTATTGAGAATGATTTTCCCATTAAAATTGGTTCTATAATTCCTCCAAATAATGCCTGAACACCTGTAATAATGATAATGAAGAACAAGAGTGTTCCTGTTACATTTAATTCTACAAGCGCGAAAATTGTTAATACAACTACTGAAATCACAGATCCAATCATCTGAATGAAGTTGATTAAGAAAGCGAAAACACCCCAGAATATTGGGAAACTCACATCAAATGCGTAACAAGCCAAACTGAATCCTAATCCGGTGAAGAAGCTCAAAATGAATTTCACTACGATAAACTTAAATATGTCTTTTTCAATTTGCCTAAATGTCTTGACAGATGCGTGTTTTTGCCTAAAAATCAGTAATTCCATGACTTTTTGCATATTCATGGAGCCTGCTAACAGCAAAACCATAAAAAACAAGGTCATTAATAGCATGGTTATGAAGTTCTTCGCCATATTTAAACCATTTCCAACATTCCCAAAAATGTTAGCACTGATTTTTTCGTCATTCATTAAAGCTTGAAATTTTGTTTCATCTTCGGCAGGATGAATACCCATGAAATCAACTACAGGAGACACTACATCGTTGATCCTATCTTCGAATTTATTTACAAAATCATCATCGGCACTCGTTAATTCTTTACCCGTAAGTTGAACCATTTCATAAGCTCCTTTAAAACCTGTTGAAACGATTAAAAGAACAATGATTACTCCAATAAAATTTGGAACACCCTTTTTTCTAAACCATCTCATTAATGGAGAAAAAAGTAAGGCAGCAAAAAGCGCAAATGTAAATGGGATAAAAATTACTGAAAGTAAATTTAACAAATACAAAATCAACGGAACTACTATGATTAATAGTAGCTTTCTGATGGCTAATAATTCTTTTCGCATTTCTATTCTTTAGAGAGGTCAATATTAAGAAATAAAAACATAAGATTCCTTATTTATAAAGTAGCAAATTTACAATTATTGATAAAAAAATAGAAAAGTTATTTAGTACTAAAATGGTAAATGGCTTTAAAAGTTTTAACTTGGAGTAATAGAATTGAATATTTTCGAAATCTTTACTCGGGGATTTACGAATTAAAAAAACTAAGTGCGAATTAAAAAAATATTAGCAAATACTATTTCATTAAAATACTTATCTTTAAAATCTTAAATTAGACAACTTGAACCACAAAGTATTATACCTTTCTTACGATGGAATGACCGACTCTCTTGGTCAATCTCAAGTTCTACCTTATCTTTTTGGTTTGGCAGATAAAGGAATTTGTGTTCATTTAGTAAGTTTTGAGAAGAAGGAATTCTCCAAAGATATTCCGCGGATTAAGGAAGTTTGTGCAGAAAATGGAATTCTTTGGTATCCGCAACAATACACTAAAAAACCACCATTAATTTCTACTGTTAAGGACATCAGGCGAATGAAAAAAGTTGCCCTTAATCTTCATAAGGCAGTAGATTTTGATTTGGTCCATTGCCGAAGTTATATTCCAGCAATTATTGGTCGATTTCTCCAGAGAAAGAAGAACCTAAAATTGGTTTTTGATATGCGAGGGTTCTGGGCAGATGAACGTATTGAAGGTGGAATTTGGGACGTTAAAAGTCCTGTTTTTAAAACTGCTTATCAATTTTTCAAACGCAAAGAAATAGAATTCTTTAATGAAGCTGATGCTGTTGTTTCGCTGACTAACAATGGTAAAAAAGAAATAGAATCCTGGGACAATATTCCTAAGTTACCCAAAATAGAAGTGATTCCATGTTGCGTAGATTTAGATCATTTTCGTTCTGAAAAAGTGGATAAAAATACTTTGGAAGAGAAACGTATTCAACTTGGGATTTCAAAAGACGACTTTGTTTTAGGTTATGTTGGCTCAATTGGAACTTGGTACATGTTGCCAGAAATGCTAGACTATTATGCTGTTTTACGTCATCAAAAGCAAAAGAGTAAATTTCTATTCATTTCAAGAGAACCAAAAGAGAATATCGTCAATCTTGCTAAAGAAAAAGGCATTCCAGAAGATGAAATTATCGTTACAGGAACGACTCATAATGAAGTTCCATTGCATGTATCTTTATTTGATTTTTCAATCTTCTTTATTCGTCCTACTTTCTCTAAAAAAGCATCTTCTCCTACAAAACAAGGAGAATTAATGGCATTAGGAATTCCAATTATTTGCAATGCAGGTGTTGGAGACACGGATATGATTATTAAAGATGCAAATGCAGGAATTGTTTTAGAAAAACTAGATTCAGAAAGTTACCAAGATTGTAATTTAGATCCATCTGATTATGATGTAGCGGAAATTAGGGCCGGAGCGGAGAAATGGTACAGTTTAAAAAATGGTGTAGAAAAGTATTTTGGGATTTATGAGTCGCTTCTTGGTTCAAAAAAGGACTGAATTAAGTGAATTTGGATTGAATAACTTACTCTCTAATTTCAATTCTAGTATACTCAGACTCATCTAAATTGAAATAATTAGCGTTCAAATTTGAAAGATCATAGATTTCCCATCTTCTAAACATATATTCCGTTGGCTTTATTATATTATTGTTATTTGAGAAATAATAATCGTCATCTATAACTATTGAAACGCACTTTTCGTTATGAATAGAACTAAAAATGAGCGATTCAATCGGATAAGACCAATTGGCATCATACATCAACTTTTCTTGATTAATAATGAATTTAGTTCCTTCTCTTTCTTGTGAAATATCGATTATATTTTTCATTTCATCTAAACGATAAGTGAACTGTTTTCCAGTATCCCAAATTGAATAAAACCTAAACATAAATACCACAGAAATTAATCCGAGGAGAGTGTATTTATAAAAGTTTGTAGAAAAAAGAGAAATGCAATAGACAAAAGTAAATCCGGAAATAAACATAAGTGAGAAATTCACTTGTTCTTTATAACGAGACAAACCAAATCCATAGGACGAAACATTCACCATTATAATAAGTCCAATAAGGAAAAGTGTATAGCCTAATAAAAGCATATATTTCCTTTTTAAAATCATTACGGTGATTGTAGAAAAAACCAGAAGCGCCCAATCCCAATAGTTGATTGCAATGTATGATAACCAAGATTTTAAATATTTGAAATCATAAACATTGTTGCTCAAACTGTTTAGAAAGTCTGCAGATTTTGCTTTTTCATAATCGCTTATTACGAAAGGTTTAAGAACGATAAACAATACAATCATGATGATGTAAGGTAAATATTTTTTAATCTTAAAATCCTTTTTTTCAAATGCGTAAACCAATAGCGTATAGACAAGTAAGATAATCGCATAGAAGTGAGCTGTTATAATAAAGAAAGCTAAAATGATTAAAATAAAATGTCTGAATTTATGCTTGGAATTATTGAAAATCACATAAAACAGCACCAATAGTCCCATTGCATAATAGAATTCGAAAATCGGAACGAAAAACCCTGACGAGATGCCTAAGAACTGAATAGAAAGCAGGATGAGACCGGCATAAACATCATTAAAAACATAGCGTGTTATGAGATACAAACTATAAAAAAACAAGACATGTCCGATGGAAGAAATCAAAACTACGGTTTCCATTTTAAGTCCAAGATTACTTCCAATCCAGGGAGCGATTTGGGATAGAATTAAAATATATCGATCATGTTCAACCCAAAAAGATTCATTGTTTACAACCCTAAAGAAATAGTAGGAAGCATCTGCCATCAATCTTTCTTCTCTATAAAAGACGGCCAAAATGATCAATAAGAAGAAGAATAAATGAGTGATGACATCAATGACCTTAACATCAGCACTTTTATTTTGTAGAGATTTCAACATGACTTTCCGTAAGGATTTATAAGGTGGTAAAACTATGAAATTAAATCATATTAAATTTCACTTGGAGAAAGAGGATACTTTGAGATGTGATTTTTTGACAAGACTCAAAATTGAAATTTTGTTACAATTCTATATTCCGAAAAGCACGAGATTTCAATTCTTGTTCTGAGTTGGATATATTATATTTTGAAGCAATTTCTCTCCAATTACTTACTGCATTTTTCACTTCTTCAATTATTTCTTTTGCACGACTTTCTTTTAATCTAAAGTATTGACAAACCTCTAAAGCCAACTCTAAATTCAAAGAGTTATCATTCTCATTAATATTCAGTTTTAATCCTGTGCCTGTTTCCACAGGATTTATATCATAAGCTGGAGATAAAGCCCAACCTTTATTTGTTAGAATAAAACCATGATTTCTTAAATGATCATCTGTATTAGAAACACAAATACTAAATACTATTCTTCGCCATAATTGTTCTAAGTCATCGTCTACATAAGCACCGTTAGATATAATGAAGTCTACCAATTCTAAATAGCTTACTCCATCTCCAGAATCTTCGCCATCAATATGACCAAGTAAAGTCATGGCAGAAGCAAAATGTAGACGCTCTCCTTCTGCTGTTCTATCGAAGCGTTTGGTTAAAAACGTATGGTTCCTATCCGTGAACTTATTGGCTTGTGCCTGACTCATATTTACTCCTGCCGAAATAGCCATTTCATAAGTTACAATCTCCCAACCACCAATATCGAATTGATCATTCTTACTAGGAAATTTTGCTATCCATAAGTGTTTTTCTTTATCAAGGACACTTGCTTTAGGTCTTGCTCCTCCAAGAGAAGATCCAGGAACGACCAACATATTTAACCATTTCAAATATTCTGAATCATTGACAGCATCCTCTTCTTCTAAGCGTAAACTAATTTGTTCTAATTCTCTAATCGATGTCCACGGTGGACTAGCCATGCCTTTATTGTCATTTAAAAATGAAGCATTTGGGTCAATTTTGAAACGTAATCCCCCCATACGCTGTTCATCAAACACTCCAAGTAGATAATCTGTTTCAAAAAGACTTTGTTCAGGTCGTTTTTCTTCTCTTGACATTGCAGCTTCTCTTCTTCTCATTAGAATTCTTCCCCATCTATCTGGTGAAGAATCGAGAAATATTCCAAAATTACTTTTCTTGGAATTATTTAAATATTGAGTTCCTTTAAACAAAAACAAATCTGGATCAAGAGAATGAGCGTGTTTAGAATTAATCCAAGACGAATCATAATCAAAAGAAAATACTTCTTTACCTCTTAAAAGAACACTTTGTAAAACTCCCATCAAAACAGGTTTTTTCAACTCTTTCCAATCGGCATAAACATAAACCTGTCGTTTCTCACTTTGTTTTGCCATGATTTATAGTTTTTTTGGTGCACGTTCTTTTACAACTAATCCAATATCTTGTAATTTTCTTCCCAATTCATCATCTTTGGCTACCAGTAAAAAATCGTTTTCAAGTCCTAAAACGTTTAGTACATTCAAATAATAACCAATCCCAACCCCTTCATATCCTTTTTCAATAGATATAAGTGTAGATCGACTTATTCCAGCACGCTCTGCAACTTGCTCTGCACTAAGCTTACGTCTTAATCTTGCCAACTTGATATTCTCTCCAAGCTCAACTAGAATTCTTTTTATTCTTGGTAATAATATTGGACTCTTGTTTGCCATAACGTTTGATTATTTAAGCAAATATACGTCATATTGTATGGATAATTAAACATTATTAATTTAAATATAACTTTATATGAAATAATTAAATTATTCGACAAAGATTAGAGGAACAAAAGGAGTTCATTCATAAGCATATAAATAATCACTTTTCATACTTGTGCTGAGCTTGTCCATGTAAAAACACCCTCCGAATAACTGTTTTTCACAGGAAATAATCGTTTTTCATGCGAATCAGCCAATAAAAACCATTTTTCACAACAAAAAGAATTCAAAAATTCAAGCTGCTTCTTATTCCTTCAAAAAAGTCTTAATCTGTGCTTTTATCCCCACAATATCTTGGTCTACCATACATTTAAAATGTTTTTTCGGACATTTTGCAAATCCAATTTTCGAACACGGTCGGCAAGACAATCCTTTTACTTCATGAATTGAATAAGAATTTGGTGATTGAGGTCTGTAAGGATACATTCCAAAGTCTGGAACTGTATTTCCCCAAATACTCACAATTGGCAATTCAAAAGCAGATGCAATGTGCATCATTCCTGTGTCGTTGGTGATCAACAATTGCGCGTCTTTTACCACTTGTGCTGATTCATGAATTGAAAGTCCACCACAAGTATTGTTGATATTTTGATTCGGTAATAATTGCTTGATTTTTTCTGCTTCTTCACGATCTCCTGGACCTCCTACTATTACAATTGGAAGAGAAATATCGCGTAAAACTTCACTCATTTGTTCAGCAGGCATTCTTTTGGTCGCAAACTGAGCACCAATAGCTACTGCAAGGTATTTTCCTTTCGTTGGAAAACGTTTAGAAAACGAAATAAAGTCTATTTTTATACGGAAATCTAAACCTTTATTATCATTCTTTACTCTTATTGGTTTGACCGCTTCAAAATAACGATCTACAATGTGAATATCTGGCATTAAATTCCATTTGAAATTCACATATAGCCATTTTTGCACATTCAGTTTTGGGAAAGAAAAACTCTCTTTTCGTAAATGACTCTTGATTTTTGAAGTCCGTAAGTTTTTATGTAAATCGATTACGTAATCAAACCCAGCAACTTTCAAATCTGCTAAAACAAGATGATTATCCTCTTCCCATTCATGCACAAAATCAACATGTGGATTGGTAGAATAAAGATCTGAGAATTGTTTTTTTGTTAAAACATGCAATTCCACATTCGGGAGCTGTTCCTTAATGCAACGCAAAACTGGACTTGTTAGAACAATGTCGCCAATAGAACTGAAACGAATGACAAGAATTTTGGTCATGTGCAAATGTAATTAGAAATTACGAATGGATGAATTACGAATTGTTTGACTTAGTAATGTTCGGATTCAATAAAACAATATGTATGGATTTGGACGGTTTGTGATTTATAGGGGCGGTTGCAAACCGCCCCTACAAATCACAAACTGCTTTACGTATCATATTCGACAAGCTCAACGCAGCGCTCTGTTCCTCTTCGAATCTTTGCGTAATTCTTCCAATCATCTCCACTTCTCTCCACCTCCAAAAAACATTTATTTTCAAAAACACTTGCATTCTAATTAACTTTTTCACTATCTTAATTTAGAATAGTCAGAATTAGACAGAGTTAATCTTGCTGTATCTCTGACCAACCACTAACTTAGCATTCTCAAATTACGAGGGCAGAAATTTTAAGATCATGAAGCAAATTACAATCGACATTCAGTCACCGGCAGATTTTACAGAAAGGTTCATTAACCAAACCAATCATTCTGTGTTTCTTACAGGGAAAGCGGGGACAGGAAAAACTACCTTACTCAAGAAAATCATTGATTCTACACACAAAAACACTGTAGTCGTTGCACCCACGGGAATTGCTGCTCTAAATGCTGGTGGTGTTACAATTCACTCGTTTTTTCAATTGCCTTTTGCTGCTTTTATTCCAGATTTTGGTCAGCCTCCATTTGTTGGACAACGAACGCAATTCAATACCAAAACGACTTTGCAACAGCATTTCAATATGAACAAAAAGAAGAAAGTTATCTTTCTGAAATTGGAATTATTGATTATCGATGAAGTAAGTATGTTGCGTTCAGATCTATTGGATGCTATGGATTTTATGTTGCGTAAAGTCAGAAGAAATGACACACCATTTGGAGGAGTTCAAGTTTTATTCATTGGAGACTTAATGCAACTTCCACCAATTGTAAAAAGAGAAGAAAAACCAACTTTAGATAAATACTATAGAGGAAGTTTCTTTTTTAATGCTCAAGTTATTCAAGAACAACCACCACTTTACATTGAACTAGAGAAGATTTACCGTCAAAATGATCCAGAATTCATCGAATTATTGAATAATTTGAGAAATAATCACATTTCTGATGAAAATGTAGCTTTGTTGAACAATTACGTAAAACCAGATTTCGATTCAACCAAGCATGAAGGATTTATTACTTTGACGACGCACAATGCAAAAGCGGATGAAATAAATGACAAAGCTTTAAGAGCATTAAGCGGTAAAACGAGAGATTATGATGCTAAGGTAGCTAAGAAGTTTCCAGATCACATGTTCCCTATTCCAAAGACAATGGAATTAAAAATTGGCGCTCAAGTGATGTTCATCAAAAATGACATGTCTCATGAAAAGCGCTACTATAATGGTAAAATTGGACGCGTAACAGAACTTTCAGCAGACGAAATTCGGGTAACTTTCCCAGAAGAAAAACTGACTATTACTGTTGAACCTTATGAATGGGAAAATGTAAAATTCACACTAGATGAAGCATCTGGAGAAATAAAAGAAGAGGTGATTGGAACTTTTGTTCATTTCCCACTAAAATTAGCTTGGGCAATTACGGTTCATAAAAGTCAAGGTTTAACTTTTGAAAAAGCTGTTCTGGATTTGTCTAATGTTTTTGCATCAGGTCAAGCTTATGTTGGACTATCGCGTTTAGTTTCATTAAAAGGATTGGTATTGATGAGTCCAATTCGTTTAAATGGATTGCGAAATGACCAAAATGTTGTGGATTACGCCAAAAACAAAGCGGATGAAAAGCTTTTAACGCGAAAACTAGAATTAGGAACGGTTTTATATTTGCAAAAACGATTACAAAAAACCTTCAATTGGGATGCTATGGTGAGTCGTTGGTTGGCACATGAGGTAGCTCATAAAACTGCTGGTCCAAGAAGTGAAATGGCGAAAAACAAAGTTTGGTTTGAAGATCAAATCAATGCATTGATGAGTACTTTGGAGCCTTCCCGAAAATTCAGATCTCAATTGATTAAGATTTGTCAGCCAGACCAAATGGATATTGAAGTTTTATATGAGCGTTATGAAGCGGCATATAATTATTTTATGAAGACATTAGAGCCAATATTTAGAGGGAATATCAAACAACTTTTGTTGCTAGGTAAAAAATCAAGTGTAAAACAATATTCAGAGGATTTAGGAGAATTAGACGATTTATTGACGGATGTGATCATCGATTTAAAAAAATCAAGAAAACTGGTTCAAAACCTCTACAACGGAAAAGAATTGTCGAAAGAAAATATTTGGGATGATCAGATTCGTAACTTTAAGATAGCAAAAATTCAAGTAGTAAAAGAAGAAATTCGCCGTGAAAATCCAACTTTGGGAGAATTAGAAGATTTCTTTGAAGAGAAAGTTGAAGCCAAGAAAAAGACAAAATCTAAAACACCTAAAGAAAGTACATTTGATAAAACTTTAGTAATGTTCGAAAAAGGTTGGGCAGTTAAAGAAATTGCGGACAAAAGAGTGCTAACAGAGCAAACAATTTACAATCATTTGGCTAGACTTGTAAAAGATGAGAAGATCGAAATAGACGCCGTCCTTGATCAAGAGAAAATTGAAATTTTGAAAGACAAACTGGGAACAGAAATTGAAACTACATTATCAGAAGCTAAAGAACTTGTCGGGGAAAGTATTTCATGGGATGAATTGAGAATTTATTATGGTGGTAACTTGAAGTAGTAAAGCTTTGTAACTAATTTAGGCGATTTAAGAATTGAATTTTATAGATTAAGTAAATAAAAGGGCTAACCAGCTAAATAGTAATTATTTGAAAGGGCTACCTGTTTAATTCACAGGATTTACCACAACTTTAATGTAAATATCTTAACCAATATAATCACTTGTTATTAAATGTATTAAAATAAATTCTTCAATCCAAAATCAAAAATTTTATAGATTTTTAGAATGACGATTTCATGGATTTATACGTTCAAAAAGTGGGAGGTTGGAAAGAGGAATCACTTCTTCTATTTTAAAAGCATCAATGTAGCAGTGTTATTCGATAAAAAAAACCGTGAGACCTCGGAGAGAATAACCCCTCCAAAATCTCACGGAAACTACACTACTACTATGCACCTTTAATATTTTATCTTGTCACATGAATATATCCATGCCCCTCTATGTTTTCACCGTTTTTGCCTTTGGCAGAATATTTTATGAAGTAAACTCCATCGTTAACATTGTCACCATTCCATTTAAAATCTATTGAATCGAAAGTATATACCTCAACTCCCCAACGGTTGAGTATAAATCCTTCAATTGAAACAACATTTTCAGAAGTTACCTTATAGAAGTCGTTGTCTCCATCTCCATTTGGAGTAAATATATTTGGAAGAACAACATAAATATCTCCTGATTCTAAATTAATGATTCGTGAAATGGTGTCAGTACAAATTCCATTTTGCACAACCAATGTTACCGGATAAACGCCTCCATTTTCATACGTTTGATTTTCATCACCTGGGAAAGTTGAAGTGTTTCCATTTCCAAAATCCCAAAAATAATCGATCGCATTGCTGCTATTGTCTTCAAAATTAATTGTCATGGGAGCAACTCCTGAAGTTGTATCTGGTATAAAATCAGCTATTGGTGAAGGATAAACAAGAATTGAAGTCGTTAATGTATCTTTACAACCATTAACATCAGTTCCAATTACTTGAAAATTGATTGTTCCTTCGGTAGCTGGAAATGGCATTCCATTAGTGACAATTGGTGACCATTCATAAGTTGCTGCCCCATCAGCAGTAAAAGCAATCATATCTCCAACACAAGCTGCATTTACCTCATCAATTAAAGATAGTGTAGGATTTGGATTCACTTCAATTAAAGTATCTAAAGTGTTTTCACAACCAAATGCAGAAATAACAGTTACTTGATAAGTTGCAGTTGTATTTATCATAAATGGAACTCCATTCGTCACACCATTATCCCAAGAATAAGTATCTCCGCCACTTGCCGTCAAAGTGATTGAATCTCCTTCACATGGTGTATTGTCAAAAGCATCCAATGTTATTGATGGTAAAGGATTCACCACTTGATTGAATACTTGTGGATTGTTTGCACCACAACAATTTATGATATTCGAGAAAGGAGTAAATGAATAATTCGTTGTTGTATTTGGCGAGAAAAACAAAGTATCACCTGTGGAAATATTTGTTGCGGTAAATTGATTTGCACCCTCGGTATAATTAATATCCACTGGATTTGTTGCGTTTAAAACTTCGAAAATTACCCAAGCATCTTCTCCTTCACATACAGGACCACTAGATTCAATAATTTGATAACTTACATCTAAGTAACCAATCGTTATATAACGTGTACTGTTCATCGGAATTTGAGCTGTAGAAACCCCCGAAACACTTAATCTTCCATTGTTCTCACTAAACACTAATCCATTGGCTTGAGAATAAAGATCAGCGTCAGAAAAACCTCCATCTAAATCAACCATTAATCTGATTTTTGACAAATCTATGTTGGCAATGGGTGTACAGGTTTCTAAAAGAATATCTACATTAAAATCTTGATTAAAATCAGAGTTTGTTACTTTATATTCACGTGCTAAACGTGAAGAAATTGGATTTGGAGCCTCTGTATTTGATGCAACGGAACCACATAAATTAGCAGCATTATGCCCTACAGTCACATAAGAAATATCAGTATTAATAACACCAATGTTATCTTCATTTGATATCGCAAGTGCATCAACATAAATTCTAAATTTATCATCAAAACTATGAGATTGTTTTTGGTATAAATCTTCAATATCATCTCTTCCGATTCCTACAACATCATTATGATAAACTGGGTTAACGCTGGCATCCCAAATCAAAGTTCCATCAGTGGCAACATAATCTCCATTTGTTCCTCCACCTTGATTTTTTAAAGTAACTCCATATTTTATCGCCAAATAAGTATGAACTTTACTAATTTCTAAATCTGTAAGATCTCTATTAAAAAATAAAACTTCATGCATATATCCGTTGTAGGCAGAAGTTCCTTCTCCAGGGTTATATCCTAAATACAAACCTGTTGCTCCAGTAGATTGAGATGCCACATTATTGGTAATTAGCCCTCCTTTATTATATGCTTTCATACTTGATGCATTTGAGCGATTTCCTTTGTATGAAATAATATTAGGCGAATTGGTTTCAGCCCAGTCTCTAGCTGCATTTAATGAATTAAACGAACCTAATCCAATTGCTATTCTTCCATTGGTATTAAGATTTCTACACTGTATTCCTGTGGTTCCAGAATTATAAAGTGTAAAATGACCATTAGCTGATTGAGGTGCTGGCATATAATAAGAACAAAAATAAGTTCCTTGATCATTGGCATTTATATTCGCTAATAAAGTTGGTGGGTTGGGGTTATTTAATCCTTGAACCGTTCCAATATTTTGACCTGCATAAGAATTTCCTAAAAAAGCGATTGTTCTATTATAATTAGAAATACTTCCTGTTGGTGTAATTTCTAATTGTGGATATGGTGCTTGTGCATCCGTTACGGAAACAGCTCCTGCTCCAGTTGGAAATTGTGTTGTCCAAGTGGTTACATTTCCAGCGGCCAAATCATCTGCCCTAAACCAAGATGTTAGTCCAACTGTTCCAACACCTCCTGGAGAGATTTGTGCTTCTAAAAAGGAGGAAGAAGCAATCAACAATAAACAAAGTAATTTATTCATAGCTTTCATAGTAATTTTGTTTTACCAAAGTTGAACAAATATATAACCTCTACTATTATTAGTGAAATTAATTAGGACTACAAATGGACTACAGCGTTAGATATACTATTGATTAACATTGAGATATGTAGGACAATAAGGGTACAAAAAGTAATAAAAACTCCTTATTAGGATTTGCTTATTTTGGTTTAAAATGCATAAGGAAGGATAAAAACTCGATCTTTGGATTAGAAAAACCTTTATTAAACATTAAAGATGCTCAACAAAATCTACAAGTAGTTTCACAATATTATTATAAGCAGCAAAAGTCAATTCTTCATAAGTATCATGAACATCATGATAGTTTATATTAGGTCCCATCGTATAAATAAAGAATGATGGAACGCCTTTTACATGGAAATGATAGTGATCACTATTGGCTGTTTCACCTCTGGATTTTACTTGACTTAAATAATTTTTCTCCTCATTAATGGCTTTCAATTGTTCGAACTCTTTTTCATGAATCCGTCCATTTACGGCAGTAATTCCGTCCTCACCGCTTCCCATAATATCGAGATTTAGCAGGAATTTAATCTTGGAGAAGTTCATAGATTTATTATCCACGAAATATTTTGAACCAACAAGACCAGCTTCTTCACCTGCAAATGCAATGAACACGATGTTATATTGACTTGGATTCTCAACAAAATAATCTGCCATAGAAATCAACATCGCTGTTCCACTGGCATTGTCATTTGCACCGGGAAAATACGTTTCAGGAGAAGTTCCCATTCCACCTAAATGATCATAATGTGCAGTGAAAACAATTGTTTCTGCTTTTCTCGATTTCTTTTTTGCTGGAAGATATCCAACAACATTTTTACTTTCGAAATTTTTGATGAATTCAGCTTCTATTTTGACATTTAATACCGTTTTAGCATCAATTTTGCCCGACTTAACATGTAAAACAGGATTTTTCAACTGAGTTCTTCCCACCGACCAAGTAAATTTCTGATCCGTTGAATAAACAACAGCTCCCAAAACAGCTAAAGAATTAAATTGATGAATAGCAGAATAAGTTGCTTGAGGCGACATTCCGGTGAGGTCAATATAAAATCCGTTTTTTTCACCGTTTCTTACTTGCTCAATCAAAGGATCTAGTAAATGAGATTGTGATAAAACACTCGTATCCACCTCAACTAAATTTAATTCACCTTCAAAAGAACCTGATGCATCATCAACTAAATAATCGATTCCTGGCTTTAAAATTTCATCACCTGCTTTTACTTCCACAATTCCTGGAAAAGTATTTACATCAAGTTGGAAAGATTGGAAATAAGAATCATTCTTAAAATAAGGTTGTAGTCCCGCTTTTTGAAATTCAGCTGAAAGAAAATCGGCTGCTTTATTGACTCCGTTATTTACATATCCTCTTCCATAAAGAGAGTCACTGCAAAGCACTTCTGTAATGCGTCTTGCTTTTTCTTCTTGACCAAATGTCAAAAATGAAATTAAAATCCCCAGAAAAAGCAAAACCGTTTTAGTCAACATATCTTCTTGTTATAAAATGTCCAAATTCATCAACCGAAGAGTCTTCTTTATTCCAGTTGTTATGCGCTGCAATTTCACTCAGTTTTTTTAATGATGCTTCGTTACTTTCAAGTCGATCTAATTGATCAATTGTATCGTTGTATAAATTGGAGTCACCATCAAAAAGCTCATTGATAAACTGCAAACGATCATTTAAACCAATAGCCCCTTTTAAAGAGCTTATTTTTGAAGTTCCTAATCTATCACCTCTTGCTTCTTTATTTGCTTTTGAAAAACGTGCATAAAAAGAAGCTGTTTTATCATCACCTCCTTGCAACACTTCATTCAAAGAAGTACTTGGCTTTTCTTGAATTAAGGTCTCTTCTTTTTGAGCTATCGACTCATTAATCTTTTCTTCTTTTGGCGCTTCCTTTTCAGTTATTGGTTCAGAAATTTCAGCTTTTTTTACTTCAACCTTTGGTTCTTCTTCCTGAATATCTTCAACGATCTCATTAATTGACTCTTCCTTCTTGTTATTCGGATTCTCGGCAACTGTTTCTGATTCATGAGCAGACTTCTCTGCTACTTTCGCAGTATCAAATCCTCCAGAAAAATCAAATTGAACTCTACCATCATCTTTAACCACCGCCTTTTCAGGTGTTGATTCCTCGTGAATATCAGAATCTACTTCCTCAGATTTATATTCTTCTATGATCTCCTCCTCTTCTTCAACTATTTCATGCTGCTCCACTATTGCTTCCATATAATTTTCAGCAATAGGTTGTTTGGTTTCAATAGGCTCGACCTCTTCTTCTTTATTTAAAAAAGGTAAAATCGGATTCGCTACTTTATCAGTCGATTTTCCGTAAACACTTTCTTCCTTTGCTTTGTAATTCAAAATAACAGCTCTTTCATAGAGTTTTCTGGAAAGTGTTTCAAATTCTACTAATTCTTCCTTAGATAACTTAGAAGTTGAAAGTTGACTTGTTAGCTCATTTAATCGAGAACTAATGGACTGAAGGGTATCGAATGAAGTCATATAATGATAAAATAAATTGTGTCTCAAAAATAGTCATACCGATTATTATTTTAGTACGATTTAGACTAAAAAGTCTTAAATCTTCAAAATATATGTCGGCTTTATATCAAAACCATCCCCAATTAAGAATAAGGTCTTTGAATGGTATAAAAATCAACACCTCCTTCCAAAACATGAAAGAAGGTGTTTAAAATATTAAATAACAAGGATTATAAAGTTCCTCTCAATTCTTGTTCACGCTCGATTGATTCGAACAATGCTTTAAAGTTACCAGCTCCAAATCCTTTCGCTCCCATTCTCTGAATTACCTCAAAGAATAAAGTTGGACGATCTTCAATTGGCTTAGTAAATATCTGTAATAAATAACCCTCTTCGTCAGCATCAATCATAATTCCAAGACTTCTCAATTGATCGATATCTTCCTGTAATTTGTGATCGTGTTTGTCCAAACGAACTGGCACATCATCATAATATGATTTTGGAGGCGTACTCAAAAACTCAATTCCTCTTGCACGCATTTCACTAACCGTTTTCAAAATATCATCAGTTGCAACAGCAATATGTTGAACTCCTGATCCTTCATAGAAATCTAAATACTCTTCAATTTGAGATTTTTTCTTTCCTTCAGCTGGCTCGTTAATTGGAAACTTAATTCTACCATTTCCATTTGACATTACTTTAGACATCAAAGCAGAATATTCAGTGGTAATTTGCTTGTCATCAAACGAAAGGAAGTTAACAAACCCCATTACATCTTCATACCATTTTACCCAAACGTTCATTTCATTCCAACCAACGTTACCCACCATGTGGTCAATAAATTTCAATCCAACAGGCTCTGGGTTATAATCAGATTCCCATTTTCTAAATCCAGGAAGGAAGTCACCTTTGTAGTTTTTACGCTCAACAAACATGTGAACAGTTTCTCCGTAAGTATAAATACCAGCACGAACAACTTCACCATGCTCATCTGATTCCACTTTTGGCTCCATGAAAGATTTAGCACCTCTTTTTATCGTTTCTTCGTATGATTTACGTGCATCTTCAACCCATAAAGCAACGATTTTAACTCCGTCACCATGCTTTTTTACATGCTCTCCAATTTCTGAATCGCTTTTCAAAGCTGTTGTCAATACAATTCTAATTTTGTCTTGCTTCAAAACATAAGATGCTCTGTCTTTTACTCCAGTTTCTAATCCTGCATAAGCATGTGATTGAAATCCGAAAGCTGTTTTATAAAAATGAGCTGCTTGCTTTGCATTCCCTACATAAAACTCAACATAATCAGTCCCTAATAAAGGTAGGAAATCTTGTGCTCCTTCAAATATTTTCTCTAATCCGTACTCTACATTTTTAATATCTTTTGCCATTGCAATATTTTTATGATTGTTTATATTTTACCTTATTTATTAATCTTCTAACCAACTGTAAGCATAATCTTTGTCACTAATATCCAATGCTGTTTGCGTCAATTTAAGTGGTTTAAAAGTATCCACCATAACTGCTGTTTCGCCAGTTTCTTTTTTACCAATACTTCTTTCCATCGCTCCAGGGTGCGGTCCATGAGGAATCCCCATCGGGTGTAAAGAAATAAATCCTCTTTCCACATGATTTCTTGACATAAAATCACCGTCAACATAATAAAGCAATTCATCTGAATCGATATTACTGTGGTTGTACGGAGCTGGAACTGCCTCCGGATGGTAATCGTACATACGCGGAACGAATGAACAAATTACAAAATTATGCGCTTCAAATTGTTGATGAATTGGTGGCGGCAAATGAACTCGACCTGTGATGGGTTCGAAATCCTTTATATTGATTGCATAAGGGAAATTATAACCATCCCAACCAACGACATCAAACGGATGAGAGGCATAAGTTAAATGATGAAGAACGTTTTGCTTTTTGATTTTCATCAAGAATTCACCTTTCTCATCATTGGTTTCTAGTTCGCTTGGCGCTCTAAAATCACGCTCACAATATGGAGAATGTTCTAGTAATTGACCAAACTCATTTCTGTATCTTTTAGGCGTGTACATTGGAGAAAAAGATTCCACTATAAATAAGCGGTTTTCTTTTCCGTCAAAGTGAATTTGATAAATAATTCCTCTAGGCACAATTAAATAATCTCCAGGTCCAAAAGGAATATTTCCGAGCATGGTTTTCAATGTTCCAGTTCCTTCATGCACAAAAATCATTTCATCTGCATCTGCATTTTTATAGAAATAATTTTTCATTGATTCTTGAGGAGAAGCTAATGCAATGTTTAAGTCATCGTTAAACATTACTATTTTTCTACTGTCCAAGAAGTCTTCTTCTGATCTTACATTAAAACCATTTAGCATTTGACTTCTTACAGACTTTTCTACTGCTGCATAAGGCGTAAGATCTATGGTTTCACCTATTTCTTTCACCATTGTTGGACGGTGAACGTGATAGATTAAAGATGCTGTTCCGCTGAAACCTTCTGTTCCAAAAAGCTGCTCATAATAATATCCACCCTCTTCTTTTTTGAAAGTGGTGTGTCTTTTATGAGGAATTTTACCAAGTTTTGAATAAAACGGCATAAAATTGAAATTTAAAATGAATTGATATGATTTTTAGGTAGACAAGTAATTAAGAACGAAATCATTCTGGATTGCGCTTCAATAATGCTTTTCTTTTGTTACTTAAACTTCCGAATACATTCATAAAAGTAAAATTCTTAATTCACACAAATATACTAAAATCAATTACGAATTACGAATGAATCAATTACGAATTTATGAATGATTGAATCATTGCCTTCGACAAGCGCAGTCAACGGGTTAATCTTCGGTGACTAGCTTGTCGAAGGTAACGAAGTTAAATCCTTAAATAAAATAATACACCAACGATAATGAACGTTTTACAAAACGTCCCTACGTTGTATCTCCGATTGGCGGTTTTATTTCCAATTATTGAATTTTTCAATCCTTGAATCCTTGAATATTTCATAAAAAAATATGTTCTTTAATTCTATAGTCGTGCCAAGTCATTATATTCGCACTTATAAATAAAGTAAGCTATGAAAAAGATTTTAGTTATCGGTGCGGGAGGTCAAATTGGGACAGAGCTTGTGCTATTATTGGAAGAGAAATTTGGTAAAGATGCTGTTTGGGCTTCTGACATCAAAGACGATTGCCCGAAAGCATTAAAACACTCCAATTATGTTGCCCTGAATGTGCTTGATAACGATAAATTATCTTCTATTGTAAAAGACAAAGAAATCACTGATGTTTATCTATTGGCCGCTCTATTATCTGCAACAGCCGAAAAAGACCCGAAATTTGCTTGGAAATTAAACATGGATGGACTTTTCAATGTTTTGGATTTAGCAAAAGACGGTCATATCAAGAAAGTATTTTGGCCAAGTTCTATCGCTGTTTTTGGTCCAACGACTCCGAAGAGAAACACACCGCAACATACGATAATGGAACCGAGTACGGTTTACGGAATCTCTAAACAAGCGGGCGAACAATGGTGTGCTTGGTACCACGAAAAATACGGTGTAGATGTACGCAGTATTCGTTACCCAGGATTAATTTCCTACAGCACGCTTCCTGGAGGCGGAACTACAGACTACGCAGTTGACATTTTCTATCATGCTAAACAAAATTCAGAATACACATGTTTTGTGAATGAAGAAACAACTCTTCCAATGATGTATATGGACGATGCAGTTCGTGCAACGGTTGAATTAATGGAAGCGCCTGCAAGTAAAATCAAAATTCGCAGTTCTTACAATTTAGGAGGAGTTAGTTTTACGCCAGAAGATTTGAAAGAAGAAATCAAAAAGCAAATTCCAGATTTTAAAATTGGATACGAACCAGATTTTAGACAAAAAATTGCTGATTCTTGGCCAGAATCTATCAATGATGAAAGTGCTCAAAAAGACTGGGGATGGAAACATGAGTATGACTTAAAAAAATTGGTTGGTGTGATGTTGGAAAATGTCGACACAGAACTCATGTTCAATAAGTAGTCTTAGCAAGAAAACTTCAAAAACATGGCTTGTGAAGTTTTCTTATAAAAGACTTGAAAATGATTAGTTTTCTTGCGGACATTAAGTAATATTATATTGAACATTTATTTTTCACTTCAGTATCTTTTTTAATTTATTGAGGAATTTCAAGCATCGAATCACGCACTTTTATTATGCTAATTTTCGTATTTTAGCATTTGTATTTTTCAAACAAATATTTCATGAATTATAAAACAAACGAACTCAAAATAAGCAACACTTTAACGGGTGAAAAAGAAATCTTTAATTCCATTTTAGATGGTTTTGTTGGACTCTATGTTTGTGGACCAACTGTATACAGTGACGTTCATTTGGGGAACTGTCGTACGTTTATTTCCTTTGATGTAATCTATCGCTATTTATTGCATTTAGGTTACAAAGTTCGTTATGTTAGAAATATTACTGATGCTGGTCACCTTGAAAATGACGCGGAAGAAGGAGAAGATAAAATTGCTAAAAAAGCGAGATTAGAACAGTTGGAACCGATGGAAATCGTTCAACGTTATACTTTAGATTTTCATAAAGTATTGAATCAATTTAATAATCTTCCACCAAGTATTGAACCAACAGCAACTGGTCATATTATCGAGCAAATCGAAATGATTTTAGATATTATAGAAAATGGATTTGCTTATGAAGTGAATGGATCTGTTTATTTTGATGTTGAAAAATACAATGAAACAAATAATTACGGTGAACTTTCAAAACGAAAAATCGAAGACTTAGTTGCTGGAACACGCTCATTAGATGGTCAAGAAGAGAAAAAATCTCCACTTGATTTTGCTCTGTGGAAAGATGCAAAACCAGAACACATCATGAAATGGCCTTCCCCTTGGGGATTAGGTTTTCCAGGATGGCACTTGGAATGTTCTGCAATGAGCACAAAATATTTAGGAGAACAATTTGATATTCATGGAGGTGGAATGGACTTAAAATTCCCACATCACGAATGTGAAATCGCACAAGGAACAGCAGCCAATGGGAGTAAACCAGTAAATTACTGGATGCACACCAACATGCTGACTTTGAACGGTAAAAAAATGAGTAAATCGACAGGAAACACTTTGCTTCCTGAGGAATTATTCTCTGGAGATAACGAAACTTTAGGCCGTGCTTATCATCCGATAGTTGTGCGTTTCTTTATGATGCAAGCGCATTATGCAAGTGTTTTAGATTTCAGTGCAGAAGCTTTAAATTCCTCTGAAAAAGGATTCCTTCGTTTAATGGAAGCGATGAAAGTATTGGAGGAAATAGGAACCAGCGAAAAATCATCTATTGATGTTGAAGGTTTAATTCAGAAATTCTACAACGCAATGAATGATGACTTTAACACACCGGTTTTAGTTGCTCATTTATTTGATGCGGCGAAATTCATTCAGTCTGTAAATTCAGGAAAAGAAACTATTTCTGCTTCAGATAAAAAGATTTTGACTTTTGCAATGAATGAATTCGTATTCGACGTGCTAGGTTTAACAGTTGTTTCAGAAGAGAAAGGAGGAAACAATGAGAGTCTTGACACCGTGATGGAATTGGTGCTTCAAATGCGTCAACAAGCAAGAGAAAACAAAGATTGGACAACTGCTGATGCGATTAGAGACAAACTGAATGAAGCAAAAATCGTTGTAAAAGACGATAAAGAAGGTGCAACATGGAAAATTCAATAGAATCAATAACAGAACAGCTTAAAAAATTAGAAGAACAAGTCAAAGAGATTTCGCCCGATGCTGAAAAAAGAAAAGAGATTTTCAGTTCTTATAACGCATTAACGGAAAGGCATTTAGAAAGTCTCGCAGATCAAAAAGCGTATGACGGAAGTCCATCAGATCTTGATTTATATACCTTAAAAGACACGCCGGAAGATACTTCAAAAACCATAGCTACAATTGAAAATGACATGCTTCCGAAAGGAATCGTTGCAGCTTCAGGTGGACACATGGGATATATTCCAGGCGGAGGAATTTACACTTCTGCGATTGGCGATTATTTAGCAGCAATCAGCAATGCATATAGCGGAGTAAATTATGCTTCTCCCGGAGCCGTGGCAATGGAACACGCATGTTTAGATTGGTTGAAATCTGTTTATGGTTTTCCAAAATCTGCTGTTGGAAATCTAACTTCTGGTGGCTCAATTGCTAATTTAATTGCATTGGGAGCAGCGAGAGATCACAAAGGAATTCTCGATAATATAAAACATTCGGTAGTTTACATGTCCGCCCAAACACATCATTCTGCTCACAAAGCACTAAGAATTTTGGGTTTACATCAAATGGTTTTTAGAACAATTCCAGCTGATGAATTTCACAGAATGAATCTTTCGGAATTGAAGCTTCAGATTGAAACAGATAAAGCAGAAGGATTAACGCCTTCAATTTTAATTGGAAGCGCTGGAACAACAGATACTGGAGCAGTTGATCCCTTAGATGAAATGGCTGGAATTGCTAAAAGAAATAAGCTTTGGTTTCATGTCGATGCGGCTTATGGCGGATTTTTCATTTTAACAGATACTGCAAAAGATAAATTCAAAGGCATCGAAAAAGCAGATTCTGTTATTACTGATCCGCACAAAGGAATGTTTTTGCCTTATGGAATTGGAGCAGTCTTGGTGAAAAATGCTGAAGCGGTTTTTGAATCTAATAGAATTACAGCAAACTATATGCAAGACAGTTTAGCCGAGGAATCACCTTTAGATCCGTCCGATGTTTCTCCAGAGTTAACAAAGCATTTCAGGGCTTTAAGAATGTGGCTTCCACTAAAAACGCATGGAGTTGCTCCATTTAAAGCCGCACTTGAAGAAAAACTTTTATTGACCACTTATTTCAGAACCGAAGTAGAGAAGCTAGGATTCAAAACTGGACCAACACCCGATTTATCGGTGAGTTATTTCTGGTACCCATTTGGCGAAAATGAAAGTGAACTCAATCGAAAACTGATGTCGCTTTGCCATAAAGACGGCAGAGTATTTTTATCCTCTACTAAAATCGATGATAAATTCGTAATCCGCATGGCGATTCTCTCTTTCAGAACGCATAAAGCCGAAATTGACAAAGCCTTGGACATGTTATTAGAAAATTTATCAAAGATAAGAAGCTAACAATCTTTAATTTACAATTTATTTTGAAATTATTATTTTAAAATGTTTTGAAATCAATTAAATCTAAGTATCTTTGCAACCCGTTTGGATACGGAAAGCGTTACGCAATAGCGCTCAAAATTAGATAATAAGTTACATAAAGATATATTGCGGGGTGGAGCAGTTGGTAGCTCGTCGGGCTCATAACCCGAAGGTCATAGGTTCGAGTCCTGTCCCCGCTACTAAAAGCAGAGTGAGAAACAGAGCGAAAGCGAAAATTCTACTCTGCTTTTTTCTTTGCTCTCTTCTCTCATTCTCACTCTTCTCAATAGTATTAATTGGAATCACAGAAAGCGAAAATTCTACTCTGGTTTTTTTCATCTACAAATTCAGTTGAATAAGCAAACAGCAAGTAATTTTCCCTAGATATCAACTAAAATCAAACAATAAATGATGTAATAAGAATTCTGCACCCTTTCTTTTATGCCGACTATCAAACGTAAATTCATTTCCTTCAATAGAATTATGAATAACATGTATCAAATCACCTTCGGGAGCAATATCAAATCTTTCTTTTAATTTTTCTACAATCCTACTCTTTATTGATAACACATCTCCCTCTAAAACAAATCCAATCATCCCACCAAAAACAAGACTTTGCGCATACTTGCCATTAAAATAACGATATACACCCCCGTCATAAATCAAATGCCCTTTATTATAACTTACATATTTATTGATTAGGTCTTGCCTTGAATTCAAATTCTTACATTCAAAATAGAAGTTGCCATTTTTCCAATTAGTACTATGGATAGTAATATCATAATTCCCCTCGACCTCTTCATCATTGGTCTCTTCACCAGACGCTCTAAAATGATAGCCAAAACCTCTATCTCCATTAAGATTTAACCTAATAAACTTTGTAATTTCTCTTTCTATTCTTGGAGTGTCGTTTTTTCTTTCCTGCTCAATTTTATGATTTAAGGCTTCGTAATCATAGTTTTTATAAAAAGAAAGTAAATGATGAAAGATGTTATTTTTCCAAACCTCATCACTCAATTCTTTAAGTATAGGTACATATTGAGGCAAGGGATCTGATTTAGGAACTTTGATGTATTCTCTCTTCATATTAGTCAGGAATTATGTGTCGTAACAAATCTTGACCATCTTCAAAAGCCTTGGTTTCAGTCCAGTTTATATTTACGTTTTCCTTTATTATATAAACACAATCCTTACCGTAAATTTTTTCTTGACTTGCTAAAAAATTCTCATGTGGGTTCTGTTCAAAGATTTCATTAAGGATGTATTTCTGAACTTTACTCTCTTCGGGTGCATCATCCACAATGTTAAAGGAAACCTTAATAACCTTCAAATTAAAGCCTGTGTCACTTTCTTTTATTGTTATTGGGTTTTTAAAATAAAAACCTAACATCTCTTTTAAAGTAGATTTGTAATCATTTAAAGCGGTTTTATTTCTCCCTATTTTTTCTTTAGATAAGAAATAATCTTTAACTCTTTGCCTTTCCCAATACGACAGCTCATATAAATCGAAAATAAGTTCATTTAACTCACCTTCTTTTTCCGAATACTCAGAATGTCCATTACTTAATTCTCTCCCTAATCCTGATATTTTTTTAGCTAAATGATTATCAATATTCTGTGGGATTCGGATTTGCTTAATATCAGAAACATCAATTTTAGAAAATTTGCCATCAATTCTTTTCTTCAACTGTGTATACATATAGTACGTAGTTAGTTTCGAATTGAGAATGGCTAATACAAGGTGGGTCAGATCATTATTTTTTAATTTGATCACTAAAATATCGGTATTAAAATACAATAAGGTATCTGAAAAAACAGCTGTGACTTCACCAAATCTAGACAATAAAATTTTTTGTCCCTTATAAATATCAACACGAGGCCTATCAAATTTAGATATTTCGCTTATGAATGAGGATATACCTTTTATTTTAAATTTATCTAACTTTTTATACTCAATATAATGTAAAGAATGTGTTTCTGACTTCTCATCATTAAAGTATTTTGAATAGAAATTAGAACGCAATTTGTTTTTCTCCTCTTTTGATTTAGCACTCCAAACTTCATTATTAATACTATACTCTTTTTTTCTAGCATCTTCCGCCCATATCTTAAATCCACTATTTATTTGCACCTTTCCTTTATAATCTTTCAAAGCCAAATGCGATAACTCTAATGAAATGTTATTTATTTTAATAACTAACTTTCGATCAAACTCATTCCCCACCAAAAAGTCTCTTAATCTTATATTCCCCTCCACTAAATTGCTCTGTTCAATAGGAATAACATTATCCTCCTGGATTACTAAAAGTTTAAAAGGTTTTTCTGAAAACAACCCCAGCTTTACTGGAAAATATTCAATTGAGTTATCGTTTTGGAAATTATTTTTAAATACTACAGCGACTACACTTTCTTGAGCTTTCTCAAATAAAATTTTCTTTACTCTAGAGAGTTCATAAATCTTTTCTATTCCGTAATTGGAATAAAAATAGTTTTGAAACTTTTCAGATTTATCATTATAAAAATTTGAACTATTGGAAACAAAACCAAATCTTGTTTTGTCGTCAGCCCAATCTTTAATTTTCAAGAAAAAACATTGGGAAATTTGAGAACGACCCACAATATCTTTAGCTGACTTGTACTTTTTGTCTTCTTCTAAAACCTCATAAGTTTTTAAAAAAGTATTCTCGAAGCTGAAATCTTCGGTATTTTTGATTTCAAAAAAAGGAGGATTTCCTACTATGTAAGAAAATTTTTTATCAGCAAATTGAGGACTTATTGTGTTAAGTGAATTGGCATGTTTAATATTTTCCAAAAATGGATATTCAGAAAATAGATTAATTGCATTATTATGATCTAATTCATTTGCTATAAAAGTCTTAATATCTTCAGGATTTATATCTTTAAAAACCTGCAAAGAGAGTGAAAATAGAGTGAATCTTTGAGCTGTTAACTCTTTCTCAATACCAAAGATATTTTCAAATAGTAATCGCGTTCTAAATCTTATTTTTTCTATACTATCTTTAGGCTCTAAATTTTTCTTTTTTGCAATTTCTAAAAGTCGCTGATAGCCAACAATCAAAAACATTCCTGAACCACTTGAAGGGTCCAGAATCGGACCTATCTCGTCTTTAATAATAACATCATCAACAATCAATTGCGCTAATTTCCTGGGCGTATAGTATATCCCGTTTTTTTTCTGTTTTTCAGTTAAGAAAACTTCATAGATGTAACTTATAAACTCTACAGGCAAATTATCAAATTGGAAATCAAATAAGCGCAATTGCTTTGTTTTCAAATCAGTATTGAATGAATTGGCTATTAACTGCCTTACCTCATCTGTTAAATATGCATTGTCAATTTCAGGGCTTTCGAAAAGTACATTACTAAATATCTCATGTATCTTTTTAAATAATTTATTTAAGTCTGAATTAGAGTTGTTTTCTAGAAGCTTTTTATAGTTGAGAGAACTATCATCAAAATAATGATTATAAAAGTGAGAATTGATGATGTGATTATCCTCCAAATATTTAATATAAAGTGTACGATCTACTAGAGCTTGGACAACTCTATTACAACTGTCTTTTTCATTAATTATATCAATTAAAATAGTATTGAGTTCGTCCTTCAAAGACTCCAGCGTAGAAACTAATTCTTTATCAATTCCTTTATATTTAGACTTTTTAATGAACTTACTGTAATTAAACCAAAAAGCTCCACTATCAAATCGCCAGCGTTTAATGTTATCAATCTTATTTAAATCTGCCTTAGTAGTCGAAAAGGTAGCTAATTTACTTTCTTCATATTTAACTTTAGGCGAGTATCTTGCAAAGATTATTTCTAATTCCTCACTTTCCTTCGAGTAATACAATATTAAATCAGCATCATTCTTATTCCAAACATATTTCCTGACACTCTCTATTTCCTGATTTTCTAATGTTGCTGTAATTAGGTAAAAAGAAGTGTTGGTGTTAACTGGACTGTTGTAATAAAAAAAAGAATTTCTCAAGCGATTGGTCAATAAATCATTTTCATCAAAAATCAAAGACTTCTTCTCGAAATCTTTATTAAAGTCAAATCCTAATTTCGAGAAAAATTTAATGCAATCCATTTATTACTAATATATTGAGAACTCTTGATTAATAGGCTTAGCATTACAAGGTAAACTGTAAAAATAACAAAAAAATGAATTAAAGACAATTAAAATATCCTATTCGCATCTAAAAACCAAACCACTGCTTGTTAGAGTTTTACAATTAAAGTTTTAGTTGAAATTGCGAATCTGAAACATTCTACAATGAAATAAACTACCGATCAATTTGCAATATCGATTCTGTGCGAGTATATTTACCGAAAACTAAAGCAATTGTAGGGTTCTACAAAGTTAAAAACAAGGAATGTGAAAGAAAATCTTAATGAAATAGCAGAAATACAGTTTGGCCCTTACTTAAAAGGTGAACTACAAGGTACAACAAAATATCTATTAGCAAGTCATTTCGATGAACTAAATCGCCCTTCTCTATTTATAGCAAGTTATGTTGAGTTAGAATCAAATGAATCTTCTCTTTTACAAAGCAATGATGTAATACTTGCCGGAAAAGGCCAGAGAACCTTTGCTTGGGCTTATGATGAGAAATTTGGTCCTGCTGTGCCTTCTTCTTTGTTTTTTATAATTAGAACAAATCCAGACCAAGTGAATGGAAAGTATTTAGCCAGCTTTTTGAATTCCGAAAAAATCCAGCACCAAATTAAACTAATTGCAGGTGGTCATTCTATTCCTTCAATACCTAAAAAAGAACTGCTACAGTTAAAAGTAAACATTCCTTCAATAGAAAAACAAATGGAATTTGTAGAAATGGCTGAACTCATGGAGGAAGATGTGAGACTCGCTGAATTATTGCTTACCAAAAAGAAAGAAATGAGAAAAACGATATTAAATAAAATGATTGATAAACAAATAAAATAAAAAATGGACATAAAAAAAGTCTTAGTAGCTGGTCGCCATTAAGACTCTTTAAAAGGTATCGATTCTCTTCAGCGGCTTGTCAACCAAACTGATTTGATTCAATGTTTTTCGCAGAACAAATGTATACCTTTTTATTCAGCAATGCAATATGTATTGTTAAATTAGACTTGGCTAGTTTACTCAATGCCATAAAAGACTGAGTAAATTAAACTTTGAATAATGAGTAAAACTCAAGATACAGTTCCTGGTTCAAAAAGAAAATTGGAGTCAGAAAAAGGTGTTGGAAATGACAATTCATACACTGAAAATAAATTTAAGAGTAGAATTAAAAGAAAAAGGATACGCAAACTAAAATTCAAATGTGGCGACATTTTAAATGCTAATATAGACTCAACAAAAGGAATGCATATTTGCATTATTCTTAATGATGTCAATTCATTTGGTCACCAGACATGCGTACCCATTTGTAATTTAACAGGCTCCGAGGTAGTAGAAAGTGGGGAGTTTGTAATAGATATAAGTAAATACGATTTACCTGACAGCTGGTTTAAATCCAAAAAACCTCAATCATGGATAAGATGCAATGTTATGGATTGCATATGGTCCTCAAACTATAAAAAAGCTGAAAAGTTGGGAAACATTAAAGATGACTTCCCCGAATTATGGTCGGAAGTATGTGAAAAAACTAGATTTTGTACGATTTCTGAAAGACTCAAAGATGTCTGTGATTGCGAATATGAAGAGTCAAAAAACGAGATTGACGAGGATTCAGAGTGTGATTGTGAAACCTAGTATTTGAATAAATCCTTCCCACCAAAAGGTTAAAACAGAACAAGGGTGGTGAAATTACATCACCCTTTTAAATAAAACTTAAATGACTAAAACTATGACAAACAAATTAACACAAACCACAATCAACAAAAAGGTTTGGAATGCTTGCGATACTTTCCGTGGAACGATAGACGCTGGACAATACAAAGATTATATCTTAACGATGCTTTTCTTGAAATATATTTCTGATGTAAATACAGAGAAAAAACAGGATTATCAGAAAAAATACGATGGAGACCAGCAGCGTATTGAAAGAGCTATGAAACACGAAAGATTTGTTGTGCCAGAGAAAAGTTCTTTTGATTATATCTATAGCCAAAAAGGACAAAGTAATATTGGTGAAATCATCAATATGGGATTGGAAGAATTGCAGGAAGCCAATAATACTAAACTGGATGGTGTTTTTAGAAATATTGACTTTAATTCTGAATCTAATCTTGGTGAAACAAAAGACAGACACAGAAGATTGGGAAATTTGTTGAATGACTTTTCTGATCTTGACCTTAGGCCTTCCAACTTGGAAGGAAACGATGTAATTGGAGATGCTTACGAATACCTGATTTCTAATTTTGCTTCTGATGCAGGAAAAAAAGCGGGAGAATTTTATACGCCGTCTGGAGTTTCTTCTTTATTGGCGAGACTTGTTGAACCTAAAGAAGGCGATAGAATTTGTGATCCCACGTGTGGTTCGGGTTCTCTTTTACTTAAAGCTGCCAAAGAAGTGGGTTCGAAAAACGTGAGTCTTTTTGGGCAAGAGGTAAATGGCTCTACCTACGCTTTGGCAAGAATGAATATGTTCTTGCATGAAATGGACAGTGCACGTATTGAATGGGGTGACACGATTAACAACCCGAAGTTGACCGAAAATGATGCTTTGATGAAGTTTGATGTTGTGGTGGCCAACCCTCCTTTTTCTTTGGATAAATGGGGAGCAGAAAATGCCGAAGCTGATAAATTTAACCGTTTCCATAGAGGAACACCGCCAAAAAGCAAAGGAGATTATGCTTTTATTACCCACATGATTGAAACCTTGAATGAACATGGACGTGCTGGAGTAGTTTTGCCGCATGGTGTATTGTTTAGAGGAAGTTCTGAAGGGAAAATAAGACAACAATTGATTGAAGAAAACCTGTTGAAAGCGGTGATTGGTTTACCAGCCAACTTGTTTTTTGGAACTGGAATTCCTGCTTCTATTTTATTATTTGACAAAAATAAAGGCAAAAATACCGACGTCATTTTTATTGATGCCAGCAATGAATATGACAGTGGTAAAAACCAAAATTTATTGCGTGCTGAAGACCTCGATAAAATTTTTAACACCTACCACAATTGGGAAGCCATTGAAAAGTATTCTCATATTGCAAAGCTGGAAGAAATTGAAGAAAATGATTACAATCTGAACATCCCGAGGTATGTGGACACTTTTGAAGAAGAAGAACCAGTGGACATTGCTACAACTCAAAAAGAAATTGCTAGCATAAAATCTAAAATTGAGGAAGTGGAAACAAAAATGGAAGCGTATTTAAACGAATTGGGATTTTAAAATATAAAACTATGAGTAAATCATTGCAACACAACAAGACACTATTCGAACAAGTTAAAGAAATTGACGAAAATGGAATTGAATTCTGGGGTGCTAGAAGACTTTCTAAAATACTAGAATATCGAGAATTTCGAAACTTCTTACCTGTAATAAAGAAGGCAAAAGACGCTTGTATCAACAGCGATCAAGCGGTAGAAAACCATTTCGTGGACTTCCACGAGATGGTAGAAATAGGTTCGGGCGCAGAAAGAGCTATGGAAAGTGTTAAACTATCTAGATATGCCTGTTATCTTATTGTCCAAAATGCTGATTCCACGAAAGAAATTGTCGCATTAGGTCAAACCTACTTTGCAGTTCAGACGCGTATTCAAGAGATAAGCCAAATGGAGGCTTATAATAAATTAAGCACCGAAGAAGAGCGACGTTTATTTTTACGTAATGAACTTAAAAAGCACAATATCCAACTAGCTGACGCTGCTAAAAACTCAGGCGTAATTAAACCCATTGATTATGCTATTTTTCAAAACCACGGTTATATGGGATTATACGGTGGTCTTGGAGCCAAACAGATTCAAGCTAAAAAAGGTTTAAAGAAAAGCCAACAAATACTCGACCACATGGGGAGTACAGAGCTCGCTGCCAATCTATTTCGCGCAACTCAAACCGAAGAAAAGTTACGAAGAGAAAATGTGAAGGGCAAAAAACAGGCTAACCAAACACATTACAAAGTAGGTGAAAAAGTTAGAAAAACTATTAAAGAACTTGGTGGCGCTATGCCTGAAGACTTACCTACAGAGGATAGTATTAAGCGTATAGAAAATGCTGAGAAAAAAAGAATCAAAGCCATCAAAAAACTAAGTGATGAGGATGGAAACTGAAATAGAAAATATAAAAGACGATGTTCTGATGCGCTCGAAAGGTTTCAAAAAAACCAAGGTGGGATGGATTCCGGAGGATTGGAGGGTGGTAACCCTAGAAAAAGCTGTCACATTTCTCGATGGAAAAAGAAAACCGATAAAGGAATCTGATAGAAGTAAAATGAAAGGTAAATATCCTTACTATGGTGCTTCTGGTATTATAGATTATATTAATGATTACATTTTTGACGAAGAATTAATATTATTAGGCGAGGACGGAGCAAACATTTTAAATAGAAGTACAAGATTAGCTTTTAAAGTCAAAGGTAAAGTGTGGGTTAATAATCATGCTCATGTATTAAAACCAAAAACGGGTTTTGACATTGATTATTTAAATGATTATCTAGAAAGTATTGATTACATAAAATACAACACAAGCATAGCTCAACCAAAACTTAACAAAGCTGTGTGTCAAGATATCCCTATTGCCGTGCCTAATTATGAAGAACAAAAACAAATAGCCGAAATTCTCTCCACTTGGGATGAAGCCATTGAAAGCAGCAAAAACCTCATCGAAAACCTCAAATTGCGCAAAAAAGGTTTGATGCAACAATTGTTGACAGGAAAGAAAAGATTGAGTGGGTTTGATGGGGAGTGGAGAAAAATTCCAATTGGTGATATAGCTGACCATTATTCAACTAAAAACAAGGCAAATGATGAAATAGTTGTATTATCATGTACAAAATATGACGGTCTAGTTCCATCTTTAGAATATTTTGGAAGAAAAGTTTATGGTGATGATATTTCAAAATATAAAATGGTTCCTAAAGGGTATTTCGCCTATGCAACAAATCATATTGAAGAAGGATCTATCGGATTACAAACAGATTTGGAAGTTGGTTTGGTGAGTCCCATGTACACCGTTTTCAAGACTAAAAAACAAATTCATGACGCATTCTTTTTTCGAATGTTAAAGACAGAGAAAATGATTTATAAATATCAAAGTAACATGTCTGGTTCAATTGCAAGAAGAGGTGGTTTAAGATGGAATGATTTTAAAACAATTAAAGTTTATATCCCTGAATTTGAGGAACAGAAAGCGATAAATGATATATTTATTGAAACAGACAATGAACTAGCTAATCATAAAGCAAAACTATTTCAATTAGAAACTCAAAAGAAAGGACTCATGCAACAATTGCTTACTGGTCAATTGCGTGTTTCGGCGGCTAAAAATGATTAAATTGTGATAAAATAGAGGAGTATGACAATACAGGAATTAATAAATTGAAACGAAAAAAATGGGTGATTTTAATTCTCCAAAAATTCTCCAAAGATTCTTCATAATGTGAGAGAATTGCAGTTATATATTTGGAAACACTAACAAGAGGTCAGGTTACAAGATTATTTTAATTCTCCAAAAAACCTCCAAAAAGCTTGAAGATTGACAAACAAAGTAACGAAAATTAAAAGAAGACAGTGAAATATAAATGAACAAAAATGAAAGCGATTCAATTAATAAAGTAGGGATTTTCAGAGAGATAGAAAAAAGTAAAATGAGTAAAACAGAAAATATCACATCTTTTGTCGGTACCTTAAAGTCGGCTATACAACTCAGTCAATTCAAAGCGGCTAAAGTTGTAAACACCCATTTGGTTCAATTGTATTTTGTATTGGGTGCCGCTCTTAGTCATAAGACACAACAAGCAAAATGGGGCGATAATGTGCTGGAGAATATCAGCAAGGAATTGCAAAAGGAAATGAAAGGATTAAGGGGTTTTTCTGCTCAAAATCTCAAAAAAATGCGCCTTTTTTATGATGCCTACCCTATGCAATTAGATCATTGTGATTTATGGCAAGATATTGCACAAAACAAAAAAATCAACTTTGGTTCGACACTGTCGAACGAAAACAGAGAAACAAAAGGTTCGACACTGCCGAACGAATTAGACAAAGCATTTTGGAACATTAGTTTTTCTAATCATTTCAGCATCATTAGCAAGATAAGCGAGCAAAATATACGCCACTTTTATATTCATCAAACAAACCAAGAAGGATGGAGTAATCGTATTTTAGAGAATCATTTAAAAAATAAAATTCATCTTCAGAATCAAATACCTTCTAATTTCACAACCACAATTTCTTCACCTTCACCCGAGAAAGCAATAACCCAATTTAAAGATGAGTACCTGCTGGACTTTATCAATATTGACGATTCAGATAACGAAAGAATTATAGAAGATAAAATCGTGCAAAACATAAAAGACTTTATCTTACACATGGGAAAAGGCTTTTCCTTTATCGGTAACCAATACCGTTTAGAAGTTGAACAAGATGAGTTTTTCATTGATTTGTTATTTTACAATCGTCAACTTCAATGTTTAGTTGCTATAGAATTAAAGCGTGGAAAATTTAAGCCAGAACATATTGGGCAATTGAGTTTTTATCTATCGGTATTAGATGCTCAGGTAAAATTACCCCATGAAAACCCAAGTATAGGTATTGTACTCTGCAAAGAAAAAAACAATTCAGTAGTTGAATTTGCCTTACAGAATAGTAGGCAACCAATGGGTGTCGCAACTTTCAAAACTAAACAAGAATTGCCTTCTCACTTAAAAAATTATCTACCTTCAGTGGCTGAACTGAAAAAACTGCTTAAAACCGAATAAAAATTATGAAAACACCCTCATTTATAGAAGACCATGTTTCACAAATTCCAGCAATTCAGTTGCTTATTAATATGGGTTATGAATATTTGTCGCCATCCAAAGCACTTAAAATGCGCGGTGGAAAATCATCTCAAGTTTTATTTGAAGAAGTCCTGAAAACACAGCTGAATAAAATCAATTCCATTCACCGAAAAGGAAAAGAATATGCGTTTTCTGAGGCCAATATAAATTCAGCGGTAATTGCCATTAAAGATTTACCTATTCAAGATGGATTCTTAACCGCCAATACTGTCTTGTACGATTTAATGACTTTAGGAAAAGCTTTTGAACAATCCATTGACGGAGATAAGAAAAGCCATAACATTCATTACGTAGATTGGAAAAATCCGGCAAACAATGTATTCCATGTTACAGAGGAATTTAGTGTTTTGAGAACAGGAAGAACGGAGCATTACCGTCCAGATATTGTACTTTTCATCAATGGAATTCCAAGTTGTATAATTGAATGTAAAAGTTCGTCATTAAGCGGAACAAAATCGCCAACAGAATTAGCAGTAGAACAACATATTCGCAATTTCAGCAAAGAAGGAATTCGTTCTTTATATGTTTATTCTAATCTGTTATTGAGCATAGCCACAAACGATGGAAGTTATGCCACTACAGGAACAAGCAAAGAATTTTGGTCAAAATGGAAAGAACTTTTCTTATCTCAACAAGAAGAAACGAATTATTGGAATGAATTAAAAGCATTAAAAAATAAAGCACTAAACAACGAACAAAAAACCATGCTTTTTGCAGAGAGAAGTTATGGTTTTAATTATGCAAAACCCTATTTCGATAATTTAGAAACTGAGGAAAGAGCATTAACGAAACAAGACGAATTATTGTATAGTTTATGTCGTCCAGAAAGACTATTGGACATCATTCGTAATTTCACTTTATATGACGATGGAATTAAAAAAGTAGCCCGTTACCAACAATATTTTGCCGTACAAGAAGCCAATAAACGCGTTTCTCCTATTGACTCAACAACAGGAAAGCGAAAAGGAGGCGTTATTTGGCATACACAAGGAAGTGGAAAATCTTTAACGATGGTCATGTTGGCCCAAATGTTAGCCACCAATAAAAACATTAAGAATCCAAAAATAATATTGGTTACAGACCGCGTTGATTTGGATGATCAAATCGCCAGCACATTCAAAAAATGCGAAATGGTGGTTCAGCAAGCCACAACAGGTACTAATCTTACAAAGCTATTAAACGAAAACAGTGATGCCATCATCACGACAGTCATCAATAAATTTGAATCTGCGATAAAGCAAACCAAAGAACCATTTACTTCGCCAGATATTTTTGTACTCATTGATGAAGGGCACCGAACGCAATACGGAACATTCAGTGTGAGTATGCAATTGGTGTTTCCGAATGCTTGTTTTATTGCTTTTACGGGAACACCTTTAATGAAAAAGGAGAAAAGTACAGCCAGCAAATTTGGAGGATATATTGGAAAGGCTTATACCGTAAATGATGCCGTTGAAGATGGTGCTGTTGTACCCTTATTGTATGAAGGTCGCCACAATTTGATTACCATTAATGAAGAACCTATTAACCGCTTTTTCGATAAAGTTTCAGAACCGTTAAGCGATTATGGTAAAGCACGTTTAAAAAAGAAATTCAACACCGTGACAGAACTCAACAAAGCAGAACAAATTGTTTATGCACGTGCTTGGGATATTAGTGAACACTACAGCAACTTTTTTCAAACCCAAGGCGATAAATACAAACCAAAAGGACAGTTGGTTGCTCCAACAATAAAAACAGCTCTACTTTATAAAGAATACCTAGACGAAATTGATATGATTTCCTCAGAAGTTGTGGTTACTCAATCCGATCAAAGAGAAGGTTCGGAAGACGGTTTTTACAGTACAAATGAAGAAAAACGAAGAGAAGATAGTTATTTTGATGCAATGATTGACAAATATGGTTCAATCAAGAAATATGAAAAAAGCATTATTAATCAATTCAAAAAGAGAGAGCATCCAGAAATTTTAATTGTGGTAGCAAAGCTTTTAACAGGATTTGATGCTCCAAACAACACTGTTTTATACTTATGTAAGGCACTAAAAGAACATACTTTGCTTCAAGCAGTGGCCAGAGTAAACAGAGTTTATCCAGGAAAGGAATTTGGCTACATCATTGATTATTACGGGAATTTAGAAAACCTTGACAATGCCTTAGAAACCTATTCTGCGGTAGATAGTTTAGCGGGTTTCGATCCACAGGATTTAGAGGGTACGCTTACAAACATCAATGAAGAGATAAAGAAACTGCCACAGGTTCATTCAGAAGTTTGGGACATTTTTAAAACGCTAAAAGATAAAAATGTGGAAGTTACAGCTTATGAAGAATTACTTCAAGAAGAAGACATACGAAATAAGTTTTATGAGAAAGTAGGGAATTTTGCAAGACTATTAAAAATGGCGCTTTCCTCTCTAACTTTTGTGTCTGAAACCGATCACAAAAAAATTGACAAATATAAACAAGATGCTAAGTTCTTTTTGAAACTGAGAATTTCGGTTACGCGAAGATACAATGATGATATCTCTTACAAGGAATTTGAACCACAAATACAAAAACTGATCAATAAACATATTTCTACAGAAGGAGAAATAATGAAAATTACAGAGCTGCTCAATATATTTGACAAAGAAGAACGAGAAGCAGAAGTGGAGAAATTGACCAGTAAAGCAGCAAAAGCGGATCACATTTCAAGTAGAACTGTAAAAGCCATCAATGTAAAGATGGAAGAAGATCCAATTTACTACAAGAAATTAGCAGATTTAATAAAAGAAACTATTGCAGAATACCATCAAAAACGGATTGATGAAGCTGAGTATTTGAGAAGAGCAAAAGAAAATGAAGACCAGTTTTTTAATGGTCGCGCTAAAGATGCTCCAGAAGCATTGGGCGACAATGAAGTTGCTTTAGCATTCTATAACTTTAGCAAAGCAATTTTTGAAGACACAACATTACTGGAAAGTGATTTTCATATAGAAGTAAGTTTAGCCATCGACAATACAGTAAAAAATTACATTTATCTCAATGAGAAAAAGATTGTGGATTGGCACACCAATGAAGACATAACTGGAAAAATTAACATTGCCACAGGTGATGCGCTTTATGAAATCATGAAAAAATATGGTCTTGATCCGGAATGGGACAAGTTGGATAAAATTATTGAGGAGTGTTTAAAAATCGCAATTTTAAAATATCAGTAATGAAGAAGGACCAAGTACAATATGGCACTTCTCAAATAGACTATTCTTTAGCATTCGCTGACAGAAAAACCTTGGGTATAAAAGTTTATCCAGACAAATCTGTTCTAGTAATTGCTCCGATTGATGCTACCGAAGCCGAAGTGAAAACAAAGGTCAAGGGAAAAGCTGCTTGGATATTAAAACAGCAAGAGTTTTTCTTATCCTTTCATCCGCTTACTCCTCCACGAAAATTCATTAGTGGTGAAACACATTTATATTTAGGAAAACAATACAAGCTCAAATTAAAAGAATCAATAGAAAATACTGTTAAACTTCAAGCGGGTCAATTAGTGGTTCTCGTTGACGATAAAAACAATAAAACGAAAGTTGAAAAGCTTTTAAAAGCTTGGTACAAGTCAAAAGCAGATCAGCATTTTGTTGATTTATTTGAAAAAAACAAAAAATTGACTTTACCATTCGGGAAACTTCCTGAAACCTTCAAATATCGCTGGATGGACAAACGTTGGGGAAGCTGCGATAAAAATGGTGGTATTCATCTCAATTTGGAACTCATCAAAGCACCTAAAAAGTGTATTGAATATGTTTTGGTTCATGAACTCTGTCATTTAATTCACCACGATCACAGTCGGGCTTTTTATGAGTTGTTAGAGAAGGTTTATCCTAATTGGAGAAAGACGAAGAATAAGTTAGAGAAGTTGATGGTATGATATTATACTTTATTAGAATCAAGACTATTTTTTGGGCGTTTATCCTTGACGCTTATCAAACAAAGCATTATACTCTTCCTGTAAAAACCCAAGTTAAAATACCACCTAAAAAACACCCTATTCAAAAAAACCAAAAAAGGCACGTTATTTCTAACGTGCCTTTTACAATTAGTAAAAATATTCTAATGCTCTACCACAGTATTCCCTTCTAGGCTCACAGCTGCTATTCTTGCCAACAATCTACCATCAACTGTTGCTCCAGTCTTTAATGATATAGATTGATCTGCTAGAATACTACCTTTAAAAACAGAAGTTGTTCCTAAAGTAGCTGAAGTACCAACTTGCCAAAAAATATTAGAAGCTAATGCTCCTCCACTCAAAATAACTTGTCTACCTGATGTTACGTTAAGCGCAGATGCTATCTGTATAATAAACACCGCATTTGGATTACCTAATGCGTCTATAGTTAAGTCACCTGAGGAGATTTCAAGAGAACCACTAGATTTATAAAGACCTGGTGTAAGTGTTAATCCACCAATATTTCCTGCTAAAAGCACCATATCTGTAGCTGTTCTTCCCGCTGCGTCATTATAAGCTGTTGTCAAATCTCCTTTTGCTGATGTTAAAACAGATGGCGTTGGACTTGTATAATTTGATGCGTACAAAGAACCTGTTACCTCAGCAGCTGTTGACGAAGTTCCATCAGTAGATAAAACCAAAGAGAACCCTGTAAGAAATGAACCCGCTGCTGGACTTAATCCTATGTCTCCTGTAATAGCCGATGTTGGTACATTTGAAACTTGAGATCCTGCTAATATTACATAGTTCCCTGCCGATGCCAGATTCACAGGAAGATGCTCTGTCGTTTGTGCTGTAATTACATTCGTGTTAGACCCACCTCCTGAAGGTTCGGAAGGATTTGGTTTATTGTCATCTTTTGAACAACCTGCAATAACAACAGCCGTTAAAGCAATTGATGTCAATATTGTTTTTATTTTCATATCTGTAAAAATTTAACTTGCGCTACTGGCGTTCAGTTGTGAATCATTTCACATAGTAAAGTTGAATCAATTTAAATTAGCAAACACTAATAGTAAAATCTATTTATACTTTAATAACATTAAAATCTATAATCTAGTTTACTAAAAAGCAAAAGCACAAACCATTAGTTTGTGCTTCTGTAATAATATAAACAATTACTTATTTCCCCACCGGCGGTTCCAGTAACTTAAAGAACTGATCTAACTTCGGTAAAATAATTATTTCTGTTCTTCTATTCGTAGCTTTTCCTTTAGCTGTTTCGTTTGTTGTTTTTGGCACGAACTCAGAACGTCCTCCTGCTGTCATTCTCGCTGGGTCAACTGCAAATCTAGTTTGCATTAGTCGAACAATTGAAGTCGCTCTTTTTGCACTTAAATCCCAGTTGTCAGTCATACAGTCTGTAGCAATTGGAACATTATCTGTATGTCCTTCCACAAGAATATCTAATTCTTTGTGATCATTGATAATTTTTGCAATTTTTCCCAATACTTCTTCAGCTTGTGTACTTACTTTATAACTTCCAGATTTGAAAAGCATTTTATCTGAAATCGATACATAAACGACTCCTTTTTTCACTTCGATAGAAATATCTTCATCATCAAAATTATCTAAAGAACGTTTAAGATTCATCACCAACGCCAAGTTGATGGAATCTTTTCTTTGCATAGAACTCGTTAAATCTTTAATGTATTTATTCTGTTCGTTTAAAGCTTCTAAAGATTTTTTGATACTTTCCGCTCCAGATTGACTTACTACAGAAAGCACAGACAATTGATCTAATAGATTGGTGTTTGTACTTTTAAAGTACTCCATTTGCTGGTTGAGATTTTGGCTTTTGTTTCGTTCATTGGATAAATCAGATTCCAATACCAACCGCTGATTGTTACTCTCTTTTAACTCATCATTACAATTGTTTAATTTAGTTTCGAGAGATTCTGTTTGGTTTAAAGCTGCAGTGTATTTCTTCTGACTTACACAAGAGGAAAGCAACACGCCAAATAGTAGAAAAGATACAAATTTTAGTTTTTTCATAGTTTTAAATTTTAATACCAATCTAGACATATTAAACAGATATTAGTGTTAATAATTATTAATCAAATGTCGAGACAAAATAGTTATCTCAAAAACTAAAAGTTACAATTTAAAATTCATAAAAGCAATATTATTTACTGAACCTGAACAATGTAGACCAGTTCTAAATTATTGAGGCAATAATACAAACGATAAAACAACTATATGAAGCAGATTGTAGAAAAATCTAAAAACATAAAGTTCACATAATGACATCTATCATTTTTTAATCTAGCATAAAGTTGTAAGTTTAAAGAATAGGATTAAACATTTTAAAATCAGATCAGATGAATTCAGAACTTTCACATACTCAAAATCAGAAAATCTTACGCTCACGTGTTGAGATAACTTTTCGTCAACTTGTTAAACTAAAAAAGGAAAACAACAAGGAATCTTTCAATGAAGAATTACTAAAAATTCTTCCAGAAGTTAAGAATTACATCAATGGAAGAATCACTTCTGCGATGAAAAAAGGGAATCTTCCAAAAGGTAAATATAAGGCGGGTGACTTCTATAATCAGCTTTTCATTGAAGTTTATGACCATATTGAAGAGCTCAAAGATGACAAGGATTTCTATTTATGGATTTTTAAAAAAACCAATGAATTACTCGAAGACGTAATAGTTGAAGAAGAATTTAATGACTTTTTCTTTAAGAATATCGACGACTACTCAAAGCCTGAATGGGACGCAATGGAGGAGGAATTTAGCACAGACGGTGATGGAGATTTAATGATGATTGAAGAATTGGACGACATCTCCTACAAGAAAAATAACTACACCTTAAACCATGTGTTTATTGAAGGTGGTAAGAATGAATTTGTTGAGAAAATTGATAGAAATTTAAATCAAGAGTCCATTGATAAACATATACAAATGGTGTTGCATAATTTGACTTTACCAATGCAAACTGTATTTGAGCTTTCAACGCAACAGATGTTAAGTTTACATGAAATTGCGCAAGTAAGAAGCTGTACAGAGAAAGAGGTTGCCAACCTTTTAAATGATGCTAGAGAAACATTGCAAAAGAGTTTATTGAACAGGTATTCATTAAGTTAAATAGTGAACATTCATTAAGGATCAGAACAAATGTAATCCGCCAAAACTCAATTTAAAATTGAGTTTTGGCGGATTTTAAATATCGTTAAAAACCGACTAATTCATCTGTTTAAAACTATTTATCACTTCCAAAAGCAAGTAATAAGAGAAATAGTAGCTGTTTCAGTAAGCTGAAAAACAAAATTATTATTCACGTCAAGAGTTCAGTTATAATTTATTCGAAAAGAGGATTAAAAACAACCCTTTTACCCTAAATTTAAAGCTCCGGAAAGAGAGATTTTAGGTCTATACTTTTAAGTGCTTTAATCATATCATTGTATCCTATTTCAAAAATTTCATCAATATTATTTTTATCAAATAACCCAAATTGAGTCAATTTTTTTGGAGCAATTACAATATCACAATCTGCAAACTTTGCTTCATCACTTTTGGCGATGTTAATATTTATAGCGCGTTCTATAACATTGTAAAAGTGCTTGAAATCTTTAGTAGATGCCGAACCATAAAGATTTACGTAAACACCGATTACCACATCACAATCTGCTTTTATAAGATCAACAGGGAAATTATTGAGTACGCCACCATCAATATATAACGCTTCATTGAAATTTATTGGTGAGATTAATCCAGGAAAAGCGGAGGAAGCCAACACAGGTTTTATGAGCTCGCCCTTACTAAAAACTTCAAGTTTTCCTTCAGTAATATTGGTGGCGGTAATGAATAACTTTTTTTTAAGTGCACTAAAGTTATCATCAGGTAGTTTTTCCTTGAAAACATCATAAAACTTTTCAGCATCTATAAATCCAGGCTTATTTAATGCATACTTTTTGTAATCCAATAATTTTACCGATTTGAAAAGTTCTAACATTTCATCAAAAGCGTATCCGTGAGCATATAATGCACCAACAATTGCACCAGCACTTGCGCCAGCGATATGAGTGGGGTAAATATTGTGCTCCTCAAGGGCCTTAATTGCGCCTAAATGTGCAACACCTCTCATTCCACCTCCAGAGAGAACTAATCCAATGTTCATTTTATGCTGTTTTTTAATGAAAACGAATTTAACATTAAAAGTTTAAAATTCATAAAACTACGATTTCAGGATTAATCTTAAAATGACTGTGGTCATTTAACAGTTGAATGATTCAAAACAACTCCTGTACTTTCATTCTTACCACTTTTCGATTGTTGAAAATAAGGAAAGTTTCTTTCCAAAATTCAAGAAAAACAATAGACATTAAACAGCTTTTTAAACCTTAAAAGTTGTTCTATATTAATTCTTAGTTTTGTTGTTTGAAAGAGCGGACTTTTGATTCGCCCATTATGACTATTTTAGTTTACCTTAATAGAAAATAAATTATAATGACTTTAGATTTATCTCGCTTAATTATAGATTTTGGTTTATTCATTCTAATATGGATAGTTCAATTGATTATTTACCCAAGTTTTGGCTATTATTCTAAAGAAAACTTATACGATTGGCACAAAAAATACACGAAGCGATTCTCCATAGTTGTGATGCCTTTGATGTGTTCGCAAATCATTATCGCAATTATTCAACTTTTCCAAGCACAAAACTGGTACACCATTTTGAGCATGCTAATTATTGTTTCACTTTGGATAACGACTTTTAAAATATTTGTTCCCTTGCATTTTAGTATCGATAATAATAAACCAATTGAAAATGCGTGTTCCAAATTAGTGACTAAAAATTGGATGAGAACAGCTTTATGGTCGATACTCTTAATTTCATCAGTAATTTATTACATCTATTAACGAGGTACTAATATTAGGTTCTATATGATTTTGTGTGGGTAGATTTAAAATCTATGGTTTTAATTGAAGCTAAACGATTGTTAATTTGGTTCTAGTTTTATTTAAATGGAAAATTTCTATTAAAATACTTTTCGCTTAACCCTATAAGTCCCTGTTATTTAGGTATTTATTGTTCTAAATCCCAGAGGGACGGCATATTAATAGGGATGGACGTAAGTCCATCCGCCAAACGATATAAACCGAAACAAAACCCAACAAAACCGACCTAATTGTATGCAATTAGGTCGGTTTTGTTGGGTTTTGAATTATATCTATTTGTTTTAAACCAAGGACTTACGTCCTTGGCTATTAATATGTCGTCCCGACGGGACTAATCAGCTGATATACAGAGCTCCATATGCTTGCTTGTGAAAATGAAATGATAATTTTGATAAATACTTTAAAATACAACTCGTTTAGGTTACAGTTAAATTCGTAGTAGAACTATTAATTTTTAGAAGGATTAAAATTGATTACCCACAGTATTTCATATAGAGCCTAATATTAGAACGAATGGACAAAAAGAAAAAAGTAAATTATAGACAAAAGACCTCTTTAATTATATTGATTTGTGCGTCTTTACTCTATTTTTATTGGTACAATCAGGATTTTTCGAAAGAAATTATCAAAAAACAGGATGTTAAATCACTTAGCTTAGAAGGCAAGCTTTTAATTGCCGCATCAAATAGTCCTTTTAAGGATTCGATTAAAGGACTAATCATAGATCATTACAAATCGACTTCTGTTATAGTTGAGGTAATTCCTATTAAGAATTTAACGACAAAAGACATTACTGACTTTGATGCAATCCTTATTCTGCACAGATGGGAAGCTGGCAAACCAACAGAAATTGTTCAATCGTTTATTGAGAATAATACAAGTTCAAAAGACAGAATGGTGATGCTAACTACATCGTGGAATGGACTAGAGAAAATGAAAAACGCAGACGCAATCACAGGAGCTTCAATAATAGAAAATGTACCGAGTTTTTCCGATAGGATTATTAAGAAATTAAACCCGTTGTTACAATAAACAAAAAGTCGTCATTAACTTATTATAACCCGCCAAAACTCATTTTAAAACGTAGTTTTGGCGGGTTATAAACGACAATCATACTTCAGAAACAAAAAAAAATCCACTACAAACCTCAAATAACAACCATCACCACGTTAATCATTAAAAATTAATATTGGGCTACCAATATAGGTCGTTAATCCCTAATTTTAACGATGTGTTTTTTCAATAATACAGCCGATAATTGCATTGATTAATTTTATCTAGAGTTAAACTTTAGCAAAAAGGAAGAAGGGATTCCTCAGTTGTTAAAATCTAAGATTTTCTCAACTATCGGAATGACAGTTCGTAGAGAAGTCTTTGGGGTAAAATTTGCTCAAGCCAACGAAAATCTGTCATTCCGATACATCGGCAAGCTCAGCACAAGTGGAGTGAAACGACGAGGAATCTCTTTTTAAATAATTAAGAATTAGCTTGGTAACCCAAAATTAATAATGGTTCTATATGATTTTGTGTGGGTAGATTTAAAATCTATGGTTTTAGTTGAAGCTAAACGATTGTTAATTTGGTTCTACTTTTATTTAAATGGAAACTTTCTATTAAAAATCTAATCCGCTTAGTT
>Ga0307486_1000167_pt1 | contig 69650 bp, 65 predicted proteins | sample CBIW02metaG_FD_203663 | JGI IMG/M metagenome (GOLD analysis project Ga0307486, IMG submission 203663) | Sea-ice brine microbial communities from Beaufort Sea near Barrow, Alaska, United States - CBIW 0.2 | ecosystem: Environmental > Aquatic > Marine > Coastal | place: USA: Alaska | collected... | reverse complement strand
GGTGTACGCACTGTTCTTTGCCTCCAGCGAAGAGACACTCCCGGCGCAGATCGTCGTCACCGCCCCCGCGGAAGCCACGGTGGAGCCGGTCTCCCCGACAGACCCGACGGACTTCCTCGCCTCCATGCCTTTGACGGTCGGCACGTACGCACTCACCGCCTCCTCGGTATTGAGCGCCGATCAGCCCGACGATTTTCCAGAGGGCGTCGAGCTGGCCGAAGGGGTCGCGGAGCAGGACACGATGACGTACTCAAACGGCACGAGCGAGATCACCGTCACCGCCTGGCAGCACTACAACACCGACTACGCTAAGGCGACCTTCGACAGCCTTAACGTCGACGGAACGGATTCCACCCCGGTGCTCGTGGATGGCGTTGACGCAGGCACTCAGGTGCACATCATGGCCGATTCCGGACCCGCCGTGCTGTGGGACAACGGCACCGCCGTCTTCACCGCCACCGGCGCCGACGACCGCGTCTACGCGTTCGTGCAAGGGTTCGGATTCTAGTTCGCGTGGCCTCCCTCGTGCAGCCGCAGGCGCTGAGTCGCGGGCAGGGTAACCTGGGCGCATGAGCGAACAGTCGGCACGCGTCCCGTCAGCACAGACCATCACGTCGGACACCCCCCGGGTGGCCGTGCTGGGTGGTGGCGTCATGGGTGGAACCATCATCACGGCGCTGCGCGTCGCGGGCTGGCCGGGTGACAAAATTGTGGTGGCGGACCGCGGAGAGGCTCGCGCCGCTGCCCTGCAAGAGACCCACGGCATCGACGCCACGAGCGAGATCGCTACGGCTGTCAACGGTGCGGACATCGTGGTCATTGCCGTCAAGCCGCAGCAGGTCTCAGAGATCATGGCGGACGTATCCGACCACCTCACCGATGGCGCGATGGTCATCACCGTCGCCGCCGCGCTGTCTTCCGCGTACTACGAGGAGCGCCTACCCGAGGGCACCCCTGTGGTACGGGCCATGCCCAACACGCCGTCCATCATCGCCCGTGGCGTGACCGGGATCTCCCCCGGCGCCAACGCCACCGAGGCGCACCTCGACCTCGTCGCCGGGATGCTGAGCGCGACCGGCATGGTCGTGGCCATCGAGGAATCCCAGATGGACGCGCTGTCGTCAGTGTCAGGATCCGGCCCGGCGTACTTCTACGCGATGGTTGAAGCGCTCACCGAAGCCGGCGTGATGCAGGGCCTTGACCGCGAGCTTGCTACCGCACTAGCCGCACAGACCTTCATTGGCGCCGCCCACCTGCTGATGGAGACGGGCGACGCCCCCCAAGAGCTTCGTCGCCGCGTCAGCTCCCCCAAGGGCATCACCATCGCCGCTCTCGAGGCGATGCAGAACGCGGGGCTTCAGGGCGTCATCGCCGCCGGAGCAAACGCCGCCGTAGCCCGTTCGCGTGAGCTCGGCGCGGAACTCAACCAGGCTTAGGACTCGAGTTCCAACTCGCCCTTGAACTCGTGGGTGGCGATCACTTCTCGCAAGGCATCGACAAAGTGGCTCTCGTAGCCCTCATGTCCGAACGGGCCCAAGTAATACTCCCGCGCAGATTCGCGCCGGTCGGGAAGCTCCGCGTCGGCGAGTAGGCGCATGAGCCACGCCTCGATGTCGTCACCGGGCTGAGCCACGTACGATGCTGCCGCGAGCGTAGGGCGCCCGTCGATTCGTACCAGTATGTCGGGTCGCATCTCCATGATGGCGACTGGCTTCGCGCTGAAGAGGTAGTCGATCGGGACCGCGGAGATGTCGGTGACGGCCGCATCCGATGCGTTAAAGCAGTCGACCAGCGTCATCTCTGCGAACATCTCTGGGCCAAACCGATGCGCACGGCCGGTCGCCTCGACATCGGCGGCGAGGAGCTCTTGAATCTGGGCCACGTAGCCCGCGAGTTCGGCCGACTTATCCGAGTACGGGTGCTCGCGGAAGACTACCGTGGCGCCGTGGCGCAGCAGGGTGCGCACAATCTCAGTGCCGTAGGCGAGCGACGAATAGTTCGCGTCGTTGAAGAAGCCATTCCAGGTGGGGGCGTAAAGGACCGTGCGCGGGCCCTCGCCCGGCATCGGGCCGGAGATGTCCGCCACCTGCGGCCGGCCCACGATCCTGAACTTGTCGCGCGCGATCGCTACGTCGTGATCCCAGTAGCGATCGATAGCGGCCTGGCCAGCCACAAAGAGCTCGTCATACATCGCACTGACCGGGTTACGGCTGGAGGGTTTATCACTGTCACCGTGAAGCAACTGGACGTGGTGAAGCTGGACGCGGCGGATCAGGTGCGTGTTGCTCGCCGCATTGTTGACGTAGAAGACCGTGCCGATGCCGGTAGCCAGCACGTCGTCAACAGCGCGCAACGTAGATGAGTACACGACGGGCTGGTCCGTCAGTTCGCAGATCTCAGCGTAGAGAGACTCCTCACGCACCATGATGATGTGGCGCTCACCGAGCTTCTCAAACAGCGGCAGCCAGGTGGTGAGCTGATACGAGGAGTTTGCCGGTCCAGAGATGTGGATGGCGAACCGCGCGTTGATGCCCTCGATCCGTACCCGGGTCGCCTCGCGGTACTTCTGCCGGTTCAGGAGGCGGCGGAACACAAACCAAGCGCCCCCCAGGAGGAGCAGTCCCGACAGCACCGCGATGACGACCGAGAACTCGCTCGGCCATATCGCTAGGCCCGCAATCGCAAAGGTCGTCGACAGCGACAGTGCGGACAGCGCCCACGGGAGGGTACGCGAGACGCGCACGGAGTCAAGGTTGAGCCGCAGGTCTCCGCGTGTCGCGGGCTTCAGCGCGATGGTCGCCAGGGCGAGCGAAGAGATGCCGATCGTCACGATCGCCACCCCCACCCACGGGTGAGCCGCGTCCTCCCGCGCCGCAAATACTGCGAGCGCACCGAGCGTGAACCACTTGCTGGCAGCGCCGTCTGCGGCACCCGCAGCAAGCCGGCCCACGGGGCCCGTATTTGAGAACCGCGAGCGCGCGGGCTTAGACACGGGGGTGGCCAAGGGGCTAATAATCAGGATCGCGGCGAGCGCGACCGCGGCCCAGATCATCCACGGTGCATCTATGGCTGCCGCCAAAACGACGGCCGCCCCCACCAGCAGGGGTGCGAGCCGGCGCGGCTTCACCAGGGAAGTCAACGAACGGAACACGAAAACCTACTGACGGACGATGACGTTTTGCTGGTCGACGTACTGGCCGGTGGGGCCAAGCATCGTCTCAATGACCTGTGCCACGTGCTGCGGCTGCATGATGGTGTTCGGGTCCTCTTCCGGCGCCAGTACGCGTCGGAGCGCAGTCGCCGTGCGGCCTGGGGACAGGCACACCACGCGGGTCCCGTAGATCTTGAGCTCGTCGCGCATGACCTCAGACATGTTGATCACGGCGGCCTTGGACGCCGAGTACGTAAGCCATCCGGAACGCCCGTTGATGCCCGCCGTCGAGGCGATGTTCACAATCACATCGAACCGGTTGCCCAGGTGAAGTAGCTCCTGCACCAGGGTGAACGGCGCGTAGACGTTCACGGCCATGGTGCGTTCGAAGTCCGCGAAGTCCACCTGGTGGATGGGCACCGGGTTGGTGTAGCCAGCGTTGTTGACGAGGAAGTCGATGGTGCCGTGTGCGGCGTAAAGGTCGCGGATCGCCACGATCAGCGCATCGCGGTCGCCCACGTCGACGATGCTGCGGACGAGCGTGATGGAATCACCAAACTCCGCTGACAGCTCGGCAAAGTTCGCGTCGAAGTCATCCGACTGTCGTGCCATCAGAATCACGGTTGAGATACCGAGGTCCGATGCCGCAAGCCGGCGTGCGGTCTCGAGCCCTATCCCCTTGGAGGCGCCGGTAACGAGTGCGGTCTTAGACATCCCGGTCCCCCTCGTGGCGCAACAGCATGGTGGCAAGGTTGACGTCGCCGGGGGTGGTGACCTTGAGGTTGTTCTCAGATCCCTCGACGAAGAACACGTCTACGCCGGCGTCCGCACACATGGTGGCATCCTCCGTGTAGTGAGTGCCAGATGCTGACGCGAACTCATGACCCTTACGAAGATCCGCGAGGTTGAACTTCTGCGGAAGCTGAACGTTGCGTAGGCGCGCACGCTCAAGGCTGCCCGTGACGCGGCTGGTCTCGGGATCGACCGGGGCGACGGTGAACGAGATTTCGCGCATGTAGCCCACGTTCGCGTGCTGTGAGGAAATCAGCGTGCGGAAGTCATCCGCAGAAATGATGGGACGTGCGCTCTCGTGAATCAGCACCGAATCGTTGGTCACCTCGTCCAGCAGCAAAGAAACGCTTTCCTGGCGGGTGGTGCCTGCATCCGCGTACTTCACCGGAGTACTAATGGCGTAGTCGCGCACCAGGTCCTCAAGGGTTTCGCGGTGTCCGGGGGGAAAGTTCAGGACGATCTCCGTGATCTCCTCAACCTCATCGGCCGCCTTCAACGAGTACACGACAATCGGTACGCCGTTGATCTTGACGAATTGTTTTGGTCCGGCGGTGCGCGCACGGGCACCCACCCCACCGTTGAGCAAGAGCAGAGAAATCACGATTACTCCGTAGTCAGGGGAATCTTTAGTCGCCACAGTCTATCTTGCAGGGTCTCACTCGCTGGCGCTGGTAGCCGAGTTCACCTTGTACAGGCGCATCAGGAACGCCTCCTCGTTGTACTTCTTGCGCCTAATCCAGTGTGTGACTTCCTCATTGGACTTACTCGCGTTGCACGAGGCGCAGGCCGGCACCACGTTTTCGCGCGTGTAGCGGCCGCCGCGCGAGATCGGTAGCACGCAGTCCTTCTGCATGGGCACATCGGCCGCGCTGCAGTAGGCGCAGCCGGGCCAGGCCGCGCAGATCGCTTCCCACTGCTGCGCAGTGAGGTCGTTGTCTGCGGCGGCCACTCGGCGCGCCCGTTTACGTGAGAGTCGCGCCTTGCGGCTTTGGCTCACCGCCACCGTTACTCGGCCTGGCAGGGAAGAGGCCCGGCCGGGGGCGCAGCACCGTCGCCAACAAAGCCGAACTCGACGCTCTCACCCGCGGCGAGCGTGCCGTTCCAGTCCACGTCCCTGATCACGAAGGTGCCCGAGTCGCCCTCGTTTTGGGCCCTCCAGATCTTGATCACCTTCGTCCCCTCCGGGACAGTCACCGTCAAGGCCCAGCCAGTGATGGGTGCGTCTGCGGTCACCGTCACGGTGGTCTCGAAACCGGTGGTCCAGTCCTTCACGAACGAAAGCTCGGCGGTGCAGCCCACCGACGTGGGCTCCGCAGATTCAGAGACCTCCGGGGTCGCGGTCGCAGTGGGGGATGTGGAGGGTGATGCGGGATTCGCGGCGCTGCCGGGGTCAACGTTGCCTCGCGCCTTGTTCGCGTCCGCGTCCTCACGGGGAGCGGCTACTTCGTCGCCCACCGCGGGATAGGCGTTCTGCACGAGCTGCGCAAATTGCGTAGTGAACCAGGTCCCGTACAACGGTGCATCCGGCATTGCGTTGGTGGCATTTCCGTTGAGCCGATCCGAGCTGAATCCCGGATCGCACATCTGATTGAAGGTCTTGCCCTCGTCGTTGTCGATCTCGCTCGACGCGCCGTCAGACTCTCCGGGAGGCTTGACCCAAACAAACGCGTCCAGGTGCGAGTCAGGGTAGCCATCGGGTAGGGCCTGAGGCATCGGGCCAAGTCCCGCTCCTTCTTGGTTGCACCATGCACCACGATCGGTGCGCGCGTCCACCTTGGAAAGGTCCACGAAGGTGTCCACCGAGGTCGCCGATGCGGGAGCGGTGGCGCGAGCTTCGCCGCCCCAGCCGTTACGTGAGGTGTCGATGACCATGCCGATGTCCGCGGGGAAGCCCACCCCCACGAGCCGGCTGTACAGGTCCGCTGCCCAGTCGGATTCGTCAAACATCAGGTTCGACTCATAGAACGATCCCTCGCTCACCTGCTCCCCGCCCACCTGCTGCTCCGGGTTGGGAAGGTACGTCTCGTCGAGGGGTGTGTAGTTGGCGGTATTAGTGATGAATCCGTCGACTGAGCCGAATCCCGCGGCACTCGCGCTCACTACGTCCGCGAAGAGTTGGACCGTGGGGGCGGCGGTCTCGTCCCATCCCAGCCAGCCCGAATTCCCCGCGTCAATGTAGCTGTAGACGTTGTCAAGGGGCGCGAAGGCGTCCAACGCGTACGTGACACCCGCGCGGTAGTACGGGTCCGCGGTCTGGCATTTGGGTTCCGATTCGTTCGCCACCAGGTTGGGCAAAGAATCTGGTTCGATGACGGCTGCGACCCGCAGGTCTTGGTACTTGTCCTCGGCCAACATGGCCGCGATCTGGCCGATGTATTCGTTCTCGTAATCCGCGAGGCCCGCGTCTGTCGGCGGAAGTTCCCCATTAGAAACGAGCGCGCTGCAGTCCCGCCCGGGCAAGTCGTAAATGACCAGCGTCAGCACCATCTGGTCTTCCCCGTTGCCCTGCTCGAGCGCAGCGTCGAGGTGGTGGCGCAGCCCGGGGCCGTCACCATTTCCCTCTATCGCGCCGATGCTATCCATCCAGACCGCGGTAGGCGTATTCGCCACGTCGCGGATCGCATCGGCCAGCTCGGCATCGGGGTCCTCGTCCTGGCTCTCCACGTCATCGGCGGTGTCGCGCACATTCGCGGACCAGTCCTCATTGACGTACATGATCGCGCTCGCGTAGGGGTTGTTGACATGGGTTGCGCTGGCGGTCCCGGGGACTGCGGCGCCGTCAGGCACAGACATCGACCCGTCGTCTTGGCGCGAATCGTCGTCGCCATTCGTGCAAGCCGAGGCCACCAGCAAGAGCGTCGCGCTGAGCGCCACTGCACCAACGCGCCAGGTCTTGTGCGGCATGGCGCTCTTCCGGTGCGACCGTGCCCGCGTAGTGCTCTCCGCCAACGTGCTGTGCAACATTGTCGCCTCCCGTACGATTCGTGCCACGGGTGCCGCGTGGTACCCCGTTAGCCTAACGCGGGTACGCGAACAGCCTCCCTCACTGAGCCTCCAGCGAGTGCGCTCGCGGCGCGTGAGACATCGGCGCTGTCGTTGTAGATGTAGAAGCTCATCCGCGCCCGGCCGTCCCGCGCGGAGGCCCTGATGCCAGCAGCGGCGAGCGCTCCCGCGTCAATGCCCGTCACGGACAAAATGGCGCTGTCACTCGCCGGCATCGAGAGCTCGCTGCGAAGATCGTTGGCGAGTCCAGTGCAATACGTGTACGCGGCGCGCACGTCTTGGGCCGCCAGCGTCTCGAGCGCAATCGCGCCTGCCTCCACCAACTGCCACGGGGGCGACGTGTCGAGCCGGCGCCCGGTGGTGCTGAGTTTGAGTTCGGGACCGTACAACGATGCCCAGGGGTCGTCCGACCCGTACCAACTTGCGCACACCGGGCGGATCCAGGTGGCCCGCGGGTGCACAGCCGCGAGCGCAATGCCGCGCGGGCACGTGAGCCACTTGTAGGCACCCACCACCACCATGTCAAAGTCCCGGGCGTGGATGGGCAGCCAACCGGCCGACTGGCTCACGTCAATCAGAGTCTTCACCCCCGCGGAGTGGGCTGCCATCGCGAGCGCGGTGAGGTCGACTACGCGGCCGTCGCTGGACTGCGCCGCGCTTACTGCCACGAGGTCGATGCCAGGGCGGATGCTCTCCACCAGTCGTTCCAGTGGGACGAGCGTGACGTCCAGGCGTGGGTCGCTAAGGAACGGGTAGATCACCGAAGAGAAGTCCCGCTCGACCGCGAGCACACGGGCCCCGTCAGGCAACGATGCCGCCGCCAGGGCGACCAGCTGAGAAACCGAGCCACCCAGCGCGATGTCGCTTGGCTGCGCGCCGACGATGCTCGCGTAGGCAACCCTCATTCGCGTCACCGATGCGTCGAGCGCGTATGGATCAGTCTTCGCCTGCGACCAGTCGCGAGCAGCATTCTCGAGTGCGGCCGACGTGGCGTAGGCCGGCAATCCGTAAGAGGCAGTGTCGAGGTAGCCCGGAATGTGCGGGAAGCTCGCGGCAATGTCGGTGTTCATCATGCTTCTACAATCCGGTGGATCCCGGACCGGCACAAGATTGCATTGTGGACATCTGGACCTCAATGAGATGATGGTCCCGTGATAGATGTTGAGCGTTTACTGATTCTGCGCGAGGTGGCCCGCCACGGGTCCAAGGCCGCGGCCGCCCGAGCTACGGGGCTGAGCGAGCCCACCGTGGCCCATCACCTCAAGGCGTTGGAGCGGCGAGCGGGCGTCCCGCTGACTCGGCGGGTGGGGCGCGTCACGCTGCTGACCTCCGCCGGCGAGGCGCTACTGGAGCATGCGGATGCGATTGCCGCCAGCCTGGAGAGCGCAGAACGCACGCTGCACCGCCATGCCGACCTCAACGTGGGCCGCTTACGCATCGCGGCCTTCCAGTCGTACTGCGCCTCAGTCCTGCCCGGGCCGCTCGCGCAGTTCGCGCGCACCTACCCCGGCATCGAGGTGGGGCTGGTAGAGACCGAGACGGACGACGCACTCGCCCTCATGCGCGCCGGAGAGGCGGACCTCGTCATCGGCTTCGCGGACGATGCGACCCCGCCCCCCACGGACCTGCCGGTGCGGCCGCTGGGCCGCGACGAGTACCTCGTGGTGCTGCCCGCCGCCCACGAGCAGGCACGACGCAAGCGCGTGGACATCGCGACGCTTACCGACGAGCGCTGGATCTCCGGGTGTTCCCGGTGCCGGGCACACCTGTCCGAGCATGCGGCCGATGCAGGCTTCAGCCCGGACGTCGCGTTCGTCACCGAGGACTACGTGACCGTGCAGAAGTTGGTGGCCGAGCGGTTGGGCGTGGCTTTGCTGCCGAGCATGGCGGTGGGCGCGAGCCCGGCCGTGCCCGGCATCGTCACGGTGCGCACCAAGCCCGCGAGCTACCGCGACATCTTTGTGAGCATGCCGCGCGACGCGGCGCCTGCCGCCCAGGCGTTTGCGAACCTGCTGGTCTCGGGAACCTAGGATTGCGCCTACAGGTAGTCGGTTCCCATTGCCCCGTAGACGGCCGATGCGTCACCCTGCCACGATTCATCCCTCACCGCGTCGCGCACGGTTGCCTTGGTCAGGTCCAGCACCTTGAGTTTGACGCCCACCTTCGCTATCGCGTCCACGCGGCCCACCTGATCCGAGAAAGTCTCGGCGTAGTCCGCCAGCCCACGCAACTTTGGCATCGCGTCCGCGAGGTAGGTGCCGTGCGGGTCAACGATGTCCGCCACCACGGTGCCGTCGGCGCGCTCGGAGAACACTAGGAAATCGGGGCGCACTGCGCGGTAGTCGTCTGCCGTAGACAGCCGGTAGGCCACCGCGAGCGACTCCTGCGTAGCCCGTGACGGGTTGCGGTACCAAGCGAGGGTGGAAGGACGAGCTAGCTCCGCGGCAAGCACCTCGCTCTCCCAGTCGTTCAGGTCCGCAGGAAAGCCGCCGCCGTCCGTCACCATCAGGTGGCGGTCGTAGTCGGGCAGGCTACGTTCGGCTTCGGCCTCGCGAATGCGGGTGTCCACCTGCCACAGTTGCGGCCTGGCCAATCCGATGCGCTGCGGGGTCGCCGCCATCGCCTCCACCTCGTCGTAGATTGCCACGCGCGCGTCCGCCAACCCGGACCGCGCCACGCGCGACTGCGCGAGCCAGTTCGTCGACAGCCGCTCGGCCTCCAGCGCCAACGCGGACGCGATGGCCGGCACCAGCGCCAGCGACGCCAGCCGCACGTACGCGTCGCGCAGGTCGTCCTCGTCCGCCTCGACCCCTGCCACGTCGTCCACGAACGCGCCGGCAACGGCGGGGCCGAACACGCGCGCGGCCTCCTTGTAGGACTGGCGAATGGCACGGTAGTCCGCGGCCACGCTGAACGTGGCCGGGGCGATGGTCACGCCGTTGGCAAGAGAGGCAATTAACTCCTCACCGTCCATGGTCTCGATGTCCTTGCGAGCCGCGACAATCGCATCCGCGTGCTGGACTTCCTGCCCCTTGAGCACCAACACCAGCAGGCTCTGCGCCTCACCGATGGCGCCCCCGCGGATGCCGTCGTTGTTCAGCTCCGTAGCCAGTCGCATCAGGCGTGCTACCGGTTTGGCGGTGCGCCGCGGCAGGGACTGGCTGGGCAGCGCGTCAAATACCTCCCACACCGCCTCGGGCAGGTTCAGGTTGGGGATCGCGGGAACGGGGTCGAACAGCACGCGCTGCCCGATTCCTCCCTCGCCGGTGTCGACGTCCGCCGTGGAGGCGCCGCGCATCAGCATGTCCGCCACCTGCGTCGCAGTGGAGCGGTCAAAGAACGGCAGCAGGCAGGAAACGGAGTTCAGCACCTGGTTACCGGGGATTCGCCGTGCGAGCGGGGTGCGGATCATGCGCCCCAGCAACTGCGTGATGTGGGTGCGGTCAGTGGCGGGACGGAAGGAGACCAGTACCTCGGCGCGTGGGCAGTCCCAGCCCGTGGAGATGGCGGTCTTGGCCAGCAGCACCTGCACGTAGGTCGCGTCTTGGACCCGCTCGGGCGCGATGTAGGACACGAGCGTGCCGCCGGCCTCGAAGTCGGTGTGGTCTCCCAGCACGTGGGCGATCGCGTCGCCCGGCAACTCTGGCCACGCCTCGCGGATGGTGCCTATCACCTCGGCGTAACGCTCCTCAGAGGGCTTGTCCTCCATCTGCACAATGAGCAGCGGCACCACTGGGTCCGGCAGGTTCTGCTCCTCGCCGTACGCGGTCCACGTGCGAGTGGACGCGCGTACCTTGTCCACGGCCAGGCGCAGCAACGTGGTGTCGAACATCCCGGCCTCGGCGGGGATGGTCAGCACGATGTCGTCCTTGAGCAGGCCGGACTCCTGCACCTTGATGGGATCAACCGCCACGGGCGGCAGGCCGATGCGCCCCTGGGCTCCGGACATCGCATCCACGAAGCGTTCCACGGTGGCGCTGATTCCCCACACCACCGGCATGGCGGGCACCGTGCCCTGGCCGTTGATCAGGCGCTGGACAATGGTGCCGCGCTCGCGGTTGGCCTTGCCCATGCCGCGGTGGGCCTCGTCCAGTACGAAGTACAGCGTGAGGTCCGGGTCCGCGATGGTCTCGCGGATCACGTCATAAATAGTGGACTGCACCATGTCCGGGCGCGGCAAGTCCAAGCGGCCCTGGCCCGAATCGGCATCCGTTTGCGCGTCCACGTCCCCGCGCACCAGGCGCGACTTCTTGGACAGCTTCTGGGTGTTGAGGAAGTAGACGTTGCCGGGGCGGAACTTGCGCTCGTTGAACGTGGAGGGGATGCGGCGCAGGCGTCCGTCCAGTTCGGACGATGCTGCCTGGATGCGGGCACGGGATTGCTCGTTCAGGCTGGGGTCGTCAGAGAACCACAGCACCACGGCGCCCGGGTCCGCGGCGACGTCGAATTCGTCGGAGCCAAAGAACAGCGACTCGATCACAGCGGCCGCCATCACCGTCTTGCCCGCGCCGGTCGCGGCGCTCAGGGGAAACTGCGATAGGTCAGCATCCTGCGTGTAGTACCGGCGAGCCTTGGAGAGGTTCTTGAGCACGCCGGCAACTGCGTCCGACTGGTAGTCCTTGAGCGTGTACCGCATTAGGCAGTCCCCCCGTTGATCTCGAAGGTGTGCATGTAGGACTCGTAGAGCCGCACGGTGTCCACGTGCTCCGGCAGGTCGCGGGCCACGGACCGGAACACCGTGTCCTCGTCCGTGACGATAAAGACGATACCGATGCCGGGGCGCTCCTCCACAGCGGCGATGAAGCCGGGCGCGGAGTCGCTATCAGTGAGCACGCCGTACGTGTCCGAGACGTCCCACCCGTCCTCGTAGACGTCCGTCAGCACGGGCCCTGTGGAGCCGGCGCGCAGCCACAGCAGCGGCGCGATGCGCTCGAAGGCGCGGTTGCGCGCGATGGTCATGGGGCTCTCGTAGGTGAGCGTGAAGAACGCTGCGTTCTGCTCGAACCCGTCCGCCATGGGGAACTCGTCGGTGAACTTGTAGTCACCCTTGATGGGCTCGCCATCCGGGGTGTTGCCCGTGATGGCGGCCTCAATGCGGGGCTTTGTGATGTAGTCGCAGATGCCCCACTGCTCCCAGTCGGCATCCCCCTGGCGCAGGCCGTCAGCGCGAAGATTCTTCTGCTCGTCCGCACCCACCTCGTTGTTGGTGACGGAGATGGAGCGGCGGCTCCCGCCGTCCTGCTTGTTGAGGCGCATGACAGCGTGGACCGTAGTGCCCGAGCCGGAGAAGAAGTCGAGGATGACCGCGTCCGGCTTGTCCTTCACGAAGAACCGGAGCGCATCCTCGACGGCGTAAAGCGATTTGGGATAAGGGAACTTATGGCTAGGAACCATAGCCTTCAACAGATTCGTTCCACCTTGTTCAGCATTGTGTGTGGAAATGCGCCATTGAGTTCCGGGCACAAACGAAGGTACGTAGGTCGAGTCGTCTACAACTATCGAGTTGTCGTCGCGTCGCCCGACTATCGGGAACACCCCCGCGGTGACTTTCGCCTGCTCACCGCGCTTCAGATAGCTGATCGCGGTTCGCTCTTCGCGCCAACGTCCTAGACGGACATACCCCTCTGCAATCGAGGTTCGCAAGGCTTGGGCATTGATCTGCCAATTGCCTTCGGATCCGTCGGAACGAATCGGCCACACCGCAACGCACCCTGCGGGAACTGCCACGCTGCCTATCCGATCCCCGTAGAAGGATTCGCCTACTGAGTCAAAGACGTTGCCCGTATCTGTCTGCCGAAGAAAGACGGGGTAGAACTGGTTCGGGCGGTCAGCACGTTTGGTGTTCGAACCTGCACGCAATAACTCTGCCCAGCGCAGTTTTCCAGCTCGAGCGTCCCGAACGACCTTCCATTCATCTCCAATCGGCAATGGAGCAGGGCTTGCTTCACCGATCATCACGAAGAATATGTACTCGTCAGTGCGCCCGAACGAGGAGGACCTCGTCGCACCCTTCGGATTGATGACACTTGAGACCATCTGAATCCGCGCATCGGGGAACACCTGCTCGAGCAGCAGACCCAGGCGCAGGTACTCCTTCTCGTCGATCGTCACGATCAGCACGGAGTCCTCGGGATTCAGCAGCTCCTTGGCCACCTCCAGTCGGCGCTCCATGAACGCGAGCCACTTGGAGTGTCGGTAGGAGTCGTCGCCCTCCACGTAGTTGTTGTTGTACTTCCAGTCCTTGGCCCCGGTGTTGTACGGCGGGTCGATGTAGATTGCGTCCACAGTGCCGCGGTGCGTGTACGTCAGCATCTGCAGCGCGTGGAAGTTCTCGCCATTAATAACAGTGTGGAAAGGCGCGTCCCCGCCGCGCTCCACACGCCCCGTCTCCACCAGGCCGGGGAAGATGCGGTCGTCGAATTCGGCGACCATCACCACGTCCTGGGCGGACTGGGTACGGGACTCGGCCACGGCATCGGCCGCGGGTACTAGCTCGACCAACTCAACGGTGCCGGCCTTTTTGTCGCGCGCGATGACGCGCCACAGTCGCTGGTCGCCCTTGACTGCCTCGCCGCGAGGGGGTAGCACGCGCACTTTGGCGCCCACGGACACGGTCACGCCGGGCAGCTCGACGGCCTCCGGCTGGTGGCGCTCGAAGACCAGGCCGAACGAGCGGCGGCGCTGAAGTTCGCGCACCTCCGCCTCGAGGTCCGCGCCCAACTGTGAGTCCTTGGCCTTGGCCTGGCGGATCAGGTCGGTGAGGCGAGACATGGGGCTCCTTGATTGGCGAACACTGCGAGTCTAGGGGAGCCATCTTGGTACTGGGGTCAGACACTTGGTGCCGGAGGCGGGATGCGCAACTCCAAATCCAAATCGCATTTGGAGAAGACTTGGAGAACGGTCTAGATGTGATCAGCCAGACCGTCCACAGGACTCCATGCGAACTGCTTGCTCATCTTGAATCTGCGTAGGAGCCCGCGGGCCTCCAACGCCTGCAAGTCCTGGCGGGCGGTCTCAATCGTCACCCTGTGGCTGGCGCCGTGGGACTTAGCCGTAAAGACCGCTTGCGGATTCCGAGCTGCGTGCTCGAGCACCGCCAACTGGCGATGGTTGAACTCGTTTGGCATGCCGCGCAGCCGCGACTGCACATCACGGACCTCTCTCGCCTTCTCTCCCAGATACTCGTGAAGTTGCGCGATAGCGCGGCGCAATATGCCGAGGTGATAGATGTAGAAATGTGTGAGGTCGCCACGGTCGTCCTCAGTCATGAGAAAGGACCGCGCGTACTGGGACGGCGCCTGACGCAAAATTCGAGAGATACTCAGGAACTCGGTGAGCCAGTACCCCTCGCGCAACATCGACCAATAGAAAAGCACGCGCGCGGTCCTGCCATTGCCGTCCTCAAAATAGTGGTCGTACCCCATCATGAAATGGATGGTCAACGCACGTAGCACCGGGGGCATGTAAGGCCCGCCATCCTCTGCGTTGGCAAAGGCGCACAATGCTTCCAGACGCTCGGGGAGTTCGTCTACCGTTGGCGGGCTATGTAGCAGTTGATCCCCGTCGCCCCAGACCGATACACGCTCGTTTTGGCGATCCTGCAACTTGCCCGCGTACTCCGGGTTCTCCAACGTCCCGTCCGTGACGATTCTGTGGAGTTCGAGGACCATATCCGGGCTGAGTGGATGCTCGGAAAGCTCTCGCACTCGTTGCATGGCAAGGTAGTTGTTAAGGATCATGCTCTCGCTGTGGTCTCTGGGCGCCCTGCCCGCACGGATCATGTCCTTGGCGTCGCGCCGCGATGTAGCCGCTCCTTCGAGCTGACTCGAAGTGATTGCCTCCTCAATCAAGGAATTCACTACGTAGCGATCACGCGTATCCGGGTCGGTCACGAGCTCGCTGACCTGGATTTGCCCCGATGCCTCACGCGCTACTGCATCGCAGGCCTCTAACACCCCGTCTGGAAGATTGAAAGAGAAGGGCTGTCCGCTGTTGTCCTTAAGGGTAGGTATCGGTCGCGCCGCCGAACGTCGCGCCATTCGCACCACGTGCCACCACTGCTCGATCGTGAAGCCTTCAGGGGGCGTCTGGAATCGGAAGGTGTCCCACGGTCGGTATTCTCGTTGGCTACTCGCCAACCACGGCGCTACCCCGATCGTCAGTGCGCGCTGAAGTAATTCACCGAGGCCGTCGGCGCGAGCCTGTTGAGGTGGCGGGGCTGGAATCTTCAACTTTTGCTCCAAATACAACCAGGTCTTGGAGTTTGAGAATACTTGGAGAAGGCGCAGAGCACAATGGCAACTGAGTACGGGGCTGCGAACCATTCTCTTTCGAACGCCACGAAAGGCGAAACCCCATAGGCTCCGAAGGTCCGACCTGGCGGGGCGGAAAGCGCGTTCTCGCTTAGTACACGTACGGGATGAACTTCTTGGTGCGTGCCGCGTAGTCGACGAATGGCTGTCCGTAATGCTCGACCATGTGCGCGTCCTGCCGTGGGATGTGGAACCAGACGAACATCGCCGTCATCAGGGCGGGGAAGATCGCCGCCCACCATGAGCCGGTCAGCATCGCGAAGCCCGTGAAGCCCGTGAAGAGCAGGGTGTCTCCCCAGTAGTTGATGTGCACGGATCTGGAGAATAGGCCGCCGGTGTAGAGCCGGCCCTTGTTGGCGGGGTCGCGCTTGAACACCAGCCGTCCCCCACTCGGAGCCGGTGTTGAGGTACGAACCCACCACGTAGAGCGCGGCACCCGCCCACGCGACCCACCCCAGCGGCGCGGCCGTCTGACCGCCGAGCCACAGTAGGCCCACCTGCAGGATCGCCGCCCAGGGACCCACCGCCCAGGCCTCATCCCACGGGAAGTCGCGCTTGAGCATCACGAACTGGGTCACCAGGAAGCGCAGGAAGTACACGACCCCGGCGGCGGCTAGGAGCCAGCGGCGCCCCGCTGATGCATCGGGGGCCAAGGAGCCGAGCACGCCATCGAAAGCGCCGGCGAGGTAGACCAGCCCGAGGGCGAGGCCCGCCGCGTGAATGGCGGTGGCAGTGAGCTTGGGGGCGCTGAAATTCTGGGTCATCGGGTGCGCGTCACAACGGTGTCACCTACTGAGCGGCGAGAATATCGATCGCGAAGACCAGAGTTGAGCCCGCGGGAATGGGGCCCATGTCGTTGAAGCCATAGCCGGCCTCGGGTGGCACCACCAGCAGCACCTTGGAGCCCACGGGCAGGCCCACGAGTCCATCAACCCAGCCGTCGATCAGCGAGCCGTGCGCGATGGCGAACGAGATGGGCTCGCCGCGGTCCCAGGACGAGTCGAACTGAACGCCGTCCCACAGCCAACCGGTGTAGTGCACCGTGATGGCCTGGCCCTCGACGACTGGGGCGCCGGTGCCGTGTTCGTGAATGTCGACGACGAGGCCGTCGGCCTTTTCCGCTCCGGCAAAGTCCACGGACGGCGAGCCATTGGCGGCACGAGTGATCTTGGGGTGGTTTGCGCTGGTCATGGTTTCTCCTTGGGGTGGCGGCTACGGGTGAACGCGATGACCCCCAGCCTAAGTGACGGGTCCTGCGCTACAGGCCGAAGATCTCTTCGAGGATTTGGGCCACGCCGTCCTCTTCTGATCTCTTGGCCACGTGAGTTGCTGCCGCCTTAGCATCACGGTGCCCCCCGCCCATTGCGTACGACGTGCCCGCCCACGCGAGCATCGGAATGTCGTTGGGGGCATCGCCAAAGGCGATCACCTCGGATGCGGCAATACCCCGTCGCGCCGCGAAGCGTTCAAGCGTCGATGCCTTGGATACTCCCTGCGGAGAAAACTCCAACATGGAATCGTTGACGCCACTATGCGACGGTTCCACGAGCTCACTGAGCAACGGCGCAATGCGTGCGATCATGGCGTCCGCGCCGCCGTGGCCTTCCGCGTGCGCGAGGACCTTGAACGCCTGACCATCGGTCACTGCGCGAAGTCCCTCGAAGACGCCCACTTCCAGCGGCGGCAGGTCCGTCGCGCGCGGCCAGGCATCGGGCTCCGTTGACATGCCCCGGGCCGACTCCACTGCGAGCTTGACACCGGGAAACTCGCGGCGAAGCACCTCCGCCACAGCGAGCAGCTGTTCCGCGCGGATCAATCGCTGCTGGTACACCTCGTTGCTCTGGAGATTCATGACGGCAGCACCATTCGCCACGATCGCCTCGCCCTGATGGCCAAGGGCCGCCACCACCGCGGCCATCCAGCGCGGCGGGCGCGCGGTCACCAACACGACAGGTACTCCCGCTGCGATGACGGCACCCAACACCCGGGCCGTGCGCGGCGAAATTTCACCGCCGTGAGGAAGGATGGTGCCATCAATGTCGGTCGCTACGAGCTTCACGCTTCCAGGCTAGCGGGGTGCGGGAGCTCCAGTCCCACCGGGTGCGCGCTCCTTGGGGGCGGCCGGCTGCCGCACGATCGTCCGGAGCCGGGCGGTCGCGGTGCGGCGGAAGTCGCTGAGATAGATCTCGTGGTGCTTGCCGGCGAGCGTCAGGCCGGCATCGGCGATGGTCGCGTGGACCGCAGCCACGGTGGGGCCCTCGGCATCGAACGAGCCCACGTGCAGCGTCTGCACGCATGTCGCCTCCTCGATGCTCTCGACCCTGACCCGGGCGATCAACTCCGCGCCCACCTTCGCCTCGCACTTGGCGCGGGCGGCGTCGATCACCTCCTCCGTGATCCAGTCCGGCACCATCAGCAGGGTGGTCGACAGCCAGTCCGACTTGTCAAAAGCGGTGGTGAACGCGGCCATGTCCGCGGCCCACCATTGGGCCTCAAGCGGCGGGACCACGTAGTCACGATCGAGGACGATCTTGGACGCGAATTTGATGGCGTAGGCCAGCGGGTAGAGCGCGGAGATCGAGGCGGCGAAGTCCTCGCCCGCAGGACCGCCTGCCGCATTCATGGCCAGGTAGCGCATCGGCGGCACGGCCACCACGTCGCAGCGGCCCGACTTGGCCGAGTAGCGAGGGTTGGATTTTTTGACATCGACCTTGGCGGTCACACCGAGGGCCTGTAAGGGAACGCGATCTCGCACACCACGTCATCGGGCGCCGCGTCCGGAACCTCGGTGATGTAAACCTCGCGGCTGGGAAGGCCCTCGATGGACTCTCCGTTGGCATGCACCCAACTGGCCACGGCGTCATAGGCGCCCAGAATCGCCGGGAACTCTAAGCCCGCGCGCGTCACGGGAGTGAAGGCCTCATGGTGCTCGGGCTCGGTCTTCGTCGTGACGCATTCGTGACCGCCGATTGTGCCCTCGAACGGGACGCACACCTCCACGAGGGCGCTTTGGTCCGGGGTAACCGGGCCATGGAAGATGACGTAGGTGGGCTCAGCGCGAGTGGTGCCGTGAGTCCGGTACCCGGCGGCCGTAAGCACATCGAAAATCTCCGTAAAGGCCCATCGAATGAAGCTCTCGAGTTCAGGCTGAAGCACCTGCCGGCTGATCGCAGCCACGTCGCGCTGTGGCACGATCCGCGTCTGGATGTCCATCTGTTGCGTCCTCCCCCTCACCTATGGGCCCCATCCATGGGCACCCCGTCTTTCTACTATAAGTCGACGCCCTCTCGCGCAAGCAGCGAACGCTTGACGTCTATTCCCCAGGCGAAACCGGTGAGCTTTCCGCTCGCCCCCACCACACGGTGGCACGGCACGAACAGCGCGGCGGCGTTGCGCCCGCAGGCCGCCCCCACCGCGCGGCTCGCGCCGGGGCTTCCGAGCGCCAATGCCACCTCGCCGTAGCGCCGCACCTGGCCGATCGGGATGTGGCGCAGCTCCTGCCACACGGCGGCCTGAAAGTCCGTGCCCCCCTGCGAGACCTCAACTCGCTCGAGTGCCTGAGCGTCACCCGCATACCAGGCCCGGGCGGCATCGGCCGATGCGAGCGTCGCCTGCGAAGCTGCTCCCGGCCCTATGCCGGCGCGGGCGGCGATCAGGTCCACATCGTCGGACCACCCGGCTGCAATCACCGCGCCGGAACGTTCCACGACCACGAAGGGGCCGTCCGGGGTATCGACCACCTCGAACTTCGCGGGCGCGCTGGACGGTGCTTGCTGAGTGTTCATGACGACTCTCTTCCTTGAGTGACTTTGGACGGGTGAGACATCGGTTGAGCGGGTCCGGGTCCGGTCGACCCTAAGGTGGCGGCACGCCACAGATGGGTCATCAGATAGCTGCGCCAGGGGGCGAAGGCCTCCCCCGCATCGGCGAGCGCCTTGGCGTCTGACGGCAGCCCGAGCACCGCCGCCCCGGCGCGCACCGCGGAGTCCCCCGTGAGCAGCACGTCAGGGCTCCCTAGCAGGCGCAGCGCGAGGTAGTTGGAGGTCCACGGCCCGATGCCGCGAAGAGATTCGAGGGCTCCGGTCAGGTCCGCGCGGGTTTGCGCGATGTCAAGGTTGAGTGTGCCATCGGCGACCGCTGCCGCTACCCGCGCCACGGTCTCTCGGCGCGCCAGCGGGCCGGTCAGAACGCCGGTTGCCGAGGCTGCCAGCGCATCGGCGGTGGGGAAACTCAGGTCGACGCCCCGTCCCAGGAGCACGGACGGTAGCGGAGTCCCCAGCGCAGTCACGAGGCGCTCCGTCGCGGTGCGAGCGGCCGCGACCGATACTTGCTGACCGACGATGGCGCGCACGGCCATCTCCATGGCGCCCATCGAGCCAGGAATGCGCGTGCCGGGGAACGCCGCCACCGACGGCGCGATACGCGGGTCCCGCGCGAGGGTGGTGTCGATCAGGTGGGGGTCCGTGTCCAGGTCGAACAGGCGGCGCGTGCGCGAGATGAGGGCGGGGAGGTCATCAAGGTGCTCAAGGGTGGCGGTCAATGAGACGGCGCCCGGCTCCGCGCGCACGGTCATCACCGCCAGGCCTCGGCTCAGGCTCGCGGCACGCGTATACGACAACCCGGCATCGTCGGACTCGACGAGTTCGAGCCCCGCGACCGCGCGCTTGGCGAGCCACCCCACTACGTCCGCACCGTAAAACGGCTCCCGGGTACGCAGCTTGAGCGTGATCGCGCCCGGCAAGGGGCGATCTACGGTGCGGACGTTGCTGGCGGTGGCGCGCACGGCCGTCGGTGACATCGCGAATACCTCGCCGATGGTGTCATTGAACTGGCGCAGGCTCGTGAAGCCTGCCGCAAAGGCCACGTCCGTCATGGTCATCGTGGTCGCGACGAGCAGGTTGCGGGCGTTCTGGGCACGCTGAGCACGGGCGAGCTGCAGCGGCCCCGCACCTAGCTCCTCCGTCAACACCCGTCCGACGTGCCGCTGCGAATACCCCAGCCTGGAGGCGAGGCCGGCGATTCCCTCCCGGTCCACTACGCCATCGGCGATCAGCCGCATCGCGCGGGCCGCCACGTCCTCGCGAGTGGTCCACTCGGGGCTGCCGGGCACCGCCTCAGGCAGGCAGCGCTTGCAGGCGCGGTAGCCCGCCGCGTGGGCGGCCGCGGACGTCCGGTAGAACGTGCAGTTCGCCCGCTTGGGAGTGCGCGCGGGGCAGCTGGGGCGGCAGTAGATGCCGGTCGAGCGCACCGCGGTGATGAACTGGCCGTCGAAGCGCCTGTCGAACGAGGCCACGGCGGCGTAACACGTGTCGAAGTCGAGCGGCGCGGTGGTCATGACACCACTGTGCCCTGACCCCGGCGCGGCACGCTAGCGGAAATCGGACATTGCGGTGTGTGGAAGCGTGCGCCACACAAGCAAAGGCAGCGCGGCGGTGGGCACGGGCAGCACAAGTGCGACCACCGAAGAGCGCCGGTCTGGCAGGACCCGGAACCCTTCGGTGGCCACGATGTAGAGGTGCGCCGGTTAAGGGGAACGCCTCGCGGTAGGGGGTACCGCGCGACGCGCAACCGGCGCACCAAGATCTTTAGTTGTGGTTCGCAGTGTTGCGCGGACCCGGGCTACGGCGCCGTATTGACTACGGCGCCGTCTGTACTACAGCGCCGTCCGTACTACAGCGCCGTGATGCTTCCGATGTCGCTCCCGCCGGTGGTGGTCGAATCGATCACGAGGCCGCCGATGCTGTCTCCAGTCACCTCGCCGCCGATGTTCACCGAGTACTCGTCGCCCACCAGGATCAGGTCCGAAGAGAAGATCAGGGACTGAGAGACCCTTGTCGTGGTGAACGCGCCTACCTCGTCGCCCGAGCTATCCGTGATCGAGATCACGGTCTCAGCTGGCAACGCTTCGCTGAAGATGATGCCGAGCGAGCCCTGGTCGCCAGTGAACTCGGGGCCCACTGCCATCTCAGATGCGCCGTTCGCCGCCAACGTTCCGCCGGTGATGATGAACGTGTCGTCCACGTCTAGTGCGCCCTGCGACTTGTCAGAGGTCGAGGTGACCACCAGCGTTCCACCGGTCATCGTCATGGAGCCGTTGACGTCCACACCATCACTCTGAGTGTCGATCAAGTAGGTTCCGCCGCTGATCTCGAGGAAACGGTCGCCGTTGTCTTCTTCTGCGGATCCACCAAAGCCACCATCTTCGAGCGCGGTCACCGTGACCGAGGAGAGGTCCGTGGCGACCGTTGAGACTGCGGAAGGGTTTCCGGTAGCGCCGGTGGAGTCACTCATTCCACCGGGTTGGCCACCGCCGCCGCCTGCAGGCATGTCAGCGGCGTCACCTGCGGGCATCCCGCCAGCATCGGCCGTAGCGACGTCAGCCGAGGCATCGGTGCTCGCGTCCTCAGTTGAGGCCTCATCGGTCGTGGTGAGGTCGCCGGAGACATTGATGCCGTCGTCGGTGGCCACCACGACCACGTCGCCGCCGGACAGGTACATGTAGACGCCCTCTATGCCATCGTAGCTTTCGGTGATGTCCATGGTGCCGCCGTCAATGCGCAACACCCCGTCCGAGTGCAGGCCGTCGTCGCCCGCGGCGATCGTCAGGTCGCCGCCGTTCACGGTGACCTGGCGCGCAGCGTCGACCGCGTCAGAGCCGGCGGTGAGATCGAGCGTGCCTCCCTCAATCCAGATGACACCCACCACGGCGTCGGGGTCGTCGGCCTTGCCCTCGTTGTCTGCCTTAAGGGCATCGCCGCCGGCGTCAACGGTGAGCGCTCCGTCGAGGATCACGAGGTGATCCTTGCCGCGCACGCCGTCGTCTACGGCGGTCACCGTGATGGTGCCGCTCGCGACGATCAGCGAGTCCTTAGAGGTGATGCCGTCGTTCGCACCGGTGACGTCGAGGCTGCCGGAACCGGCGAACCAGAGGTCCGCGGTGGAGTACACCGCAGCATGAGGTGCGTCAACGTCGGTCTCGTCGACCCTGGCTCCGCTGGCGTCAGCGAGCGAGTTCTGAGAGCCGTCGGCCAGGTAGACAAGCACGTTGCTGGCGTCGACCACGTTGAACGCGCCCACCCCTGCGGCCGTGACGTCCACGCCATCCAGGATGACGGTGACGTCCTCGGCCGGAGCATTGACGACGATGCTGCCTGCGGAAAGCGTGCCGCTCAGCACGTAGATGCCCGCCTCGGTGATGGTGACGGTGTCGCCGTCAACCACTACGCCCGACTCTGCGGACGATGCGCCGTCGGCAAGCGTGACGCTCACCGCTGAGGCGACGTCTACGTCAAGATCCATTTCCTTGATGTCGAGGTCGTCGTACTGGGCCTCCTCACTGCTCGTCGCGGTGGAAGAGTCGGTAGTGGGATCCGCGACGGTCTCGACGCTGGTGCCGATGCTGTCTGCGGACGCCGCGTCGTCGGCTGAGGTGGAGCAACCCGTGAGAACGAGCGCCCCTGTGACGGCGAGGCTGGCGAAGATCAGTGCTGGGTTTCTCATGAGATGTTCCTTAACTGACTATCGGCCGTGAGGGCCTGGTTGTCTGGTGGTCTGGAATGTGGCGACGCAGGGTGCGCGCCCATCGGTTGGAGGGAAGGTCGGGCCGCAACGCGGCGAGCGAGGTGCAGTACTTGCTGACCCGTGCCGGGCGGAAGCCGTGTGACCACAGCGCCCGGTCCACGGCGCCGGCGCGTGCAGACGACTTGGTCTCGACGATGAGCGCGTCCCCGTAGCCGGTGACGTGCCCCTCGGCGTCGGTGGCGGTGACGCCACTGTCAATGGTGATGCGAGCATCGGCGCCCGTGAGGGTGGTGCGCTCGTAGGCCGTGGTGAGGACTCGAGTGAGCCGCTCAACGTCGTGGCCGATCTGCTCAAACGACCCCACGAAGATCCGGGACTCAAACGTCAGCTCCTCACTGCGAGTGTTCTCTAACGGCAGCCACTCGCGGTACTTCACTGTCTGGCCCCGAGAGCTTCGCAACTTGACCTCAATCGCGCTCACCCCGGAATCCAGGTAGTGCCGGGTGCGCACCTTGTAGCGGCGCGGACGCTTGTGAGCGGCGTCGCGGTAGGCGTCGAAGTCCGGAGTGTCGTAGTAGTCCGACTCGTAGCCGAAGGCCCGACGACCATCGGTCTCAAGCACCCGGTAGCTACCGGGAAGGTCGTCGAGCACCTCCGCCCATTGAGCGGCGGGCACGATGTACTTGCGGTCGACCCGGGTCTGCAGTGACGCGTTCTCGTTCAGTTCTTCAAGCGAAATCGGCTCCAATGCGGCGACCTGCTCCGTCCACGCCGCGTGGACCGTCGCGGCGGTCATCGTGCGCCGCCGGCAGTGCGAACCTCTTCGGCGCGCGCGGCATCGGAACCGATGCGTGCGTCTCCGGATTCGCTGGTCCTCGCGTCGTCCTCGGGGAGGCGAGTGAATCGCACCTCGCACAGCGTGGTGTCGGACACGAGGTCGACCTTGCGGATGTCCAGGGTGTGGATCTTCGCGTGCAGCATCGAGGCCAGGAGGTCCTTGGCCATCGACTCGTCCGTCATGGGGGTGTCGAGCACCATCATCTGCTGGCGGGTACGGCTGAACAGTGCGGGGTGATCGCCGATGGCGATGACGGTGAGCAACACGGCCATGAGAGTGAAGCTCACTGGGGCGGTCACTGACGGGAAGCCACCGAGTAGACCGAGGGCGATCGCCGTGAAGTAGTACGCGATCTCCGCGTGACCCATCTCGGTGGAGCGGAGCCGGATGATCGACAGCACCGCGAAGATTCCCAGCCCGAAGCCCAGCGACAACTCGGTGGTCGACATGGCGTACGTCACGCCCATTACGCCCACGTTGATGGACAGGAACGCGACGATCATGTCTTTGCGACGGTGGCGGGGGAAGTAGAGGGCGAAGACCATCACGACGATGGCGACGAGGTCCGCTGCGATAAAGGCAAAGGCTGACATGAGGATTCGGGTCCGTTCGAGTAGGTGTTCCAGCGTGCGGTGACTCACGGGGAGCCGCTGATAAACCCATCTCACCAACCGCGCCTGGGAACTGGCTGAGAGCGCCCGCAGAATTGCAAGGGAGTGACTGGCCGGCATCGGACCTGGGCGGGGCGTGCTCGCTCTGCGAAATCTGGCGGCAGACTCTCAGCAAATACTCAGCGACAAGTGTGAGACTGGGGTCATGTCACCACGCCGCATTCTCATCGTCGACGACGAAGACAACCTCCGCTCGATGCTCGTTGCCGCCCTCAAGTACGAGGGCTATGAGGTCGTTTACGCGACCGATGGCGCGGAGGGCCTCAAGGCCGTCCGTAATGAGCGTCCCGACCTCATCGTGTTGGACGTCATGATGCCCAACGTGGACGGTTTCACCATGTGCCGGCGCTTGCGCGAGTCCGGCGACCGCACTCCCATCATCTTCCTCACTGCGCGCGACAGCGCCGCCGACAAGGTGGAGGGCCTCACCATCGGCGCCGACGACTACCTCCAGAAGCCTTTCGCGCTCGAGGAGCTCGTCGCGCGGGTAGAGGCAGTGTCGCGCCGAGTGGAGCGCGAGCCCAGTGCAGCGGACATCTACGCGGTCGCGGACCTCGAGCTTGACGACGTGGCGCACCGGGTCTCGCGCGCGGGCGCGGAGGTCTCACTGTCACCCACCGAGTACAACCTGCTGCGTTATCTCATGCAGAACGTGGGGCGCGTGCTCAGCCGCGGCCAGCTGCTTGAGAACGTCTGGGGCTATTCCGCGGACGACGACGCCGGCGTGGTCGAGACCTACATCGGCTACCTTCGCCGCAAGCTCGAACGTAACGAGCCCACCCTGATCCACACCATTCGCGGCGTGGGCTACACCTTGAGGACTTCATGAGCCTTTTGGCCCCCTCCCCATCAGCAAAGATGTCGTTGCGTTCGCGCATGCTGATTGGTTTCTCTTTTATCGCCGCGATCGCCATGGTCATCGCCTTCGCAGTGACCGCCACGACGCACAGCTTTTTGCTCAAGCAGCTGGACGAGCGCCTTTCGACATTCGCGGGCGTCGCCCCCCTAGACGCCGCCAAGTCCTTCCGGGATGAGCTCCCCGCAGCTCCACGCGATGACGAGAGCGTCCGTCCGTCCGATGTGTTGCGGGGCTTTGTGGATACCAACGGCGCACTCACCGTGTACTTCGCACCCAACGTCGACGGCGCCACCACCGGGGCCCCGGTCCTTGATACCGCCGATCTGCCCACGTATGGCAACGCGTACGTCAATGCCACCTCGTCCACCGGGGACGATGACTTCCGGGTCTATGTGCGCGTCACCGACCGCGGCTGGGACATCACCGCCCTGTCGATGCAGTCCGTCACCTCACCTACCCAGCAATTGATCACCATCGAGGTGATCGGGATCCTGGCGATGCTTGCCGGCCTCTCCGTGGTCGCTTGGTGGGTGATTCGGCTCGGGATTGCGCCGATGCGCCGCATGGTCGATGCGTCCAGCCAGATCGCCGATGGCGACCTGGCGGTACGGCTGGACGGCGCCGGAGGGTCGGAAGAGACTGCCCGGCTCGCTGACAGCCTCAACGCCATGATCAGCACCCTCACCACATCGCTGAGCGAAAGGGAGCGCTCGGAAGCTCGCCTGCGCGAATTCGTCGCCGATGCGTCCCATGAGCTGCGTACGCCGCTCACCACAATCCTGGGCTATTCGGAGTTGTACCGTCGCGGCGCACTGTCCAAGAAGGTGGACGCCACCGATGCGTGGTCCCGTACCGAGGCGGAGGCCGCGCGCATGCGTCGGCTGGTGGAAGACATGCTGGAGCTCGCCAAGTATGATGCCGAGCCCAAGTTGGCCAACACCCAGATCGACCTCGCGGGACTCGCGCAAGAGATCGTGAGGGACGCCACCGCGGCGCACCCCAAGAGCGAGTTCACGCTGGACAGCGAGGGGCCCGTTGCCGCCATGGGCGACTCAGACAAGCTTCGCCAGGCCCTGATCAACGTGGTCACCAACGCCGCGGAACATGGGGGCAAGCACGTCACCATCAGTGTGCGTGCCCGGGAGGGCGCTGCGACCCTGGTCGTGTCAGACGATGGTCCAGGCATGGCCCCTGAGGTCGTAGCCCGCGCCACCGAGCGCTTTGTGCGCGGGGATCACTCCCGTGCACGCGCCACGGGAGGGGCGGGGCTGGGCCTCGCCATCACGTCCGCGATCATCGACGCGCACGGAGGCACCCTCACGGTTGAATCCGAGCAAGGCACCGGCACCACCATCACGGTGGAGCTACCGGTGTAGCAGGTATTACTCCTGAGCCTCGAGGTGCCTGAGAAGGCTGCCCTTCATCTCTCCGGCGCAGTTTTCGAGCAGTTCGACGGCGTCGGGCTGGGTGTCTAGCACCTCGGGCAGTTGCATGGCGAGGATGGTGTTCATCAGCATGCCTCGCGCCATAAAGGCGGTCGCGGCGCGGGGCTCCATTCCCGCCTCGTCACGCACTATGCGGTAGATCGCAAGAAAGCATTCGCGTGAGATCGGGCCGAAGACGGGGTCGTGGCCCAGCGTGAAGAGATGCATGAGGACCAGCAGGATCCCGCGATCCGCCACGAGGATCGAGTAGACCTCGCCAAGGATCTCTTCCTTGTCCTCCAACGTTTCGGTGCCGTCAAAGTCGGCGATTGCCTCGCGAAACCCGACCGCAACTCGGTCTCCCGCGCGGCGCGCTACCTCGACGAATAGCTGTTCCTTGGAGCCGAACATCCGCACCACGTAGGCCTGAGAGATCCCGGCTCGCTTTGCGACGGCATCGGTCGTGCCTCCCACATACCCATGCTGCCCAAAGACCACCGACGCCGCCTCGAGAATCTGCTCGCGGCGATCTTCGCTGCTGAGTCGCGCCGGTGCGACTCTGGTGGATTCCGAGGTGTTCATGTTGACAGGTTATCAAGTAATTACTACGGTGACTCTTAGTTGTAATCAAGTGATTACAACCATGAACAAAAGGTGAACAGGCGATGACTCGCTCGGCACCCGTCAACCTCCGTCACAAAGGACAGCCCCATGACTCCCACCGCCCGCAGACCACTGGGCCTGATCATCGCCGCAGCCTCCCTGCCGATGTTCATGGCCTCGCTTGACAACCTCGTCGTCACCAACGCGCTCCCGGTCATTCGTGAAGACCTGGGTGCCAGCATCGAACAACTCCAGTGGGTCATCAACGCCTACTCGCTGGCATTCGCGAGCCTGATTCTGATGGCGGTAGCCCTAGGCGATCGCTTTGGCCGACGGCGCATCTTCATTGCCGGAATCGCCCTGTTCTCCGTTGCCTCGGCCCTGTGCGCACTCGCCACGACGCCCGAGTTGCTCATCGCGGCGCGCGCGCTTCAGGGTGCGGGCGGAGCGGCACTGATGCCCCTGTCGCTGGCCCTCCTCGCTGGTGCGGTCCCCGCGTCTAAGCGGCCACTCGCCATCGGAATCTGGGGCGGGGTGGCGGGACTCGGCGTCGCGGCCGGTCCACTTATTGGCGGCGCAGTTGTCGAGGGCTTGAGCTGGCACGCGATCTTCTGGCTGAACGTACCGGTGGGCCTGATGGCGATCCCGCTGGCCATCTGGGCGCTCGGCGAAGTCCGCGGCGAGCAGACTCGCGACGGACGCCGACTGCGCATCGACGTCACGGGCACGCTGTTGGCCGGAATCGGAGTATTTGGCCTGGTGTTCGGGATTGTCCGCGGGAACGAAGCCGGATGGTCCAGTACTGAGGTGCTCGCCGGCTTGGTGGGCGGGTCGCTCCTGATCGCCGCCTTCATCGCCTGGGAATCGCGCGTGCACAATCCGCTGTTGCCTTTGGCGCTGTTTAGGGATCGCAGCTTCTCTGCCGCCAACGGCGTCGGCCTCACGTTCAGCATCGGAATCTTTGGCGCTGTCTTCATCCTGATCCAATTCATGCAGGTGGTTCAGGGCAAATCAGCGCTGGAGGCCGGCATTATGACGATGCCGTGGACCATGGCGCCGCTCATTGTCGCGCCGTTGAGCGGCATCATCGCGCCCCGGGTCGGCACTCGCGCCTTGATTGTGATGGGCACCGCGCTTCAGGCAGCCGGGTTGGCCTGGCTCGCGCTCATCATGGCGCCGGATGTTTCCTACGGAGCCCTGGTGCCCTCGTTTATTCTGTGTGGCATCGGCATGGGCCTAGTCTTTGCCCCCGCCTCGACCGCCGTGCTCACGAATATGAGGGACGCGGATCACGCCAAGGCGTCGGGGACCAACTCGACCGTCCGCGAGATTGGCGTGGCGCTCGGCATCGCGACGCTGACCGCCGTCTTCACCGGAGCAGGCGGCGACTTCACCCCGACGGCGTACACCGACGCCGCCATCCCCGCGATCTGGTGGGGTGCCGCCTTCCTGGTGCTCGCCACGCTCATCGGCTTCGCGTTGCCCGCCGGTAAGGGCGTGCCTGCGACTCCGGCCGCCGGTCCGAGCGAGCTCGAGCCAGTGCGGATACCGGCGCCGGTCCCGGCGTGAGTCAGGACTAGTTGACCTCACCGACCGATTCCGGGCCGTCGCAACGGTTGTCCTACGGGATCAACCGTGGTGGCGGCCCTCAGGTGCGCTACATCGGGGCCTCTTCGACTCGGACCGCTACAGACACACGCCGAACAGCTACTTTGCGACTGCCGCGACCGAGACCACTCGCTCGGCCACGAACGGTGACGTCATCGCGCGCATGAGACCCAGGTAGTCCACGCCAAAGCGCATCTCCGTCCCAGCGACCAGGCGCGTGGGGGTCTCTAGCACCAGGTGGTCGCTGCTCGAGGCCAACACGGTGACCCCCGCGGGCGGGCGCAACCCGCTGGAATGCGTGTCCTGTTCGCCGAGCGCGACGATCGTCTGAATGATGGTCCCGCGATCGCGCGAGACCGGCGGCTTGCCATTCACCGAGTTCCCGGCGTTGCCCCACGGCGAGGACGGCTTCTCGATCGACTCGATCACCGCGCCCACCAACTCGAACGCATCAGTGTGGAGACCCGCGACGGGCTTTCCGTGAGAGGGATCAGTTCCCAGCAAAATTGCCTCGCCGATGCGCAGGTCGTTGATCGCGCCCACGCGTCCCTTGCCAAGTGCCCAGCCAAGATTGGCGGAGTTACCGCCGGTGACGAGCAGTTCCGGAACGCCGATGCGCGCGGACACTAGCGACGCGAGGCCGGTGAGTTCCTGCATCTGGTCGTCGCCCGCGATGATGCCGCTGCGGCACCCCATGTTGGTACCGATGCCCGCAAGGGCCAGTCCGCGGGTTCGGGAAATCACCCGTGCCATATCCAGCAACTCGCGCGACATCACGCCTTCGCGGAGGTCGCCGAGCTCCACCATGAGCACGATGCCGTGGTCCGAACCTCGGCGGCCGGCCGCCGCAGACAGGGCCATCGCGACGTCCATGTCACTGACAAGACTCACGTGGGCACAGGCGACCGCGCGGTCGGCCCAGACGGGGTCGGGGGCACGCAACAGCATCATCGGCGCACGCACGCCGGATTCCTTGAGCGCCTCAAGGTTGTCTACCCGCGAGTCGGCAATTCGCTTGACGCCACCGCGGAGCATCGCGCGCGCGACATCGGGCGAACCCAACGTGGCTTTGGTGACTCCGGTGACCTGGATGCCACGGGGGGCGAGCTTGTCCACGAGCGTGCGGGCGTTCTCTTCGACCTTGGTGAGGTCGATCTCAATCCGGGGCGCGATCACGCGACCGGCCGAATCTCGCGCATGAGCAACGCGGGGTACGCGTCCGTGACCATCGATACGAGCATCTCCGGGGAGCCCCATAGCGGGTCGGTGGCCGGGATCCCCAACTCAACCTCGTACCCTGCTGCAGCGGCCATGACCTCGGCCGTCGTCATGTTCTCGTGATTAATAGTAAGTCCGATCACTCGGGTCTTGCCAAACATTTCAATGAGCTCGATTTCCGATGCCGGGGTGGGCATCTGCCGATCTGGATAGTCGCTTAGGGTCCGGCGTGCGGGGGCGTGCTGCATGATCACGGCTTGCGGCCGGCTCGCGCGGAGCACCACTGTCGAGCTCAGGTAAGCAGGGTGACTGAGTGCCCCCTGGCCCTCGATCACGATCACCTCGGGGTGCTCCCCTTCCCACGCGGCAACAACTGCGCCCTCCAGCTCGCCCACTCCGAACTGGGCCGGCACGGCGTCTAGCGCGATTCCATACTTGGCGCCCTGAATCAGGCCCGTCTGACCTGTCCCCACCATGACGGCGTGGATGCCCGCGTCGTTGAGCGCCTTGGTCAAGATGGTCGAGGTGGTGCGCTTGCCGATCGCGCCGTCCGTACCAAGCACGGCGATGCGCACGCAGTCCACCTCATCGATCGCGCCATCAAACATGCGCAGGTCCTTGGTGGCGCGGGGGCGCCTGACATCGTGAAGCGCGACGCCAGCCGTGCGCGCAGCCCCAGCGATTTCCTCGTCATCGCAGAGGAACTCGTGGAGGCCGGACACCACGTCCATGCCGGCCGCGATGGCGCCCAGCACCACCGCGCGGTCGGCCGTAGTCATGAGTCCAGACAACGGGGCCAGGCCAAAGATCAGTAGGTCCGGGCGGCTGGTCAGAGCGACTGGCCATGCCTCAAGCCAGGCGACGATGGGAATGCCCGCTGCGACGTCGTCCAGCGCGAATCCAGCATCCTGGCCGGCCAAGGTGCTGTCGATGACGGCGACGATACGGTAACGCTCGCTGGATCTCACCAGTCCGTTGGCCGTCTTGCCGTCAATGCGTGCAAACTGACCCTCGCAATAAACGATCGCCGTGGGACGGAGGTCCATGGGCAGGTCAGAGTTAACAGGGGCGGGGTGCATTAAAACGTCCTCGAGATTGCTCAGAGGAGGCGACGGTATCGTTCCGACGCGAGGGTCGGTTCAACGAGAGGTCCCCGCTAAGGGTGTGGTCTGTACCACTACTCTACGCGTAATACCACATCTCGCTTTGCCGATGCAAACTCCCCTTGGCAGACTGCGCGCCGTAGGCTTGCTGCATGGGCACCGCACGCGAAACCGTCGACCACGTGCTCGAACAGCTTGAGCCGCTGGACGTCAGCGCCAAAGCCATGTTCGGGGAGTACTGCGTGGTAGACGGGGACACCCTCGAGGATTCCCCGGCGTTCCGCGAGTGGGTGACCGCCACCGCGGCGCTGCGCCCGGCACGCAAGACGAAGGCGAAGCCAAGGCGCTGAGAGCCGAACAAGCGCGGACCACTGAGTAATTGGCAGCGCGCGCGAGTACGCCAAGTCTCTAGACTCGCCCCATCGACTACGTCGCCCTGGTTGTGTTCGTGCTCGGAATGGCGAGTCAGCTCATCGCCAACCAACTGCGCATCCCAGCAATCGTGGTGCTGATCGCAGTCGGGCTGCTGGTGGGACCCGTGACCGGGTTCGTCACCATCCCCTCAGACTCGGAGCAGATCTCGGAGTTCATTGGGCTCGGCGTGGCGGTGATTCTCTTTGAAGGCGCCATGGATCTGCGCCTTGGCGCGTTCAGGCGCGTGGGCCACGGAGTCGGCAGGCTGGTCATCCTGGTCGTGACCGGCCCCACCGTCATCATCCCGCTGCTGCGCCAGGCACGGATGAACAAAGACAGCGCCGCGTTGCTGAAGTGGGAAGGCATCGTTAATGACCCCGTCGCGGTGCTGCTAGCTACCGCATGGGCGCCCATGAGCAGAGAAGACAGAACCCTGCTGGCCTGGATCGCCCCGCGCGGCATCGTCGCCGCCGCCACCGCGAGACTGTTTGGCCCTGCGCTCGTCGAGGCCGGGTACGAGGACGCAAGCTACCTGTGCCCACCGTGTTCCTGGTCATCATCATGACGGTACTCGGCCATGGATGCCCTGACGGTCGACCCCACGTTCAACAGCGAGGTACTGTCCGAACACGCCGAGGACGAGCTCGACGTTCCTCACCTCAGCTACGTACTCTGCGCGTCGGGCAACGACTACTACAACGCGCTCGTGAGCCGCGCGATGGGCAGCAAGTTTGGGTTCCACCGCACGTTCCAGCTCTCCACGCTTGAGGAGTCGCCGCACCAGGCCAAGCGGCTCACACTTCAACAGCGCGGCTCGTTCGCTTTCGACGGCACCTCCGACTCGGGTGCCCTGCAGGAACGCATCGACAAGGGTTGGAGCATCCACACCACCAAGATCACCGCGGACTACACGTGGGAAGACGCCCGCGGCCGGGTGGCGGGTGTTCTCCTTTGCCCCCAGCAAGGCCTCCCCGCGTGCCGCCGGCACCTCTGAGAGCGCAGAGCCCACGCGATAGTCACGAATGCCCCGGTACGGGAGTAATCTGATCCTCGGCATCGGCCAAACGCGATGCCGGTTTCCCGCTCCCCTCTGAGCGAGGCGCCCCTTGGAGGGTCGATGGCTCGAGCGGTCAGTACTGCTTCGGTGAATGGCACGCGTGCACCACAGCAGCGATCCGGTTGGCTCCATAGCCGATTGATCTTGCTGATTGCCTTCGCCTTCTCCGTGATGGCGGACCCAGTCTCGTCGGTGGCTTACGCGATTGAAGCCGCGCTACGCGCTCTCGAAGGCAACCTCTCGCTGCTGCTGCCCACCATGACCATGGTGGTACTGGTGGTGGCGCTGGTCGTGGCGAGCTACCACCAACTGGTGGCCAAGTTCCCCGAGGGCGGGGGCTCCGCAGCCGCCGCCGGGGGTGCGTTCGGTGAGGGCTTTTCTTTCATTCCCATGGGCGCGCTGATCGTGGACTTCGTGCTGACCATCGCCATCTCCGTCTCTGCCGGTTCCTCAGCGGTGATCTCCTACGTGCCCTCACTGGCGCCGATGCGTCTGGAGCTCGCGCTCACGTTGCTCGTGGTGGTGGCCGGCCTCATGTGGTTTGGCCACGTGGGTCGTGCGATCTTCGCCACTCTCACCATCGCGTTCTTGGTCATCGCCGTGATCGTGCTGGTCATGGGCGTGCACATTCCGATCCCGACCGGGCCCGTCGTGGAGACCACTCATGGTGCCCCGCTCGCCGTGATCTTCGCGTTCCCCGTCGCGATGGCCCTGGCCACCGGCATCGAGGCACCGTCCTCGGCCATCGCCCAACTTGATGAGCTCGACTCCGACGGACGCAGGTCGTTCGGGCAGTGGGCCCTGTGGCTGACGCTCGGCATCGTAGGAATACTCACGCTTGCACTCACCGCCGCCATCGTCGCTGGCGGCATTGGGTTGCCGCCGCATGACTCCACGCTGGTCGCCGAACTCGCTCGGGCCACGGACTCACACGGAGTGTTCGCTTCGTTCCAGGCGGCGACTGCGCTGTTGTTGCTGTCCGCAGCAAGTTCCTCGTTCCAAGCCGGGCCCGGCCTACTCAAGGCGCTGGCCCGCCACGACCGGCCCGGCGAACCCAACCACGGCGTGCTTCCGGCCGGGCTAGGCAAGACCAACAAACACCACGTGCCCGTCGCGGGGGTGCTGGTGTTCCTCGCCGCGTCCGCCGCAGTCGTGATCGCGGGCGGCGGCCACGACCAACGGCTCGTGCTGTTCTACGCCGTCGCGGTGTTCGTGAGCTTCCTGGCCGGGCTCGCGGCCATGGCCCGCTATGCACACCGCGAGCACCGGCCCGGCTGGCTTATCCTCAACGTTGTCGCGATGGTGGCGGTGGGCTTCACGCTGCTGATGAACCTCATGCGGCCGGCGGCTCTGGTCTCGCTGGGCGCGACCGTCATCGTGGGCGGCAGCTTGTACTACGCGTGGGTACGTGCCGGGCGTCCGCGTGGCACGTCGCACGCCGTGGCAGACGCCGAGGGTGGGCACGACGATGCGGACAATGGCACGCCAACGGACGCCGATGCCGCTGCACCCGGCGACACTGCGCCACCGCTACCTTGACGCGCCGCTGACCTCGTTCCCACTCGCATCGATCCACCTCGAGATGCTTAGCTGCGCTAGAAAATCATCGTCGTGGCTCACCACTAGGAGCGCACCCTCGTATCCCGCCAGCGCCTCGATCAGTTGGTGACGCGACGCGAAGTCCAGATTATTGGTGGGCTCGTCGAGTAGCAGGAGTTGCGGCGCCGGTCGCGCCAACAGGACGCACGCCAGCGAGGCCCTGAACCGCTCGCCACCGGAGAGGGTCCCAGCCAAGGCATCGGCCGCACGCCCTCTGAAGAGAAACCGCGCCAACTGCTCACGGATATGGTGAGGGCCCGCGCCCTGAGCACGGGCGCGCACGTTGTCGACCACGGTCAGCGAGTCGTCCAGCAAGTCGATGCGTTGCGGAAGGTACCCGACCGGGACGCGCACCTCTACCTCGCCCGAGACGGGCACGAGCACTCCCACCAGAGTCTCAATCAGAGTTGTCTTACCGCTGCCGTTATTGCCTACGAGCGCGATGCGCTCCGGCCCCTGAACCACGACGGATGACACCACGCCGTTTCTCAACTCGCAGCGCCGAAGTAGCAAGACGTCACGGCGAGGCGGGACCGCGGTGTCCGGCAGGTCAATCCGAATCTCCTTGGGTACGTCGAGCGCATCGCGCGCCGTTGCGAGCCGGTCCTGCGCCTGCGCGAGCCGGTCCTCGTGGACGGCCGTGACCCGTGCGTCGCTCACCTGCGCCTTGCGCTTGAGAGTCCCGGCGACAATCGCGGGCATACCGCTTGCGTCCTTCGCTCCCTTGCGCTGGCGGGCGCCCGCCCCCTCTACATGGGCCCGTAGTTCCCGATGCTGCCTACCCGCGGAGGCCTTTGCCGTCCTCAGCGTCTGCTCGGCGGTCTCTCTCTGCGCGGCCAATGCCGCCTCGTACTGCTCGATCGCGCCGCCGAACCAACGTAGCGAGCCAAATTGGAGTTCACCGATCGCGTCCACGCGCTCCAATAGCGCCCTGTCGTGACTCACCACCAGCGTCGCCCCCCGTCGCGACTCCAGGGTCGCGATCACGCGTCGGCGGGAGCTTGCGTCCAGGTTGTTCGTGGGCTCGTCGAGGATCAAAACATCGGGGTTGGCCAGGAGGGCTGCCGCAAGCGCGAGCGACGTCGCCTCGCCGCCCGACAGCTCGCCGACCTCACGATCGAGGCTCATCCGCGGCAACCCCATCGAGGCCAAAGTGCCCGCCGCGCGCTCGTCGACCGCCCAGTCGTCACCCACCGCGTCGTAGTGGGCGCCGTCGACGGAGCCGAGCTGAATCGCCGCCAGCGCGGACCGCACGCGGGCGATTCCGAGCACCTCGTCCACCCGCGCGTCGGCCTTGAGCGCCACGTCCTGCGGAACGTAGCGGACCGTTCCCGACGAGGCGACACTGCCCCCGGAGGCCGCGAGCTCGCCCGTCAGAATCCGCAACAACGTGGATTTTCCCGCGCCGTTGGAGCCAACGATGGCCGTGATGCCCCGGGACAGCGAACCGCTGACATCGGTAAAGACCGGCGTCGCATCGGGCCAGGCGAAACTTAGGTGTGAAAAGGACAGAAAAGGTGAAGTCATGGTGCCTCGATCTAGGTCCGGGTGGGAGCGCGCGGCGAACGCGGCGCTCGGTGCACATAGCCAGACTCAGAGTTCTGGCGACCTTAGATCTTCAACGGGGGCTCCTGGGTGGGGCGGCTACTGTCTTTTGCACACTACCCCCCGGCGCTTGTTTCGCGCCAGGGTGTGTGCTCGGGGGGTGCTCGGGGGGTGCTCGGGGCCAGCGTCGGTAAGACTCCTACCGACCCTGCTTGGCGCGCACGTAGGCGACTATCGCGTTCGCGTGACCGTGGCCCAGGCCATGTTGGTCCTTGAGCCACGCGACGGTCTGCGCGTGTTTTTCGTCCACGGGCCGGGCCGCCACCAGGTCAATCCACTCCTGAATTGGCTTCCCGTACGTCTTCTCGATCGACAGGAAGTACGAGGCCGGACCCTTGACCGGGCCGCCGGAGAAGTCAGGCGCCACGACGCGATCAGCCCCGGCATCGGCCGCACTCATGCGCTGGCCAACACTTCGGCCTCGAGGCGCGCGTAGCTGGTCTCCATACCGTCGGTCATGCCGGTGGCCAGGACGGTGTCGCGCACCTCGGCGTTCGCGTACGTGATCACGAGGCTGAGCAGCGTGCCGCCCTCTATCGGAGTCAGCGTCATCTCGTTGGTGGTGCTCGGGTAGTCGGTGTCGATCATGTGCTCGGTGGTCGCCTCGCGATGCGGCGGGTTGGACTCGAACACCTCACCGTCGAAGCCGAACCTGTTCCCACTGCCGGTCTCTTCCCACTCGTACCGATAGGTGTCGCCCACGCGCTGCGCCACCTCGCACACCGGCATCGTCCAGCCGTCGGGGCCCAACAGCCAGCGCTTCATCAGGTCCGGGTTGTGGTGTGCCTCCCACACCTGGTCCACGGAGCCGCGAATGACGCGCGAGACGCGAATTTGTGTGTCGGAAAGTATCTCGGCGTGCGTAGAAAGGCCAGCAGCGAAGGACTCGAGGTCCGCCAGGACGTCGTCGATCTGGCCCATTGCCTGCGTCATGCCCTCCTCCATGCCCATGGCCAGCAGCTGCTCAAGCTGGTCCGCGGATCCGAAGTGGGTGACGGTCGTCAGCCGCGACCCGCCGTCGGTGGCCTCGAATTCAAAGGTCATGCGCATCGAAGGCATGTCGGTGTTGTCGGTACCGTCCTCGTTGGAGAAGCCGTCCTCGACCTCAAAGCTGTGCGGGGCGTCTACGCGTAAGAAATCCCAGTGGCCGGGCGACTTCTCACCATTGGGGCCAGTCATGACGTAGTCGGTGCGCCCGCCGGCCACCATGTCGTGGCGCGTGAACTTGGCGGGGTACGTGGGCGGCCCCCAGAACTGTTCGATCTGGCGGGGATCGGCGTACGCGTCCCACAGTCGCTGGTGCGGTGCGGCGAAGTCGGCGACCACCGTCATGGTCAGGGCTTCGGGATCCTTGGTGACTGAGGTGATGGGCATGACTACTCCTTCGGTGCTGCGGTAGTGGGGTGAGGGTCCTCAGCGAGCAACGCGTCCAGGCGGCCGATGCGGCCACGCCAGATTTCTTCGTAGTGGTTCAGTAGGTTCTGAGCCCGGCGGATGGCGTCCGGGTTGCCGCGAATCATGCGCTCGCGGCCGCGGGGGTGCTTGGTCACGAGGCCCGCTCCTTCGAGTACGGCCACGTGCTTCTGCACGGCGGCAAAGGACATGTCGTAGTCCGCGGCCAACTCGGTGACCGAGGACTCGGTAGCGAGGGTGCGCCACACGATGTCGCGGCGCGTCGCATCGGCCAGAGCGTGGAAGATGCGATCCACGTCTGCGTCGGAGAATTCAGTTTCTACAACCATTTGGTTGTACGTTACGCCCGCCCAAGTAACTCCGCAACAGCTACACCGACCACCTGCGACGTCCGCACCGTAAATCGCACCTAGCGCGAGCACTTCGTGCTCAGCGCGGGGGTGCAAGGGCGGATCTACGGTGCGGACGTAGGGCCGGTCTAATGCTTAGGTCTGATGCCGAGGCGCGATGGGCCCGCCGAAGTCCGCATAGGTCTTGCCCCGCACGATCTGGCTCACGGCCTGCTGCTGGGTTCCGAATTGCTCGGCCAGGTCAGCCTGCGACGCGCCCTCGCTGAACAGGACGCGCATGCAGACCACGTCGTCGGCGCTGAACTGGCGCTCGGGCGCCTCGGCCCGCCCCTTGCGCCGACCGCTCATGATCGAGTTCACGGTGTGGATCGACACCCTGACGTCGGCGGCGACCGCGGCCCTGGCCTCGCCGGCGACGACGCGCCCGCGAATCGCGTCGGCCTGCTCGGTGGTCAACGGTGGCGTGCGCGTCGAGGGAGTAGCTGACTTCCGGCCTCCAGGAGCAGGCGGCGACACCTTACGCGCGACGCCCGACTTGATGGGCCCGCCCGCGGCCACCCGAGTTCGCCCAAGCACCAGTGCGGAGGCCGTGTTCTGGCTCACGCCGAACACCTCGGCCAGGTCCACCTGTCGAGCACCCGCGGCATACTGCTCACGGAGGTCGGCCACTTGGGCGTCGGAGAGCCGCACACCGCTGCCTTGACCCTTCGTCATGTTCTTCTCCCCTGGAGATGCACCAAGGCATCCATTCTCGTCGAGCGTACTCAAGCCCTGCGCCGCTACGCTCGGGACATGACCGCCGAGGACACCCTTGAGCCGCTCGCTGCCACGCAACAACCGAGCAAGCCTCGGCGGCGCCGCTCGAAGTTGACAGATGACCAGCGCAGGCTATTGAGGTTGCGCTCGACGGCATACGGCGCACTCATCGGCGTCGTTGTCCTTGACCGACTCGTACCGGAAATCTTCAGTAGTTACTCGGAAGACTTCGGAAGCAACATCGTGACGCTCACGGCATTCGTACTTGGCGTCATTTTGTGGTGGCTGCTCGACCCCATTCTGATTCCGCGTTTCTCGGGGCGTGGAGGGGTAGTCAAGCGCGCAATGACTTGGTTGGGGATCGCTGCGGCACTCCTCATCTCCATTTTGTTCGTCATCATTTCCGTTCAAAACAACGGAGCCGATCACCCCGGGCCGGAGCCGCTTTTTTATCGGGGTTCCATCGTCATATATTTCTATGTCGTGCCCATGTTGGCCGGCCTTTGCGTCGTGATGCTCATCGCGGAACTCGTCATACGCGCCGCAAAGAGGTATGCCAGCTAACACAGCCCCAGCGCCATCCGGGCAGACGCAACATAGACGCCTACCCGCAGGGCGGTGGCCGATCGCGAAGACGAGGCTCCGGACCAGGGCGATCAGGAGGCACTTCGCAATGCCGTCACCACCGGCGAAAGGTGCCTATCGCATCTGTCGATGTAAAGAACTCTTGACATCTCGCGACACCTGCCCTAACTTTGCCATGTAAAGAACTTTTGACATTGGCCCGGGAGGTCGACCACCCATGAACGCAACCGACGAGAACACCGCTGACCAGACGGACGGCCTCGCAGACCCGCGCGAGCCCATGTCCTACGGCGAGCGCAACGTGTGGGCCTCGGCCATCGCCGTCGCTATCTCGTTCGTCTTCTACCTAGCCGTCATCATCCCGCGCCTTCTCGAAGGGCCCATCGACCAGATCTCTTGGGTGACGCCGATGCTGTGGGCCATCGGCATCTCCATTGTCGGCACCATCGTGCTGTCGATTCTGATGGCCATTGGCAGCGAGATTGGCGGGGCAATCAGCTCCTCCGTGCGTTCCGCACTCACCGGTCGCACCGTCGAGCGCGAGGCCCCCGTCCACGCTGAGGACGTGCGCGACAAGGACATAAGCGCTTACGGCGAACGCGTCACGATGATGGGCATGAGCTTCGCGATGCTGGTCGCCCTCGTCCTAGCGATGATGCACGCCAACACCTTTTGGATTGGCTCCGCGATGTTCGTCATCGGGTCTGTTTCCTCCCTGGTGGGGGCTGGCGTGAAGATACACGCGTACCGCAGGGGATTCTGAGCATGGGAGGCAAGCGAGCGACCCGCGTCACCAACCAGATCCGGGCGTTGCGCGCCGAGTACGGCGATATGACACAGGCCGCGCTCGCGCGAGAAATCGGCGTCACGCGCCAGACAGTGATCGCGATCGAGCAGGGGAAGTACTCCCCGTCGCTCGAAATGGCGTTCCAGATAGCGCGCGTCCTGCGAGTCCCGCTCGACGATGTCTTTGGCTACCCGGACGGTGGCACCTAGCCGACTCATTGACCCGTCAGGGACGCCTCAGGGCGATGCAAATATCAGGGGAGCCGTCAGGGCGATCCCTGATGACAACCATCGAATCGATCTGCCAACATTTTGCCGACAACCGTCACTTCTCAAGGAGACACGATGTACGACCTCAAACGAACCGCGCGCATGACCGGCCTGCTCTATCTCGGCATTGCGATCACAGGAATGGTCAGCTTCCTCGTCATCCGCGGCCAGCTCTACGTAGTCGATGACCCCATGGCGACGCTCACCAATCTGACCGATAACCCCACTGTGGCCAAGCTCGGCATCGCCGCGGAACTCGGGGTGGTCCTTACGCAGGCCCTCACCGCAGTGTGGTTCTACAAGCTCTTTCGACTCGCGAACCCAGTTGCCGCGGGTGCCATCGCCGCGTTCGGCCTGATGAACTCGGCTGCCATCCTCGGCAGTAGTGCATTCCTCACGACTGCATTGGGTGTTGCTGGGGACGCGACGCTCGCCCCGGGCGGGGATGCCGCAGCGACGGTGCAACTCATGTACACGATCTCCGGCAATTTCTGGACAGCGGGCGCGATCTTCTTTGGCCTGTGGCTGATCCCGATGGGCTATGTCGCCAAGCGCTCTGCTTGGATGCCCAAGACGCTGGGCTGGATACTCATGATCAGCGGGGTGGGCTACGTGGCAAGCGCATTCGTCGGTGCGACCCTTCCGGACGCGACCGTGCTCAACGAGGTGCTGACGTTCCCGGCAAGTGTCGGCGAGTTCTGGATGATTGGGTATTTACTCATCGTCGGGGTGCGCTCGAGCGCGGGCGCGGGCACAATCGAAGACACCACAGCAAAGGAGCACCGCGTATGAGCACGGACCCAGTTCCCTCCCCACCGCCCACGCCGACAGCGCCGTCAACCCCAACGATGCGCGCGCTGCAGTTCTCGGCGTACGGCACTCCGCGCGACGTGCTCAAGGAGGTGCGGCTCCCCCTTCCTGTACCCGGTCCCGACGAGGTGCTGGTTCGGGTCAAGGCCGCCGGCCTCAACCCCTACGACTGGCACTTCTACCGGGGCGACCCTTACCTGGTCCGCCTCACCACGGGGCTGCGGCGACTGCGCAAGCCGCGCGTCGCTGGCGCCGACTTCTCCGGAACCGTCGCGCAGGTGGGAGCGAACGTCGCCCAGTTCGGCATCGGCGAGCTCGTGTTCGGCGAGCAAGGCAAGGGCGGGGCGTTCGCCGAATATGTCGCGGTCCCGGCTGAGAATATCGCTGCCATGCCGCAGTCCGCCAGTTTCGAGGAGGCGGCCGCCATCCCCATGGGCGCGCTCACCGCAACGGCCGCGCTGCGCGACGCGGGCGACCTAAAGCCCGGGCAGTCGGTCCTGGTCAATGGGGCATCGGGAGGGGTCGGGATATTCACCATTCAACTGGCACGCGCGTGGGGCGCGTCGCGAGTCGTGGGCATCTGTAGCGGACGCAACGTTGAGCTGGTTCGTTCCCTTGGAGCCGATGCGGTGATCGACTACACCCAGGAGAACTATTGGGAGGGCGGCGAGGAGTTCGACCTCATGGTCGACACGCAAAATTCGCAGCCGCTACGACGCTCGCTGAAGGCGATCCGCCGCGGCGGCACCTATGCCTTCGCTGGTGGCGGAGGCGGCAAGCTGATGGGCCCGGGCGGACCGATGATGCGCGCCGTGGCGCAGGGACTCGTGAGGCGCCACCGCGTCGCGGCAGTGTTCGCGAAGCCCAGGGGCGGGGACCTCGCCACGGTGGCCACGCTCATCGACGACGGCGCGGTTACCGTTCCCATCGAGGCGACCTACGACTGGGACGAGGCCGCGGTCGCCTTCGAGCGCCTCGAGTCCAACCGTGTGAGCGGAAAACTGGTGGTCCGGATTTAGGCAGGACGACCAGGCGCCAACAAGGGCATTCTGGCGACCAGAGTAGTCAGTGCCCGGGCGTAACGTAGGGGGTATGCCACCCACGCCCCCTCACTCGCACCGCGGGTGTGGCGTATGAGCCGCACGTTCGCCTCGCTAAGCATCTACAACTTTCGCCTATGGTTCGGCGGCGCGATCGTCTCCAACGTAGGCACGTGGATGCAGCGAGTGGCTCAAGACTGGCTGGTGCTCACCGTGCTGAGCAACGACTCCGGCGTGGCCGTCGGCGTCGTCACCGCGCTCCAATTCCTGCCGTTCCTGTTGCTGTCCGCCTGGGCCGGCGTGCTTGCCGACCGCGTCGACCAACGCAAACTGCTGCTCGCGACTCAGACCGCATCGGCGGCCCTCGGCATCGGCCTGGGAATCCTGGTGCTGCTCGGCCATGTCGAACTCTGGCATGTCTACATCTTCGCGTTCCTGCTAGGTGTGGTCTCCGCGATCGACGCCCCCGCCCGTCAGACGTTCGTGGGCGAGCTCGTGCCCACCAAGAACCTGCCCAATGCGGTGGCCCTCAACAGCGCAGCGTTCAACGCGGCGCGACTGCTGGGCCCGGCCGTAGCCGGAATCGTGATCGCCTGGGTGGGCACGGGTTGGGTGTTCATCGCGAACGGTTTTACGTTTATCGCGACCATCTTTGCGCTCATGGCTATGCGGACCTCCGAACTCAAGGGGGCGGAACGCTCCCCCCGTAAACCCGGCCAGATCAAAGAGGGCATCCGGTACGTGCGCCGGCGCCCCGACATCGTCGTCATCTTGATCATCGTCGCGGTCGTGGGGATGTTTGGATTCAACTTCCAGCTCACCAGCGCACTCATGGCGCGCACCGAGTTCGGCATGGGACCCGGGGAGTACGGAATCTTGGGCTCGGTCCTAGCCATCGGCTCGCTGACCGGCGCGTTACTCGCGGCGAGGCGCACGCGAGTGCGGCTGCGGCTGGTGGTCGGCGCCGCGTTCGGCTTTGGAGTGGCGACCGCCGTCAACGCGCTCATGCCCACCTTCCTTCTGTACGCGATCACCAGCATTCCGGTGGGATTCGCGGCGCTCACCATGGTCACTACCGCGAATGCCACGGTCCAGACCACCACGTCCCCGGCCATGCGCGGGCGCGTGATGTCCTTGTACATGGTGCTCTTTGTGGGCACCACACCCATTGGCTCCCCTATCGTCGGGTGGATAGGCGAGGAGTTCGGCGCACGGTGGGCCGTCGGCATCGGCTCCATCTCTGCCCTGCTGGTCTCGACCATCGCGGCCATTTGGGTCATACGGCGCTGGAAACTCGACGTCAGCTATCACATGCACAAGCCGCGTCTACGGATCACGTACCCGCCCACCGTCGCGGCGAGGGACGCCGCAGCGGCCGACCAGCGGGCACGCGACGAGGCCTCGAGCGACATCAAGGTTCAACAGATCGAGAATCGCAGTTCGCAGGCCTAGCCCAGCGCCGATGCCCGGCTCGTTGCCGACCCATCGCACCTCTCGCCGTGCAGCACCAGGTGCGGACTAGGCCATTGCTGATTGGCGCCCGGACAGCCGTTCCGCCTTGCTCGCAAAGGATTCGGCCTTCTGACTGCGTGCCGCCAGCGCAGCGGTCGCGGCCGCATTGCTGGCCGCGCGGGCGGCAGCGCGAGCGACCTTGGTGTGCGCATCTCTGGCCGCAGCTTGGGCAGAGAACGATGCGGCACGTGCCTCGCGAACGGAGATCCCGCCATGAGCCCATGCACGAATCGCAGCTATCGCATCCCGGGGGCGGTGATCGCTCGAATCCTCTAGCTCAAAAAGGAACAGGACGCGCTGGGCTGCGTTGGCAGCCTCGATAGCCAACCTGCGGTGCTCTTCATCGTGCACGCTCATAGTTTCACCGTACGCCCGTCATCGCCGATGCGCTGGCTGGCAAAGGAAATCGGCGGGCGCGAGCGAGAATTAGCGCAGCTGAGCTCGGCTCCAGGGGGCGGACTCACTGAGTGGCTGGTCGCCGCGTGCCGCGGCATTCGCGGCGGCCCTCGCGACAATTGCGGGGTAGTCTTCCTCGACCTTGGGGACACTGGCCCACCGCACCACGAACGGCGCGAGGATGAAGCCGTAGAGCATGTGCACCACGGCTTCGAAGGGCTGGTTAGCAGTTTCAAAGATGGGGTAGAACAGCGGCGCGAGCAACAGGAAGTTGAACATGTAGACGACCAGTCCAAAGAACCCAGCGAGTGCCACTCGCCACACGTTCGACCGGAGTTCGGTTGCCAACAGCCCCAACAGCGCTCCGTAGGCGACTGACAGTGCGATGTGCACGGCCCAGCCCACCGCTAGCGAGGTTGTCCCCGCGGCAAAGTACTCGTCAGGCTGCACGATGGTGGCGATCATGTGGATGATCGTGTCGGCGGGCAATCCGGCATCGGCCAGGAACCACATCTGGAAGCCGCCAAAGATGACGCCGGCGGTCAGCCCGCCGATGGCGCCTCGCAGAGTCATCCGCAGGTGGGTATTGTAATTGGTCTTTTTTGCATCGGTCATCGTGTTGCCCCTCATGGCCTGGATCGTGCGCTCGTCGCACTACTTGTTCTTCGTTCGCGCAGCGCGAGCGGATTGGTTTCGCAGGGAAGAACGTCCGGGCGTGAGGGTTACATTCCTTGAGGTCGTCGTGCCTGTGCTGAGACGCGGCAGTGCGCTAACGTCGAATCATGGATACCGATGCTGCAGTGATCACGATTGAAAACGACCACTGGCGAATAGGCCTGGTGCCCGCCACCGGCGGTTCGGTGGCATTCGGCCAGGTGCGCATCGACGGCGAGTGGGTCGACGTGCTCCGACCAACCGCCCCGGGTGACCGGGGCACCAGGTCGCTGTGCTCTGCGTTCCCCCTGGTCCCCTGGTCGAATCGCGTTCGCGACGGCAAGTTGCTGTGGCAGGGTCGCGCCTACCAACTGCGCACCGACCCTCGTGACGGCACCGCCCGCCACGGCGCGGCGACCGAATACCCCTGGTCGGTCGTTGAGCAATCCCCCACGTCGGTGACGCTGGAGTTCACGTCCCGCAACGTCTATGGGGTCAACTTCCCGTGGACCTTCACCGCCCGGTTCGAATACACCCTTGAGGGCAACCGCTTCACCTGGAGCATGTCGCTTACGAACACGGACCACGAGACCTTCCCCGCCGGGATGGGCCAGCACCCCTACTTTGTGCGCCAGCTCACCAAGCCAGATGGCACAGTATCCGCGCTACCCACACTGCAGATCAACTGCGACAAGAGTTACGAGCTCGTCGACTCGCTGCCAGCTGCCCAGACGGGACCCATTGCCGCACGCGCAGACTTCCGCACGCCGCGTGTACTTGGGGACACCGTGGTGGACGACTGTCTGACCGGACGCACCTCCCCCACGGTTGCCGTGATTGAGTACCCGGACGAACTGACAATCACGATGCAGGCAGGCGAGTTGCTCGGTCACGTGGTCGCCTTCGCGCCGCCAGGCAAGCCATTCTTCGCCGTAGAGCCCGTCACCAACGCCAACGACGCCTTCACTCTTGACTCCCACGGCGTACCGGGCTCGGGCCTGTTCCTGGTCCAGCCGGGCGAGACCCGCCATACGGAGTTTTCTTTGACGGTGTCCGATGCCTAACGGGCTCGCTTCGGCCCCGGCGACACCCGCGAATACCTAGGTCCAACCCGGCCCTTCGCCCGATGCGGCGGGACGCAATTCGATCTGGAGACCGGTCAGCATGATGTCCATTCGGCGCTCAAGTTCTGCGGCACCGTCGTACGCGGCCAGGACCGGAGCGAGGTGGCGAAGTCGGGGGAATTCCCGCAACGACAACCGCTGTAGACCCAGGCGGAGCAACGGGTCGGTCTCCTCGCTATCGGCCACGAGTCGCTGGAGCTCATTGAGCACGTGGCCCTGCATGGAACCGTGGACTAATCGATAGATGCGCAAGGCGTCGACCTCGGAGAACCCCGCGCGCTGAAGCAACTCCAACACGGACTCCAGCAGTCGCAATGCACCCGAGGGCCACATGGAAATCGGGATCGATAGCGGCCGCGTGACGAGCAACGGAACCACGTTGGGGTGCGCGAGGGCGACCCGCCGGAACTGGCGGGCGAGTTGGCGGAGTTGGGCCTCCCAATCAGCATCCGAGACGTCCACCGACAACTCCGAGAGAACCAGGTCGGCCACCGAGTCGAGCAGCGCTGCCTTAGTCGCGGCGTGCCGGTAGAGTGACATCGGATCACAGCCAAGTGCGTCCCCAAGGCGACGCATTGACAGGCCTGCGGCTCCATCCCTGTCGATGATTTCCAGGGCGACGCTCAACGTCTCTTCGCGGGTGGGGCCCGCAGAATCGCGGAGCTTTCGAGGAGCGGGCGGTGCCATAACGTGGATTTCCTTCCGGGTGACTGCCACCACATGATATGTCTCACTACACCGTAGAGCAGGCTCGTAGGGCTACGGCTTGACGCGCTTTCAACATGGCTGTTAACTGACTCATGCGCCGCCATAGTGCGGTGAAGCGTCAGCCCGCTTTGGGTTGGTGCGTCAGTTGGTCCAGTAAACGCACCCGCCGGGTGCCACCGCTACTAGGGAGTCCACATGATCATTTTGGGCGTTATCCTCCTCATCCTCGGATTGCTATTGCCAATCCCCCTTCTCACGACCATCGGCGGGATTCTCATCGTCGTCGGTGTCGTGTTGTGGATCCTTGGCGCCGCTGGCCGTTCTGTTGGCGGTCGCCGCCACTATTTCTGAGCGGCCCGAATCTAGGTTCGCTCGGGCCGTAGTTTGCTTGTCGTGATGGTGCGTTGATCCGGGGACTTCCGGATCAGCGTGCCGGATCAATATCAATCCACACACATACTCACGGGGGCAACCCCCTAAATGGAAGGAACGTCATGGGTATCGGCATCAATATCTTCTTGATCGCAGTGGGAGCAATTCTCACGTTTGCCGTTGACGCCACAGTCGCTGGATTGGACCTCGATGTGGTCGGCATAATCTTGATGGTGGCGGGCGTCATTGGCCTCATCGTCACGCTTGCAGTTTTCGCCCCGCGCCGGCGCCGCACGGTCACCGAGAATCGCGGCACGCGCCCCGCAGCCCCCTCAACAGCATCCTCAACCGTGACCACCGACGACACCACAGGCACTCCAAACCTTTAGGTACGCCACCGCTGCGCGAAGGGCATCGGCGCGCAGCGGTGAGGGCCTCCTTGTACGGCTCATTGCAGATGAGGGGTCGTCGCTAGTGCGAGGCGCTGCCTGGCGAGGCCGGGCCGATCCGCGCTGCGTTGATCTGGGCGAAGCTCACTGAGACGCTGTCGATCGGTCCTGGCCTCGCAAAGAGATACCCCTGGCCATAAGCACACGCGGTTGCTTGGAGCACGCCCAACTGATTGGGGGTCTCGATTCCCTCTGCGATCGTCGCGAGGTGAAGGGTCTCAGCAAGGCGGATGATTGCCTGCAGAAACGACAGATCCGCGACGCCGGTTTCGACCGCGTTCACAAAGGCCTGATCGATCTTCACCATATCTACAGGTAACTCGCGCAGGTAACTGAGCGACGAGTACCCCGTACCAAAGTCATCGATGGCGACCCTCACCCCTTGCGACCGCAGCTCGCGAAGCGCCTGCAGGTTACGCTCTTGCAAGAGCAGCCCCTCGGTGACCTCGAGCACGAGGCACGACGGGGTGAGGCCATGTTCGCGCAAGACGCCCAGGACCATTCCGGGAAACTCGTCGTCGTCCAGTTGAAGTGGAGACACGTTGACGCTTACGTACGCGTCGCTACGGGTCGTCGCCCGCCAACGCGAGATGTCGGCGCACGCCAGCACGAGCAGCTGCGCGCCGAGTTCTTGAATAAGGCCGATCTTCTCTGCCACCGGGATAAACGCCGACGGAGGGATATTGCCAAGTTCGGGGTCAGACCAGCGGGCTAAGGCCTCGAGCCCGATAGTGGTTCCCGTGTCGAGGTCGACGATGGGCTGGTATGCTAAGGTGATCGCGCCCGCCTCTACGGCCGTCTGCAACCCCGCTGCTAGACGGAACTGCGCGACTGCTCCCTCGTGCAAGCCCGCTTCATACATGACGTACCTACCGCGACCACGAAGTTTCGCCTCGTACATCGCGAGATCGGCATTGCGAAGCACGATTTCGGTGGTCTCCCCTAGCCCGGCGGCCGTAATACCCACGCTGGCTCCCACGGTGACCGTCCCTACGCTGAAGTCGACGGGCGTCTGGTGGAGGGACTCAAGGATCCTGTTGGCTAGCGCCGTCGCTTGCTCAACATCCACGTTCTCGATGAGCAGCGCGAACTCATCTCCTCCCAGGCGCGCGGCGGTATCCGCAACGCGAGCACAGGCCCCGATCCGGTTGGCGACCGCGACAATGACCTCGTCGCCGCACGCATGGCCGAAGCTGTCATTTACCGTCTTGAAGTTGTCGAGGTCAACGAACAACACAAAGCAACTTGCGCCAAGACGGTCCTTCTCCAAGAGCGCATGGTCAACCCGCTCACGGAAAAGCCTGCGGTTCGGCAGTCCGGTGAGGGGGTCGTGGAACGCCTGATACGCGAGTCGCTCTTCGAGTAGTTTTTCCTGGGTGACATCAACGATCACACCCTGAATGGTCGGTGTGCCGTGCTGGTCATAAAGCACCATGGAATCGTCCCGCACCCACACTGTTGACCCGTTCCGGTGATAGAGCCGGTAGGTGGTCGTGTGGGGCTCCCCACCGAGGCCGTCAAGCATCATGCGCCTCCCGGCAGCGAAAACTCCGTCCCGATCGGTCTCGTTGACTAGACGGGCCCACAGGCCCGGATCCGCCATCCACTCCTGGGCCGTATACCCAAGCATTCGCCCGATCTGAGGGCTGACGTAATGCCAACGGCCCTCGGTGCCGGGCTCCACGACGTATACGACCGCCGGAACCCTCTCGACGAGCAGACGGTACCGTTCCTCGGCGTCCTGGAGTTCGCTCTCAAGCCGCTTGCGCTCGCTAATGTCTTGCGTCATGCCGATTTCGTACAAGGGCTCTCCATCGGCGTCCCTCACCAGCGACACCGTCAGGCCGGCCCAGAGGTACCCGCCCTGCTTACGCAAGAACCGCTTCTCCATCGTGAAGTGGTTAATCTCACCGGCGGATAACTGGCGGGAGAGCACCACGTTCTGCTCGACATCGTCGGGGTGAGTGAACTCCCTCCACGACAGCCTCGCGAAGTCCTCCTCCGAATAGCCGAGCATGCGGCGCAACGAACTATTGGTCATCGTCGTACGGCCCTCAAAGTCGACCAGCCCAATCCCAACGGGGGCGAGTTCCAGGATGGTCTCGAGCCGCACCAAGCGCGCGGATAGGTCGCCGGTAGAAGTGTCGCCATCGTGCTCGGTCTCGTCCACGGCCAGCCTCCTCGCTTCGCGCGTCAGTGGTCCCATCACATATCGGGACACTCCTTTTAAGACTATCGAATCCCATGTCACCAGACTCCCCTGACGTCCGCCGTGTGACACTTCCCACCACGGTCTCCTGGGTGCATCGCTCCTGTTGTGGGGCTCGCGCGCGTCGTTGACTCCCCTCAAGAAACATGTGACGATGCCGATGAATGCTTATGGCAATTGGCTAAAAATCGACGCGCGTCCACATGGCGTTTGTTTTGCTGTGCGTTTGGTCAGCGGTGGTCACCGTGTGGGGGAGCGATCTGTCGCGCGGGATTACCCTCACTTCGGCAAGCGCAGCGGTGGCGATATCGATTGCGGCGATCCGCCTCTTTCCGGGCGCCAAAGGCGTGGTCACGTGGTGGCTCGCCTTCTTCGCCTTCTGCTCCCTCACTGCCACCGGTGCGCTCTGGCTCGCCTTCGTCGACCTAGGGGGCGCGGCCGCACCGCCACAACCAATCACCGACCTCACGCGCACCGTCGGCTACCTCTTTCTTCTGGGTGCCGCACTCTTCGTTGTCTCTCCCATTGCCAAGGTCGACATAGGAGGTGTGCTTGACACGTCGACTATTGGGGTCGGTGGCGCGCTTGCGTTGTGGTTGACGGTCGTGGATCCCGCGTTGGACAGGGCGGACGCGGACGTGCCACGACCCGCCTACACGCTGCTCATCATCCTCGTCTTGAGTGCGTTGACGGGCGCCCTGTCGAGGGCCGCCGCCACATCGAAGGCCGCCCGTCCCTCCCTCAGCTATTTCCTTCTTGCCGTGACGTTGACGCTGGCGGCGAGTGTGCTCGCTATCGCCGCAGCCGACCCCCTGACAGGCGTGGCCCCCAGCTGGGTCGCTGGGATCTGGCCGTTCGCCTATGCGGCGGCGTGGGCAGCGGCGATGCATCCCTCCAGCGCGAGGATCAACGACCCTTCGCGGCAACCCACCGGACGCCGGTTGAGCCCGCGCCGTCTCGCGCTCTTGGGCAGTGCCCTGAGCGTGGGCCCACTCTTCGGAATGGTGAGCGAAATCGTCGGCCTGAGCGTCGATTGGCTCACGATGTCCCTCGCCCAACTGCTTCTAGTGGCAATGGTCGTGACCCGGGTGGCGCAACTCGCGGCGGCCTACCGCGCCACCGCGACGCAATTGGAATACTTCGCTGACCATGACTCGCTGACTGGGCTCGCGAACCGGCGCGCCGTTGACCGCCATCTCGAGACCCTCGTCACTCGAGTAGAAGACGGGGAGGCCCGCGGAGGCGTAGTGCTCTTTGTTGACCTCAACGGGTTTAAAGACATCAACGACGACTACGGCCACGGGGTGGGCGATGAGCTGCTCGTTGCAGTCGCGGCCCGTCTCGCCGGCTCAGTCCGGCAACCGTCCGGAGATCTCGCCGGGCGCCTGGGAGGGGACGAGTTCGTGCTGCTGTTCGAGGGCGACCCCGCGGTGGTCACCGAGTCCGTCATGGCGCGTGCACATGACGCCTTCGACGCGCCTTTCATCCTGGCACCAGGGCCCTTGCTGGTGTCCGCGGCCATTGGGCTCGCATCGGTGTCCGCGAGTACCCGAGCTTCGGTTGACGAACTACTCACCGAGGCCGATCACGCGATGTACAGGCACAAGCGAGCTCCCCGGGCATCCAAACTGGACCTCGCCTCAGACAACCCGGTCCAACGCTGAGCGTCGTAGCGACCGATATGGCCAGGCTAGTATGGTGAATTCGTCGGGACTTCCCGATGCGCGGGTGTAGTTCAATGGTAGAACTTCAGCTTCCCAAGCTGATAGCGCGGGTTCGATTCCCGTCACCCGCTCCAAGTAACACCCCTGGTATGTCTCACGATTCGCACTAGCGAAACCGACACGCCAGGGCCATCATTCGGGTCATCGTGGAACAACGTGGAATAGGACCCGCCCCGATGGCTACAAAAACAGGCTCCAAGCGACGCCAAAGCCCCAACCGAAGAGAGTTTGGCGCGGTCGAACCGCTGCCCTCTGGCCGGTGGCGTGCTCGATACACCGGCCCCGACGCGCGGCAGCGCTCCGCCCCGACCACCTTCGCCACCCGTGGTGATGCCGACCGATGGCTCACCGTCGTCCGTGCGGACATGCTGCGCGGACAATGGTCAGCCCCCGAACTCGCGGACGTGACCCTAGGCGAGTACATCACCGCGTGGCTGCGCGGCCGTGCCCCGAGCCTTAGACCTCGCACCCAGGACCTCTACGCCCGAGGTGCGCAGCGGTGGCTATCTGGGCCAGTTGGCATCGGCCGCAATGCCGTAGACCTCTCTGCGTTGCCCCTGCGCGTCATTTCACCCCCCATCGTCCGCGACTGGTTCGCCGCCGTCACCGACGCGGCCCGCGCTTCCGCACTCGCGCGCACCGGCAGGATCGACCGCACCCACCCCGCCCGCGCGTGGGCGACCTCGCACGGCATCCCTTGCGCGGCCACCGGAAGGCTTTCCCCGACAGTTCTCACCGCCTGGCACAAGGCTGGCTCCCCCGACATGCGCAGCCGCACCACAGCTCGCCCCGATGCCGGACGCACCGCAGCCGCGCAGGCCTACCGACTCCTGCACGCCATCACCACCCAAGCCGTGGACGACGGATTGCTAACCGTCAACCCGGTACGCATCGAACGCGCCGGACACGTCTCCCACGCCGAGCGCATGCCGCTCACCCCTGTGGAGGTGGAAGCCCTCGCCGCAGCGGTCCCCGCGCACTACCGCACCGCCGTGCTCGTGGCCGCCTGGTCCGGACTACGCCCCGGCGAAGTGTTCGCCCTGACCCGTCGCGACCTCGACCCCGTGCGCGGCCTCATCACCGTGCGGCGCACCCTGACCGAGGTCCCCGGGTATCCGGTCACGTTCGGCCCACCCAAGACAGCCGCAGGACGGCGCGTGGTCGCCCTACCCGCATTCGTCCTCGACTCCCTGACCGAGCACATGCACGGCCACACCCCCAAGGGCCCTGACGCACTCCTGTTCACGACGCTCACCGGCAGACCCGTCACCTCACAGGCCCGCCGACATGCAATCACCGCAGCCCGGACAGTCATCGGCCGTCCCGACATCACCTGGCACCACCTCCGCCACACCGGCGCAACACTCGCGGCCCAAGCCGGAGCAACCCAAGCCGAACTCCAGCGCCGTATCGGCCACTCCAGCCCCCGCGCCGCTGCGCTCTACCAACACGCCAGCATCGAGAGAGACCACAGCATCGCCGCCGCCCTCGACACCCTCAACCACGCACTGACGAACGCCTAGGAGACCGGACAATGACCACCGCAACCACTCGCTCCCTCTCGCCAACCTGGGCAATAGCCCTGGGCGGATGGGAACGCGCCATGCGACGCGCCGACCTTTCAGAGCGCACGATCACCAATCGACGCCGCACCATCGTGCGCTACGCACAGGCGTTCCCAAGCCCTTGGGTTGTGCCCGCTGACGACATAGCGTCATGGCTCAACGCTCCCGAGCGGTGGCCCGCTATTACCTCAAAACTCATGGGCACCACGCTGCGCACGTTCTACACCTGGGCCGTCACTGTCGGCCACCTCACCGCGTCACCCGTGCCCGTGGCCGGTCGCCTGCGCGCACCTATCAACCCCGCGTGGAGCGACGCGCTCGACGCCTGGGCCCGTAGCGAACGCGACACCGGACGCAGCGCCGCCACGGTCGCCAAGTACATACAACGCATCGAGCTCTACGCCTCAACCGACTCCCCCGCCTCACCTTGGGACGTCACCGGCACTCACTTGCTGACCTGGTTTCGCGCACAACCCTGGGAACCGATCACCGAGAAGGCCACACGCAGCGCGCTGCGTGGGTTCTACGCCTGGGCACACGCCGCCGGGCGCATCACCACCAACCCCACCGACTACCTCTCCGCCATCGACGCACCCGCAAACACTCGACCACTAGGCACACGAGGGCCCGAGCCGCTCGCCATCCCCGACGCATGGGCCGGGCCGGTCACGCTCTTCACACGGAACCTCTTAGCCCGTGGCCAATCTCGCGAGTCGCTGCGCCTTCGCAGGGCACACCTCTCCCGCATCGCGCGCGACCTGCGACCCCTCACCCCCTGGGAAGTCACAGCCGATGACCTACTTGACTGGATGGCCGCGCGGGACTGTGCACGCAGCACCCTGCGATCCATGCGCCAGACACTCGTTGGCTTCTACGGCTGGGCGGTCACCGAGGGCCACATCGACACAGACCCAACGGCAAGGCTCCCACGGGTTCCCAACTCGGAACCTAACCCCCGACCAGCACCCGAGCAAGTGATCTCGCGCGCCATGCAAGCGGCCGATTCTCGAACACGTCTCATGATCCGGTTAGGTGCCGAGCTTGGGCTACGTTGCGGCGAAATATCCAGAGTCCACACCAACGACCTCCTAGAGCGCGATGGCGGATGGTCGCTGATTGTGCGCGGCAAGGGCAAGCGCGACCGGCTGTTGCCAATGCCCTCCACCCTAGGCGCACTCATACACGGGCTCCCACCCGGCTGGGCATTCCCGTCTACCGGCGCTCCAGCGGGCCACCTGACAGCGGACTACGTGAGCGAACTGATCAACCGGCTACTGCCGCCAGGCGTGACACCGCACGCATTGCGCCATCGCTTCGCCACACGGGCCTACGAACTCGACCGCGACATCTTCACCGTGCAACGGCTACTCGGACACGCATCCCCTGATACCACTCAGCGCTACGTGGCCACCACCGAGGCGACCCTCCGCAGCACCGTTGACCGACTCGCCGGGTGGACCGAACAACAAGCCCACACCATCCCCGTCTCATAGGCCGGTGACAGTACTCATCCACGGGAACTTTGAGCCGGATGGCGTCTATATAAGTGAGGAGAAGCCACGCAGGAGGTGGCAAATTGCCACAGAACTCGGACTAACTAGGTAGGAGACGGCATCGAACCGAAGTCGAACTTTCAAGAATCTGGACACATACAAGGTAGAAGCACCGACTCGGAGTTGTCTAGAACTTTTCGAATTCTGCGTACTAACTAGGTAGGAGACGGCAAGGAACGTCAGTCGAACTTTCAAGAATTGGGAAACCTACCAAGTAGGAGAACCGACTCAATGGGCTATAGAACTTTTCGAGTTCTGCGCACATAACTAGTAGGCAACCGCCTCACGCCGGTTCAATCTTTCAAGAAAGGGGGCACCTAGTAAGTATGGAAACTTCGCAGCGCTCCCTCACGACTCTTCGGCCACCCGTGGTCAAAGTCGCGGCACCGACCACGACCAAGGCTCACGCGAAGAATGCCGCCGCCGATGTTCGAGCAAACCTCAGCGGAACGCGTCGGCACGCGCGCCAGTCCAAGGCGCTCAACGCGGGCCTGCGCCGACTCACCGCGTCCGTAGCCGTGATGATGCCCGCCCTGCGTGACGCTGGGAAACGGTTAAAGGCCGGGCCTGCCGCGAAAGTCCGCGAAGCCATGCGGGAACGCAAACGCCGCGACGAAGCTCGCCGGATCGCACTTGATGCGCTGACCGGCACGGCGATCACGTGGGCTGCCCGCACATGGGAGCAGCTCGATTCCGAGGCAGCGCGGACCTTCGCCCGCGAGCGAGACAGAAACGCGGGCCAAGCTGATCAACACCGCCGGCACTTAGTGCTGACGCGAGTAGTGCTCACCGCCGCACCGCCTACCGCCGCACGTCGGCAGGTACGCGAAGCAACGGCAACTCTCTAGCGCAGCCGCTCGCCGCGCCACGCTCACCCAAGCCCGACCGCATTTCAACGTTCGATCTCACTCACCAGGCTGCGCGCTTGGAGAAACCACCATGCCGAACACCACGGCACACAAGTCCGCTGACATTCCAGAACTTCTCACCCGGGCCGAAGCCGCAGATGTGGCAAGGGTTCACGTCGACACGCTCGCCCGCTGGATCACAGACGGCAGCCTGCCCGCCGTTCGCCTAGGCCGCCGCGTCCTCGTGCGCCGTGATTCGCTTACGGCGCTCATCGAGCAATCCACGGCACCCGCAACTCATGGCCCTCTCGCTGGGCACAAGGCCTAGGGCCGCGCCATGGCAAACACAGTAAATGCGGGCAAGAGCCCCGGTCCCTCACGCAGCTACACCTTCAGCGACGGCCAGACCATCCCGTTTGCAGTCGACGTGCCACCCACCCCGCACCCATTGCGCCTGATCCCTGGCAAACACCGACTCGATGCAGTAATCGCATCCGTCCCTAAGAAGCTGACGGTGGTGCCGCACGGTGACGACGCAAAACAGGCGGCAGGAGTCGAAGAACTCTTCTGCGTCCACATGTCCCAGGCCGTCATCATGACCAACTCAAACGACGAGAGCAGGGTAATTGCGTGCCCAACCTGCCGACGCATAGGGCGGCTCTGCCTCATGGCCCCCGATGCGATAGCCACAAAAACCCAAGAGCGACAGGCCATGCCAGCCACACGCAAGCACGAGGCAAGTCGAGAACGTGGGTAGAGAGCTCGCGGTCGCAATGGAGACGTGGGCTCCCGTCATCAAAAGCCAACGCTCAATGGTCGTGCTCTACGCAATGTCTCTACGCGCGTACGACAAACCCTGGGGCGACCGCCGCCCAGACATCTACGAATACGGCCACCGGCCGCTAGCGCAAGCACTCGGCTACATCGACATCAACCGGCTAGAAACGGAACCGACGCCAAGCCAAGAGAACGAAATACGGATCGCCATCAAGCGACTCATTGACGCCGGTGCAGTCGAGTTGATCCGACGTGGCATACAAGGCCGAGCGTCCGAGTATCGCCTCATCCGGAGACCCATGGGAAAGGCTCCGCCCTAGCGCGACCAGCCCAGGCCTGAGCCAGGGGCTGGGCAAGGGGTGAGCCAGGGGCTACACCCAGGGCTGAGCCAGGGGCTAAGCCCAGGGCTCACCCAGGGGCCTTAACCAACTAACCATTAATAACCAAGGAAACAGTATGAGTATCAAGTACACCTATTGCTTGCCTCCCCGGCTCGCTCGGGCCGTGCGCGCCATAGGCGAGCGGAGCACAAGTGGCTCGTGCGTTGCCACTGGCGTACCGGTAGAGGAACTGCGGCTCTGGACCGTGGAGCAGTTGGCCATGTCCGCGAACCGCCTCACCTTTGCGTTGTGTCACCAACAAACCAGTAGCGCCAGAGCAAGGCGCGCTAAGTGCTACACCAGAGTGCGAGCTACTGCCCAAACTCAAACTCAACTCGCAAGAGTAGCGCCGGTTTTTCTGAAGTGCCCCTGCCGACCCCGCCCCCTTTCGGCATTCGCACGCATCAGTCTGAAATATCCGACATCTGTTGGTTATCCCACCAATGCGCATCAACCGCAGCGCAACCCGACGCGTTTCCTTGATTCGAGACTGCACGATTGCTGGAGGCGGTCCCCATGAGCCGCCGTGCGTTCGGTTCCGTCGAGCGCCTCACCTCTGGACGGTGGCGCGCCCGCTATACCGGCCCCGATGGCCGTCTACGCTCGGCTCCGACCACGTTCGCTACTCGCGGTGATGCCGACCGATGGCTGACCGTCATGCACGCCGACATGCTGCGCGGCCAGTGGTCCCCGCCCGAGCGCGCAGATATCGACTTGAGTGAGTACGTCACCGATTGGTTGCGCCAGCGCGCCCCGCACCTACGACCCCGCACCCGCGACCTGTACGCCCGTCTTGCGTCGCGATGGATCGTTTCGCCAGTAGGACATGGCCGCGCCGCCGTCAATCTTTCCGCAGTGCCCTTGCGCGCTATCTCCCCGCCGCTGGTGCGCGACTGGTTCGCAGCTGTCACCGATGCCGCCCGCATCTCAGCCGCAAGCCGCACCGCTCGCGCTGACCGCACGCACCCGGCCCGAGCATGGGCTACCGCGCAAGGATTGCCGTGCGCGGCGACTGGCAGACTGTCCCCGTCGATTCTTACCGCGTGGCACTGTGCCGGCTCGCCGGACCTCCGCGCCCGTGCCGCAGCTCGACCCGATGCGGGGCGCACCGCCGCTGCGCAGGCCTACCGGCTTTTGCACACTGTCATGGCCCAGGCCGTTGACGACGGGTTGCTGCCCGCAAGTCCCGTGCGCATACCTCGTGCAGGTCACGTGGACCATGCCGAACGCATGCCCCTGACCCCGCTAGAGGTCGAGGCCCTTGCGAACCGCACCGCCCCTCGCTACCGCGCCGCCGTACTGGTTGCGGCGTGGTCAGGCCTCCGCCCCGGCGAGCTATTCGCCCTCACGCGCCGCGACCTCGATACCTCACGCTCTCTCATCACGGTGCGCCGCACCCTGACCGAGGTACCCGGCCAGCCGGTCTCGTTTGGCCCACCCAAGACAGCCGCAGGTCGACGCGTAGTCGCATTGCCTGCGTTCGTCCTCGACGCTCTCACCGCCCACCTGATCGAGAGCGGCCCCGACAACAATGACGACCTGATTTTCACGACGCGCACCGGCTCGCCCGTCAGCGCCAACGCCCGTTCTCATGCCATCGCGGCAGCACGGGTCGCGATCAACCGCCCGGACATCACGTGGCACCACCTGCGCCACACCGGCGCAACTCTCGCCGCCCAAGCCGGGGCAACACAGGCCGAACTCCAACGCCGTATCGGTCACTCAAGCGCGAGAGCCGCCGCCCTGTACCAGCACGCCAGCATCGAACGCGATCACACCATCGCCAAAGCACTCCAGATTCTTGCTCTGCCGTCGCATTCGTAGTTCACGACCAGTAACGTTTGGGCATGAGGGAAACGGAACCGACTGCAAGTAGCCCCCACGACTTTTTAGCCAGAGCGGATGAGTTGCAGGCGAAAATGGAAGAGTCCCGCCCGGTCCTCGGTGCTGCGGCTACGAATGCAATGAACTACGTCAAGAGTGACGCCTCGGACGTTTTCAAGCTTTACGTCGAACTCCAATTTCTGCTCAACATCATCGACCGAGACGTCCTCACATTGATCGCCGCGATGATTCGTGAACCGTGGACACGGCTAACGATAGAGAAATTGATCGCTATGACTGCGCTTGAAGGCGAGCGGTCGGTTGGCGTGGTGCTCGGTCAGATGATTGCCGCCTCGAAGCGACAACAAGTAGGGGACGAATTCGTAGATACCGAGTTGCTAATCGAAGCAAGCAAAGAGTGGCACGCCGCCAGGCTCACACGTGACGCGGACACGGTGTTGACTGGAGTCGTCCGCGACCTGAGGAATAACACCACTGCTCATCTGTACGGACGTGACGAGCGGCTCAATATGCATGTTCCGTGGGTACTTACTCGGATCGGGCTCGTAGAGGACTCCGAAACAGTGGCAAGGAGCACGATAGTGAAATGGGCGTCCGACGTGACCTTAAGCGTTCACGCGCTGGGGGGCCGCCTTGGCCCAATGCGCGCAAGCGGAAGCGGCAAGCCCGCACCAAACAGGAAAGCCCGGAGAGGCGCTAATCGAGCGTAGCGCCACCATCGGGCTTGAGGGCGGCTTCTGCATACTCAATTGCCGCCTGCAACTGCTGAGAGAACACCCTCGCTGCCTCAATGCCCTCGATCTGCAATAGGTCCGTTCCCTGATAGCCGTAGAACTTCACCACGCTCTCCACGCTCTGGGAAGTGACTGTCTCGGACCTCGCGACCCACCAGCGGCCGAAGTGCCTATCCCCGCTAATTAGGGTTGCCCCATCATCAGCTTCCAAGTTCGCGCTTTGCTCTGTCATGAACTCTCCTCATTGTCTCGGCCCCTTGACGCAACGGTAAACCTGGGCGGCGATATCGCTCCGGCCAAATGCCGTTTCGTGGAACAACGTGGAACAGTGGACGCACTTTCACGCCGTTTCTTTCAGTCTCAAACAATCAACAGTGCTACCATCATCCCAGGTAACAAGAGGATGACCCCTTGTAATCAGGGTGACGCGAACCAAGCGCAATGATGCTTCCCAAGCTGATAGCGCGGGTTCGATTCCCGTCACCCGCTCCACGTGAAACGACGGGTGACCTGGCCCGTAGTGGGCATCTTCTGATCTTGCGCGTCGTCAGGCGCGTTTGAGGTTTTTCAACCCATCGATGGCGACGGCCAAGACGATGACGGCCCCCTTGACGACGAGCTGGTAGAAGAACGGCACATTCATCAGAACCAGACCGTTGCTCAGAACGCCGATGATCAGGGCACCGACCAGGGTTCCGAAGATCCGGCCTCGGCCTCCAGCCAAGGCGGTTCCACCAAGAACGACGGCGGCGATCGCATCCAGCTCATAGCCCTCGCCGGCCTTCGGCTGACCGCTCTCGACACGCGCCGCAAAGATCACTCCGGCGAGTCCGGCGCAGGCACCCATGATCACGTATACCCGTACGAGGGTGTATCGCACCTTGATGCCCGCGAGTCGCGCGGCTTCGCGGTTGCCGCCAATCGCATAGATGTGCCTGCCGAAAGTGGTGCGCTCAAGCACGAACCACAACACCACGTAGACAACAAGCATGATGAGCACGGGCGTCGGGATCCCTGCGATCCCTCCATTTCCCAACCCTCGGAAGCCTAGGTCGTTCGCCACGAGGGGCTGAGCGTTCGTCAATGAGTAGGAGAATCCTCGGACATACGTGAGGGCGCCGAGTGTGACGATGAACGCTGGCAAGCCGAGGTACGCTATCAGGCTGCCATTGACCAGGCCGGCGAGGGCACCAGCGATGATCCCACCGACGACGGCGACAATGGCGGGGGTGCCGGCTGTCCACAACAGGATTGACGTCACTCCTGTGAGTGCCACAACGGACCCCACCGACAGGTCTATGCCTCCCGTCAGGATCACGAGCGTCATTCCCGCGGCAAGAATCGCGTTGATGGAGACAGCCCTGGCGACGTTGATGCCGTTGTCGAAGCTGAAGAAGTTGGGGGCGATGACGCTCATCAGAACGACGAGCAGAATGAGTACTCCCGCAATTCCATAGCGGTCCCACAGATACGCCCAGTCAGTTTGGCGCCGTTGTTTCAGGTCGAGCTTCGGTGTGTTCTGCACGGTGGTCATGTCAATTTCCCCCCATAGGGCCAGACGCGTCGGTCTCTTCTGTGGAGAGGCCTGTGGCGTACATCAGTACTGATTCTTCTGTGGCGTTTTCGCGGGTGAACTCCTTGGCCAGGCGGCCTTCGTGGACAGCGAAAACTCGGTCGCTGATACCCAGCGCCTCGGGCAACTCTGAAGAGACCACGAGCACAGCAATTCCCTCTTTCAAGAGGTCGTTGATGATCCTGTAGATCTCTTGCTTCGCACCGATGTCGACGCCACGCGTCGGCTCATCGAGGATGAGGACGCGCGGCTTCAACATCAGCCATCGGGATAGCACCACTTTCTGCTGGTTGCCTCCCGACAGGCCTGAGATCTCCTGGTTCATGGACGTGCTACGGATCCGGAGTTCGGAGATGCGGTCCTGCACCGCGCTATTCGCCTGTCGCCGCCGAATGACCCCGGCGGTACTGAACCTCTCGAAATTGCCCAAAAGGGCGTTGTCGCGAATCGACATCTCCAGGAAGAGAGCCTGTTCCTTACGGCTCTCCGGCACCAGGCCGATCCGATTCCGGATGGCATCTGCAGGCGAGTGAATGGTGACGTGCGTACCGTCGACGGAGAGAGTACCGCCCGCAGATCTATCGGCTCCGAAGATCATTCTGACGATCTCGGTTCGACCCGCACCAACCAGGCCCACTAGCGAGACAAGCTCCCCCGCGCACACATCGAAGCTCACTGGCCCGATTCCACGCCCGTTCGTGAGTCCATCGACCGAGAGTACGACGTCGCCCACTGTGCGATCTACCTGCACGTAGAGATCGTTGATGTCTCGTCCAACCATGCGATTGACAACCTGTTCGGGCGTAATCTCGTCGCGGCCCGTCGTGCTGATCCACTTGCCATCCCGAAGCACCGTGATCCGGTCCGACAGCCTCCAAACCTCTTCCATGCGGTGGCTGATGTATGCGAGTGCCATTCCGCGGCTACTCATGTCCTCGACGAGGTCAAAGAGCCTGTTGGCCTCCGACTGCGACAGCGAGGCGGTCGGCTCATCGAGGATGAGGATCTTGGCATCCTCCGCCACGGCTCGAGCGATCTCCACCATCTGCTGCATGCCGACGCTGAGACGTCCTATCGGTGTATCGACATCGATGTTCGATGCCCCGATGAGGTCGAGCTTCTCCCGAGCGGCACGGCGAAGTTCCGCCCGGTTGAGCACACCCGCTTTGTTGGGCTCGTGGCCAAGGGCCAAGTTCTCGGCAACCGTCATGTCGGGAACGGTGTTGAGCTCTTGGTGGATGATCGCGATGCCCTTACGCAGGGCATCTCGGGGGTTCTGGATGATGACGGCTTCGCCGTTGATTTCGATGGTGCCGTCATCGGGTGTGTAGACGCCCGAGAGGATCTTCATGAGAGTCGATTTTCCAGCTCCGTTCTCGCCCATAAGAGCGTGAACCTCACCGGAATACAGTTCGAGGTGTACGCCGTCGAGTGCGTGGACTCCGCCGAACCGTTTGCTCACCCCGCTCATACGCAGCAGGGGTTCAATCGGATTTTCAGTCATGTGTTGGCCTGCATTCCTTCAGCGGGACACCGGAGGCACGAGTCAGTTGTGCCTCCGGTGCCCCAGCGAGTTACTGCCAGCCCTTGTATGAGGACAGGTTCGAGTTATCCACAATGGAACTGGGCACGAGGACAAGGTCATCGTCGAGGGTTTCGCCGGCACGGAGTTTGACACCCATCTCGAGGGCGGTAGCTCCGAGCAGGTTCGGATCCTGAGCGGCTGTCCCCTTGAACATCGAAGAGGCCTTCTCCATCTCAGCGATTGCTTCGGGCGAACCGTCAACTCCGGTGATCACGATGTCCGTCTTTCCGGCCTGCTGAGCAGCAAGGTTGGCGCCAAGCGCGGTGGGGTCGTTCACACCGAAGATTCCGACTACGTCAGGTGACGCTGTCAGCATGTCGGTGGTCAGAGTCAGACCCTTCCCGCGCCCATTGTCACCGTTCTGCTGTCCCACAACCTTCACGTCGGGGTGCTCTGCGAGTGCCTCTTCACAGCCCTCGACGCGATCCTGAATCGAGGTGGTCGGGGTTCCGTCAACAATGAGAATGTCGCCTGCCCCGCCGATCTGCTCGATCAAGCTCTCGCAGGCTAGCTTTCCGGCCTGCACGTTATCGGTCGTGACCGTAGCTTCGGCATTCTTGGCTCCCACGTCGACTGCGACGACAGTGATTCCCGCGTCGCGCGCCCTCTGCACCGCCGGGCCGATTCCCTCGGAATCGACGGCATTGATAAGAAGCACGTCGATGCCCTGCTGAATAAACGCGTCGATCTGGTCGTTCTGGGCGCCGAGGTCCTGGCGTCCATCCTGAGCTGTGAATGTCGCGCCGATCTCCTTAGCCTTCGCCTCAACTCCATTGCTCATAGACGCGAAGAACGGGTTACCAAGATCCTGAACCATGAGGCCGACCGACTCCACCGTGCCATCTTGCTCGCCCGAGGAGGAGCCCTGTATGTCGCTGGTGCAACCGCTAATGGCGAGAGCGCCGACGGCAACCATTCCTGCTAGCGAGATGATTTTAGCTTTCTTCATTGAGTAATACTCCTTTGTATTTTCGCCTCCCCGACATGCTGTGAGCCGGGTCGCTGAGACAACGTTGTCTAAGGGTATAGTCTCTGAGACAACGTTGTCCAGCGGACAACGTAAATTCTTCCAGGCAACGGCGCAGAAGGACAAAGATGCCAGTGCAGCACCCTCCCGGCAACAGCCGGAGACCTACAATGACCGACGTTGCCGCGCGCGCCGGGGTGAGCCTCAAGACGGTTTCGCGCGTTGTCAATAACGTTCCCTCCGTGGACGTCGAGCTAGCGACGCGTGTGCGTGCGGCAGCGGCAGATCTCAACTTCATCCCTAACTCGCTTGCGTCCTCTCTGAGATCGAGCGTCCGCACCTCGACCATCGGTCTGCTGATCAAGGACGTCGAGAACGAGTTTTACGCGACGATCATTTCGGCGGTGTCCGAGGTCGCGACTAGTCGCGGATGGCAACTCATCGTCAGCAACTCAGGCGAGAATCCTGCAGACGAGATGGAGGCGATCCTCGAACTTTGCCGACGTCGCGTCGATGGATTACTTGTGGTACCGACCGGTGGCGACCATGCGGCCCTCCAAGTGGAGATCGATCGGGGCATTCCGGTCGTTTTCCTCGACAGAGAGCCAAAGAATCTCGCCGCCGACGCAGTGTTGATCGACGACATCGAAGGGGCGCGACGGGGAATAACGCGCCTGATCGAGCAAGGCCACACCCGCATCGTCGCTCTGGTCGACACCGTCATGATGTCCACCATGGTCCGCCGAGTGCAGGGTATGCGGGCGGCATTCACCGATGCCGGCCTCGACGCGAACTTGCTCGACGTGATCTACGACATTGCTCGGCCAGAACAGGCGCGAGCGGAAGTTCTTAAGGCACTCGCCAGGCAGGACCCTCCCACGGCATTTATGTGTGGCAACAACAGATCCGGAGTCGGCGCGCTCACGGCACTCTGGGAACTACGTCGACCCGAATCGCTGGTGATGTTCGACGACTTCTACCTTTCGCAACTGATGCCAATGCCGTTCACCGTGGTGACGTACGACATTCGTGCCATTGGTCGCGTGGGCGCCGAGTTGTTATTCAGGCGCATCGACGGCGAAAGATTCGCACCACAAACCGTGGTCTTACCAACCCGCCTGATCAACCGAGGTATCGGATGACCACCCGATGCCAAACCCTTTGACTAACCTAACCAACACACCCTCTGGAGAGCCGTATGACCCTCATCCGATTGGAATCGAACCAACCACCCAACCGGTTCTACCGCGGCGGGGAAAAGATACGACTCTTCCGCGGGGCCGCGGCCGCGGGAGACCGTGTGCCTGAGGATTGGGTCGCGTCGACGACACAGTTGTTCGGCGAGTCGATGGGGCACACCGTCTTGGAAGACGGCGTCGTCCTTCGCGACGCGGTGGCTCATGACTCTGACTACTGGTTGGGCAGCGAGCACATGGCGCGCTTTGGAGCGGACACGATGCTGCTCGTGAAGATTCTCGACGCCGGGCAGAGACTCCCAGTTCACATCCACCCTGATAGGGAGTTTGCCGAGCAACATCTCGGCCATAGCCACGGCAAGGCCGAAGCGTGGTACATCCTCGAAGGAGGGACGGTTTACCTCGGCTTCACTCGGGATATCACGGAGAGTGAACTCCGATCGTGGGTTTCGGGGCAAAACGTACCTGAAATGATCGGTGCAATGCACCCAATCACCGTGCAGGCCGGTGACAGTGTCTATGTGCCGCCCGGCACTCCCCACGCGATAGGCGACGGAGTTTTCCTCGTGGAAGTCCAGGAACCAGAAGACCTCTCCATCCTCCTGGAATGGAACGGCTTCGCCATCGATGGTCCAGCACAGGGCCACCTCGGTCTCGGATTTGATACGGCACTGGACGCGACGGACAGGCATGGGTGGACAGTGGATGCGATCACAGCCCTTGTGGTGAGACAGGGGCAAGGCACGGGGACCCTGCCTAAAGAAAGCGCGCTGTACTTCCGCGCTGAGCGATTCGAGGTGGCACAAAACGAGGTCCTCGACCTTGAACCTGGATTCTGCGTCATCGTCGTTCTCGAGGGCGCTGGATCGCTCGCACCCGCGACGGGAGCTTCTATCCAAGTCACCGGCGGCACGACGATTCTCGTACCGAATGCCGCGGGAAATATCCACGCGACTGGCAACCTTCGTGTGCTGGTGTGTCGGCCGCCGAAACACTGACGTCTCGACATGCCAAAGGTTCACCGCAGTGCGGCTCAGGTTACGTTGGTGGAGCCTTTAGTGACCGCGTGTCTGGCCCACGGCGGACCAGACAGGGGAGCCGGTGCGGCTCACGTGTGGGTTTAGCCACCAGTTCTTGGTCATGATCCGAGCCCCGCGCAGCCCCGTACGATGGAGGCGTCGCACCGTCGCGTCCCCACCCCCAGTCAACCCTTGGAGCACGCAGCCGTGAGCGACACCACCCCGGACATCCGCCTGATCGCTGTCGATATGGACGGCACCCTTTTAGATGCGAACCACGACCTGCCCGCGAACTTCGACGAGTTTCTCGACGCACTCACCGAGCGCGGCATCACGTTCTGCCCTGCCAGCGGCCGCCAGTATCACGCACTGTTTGAGCAGATGGGCGAGCGTGCCGGCGAGCTCGACTTCATCGCAGAGAACGGCGCCTACGTTCTTCAAGGCACCACCGAAGTGAGTTCGACCCTGCTCGACGACGCCCTCGTGAGGAGGGTCGTCGAGCGACTTCGCGAGTACTCGAAGTCCGGAGGGGATATCGGCGTGGTCGTGTGCGGAAAGAAGTCAGCCTACGTGGAGCGAACAGACAGCGCGTTCTACACCGAAACGGCGCGGTACTACCGAAAGATGATGGCGATCGAAGACCTCCTCGACTGGCCCACCGACGGCGTGCTCAAGGTCGCCGTCTTCGACTTCTCGGGCTCCGAGTTTGGGGTCGCGCCCGTACTAGAGGAGTTCGGCGCCGAGGCTCGCGTCGTGGTGTCTGGGAAGAATTGGGTCGACCTCATGTCCCCCGACACCAACAAGGGCGGTGCCCTGCGCGCCCTGCAGACCCAGCTCGGCGTGACCGCCGCACAGACTATGGCATTCGGCGACTACCTGAACGACCTGGAACTGTTGGATGCCGCACAGTGGTCGTACGCGATGGCCAACGCGCATCCGCAGGTTAAGCAGCGCGCCCGGTTCGAGGCGCCGTCCAACGTCGAGAACGGTGTCATCACCACGGTGTCACGCACCTTGGGGCTTGGCCTTCACTAACGCGTCTCTGTCGCGGCCCGTGGCTGGGCATGGCTGAAGCCCCCCGAAATAGGTACCCGGGGGGCTCCTGCGGTGACCTCAAGTTCTCGGGATGTGCGGCGAACCGCTACTCCCCGACTGCCGCGATTGACGATGCGGCTTCACCACCCTGGGGCGGTGACCTCTCGGTCGACGCGACGGGCCGGTAATTCCTGTGCCGTCACGCACAGTTTGCCCAGGCATCGGGCAGATTTGCTGCCCGAGCCCCAACAACCGAATTACCGATATCCGAAGCGCCCGGAACGTGCCAGCCCGCGAACCCTGATCCTGGTGCGCAATTCCCAGTTTCTCGGTGACATTGGCAGTGATACTTGAGTCTTCTGAGCCGGTCTCCCGATTCATTTCAAATGGTTCTGGAACGTTCCTAAGACACCAGTCGTACTCGCCTCTGGAGCCGCGCGCAAGCGGGAATCAAAGCGATTACTGTCCCCAGACTTTCCCACAGCGTTGTCCACCGATGTGGAGCACAGTTAACTGTTTGTTCACAGACCTGTGGATTAAATTTGTGGATAACCCGACGCCCGTCCGAGCCGCGGGTCGGCACAGGGGGAGGGCGCTAGGCGCCCCGTTCCGTATCGTCATTGGCCACTTGCGCGAGCATCGCGTTGTACTTCTTCAACTCCGCATCGTCGTCACGGTCCGCCTGACGATCCTTGCGCTTGCTCTCCCGCTGGTCAGCGCCGCGCCACGCGATCATCACACCGATCGCAAGGAACACGGTCGGCAGCTCACCGATGCCCCATGCGATCTGGCCACCGTACTGCTGGTCGGTGATCGCATCGGGCCCCCACGGTCTTCCCATCAGCCCATACCACGTGGGCGCCAGGAGCACGTGCGACGCCATCATGGTCACGCCAAAGAACGCGTGGAAGCCCATGGTCGCGAACAGTAGGACGATGCGCAGGGGGTAACGGGGGCGCGCGGGTCCCGGATCAATGCCCACGAGCGCATTCGCGAACAGGTAGCCGGCGAGCGTGAAGTGCACCACCATCCACAAGTGCCCGGCGTGGTTCCTGAGCGCAAACTCGAACAGCGGCGAGTAATAGAACACGATCAGTGAACCTGCGAAGTTGGCCGACGCCACCAGCGGATTCGCCATGAACTTCATGAAGCGCGACTCAACGATGACGCGAATCCACTCCCGCGGGCCGCGCGACTTATCCTTGCGCGGTCGCAACGCCCTCAGGGCGAGGGTGACCGGGGCACCCAGTGTGAGGGGAAGGGGCGCGACCATCACCAGGAACATGTGTTGCACCATGTGGCCGCTGAAGCTCACCGAGCCGTAGATCGAGGGGCCGCTCTGGGTGATCCAGATCATCACGACGATGCCGAACATGAAAAGCACGGTGCGGTACCAGGGCCATTTGTCACCGCGCTGCTTGAGGCGGCGAGCCCACAGCAGGTAGACCACGCCCATTGCGACCAACACGTACGCGCTGATGATCTCTAGGCGCCACTGCGTGAACCACGTGAGGAACGTCGGAGCCGGGGGCAGGTTATAACCCGTGAGGTAGTACGCGGGAGAGGGAGCGTCGATGGGGGTCAGATCCGCCGGCGGCGCGGTCCCGGACAGGATCGCGGCTACCGCGACCACGGCAATGAGCGCCCACGCGTCCACCGCCATGACCCTCCAGAACTTGCGCTGCACATCCGCGTTGGTGAGCCGCGGCATGGTTCGCCTGCGGTGCCCCGCGGCAAGCCCCACCGCGACGGCCATCAGCGCAAGCTTGAGCAGCAAGATGCGCCCATACGCAGAGGTGAAGAGGTCAGTCGGGTCGGTGAAGCGCAGCCACGCGTTGCCCACCCCAGAAACGGTCACGAGCACAGCGGCCCACAACGCGATGTGCGACATGCGGAACACCGTGTCCTTGGTCGCCGCTCCCAGTTGGTGGCGAGTCAGGGTGACGGCCACAATCACGCCGATCCAGACCCCCGAGCCAACGAGGTGGAGGAACATCGCGCTCACGGCGAGGTGATGGTCAGTCGCGCCAGCAGCGTGCCCCGTCTGCGCTTGCCATCCGAGTCCCCACACGATGGGGATCATGGCCCAGGCGGCGGAGGTTGGCGTACGCACAAAACCCACGACGATGGACGCCACAATGGCCGCGAGCGCCATCTGCAGGAAAGCCTTGCCGAGGTCGATGGTCGTGACGAACGACCACACCTCCTGAATAAAGCCGGAGCCATACGAAGAGGCCTGATCGCTGGTGCTACGCGGCACAATCTGAGCGTAGGAAGCGAAGAGGAACACCATCGCGGACACCGCCCACGTGACTGAGGACACGCGCGCGATGAGGCCCAGGCGGTCCACGGCGCGGTGACCGCGCGGCAATACGGCCAGGATGATCAGCAAGGCGCCCACGGTCATTCCGAGCGAAATGTCTCGAATACCAGCCGATGCTGAGACGAGGGTGCCGACGGACATGGCATAAGCCTACGACGGCTGAGTGGGCGCTTTCCGCACAGCGTGGCGCCCACTTGCGCGGACTCGCCAGGCGTGCGCGGACGGACGTCTGGTTTCGCCGCTACCGTGAACTCATGAGCGAGCTCACCCGCACTCAGATCCAGTCGCTGCGAATGCGTGCGCTGGCCCTCACCGGCCCCGCCGAGTCATCCCCGGGTGGCGCGCGGACGGCCAGACCGACGGTCGCGAGCATCGTCCAATGGTTCGGCGCCATGCAGGCCCAAGACCTCGCCAGCGGGCTGTGGTCCTTTGGCGCCCGCATCGCTGGGACGGTGGAGTCGGACATCACTGACGCACTCGAGCGCAAGGAGGCGCTGCGCACCTGGCCGATGCGCGGGACGGTTCACTTTGTGCCGCCGCGCGACGCCAAATGGATGGTGGACCTGATGGGCGTCAAGCCGCTTGCCGGCGCCGCCAAGCGGCGTGAATTTCTGGGGATGACCGAGGCGACGACGGAACTAGCGGTGGACACTCTGAGGATAGTGCTGGCCGGTGGCAAGCGGCTTTCACGGGCGCAGTGCCTCGAGGCGCTAGCCGATGCGGGGATTGAGACGGCTAGCCAAGTGGGTTACCACTTGCTCTGGTACGCGAGCCAGAAGGGTGTCACCTGCGTGGCCCCCCACGTGGGCAAGGACCAAACTTTCGTACTACTGGACGAGTATGTGCCGGACCCGCACCTCCCCGAGCGGGACGAGGCCCTAGCAATCATGGCCCTGCGCTACGTGCGTGGGCACGGCCCCGTGACGGACAAGGAGATGGCGCGCTGGACTGGGTTGGGCGTGCGTGACTGCCGCACCGGAATCGCGCTCGCCCGCTCAGACGGCACGCTGACAGAGGTTCAGACCGAGCTAGGGCCGATGCTCGTCACCGCGGAGCTGGCGGAGTCAGCCGGCGGGACGGGCACCCCGGCTGACCGCGCCGAGTACCTAGTACTACCAGGGTTTGACGAGTACATGCTGGGGTACGGCGATCGCTCGCTCATGCTGGACCCAGAGGGCTTTCAGCACGTAGTGCCCGGCAACAACGGGGTGTTCCGCTCCACGCTGGTGCGCGACGGGCGCGTGCTGGGAACGTGGAAGCGGACTCTGCGCGCCAAGTCTTGCCTGATCGATGCCGTACCGCTCGGATTGGGTG
>Ga0307486_1000164_pt1 | contig 71983 bp, 61 predicted proteins | sample CBIW02metaG_FD_203663 | JGI IMG/M metagenome (GOLD analysis project Ga0307486, IMG submission 203663) | Sea-ice brine microbial communities from Beaufort Sea near Barrow, Alaska, United States - CBIW 0.2 | ecosystem: Environmental > Aquatic > Marine > Coastal | place: USA: Alaska | collected... | reverse complement strand
CTTTTACTATAACTATAATTTTAAGAGAGGCAAACAATATGGCACAATCAGATGTTAAAGCAGCTGTAATGAAAAGCATTCAAGCTATTCAAGCTAATCCGATGTTATCAACTGTACTATATAAAGCTAGTACTCAATGGCAAGAGGATGTTAGATGTTCAGCCACGGTACGTAACTTCGCTCCTATGATCATTGATGAACCACCAGAGTTAGCGGGTAAAAACGCAGGGCCAAGCCCCGTTGAATTAATATTGATAGCGCTTGGTACCTGTCAAGAGATTGTATATTCAGCTTATGCTTCAGTGATGGATATAGAATTAAAATCAGTCAAAGTAGATGTAAAAGGAAAATTAGACTTAAAAGGTTTATTTGGTTTAGATAAATCTGTGCCTGCTGGTTATAAAAGCATTAGTTTCGAAACATACATTGAAAGCTCTGCTGATGAAGAATCACTACGAGCGTTAATAGAAACAGTTGAAGCACACTGCCCTGTTATGGATATCTTAGCTAGACCGATGTCAATTAGTGGCGTTGCTAGACTTAACGGTAACGAGGTTTATAGTTCTCCTCAAAAAGTGACCAAAGTGAGTGCCGCGCTATAAGATTTATCAGCACAACAGATTTCATATGTCTGGCAGAAAATAGCTCTGAAAAATGGCAGCATTATCTAAAAAGAAAAAGCATTTAAAACATCTCCATTTGTCTCGAGGTTGTATTTATTAAGTGAAGTTTAACTTTGAAGGCTGTTCAATTTTATTGGACGTAGTTTAAACAATAGTTTTTGTTTTATAATTGTTTTCGCAATGACATTTACTCAATCTTGCTGTTTCAGTGGCTTTAGGTGCTCATTGAAATAGTTAGATTGATAAAGTATTGCTAATCAATTATAAACTTCACTTAGTTCCAATATCAGTTTTCAAAGTTGCAACATAAAAGTTCCAACGCTAAAACAGCTTTGGCATTGCTCATTGAGCTAAGTTGTTTTCGTTGGAAGTGAAATCAATAATTGAGCGCGAAGTCGATATTATTTTTCAGTACTACTTAGATTAAGTGCAGGTTATCAATAACCACCTGACTTAATATTGCCACTTCGTGAAAAGCAGATTTTGATTTATTAAGGAGATTGTTTCATAAATAGAACTCGTAATAACGTCAAAGCAATAAAATCTGAAACGATTGATAATTTACTCTTTTTGAATGATGCGGAAAACGTTATATTTATCACGGGTCTCGGTTTCTAATTCTTGTGCAATCATAGCGCTATAGTGTGAAATGTCTTGACCATCCAATATTTTAGTTGCGACTAATGAAGAATAATAGTTTATTTTACCAAATGACTCTAATAAGTGGATGAGATTCTGGATAACTACTTGTTCATCTTTAATAATTAAAACTCCTCCAACGACTACTTTCTCCCAAGCTTTTTCAATCAATGTCTTCGTATCCGCGTATGAAGCCTTAGTTGATAGACAGTCAATCAAACAAACAATATCGTAATCTGGTAAAAAGTTTAATGTGTCTATTTTACTCGTATTTATAGGAATGTAACGATCATCAATTTCATTATGAAAACTATTGATAAGTAATTTATAGTCGAGTAATGGTTGATTTTCAGTAGTGTAACAAATCGCCTGTTTTATTTTAATATAATCACTCAAAAGACACTCTATGCCAATGAGACCATTACTAATTCCTAAATCGCAAAGTAACACGGCATGATTTCTGCCATATATGTCGTTAATAATCTTTTCTACAATTGCTGAATTATGGGCATTATTCCAGTATGCATTCCCCATATTAAATAATGCGTCACTGTTAGTAATCGTATTATTTCTAAGACTATTTCGAATAATAATATTAGCACCTTGTGCAAAAAAATACTTTGCTGTGCTTCTAGCCATTGCTGGCCATTTTCTGCCGACGCGTATTGACATAACACCGTCGTTTTCAGCCCAAATATTACTCGTTCCTTTCCAACGGCTGCGACTTAGAAATGAATCTTCTAGGATACTTCTAGACCATAGATTCTTTTCTGCAGCCTGCATTTCAGGGTATACAGGTAAAATTATACTTCCGTTATATTTTATCCTTGTTAATAAATATCTAAGAAAAGAGGTGCCCCAATTATTTGCAAACAATGGGAAACTTATACCTACATATATTCGATCAATTGAAAATGGTGGTATAGGATAAAATAAACTACCCACTTTCCCATCATTAAAATCAATATCAAAGTGTTTTGAATCTAACGTTAAGCTGTATATGTCTTGATTAGGCCGAATTTGATTATTAATATCTCTTTGTCCTGAGAAATAATAATTTAAGTCTTCCGTAATGTATTTTCCATGCTTATGTAGTATCAGATCGGTCATAATTATGTTCTATAAATAGCAACAGTATGTTAAAAAAATAGATTTATATCTACGCATTTTGTTATTTAGATTAAGCCTTTATAGCTATTACTATCTTTGTTAACTAGAAATAGAAAATTGTAACTCATCAATTAATTTTTTTGTAAGCGCTTCTGCCGATTGTCGACGTCCTTGTGAGTAAGCCTCGCCAGCCCAAAAGGGTAGATATTCATATCGACCAAGTTCAATTGCCTTAAGACGCATAGTTGATGTTAACTGTCCTTGATACGGAAATGATAGAACCTGCTGATGTTCCATCTGCTCTGCTATTTTGTTTTTAATAACGCGGGCATATTTACCTGTAAAGCATTTACTAAGACACGTTTCAGTTTGGCGCTGTAACAATGCTTCTAGGTAGTAACTTTCTACTTTAGATTCATTAGAAAATAGATAAGCAGTTCCCAACTGGCATGCATCAGCACCATTACTAATGTGATCTGCTACGTGATGTCCATTCATTATTCCACCAGTGGTGATGATCGGAATAGACAAAGATTGTTGTGATTGATTGAGTAAAGAGAATATTGTTGGACCACTACTGCCATCGCTTAGAAATGATGCTCTGTGGCCACCTGCCTCAATGCCTTGAATGATTACAGCGTCAAATTCATTATTTTGAATTAGTTTTGCTTCCTCAATCGTCGTTGCAGTGGCAATAACTATTTTGCCATTTTGTTTCAGACTTTTGACAATATCGCTGCTTGGAATACCAAAAGTGAAAGTAACAATTGGAATATTGGTACTAAGAATAGCTTCAACCTGCAAATTCAAATCAGGTAAATCAGCTAATTGCTGATTGAACAGTAATGAGTCATCAATTTCAAGTTGTTGATAATAAGGCAGTAAAGTTTTGATTACTGCTGAATTTTTATTGAGTGTAGGTATATTTTGATTTAGTCTCGCAAAAAGATTAGCTGCAATAGGCCTATCTGTAAGTGATAATGCGTTAATGCTTTGTTGCTTAATTTGTTCAGGTGACAAATTTCCTAATGCTAGCGTTCCTAAACATCCTAAATTAGAAACTATAGCGACCATTTCTGGACTGCTATAGCCTCCAATCATTGGTGCTTGGATAATAGGCCACTGAATGCCAACTAATTCTGTAAACCTAGTTTTAAACATTTTAATTTAATTATTTTTTATTACATTGATGACTATAGTGGCTTAATCATATTCTTTACTTCAGTGATTTTATTTGCTGGAAAACCACCTTCTGTTGCATGATCTAGTATAGCTTGCTCATTAGCAGCATTATATAAGCAATACACTTTATCATCTGTTACATAGCTATGGAGCCATTCAATTTCTGGGCCCATATCTTTCAAGATTGAACAAGATTTTTCAGTGATACCTGCAATATCTTCCTGGGTCCAGTTTCCTGCCCCTGGTATTTCTCTTTCAATAAGGAATTTTGGCATATCAGGCCTCTTTAATTTGTCTGATTTAAATTTAATTTATTGATTTACATGAATGTAGATTATTTTAGTTTAAAACTCATTAATCAAGCGTATATCATATCGATATACGCCTGATCTCTCTAAGCTTTAATTAGTACTCTGTTTTCCTGTTAACGCTTTTGTTGTCATAAAAGTATTTACAATTGCTGGTCGTACTGACCATAAAATGACCAATACTTCGTCTTTTTCTTTTTGTGCAATGTTGTTTTTAGTCATGGCTGCCATAATGTCATCAATAGAAGCATTAAACTCCATTTCACTGACGTTCATATTGCTATGTCTTTCAGCTAAGTCCATACCTTTATATTCAACATCGCCCCCGGTTGCAGCTGCAAAAATTTCAAAAACACGTTGCTTGACATATTCAGGATCACTATTGATAAAGCGTCCTTTTACAATGGGATTACTAGTGTGGTTAGTCCATATGTCTTCTACTATGGCCCTAGAGACTTTTTCACCACCTATCCGATCATAAAGCGATTGAGTAGTAGATACGGTAGTGTTTGATGCTTCAACTGCCATTACATTGATCGCTGCAAATGAGGTACTTATAATACTAGCGATTGCTATAGTTTTGATTAATGCTTTCATGTAAACAATTCCTGTTGTTAGATTTATTCAAAATACTAAACTTTTTTTTCATTCTATTATTTTGGATATTTATTTGTTTTTTTACTCGAATTATCCATCTTAATTTATTAGCTTTTTTTTAAAAAAAACTATGCTTAATCAAATGTAATCATGTTTTAAACGTATTTGTTTTAGTTCAACCATTCATGTGGCTTTTCACCAGCCACTTTAAAATATATCGCCATGTTGACCAAATGGGTAATTAATAAACCTGTACCAATTCCGATCGCCCATAGTGGATCACGGAAATGTTCAAGTGCTCCTATACTGTATAGTCCATATGCCACAATGCCGGTCCATACAGCCATTACTACTAATGCTTTAAATGATGCCATTTAAATACTCTCCAAATTATTTATTATTTTATTTATACGACGTTTTATATTGGATGCGAATTACTTTTATCAAGAAACTTATCAAAGAATATTGCATCCTTAGTTATGCCATTTGCTTTGAGAACTTCTATTGCGGCATCAATCAAACCTGGTGGCCCACAAAGATATGCTTGGCCCGATAACTTTTGACCTTCTTCAACAATATGTTTAACACAAGATCCGCGTAGACCTTGCCATGAACTATCTTCAGGTTCTTGAGATAAGCACGGTATATATACAAACTTACCTAATTTTTTATTTTCCCACTCTGACGCAATTTGACTAATCAAATCTCCACAATATAGGTCTGCTTGTGTCCTTGCACCAAACAAAAAACGTACATCTCGTTTTTTTCCAGCTTCTAAAGCTTTTTGTAATATACTAATAATAGCGCTCATTCCACTACCACCAGCTATACAGGTCATTGGCACTGCATCTTCTTTCAAGCCAAATAAACCATATGGTCCTGACATTTTGAGAGATTGACCTGTCCTATCACCATCGAATAACCAACTCGTAAATCCACCTCCAACAACTTTTCTTATATAGAATTTAAATTGATTAATACCTGGTTGAGGTGATGTTGCAAATGAATAATTTCTGCCTTCTTCTAAGTCTGGTATTTTTAGTTCTGCATACTGACCTGCCCTAAATAGGTTGACACCTTTAGGTATGTCATTTTCATCAATTTCTACTATTACCTCCTTGATATCATAGGTAAGATCATTGATTTTTGTAATGACAGCATCTGACTCCCAATGACTTTGTTTTTCGCTGTCATTTAACAATGCAACTTCTATTGTTACATTTGATCTTAGTTGAGTTTGACAAGCTAAAATATAACCCTCTTCTAACTCATCACCTTCAAGAACATAAGCGAAATCCGCTAATGCTTTAATTTTCCCATCAATTAATTTACACTTGCATGTTCCGCAACTGCCTACTCTACAATCATGAGGCCAGGCTATATCAGCTTCTAACGCTGCTTTTAACAAGTTATCTCCGGCTTTAACTATAAGAGTTTCGTTTGAATTGATATTAACTTCATAGTCTTGCTTTTTATTTTTAAAAAATCCAAACATTATCGCTGCCTCTTGTTAAATAATATGAGATATCGATATTACGCGTTGATGCTGACTGAACGCACCTTTTTATTACGTATTTCATCCAATGTTGGAAGTACCGAATATGCAACATAATTTTCTTTACTTGTGCTTTTCCTTACTTTCATATGAGACCACCATGCTTTAACAGCTGGCAGACCATCAATCAATGCTTCATGACCGTGCAAACAGCAACTATGAACATATGGTGCCCAATGGACATCTGCTAAGCTGAAATCACCTACGATATAATCTCCACGTTGCACTTTTTTCTTTAGTTGATTATCTAATTCAGAAAGAATTGCTTTCACAGAATTAAGAACTACAGGTTCAGAACTACCATCACTTATTTTTTTCACTTCTGGTGCAAAGATTTTTTGAGCAACATGTATCCATTGATATTGTTGAGCTCTGGCAATGCCATTTCTTGGTATCAATGAATTCCCAAAGCCCTTATCATCTAAATATGACAAGATAGCTTCTATTCCATACACATAAAAATCTACATCTTTTAATACTGGTAAAATATCGAACGAAGAACTTAATCTTATTTGTGCCATATCTGCTGCAGATTCAGGATCTATAGCTCTGCCCTCTATATCAATACCTTTTTCAGCTGCAGCAAATAAACACTTGCTAGTGTTAGGGCAACCAGCTTTTCCGTATAGAACCTTAACATCTGCTAACTTATCACCTATTGCCATTTTTTTCTCCTGGTGAGATTAACCTTCATTAGAACTCGAAAGTGCTCCAGATGGGCATTGAGCAATACTCATTTTCAATTCTTCATCTGTTGCTGCTGTTGAATCGATCACAAATTGGCCATCTTTAATCATATAAACATTAGGTAATGTTTGGACACATACACCTGCGTGTTGACACACTTCACTATCGTAATTAATTTTCATTTCGTAATTCCTTATGCTTGCTATACGTGGACTATTTCCTTGCGCATTGACCATAAAGCTGCTAGAACTTCATCTTTTTCTCGTTGGCCAGCTTGATGTGTATCGAGAGCTTTCATTACATCATCTACTACTGCATTAAATTCTTCTTCAGAAATATTCATCCCAGTATGAGTTGTTAACATGTCTTTGCCGGTATAGGCTTCTTTACCACCAAAACCTGCACACATGAATTCTCCAACCAATCTAATCACATCTTTGGAGTCACTGTTTATATATCTATTTTTAACTAATTCATTGCTACAATGATTGTTAAAAGTAGTGGTAGCTAAGGCTACTAATGCATCATGGCCACCTAATCTATCGTATAAACTTTCTTCACTCATAATATTTCCCTTTTTATCTTAAGAATGCAATCGGGTCTTGCGACCCGACTACTTTTGACTATATTTTTGCGTATGATGATGGAGTATTATCTACTTCATAATTAGCTTGTGCATTCATTTTTCTAGCAATTGCTAACTCCCCTTCAGATGCATAATCCCTATCCCATGTAGCTAGTTTTTTCTTATAAACCGAGTGCCATAATGGAGGTATTAATGCCATGGTGAACTCTGTAAAGTAACCCCATCCTGGATTAGGCGATCCAACTTCATCTAGTTCCCAGAAGTGAGTTTCTCCACGATCATGATGGTCGCCTTGACGTCCGATTTCGATAAAAAACCAGCTAGTAAAAGCATTATCATTATCCCATGAATGACGATAATCTATTGGTTGACCTTTTTCGCGAATAAGGCCGTAATGCTCCATATAGTTAAGCGCTTCTAATTCGAAGTTTGATACCGTCCACACTAGGAACATACATGCCACACCGATCGGACCACCTGCCCATGCGAATAATATTATTGTTGGCAAGCTCATTACATAACCACGAATCCATCTGTTATCAATAGAGATAAAAGATTTTTTCAACTTAGCTAATCGCACTTGTTCCATTTTATACAAGAATTTAGATTGTCCTGTGTGAGATAACCAGAAATGCTTATATAGTGAACGTCCTCTTGGTGATGTTGCTGGATCGTCTTGGTGACCAAGTTCCAAGTGATGATTGTATACGTGCGCATAACAGAAATGTGCTGCTCCACTTAAACCCATCATCAATCTAGAAATTATGAAGCTGAAACCTTTGGTATGTGCTAATTCATGACCATATATAATGCCTATCCCTGCAAAGATACCTGTAGACATGGTCGCCCCATATAACTGCGCACCAGTAATACCCATTTGAACTGGTATACCCATAAACATTGCAGTCTCAATGGGAACACCATTTACATATTGGAATATTCGCCATGCTAGTGCTATCTGTAGTAGTGCAAAGATTGGCAACATCATGTACATAACAGCATTTTGCAATCCGGCTATTCCGTTTGTATCTCCATTCTTATCGAAACCGGCACCTTTTGTGTGAATTGGCATACTCAAAGTATCCATTAGAATACCTACACCAAATAGTACTACCCCAGTCCATACAAGAGGCCCGCCGATTAAGACACCAATCATACTTATAATTATAAGTATCGGCGCCATAAAGTACCTTACATTAATCAAAATCTTTTTCATGACATTTAATCTCCCCTAACAATTATTGTTATAAAATTACATTAGAGTTAACCATAGTGATTAACGTTGCCTCTCTATATATCTGAGATCACTCTAATTGGTATACACTTTATGTTTCTGATGATGATTTTGGTATACGTATATATCCTTACCAATTAAACTTGAATATAATTATTATAATTTTCAATAAATTACATATGTAAAGTTTATTATTTTAAATTATTGTTAACGAACTATAATCTTGAGTATAACTACGTATTAACATACAATTTATTTTCCATCACTCTCTACTATATTATCATATCACTGGATAAATCTAATGAAACTCATTAGTGAATGGCTTAAGAAAAAGACCCATTCAACACCTAAAATGTCTGGTCTTACTTTATTAGAATCTAAACAAACTGGCTCGTGTGGAGGAATGAGTACTACAGAGTTAAAAATTCGTATTGAATTGATTTTGAATGGATTTAATATTAAAGATTCTATTATGTCCTCTGTCACTGAATTGGCTAGACTTAGCCATCTAGTTCAAACACAGTTTTTAAATCAATTGACAGAAATTTCGGAAATTTCTATGCCTCATGCATATTCAATGATGCTTGTATTTGAACCAGCTTTAAAGATAATGAATGCAGAAGAACATAAACAATGGTTAAATCAAATTTTTCAAGCTTTAAACTCAAATCAAGTAGCAGAAGCAAATAATTTAATTGAGAACTATTGCGAATTTAGTTCACGAATTGATACTTCAATTGTTTACCTAACTGACGTGGCTGATGTATTAGAAAAACTGATTTTTTCTATAACAGAACAAGAATTCAGTTTAATTAGCTTCGATCCAGTCTTACACAATAGACCATATACTAATGGGAAAAAGTTTTTTTTACCCGAATCCATTAGTTTATTAAACAATAATAATGATAATTATTTACTCTATAAAATCATTGCATTTCATTTGCTTGGCCAAATCGAATGTCAATCCAACTTAGCTCTACAAGAAATAAAGAATGGTATTTTTGTACATGGCGATAAATTTCTTAATCTATTTTCATCTTTAGAAACCATAAGAATAAATAATTATCTTAAAAATAAATTTCCTGGAATTTGGAGAAGCATTTTAGCCATACACATAAAATTAAACATCGATAGTTATCCAGAAGATATTTTTCATATCAATAGAGAATCTAGCGTCTTTACTAGTTTAAAGTGGATAAATTCGCATGGTATTGAAGAAAATATTTTAAGCGCTCTTCCTTACCAAAGTGATTTTTCACCTGAAAATTTAATATATACCGAAATTGAAACACCAAAGAATATACGACCCATTCTGACGAATAACTATGACGAAAATCATCAGAAAATACATGACGATATAAGTCAAGCATCTGAACGTAACAATTTTAAAAATAATTCTGCAATAGATTATCCTGCATCTTCAAGTCAATCTCAAACAAATGTCTGGCAAAATTTAACAGAGCAAATGCATAATCATCAGGAGCTACTTAAAAAGCTTGAAAGTGAAAATAATCAAACAATTCATTTATATCCTGAATGGGATATTTCATTAAAACAATATCGACCTGATTGGTGCCGAGTTGAAGAAATCCGACTCGATGAAAATATTCATAATCTACAAACTGATGATGATTTAGAATTAAAGTTCTTTGAATCTCGTATAAAAAAATCATTAGATTTACTCATTAATGATCAAAAACTTATTCGATATCAAAGTGACGGTGATGAAGTCGATATTGATGCATGGGTAAATGCTAAATCGAACAAAACAAAACATGCCGATGACTTTCAGAATCTTTACATTAGAAATAATAAAAACAGCCGTAGTGTCGCTATTATGTTCGCAGTTGATATTAGTGGCTCAACAGCAGGTTGGAAAAATAAAGTCATAAAACAATCAACATGGTTATTATCACGTACTTTAGCTAAGCTAAATGATCAATATGCTATTTACGCATTCTCTGGCTCAGGACGTGCGAAATGTCATATTTATCCCATTAAGAAATTTGATGAAAACTATAATAACCTGATCAAAAAACGCATATTCTCTCTTCAAGCTCAACAATATACTCGAATGGGTGTAGCTGTAAGGCATTTAACAAAAATCTTAAAGCAGACGGATGCGAAAACTAAAATTTTATTTGTTCTTACAGATGGTAAACCCGATGACATTGATAGTTATCGAGGTAATTACGGCATAGAAGATACTAAACGAGCCTTTAATGAGGCAAAAGCATCACTCATAAATCCATTTGTCTTAACATTTGATCAAGAAGCTATGGACTATTTACCCTACATGCTCGGAAAGAAACATTTCCGATTAATATCGAATATCGCTATGCTACCTATTCAAATATCTACTATTTATAAACAATTAACGACATAATATCTACTATGAATAAAGACACTAATTTTAATAGATCAGAATATACGATTCATGACAAGCCTTATTACTTACCCACAGCTAACGAGGTTGAAATATTTAATACTGCATTAGCAGAATGTATACCTGTTCTGCTCAAAGGACCTACAGGATGCGGTAAAACTCGCTTTATGGAATATATGAGTTGGTATCATAAACGGCCATTAATCACTGTTTCATGTCATGATGACTTAACAACATCAGATTTGGTAGGTCGATATTTGATCAAAAATGATAGTACAGTTTGGCTTGATGGACCATTAACAACAGCCGTTCGAAATGGATGCATATGTTATTTAGATGAAATTGTTGAGGCTCGTAAAGACACTACAGTTGTTATTCATCCCTTATGCGATTACAGGCGCGTGCTGCCTCTTGAGAAATTAGGTCAACTTCTTAAGGCTTCACCTGATTTTTGTTTAACTGTATCCTATAATCCAGGTTATCAAAGTGCCGTTAAAGATCTTAAACCCAGTACAAGACAACGATTTATTGCCATAGATTTTAGTTATCCAATTGAAGCGATCGAAATAAAAATTGTTAACGAAGAAACTGGCTTGCCTATCCAACAGTGTGAACATTTAGTTAAATTAGCTAATATGACTCGAAACTTGGTCGGTAACGGCCTAGATGAAGGTGCAAGCACACGATTACTTGTACATACTGCTAAACTCATTAAAAATGGATTCAGTCCAGAAGTTGCATGCAGATGTGCTATTGCAGATGCTTTAACAGATGATGACGATACCAAAAAATTATTGCATGAGATAATTGAAACTATTTTTTAAGTAGTCATTTGAATCGAAGCACAACAAAGATAACGATGCGATTAGTGAGTGATGTTGTGTAAACCGCCAGTCGGACTTAGTCCTTACAGCATCTTTCGTAGCTTAGCGAATAACACGAGTAAGGCAACTTGGTTGCTATATTTACTTTATTTTCAATGTGGGAATACGACTGTATGTGATTGTTTGAAATTTTCTAACGCCGAATATTGAAGCCACATTAAATCAATTCCACTTTTGGCTCTTAACTTTGCCATATAGTAATAATGAATAAAATCAGTATCTGAGCTCTGTAACCAAGTTTCTGTAAGTATCTGTACTTTAACTGATTCTCGCCTAAATATTTCTTCAAACACTGCATCGACAAGTAATTCAAAATTGGACTCTTTGAGATGATATTTTTGCTCATATGCCCTACAAATTCCAAGTATAGAAGCTGTTATCAATTTACTTGATTGCATAGGTACTGGTACATTGCCAAGTTCATCCATCAGTGGTTGAAAGCAGTTCGAAAATGCTTGTTTAAGAATGCGCTTATGTTTTAACATACTTAATCCGAACATCATTTATCCTTGATATTTAATTAATGCGTTATATCATCAAACTCGTTGCTTGCACATAATTCTGTTGAATGTATTTAGTTAACAGTTGTAGACTTGAATTATGGTCTGATAGTTGATTAATATGTTGATAGCCTTGCATAAACATGTGATCATTGCTCGTTAACCATTGATCTATCCGCGTCTGTACTTCAACAGATTCTCGTCGATAAAGTTCTTCACATACAGCATCAATGATCAAAACTTTTGCTGCATTTTTATAGATATTTTGAGCATTTAAATAATTTTGACAAATACTTAATATCGTACCATTAAGATATGCATCTGTTTGCATTTTCAAAGGAACATTCCCAAGTTCATCTTTAAGTGTATCAAATGAATCTGAAAAGTCCTGCTTCAGTTTTCGTTTATGTTTGATTAATTCTATATTAAACATTTAGTTATCTGTTATGTGATTCAACATTAAGTTTTGAATTTTTACTGAAACATGACAAATCTTCGTAAGCATTAAATTGAGAAAGATAAACTTTTCCATTCAGGTCATCTATAAAGTGACTTCTCTTTAAACTGTCCATTACGGGGCCCTTAACTTCAGAAAGATGAAAGCCTATTTCTAAAGCTTTTAGTTGTTCGTTTAATGTTTCTAAAATTTCTAGAGCACTACCGTCTATATCATTAATAGCTGAGCACATTAATATTAAATGTTTAGTATTTTTATTTTCTGCAAGAATTTCTAATATACGTTGCTCAAGAAATCTAGCATTTGCAAAATAAAGGCTCTCATCAACTCTCAGTGTTACCACGTCTGGACAAGTATCTACTTCATGTCTATCAATGTTTCGAAAATGTTCTGTGCCAGCTACATGACCTACTATTGCTGTATGAGGGCGACTGCTTTTAAACAAATGAAGACCTATTGATAACAAAACTCCCGCAGTAACACCCCATTGAACAGTGGTCAGTAATGTCAAACTAAATGTTATTATCAATGCCATGAAATCTTGATAGCTATACTTCCAGGTACGCACAAATACACTTGTATCAAACAATCCCATTACAGCAACAATTATTATTGCGGCGAGTATGAATCTTGGCAAATCGCCTAGCCAGTTAGCAATAAACACACTAGCAATCATCATCCCAAATGCTGTTATTAATCCAGCAGCAGGTGATACAGCACCGGCATCCATATTAACAACTGATCTAGAAACCCCACCTGAAACAGGAAGCCCTGCTGAAAATCCTGCGGCGAGATTGGACATTCCTAATGCTATCAATTCTTGGTCTGGATCAATTCTTTCTTTACGTTTCATCGCTAGACTTTGAGCAACTGATATAGATTCGACATACCCTATAATTGTGATTAATAAAGCAGGGACCCAAAGTGCTTGCCATAGGTTTATATCCAAATTTGGCATTGAAATACTTGGTAATCCTCCAGCAATATTCCCTACTGTGCGAACATTATCTAACCAAGGAATATCAGCTTTTATTGCCAAAGTTCCTACCAATACTAAAATAGCTGGTGCTGATCTGGCGACTGTTTGAGCCCAGAATTTCGACATCCCTAGATTGGTCCAAAACGTTGCTGCATATCGTTTGTTATAAATGAGAAATAACAAGGTGATTATGGACAATACCATTGTTACAAAATCCGTTTTATCAATATTGTTATAAATAGTGCTAATCAACTCAATTAGCGTTTCCCCTCTTACTGAGTAGCCAAGAAGTGTTGATAGTTGGCTTGTTGCAATAACGATACTGGCTGCGGAAATAAAACCAGTAATGACAGGATGTGATAGGAAATTTGCAAGGAAGCCTAATCTAAATAAACCTGATAATACCAGTATAAATCCTGAGATACAGGCTATTATAACCGCTGCCTCTATACCAAGATTGATATCAATCGCAGAAAAAGGTTGGATTGCTGATGCTGTTAACAATGCCGCTACTGCTACTGGCCCAACAGCTAACGTATTACTAGTGCCAAAAATTGCATAGGCAATTAATGGCAACATACTGGCGTATAGACCTACTTGTGGAGGTAGACCAGATAAAACTGCATATGCCAATGCTTGAGGCACAAGCATCAACGTTACTATTACTGCAGCCATTAAATCATTTGTAGCATCGCCTTTAGTGTATTTTTTTGCCCAAATTAGTATTGGTAAATACTTGATCAACTTATTCCTGGATTCAGTCATTTACCGTAGATTACCTTCTTACTAATATTTATTGTCTTCATGCTCATATAAAGTTTATATATATGTAAATTTAGTTTATTCATTATCTTTTGGACTAGCTAACCATTCACGCCCCTTGAGCATCGCTTTCCAATACATAGGTGGAAGTATAGATTCTTTTAATATCCATGCTAGTTTAGTTGGTTCTTGTCCATTTAATAACCATTTTGGAAAGCTCGGTAGTAATTTACCACCATAACCAAACTCTGCTAAGATTACTTTGCCACGTTCTACTGTTAATGGACATGAGCCATATCCATCGTAGATAGCTCTTTTTGTACTTTTATTTAAGTCATATAAAACATTTATAGCTACTACAGGCGCTTGTTTTCTAGCAGCTGCAGCAGTTTTTGCATTTGGTGCATTTATAACGTCACCTAAACCATAAATATCCGGATATCTTTTATGTTGTAAGGTGTCTTGGCTAACTTCAACCCACCCTGCATCATCTACAATTCTACTTGCTCTAATAAAATCAGGGGCTTGCTGTGGCGGTACAACATGAATCATATCGAAACTAGTCTCAATAACTTCAGTAGTACCATCTTCCAATTTTTTTGAAAACCATGCCAGCTTTTGCTTACCATCAATTTTAGTAAGCGTATGATTAAAATTAAGGTTTGCACCATATTTTTCTACATATTTCATTAAAGGTGGGACGTATTCTTTAACACCAAATAAACCTGGTGTACTGCTATAAAATTCAATGTCAATATTGTTTAAAACACCTGATCTGAACCAATGATCACCGGATAGGTACATTGCTTTTTGTGGTGCTCCTGCACATTTTATAGGCATGGGAGGTTGGGTAAATATCGCCTTACCACTATGCATTGAACTTACTAGTTCCCAAGTGTATGGAGCAAGATCATAGCGATAATTTGAAGTAACCCCGTTTTGTCCGAGTGTTTCTACTAGACCTTCAATTCCATGCCAATTCAACTTTATTCCAGGGCAAACTATTAGTTTTTTATATTTTACTAATCTGCACCCTTCCAATGTAACCATATTTTGTTCAGGTTCAAACGCTGCAACTGCTGCTTTAATCCACGTTACACCCTTGGGCATAATTGATGCCATTGTCTTAACTGTTTGTTCAGCAGTAAATATACCCCCACCCACCATTGTCCATCCAGGTTGATAATAGTGTGTATCAGCAGGTTCTATTATAGCAATATCAAGTCCCGAATCTCGTGCTAATAAACTTGATGCAACTGAAATTCCGGCTGAACCTCCACCCACAATAACAATTTGATGCTCTTTAGTATTTTCAGCTGATTGTTTGCTTGCAGCTAATCTTAAAGATAGTCCAGACATATCAAAGCCTGCTTTTTTACCGATATTTAATAATTCTGGTAATGATATTTTATCGGCTTCTTTAAGACTCCATAAAGTTATTGCACGCATACCTGATCTACAATATGAAAATAGTGGTTTTGCTGCCTCATCAAAACTGTTAGAAAACTTATCTATGTCTGTATCACTAATTTTTCCCATCGTAACCGGCAGATATTTAACCACTATCCCTAATTTTTTAGCAGCACTGTCAATTTCTTCGAAATTAGGCTGATCAGGGGCTTCACCATCAGGACGGTGACAAAATATTGTTTTAAACCCCTGCTTTGCAATTTCTGTAATATCAGACACTAATATTTGGTCAGATACCGAAATTTCATCGTTGATTTTTGCTACTTTCATTAGCTCGATCCTTTGGTAAGTTCTAAGATGCTTGTTTGCCGTCAACTTGTCCACATGCTTGATTTGCTGGGAGCGCTTTATCTATTTGTTTGGGATAAGCCAATTTTAATTTCGACATTAAATCGATAAATTCTTCACGACTTTTATTGTTACCGATTCTTGAATTGTATTTTTTCTCATGACCTACAGTTGTTTCGGTATTTCCGTTGTAATCATGACCGGGATATATCAATGTGTCATCGGGTAATTGAAAAATTTGATTCTGGATACTGTCATATAGCTGCCCTGGATCACCCAACTGAAAATCAGTTCTTCCACAACCACCGATTAATAAAGCATCACCAGTGAAGATTCTGTCATTACAAAAATAACTAACACAACCATTGGTATGACCTGGTGTATACCTAACTTCGATATCAATTGAGCCTATTTTTAAATGTATACCGTTTGTCACTAACAGATCAGCACACATTGCACCTGCGTCTCGATGCATTACACTTTTACTACCCAACTTCTTTCTGAGGAAATCTGCTCCTGTAATATGATCCGCATGCACATGAGTTTCGAGTGTATATAGAAGTTTGAGGTCATATTTTTCTAGTTCTTCAATATAGGTGTCAACTTCTGATGCAACGGTGTCAATCAATACCGCTTGTTTCGTTACTATACATCCAAGCATATATGTATATGTTGAACTTTCAGGCTCAAAAAACTGTTTAAATATCACAAATTTTCTCCACAACAATTATGCAACTTACTAAATAAATCTTTTTCAAATAATAAGCTTAACTTATTTAATTACTTTTTCTTTTACAATTATTTCTTTCTACTAGTTACAGCTTTTCCATTTAGCAAGATCTTAAAAATATAAATATTATTCAACTAAGATTTACTTAAAGTGTACTGAGCGGTATAGCATTCGATAGAAAAATCATGTGCCTTCGAAAATAAAATTAACGTTAGTTGAAACTTAGGTGGATAAAGCGCATTAGATAATAACGCTCATGTTATTCCATCAGACGAAATTCCATTAAAATAATTCCTGTATTATCTAAAATACTCCTTTCCATTTTTATAATAATCATATGTTTACCTATGGGATAGAAGTAGTTATACGTATTTTAATTTACTTACTATACAATAATACCCATATTTGCTTTGCCTCTCATAAGCCACCATTATCGAAAATCTTAACAGTTGAACTGTATCCTTAAAATTAACAATGTCATTCATTTTGCAGAATGCGACGATATACGATGTAAATGTATTTACTTATGATACTTTGGCTCAATTGAATACATTTACTTACTATTAAAAGAATCAGCGTTTTCTTGATTATTAGCGACTATTTTCTAATAACATTTCAAAGTCTTGTTGTTATCAAATATCTAAGCTTATATTCAAATTGGTAATTTATAAATGCTTTATATTCACAATTAAAAGCTGTTTTCAACGTGATAGGTTTATTTTTAACCTATAAATTTAGTTTTCTGTAGATTTATATTGAGAATTGAAACTAATATATTTAACTTAATCGAGTTAAATGTACTTACTGTTATTTAAAAATCATTAATTATTACAGAAGAAATTTTTTTATTTTTTATATCTTGTATTGTAGGTAGTAATGAAAAAGAAATAATACTTTGGCCACTATTACTCTTCCGTGTTGCAAGTGAAGTATACCAACGATTGATTTGTGGTCGTTGTTCAACTAAATCACTATTATCAGTTAATATTAATAAATGAATTATTGCAGTCCAATGCACATCTGCAAAAGTATAGTTACCTATAATATATTGATTTCCTGTCAATTGATTTTCTAATGCATTCAATATTGATGCTAAATCAGATCTGGCTTTATCAATCGCTTTATTACTTACTGAGTAGGTTGAATCAACCATTGGTTGAATAATTTTTTCTTGTATTAGTACATTAAGATATGGAGTTGCTTCAGTAACGGCAATATCAACCCAAAAATCCTGTGTAGCTGCTTCTGTAACATTTTTAGGTGCTAATGAATAACCCAGGCCTCGGGCATTAATAAAGGCTAAAATGCCTGTTGCACCAGCCACGTTGTAATCTGCTTCTTTCAAACCAGGATAAGTTCCAAATTCGAAAATTGATCGATATGGTTCTTTATTTTGTTCATCATTCAAAACATCAAGATATCCACTATGCATTTCCATACCTTGTTCTGCTGCCGCAATAATACACTTTAATGTATTTGTATCCCATGGTGTCCCTAATAACTGTAGCATATATTGAGTTTTTTTCATGTCACCAGCGCTGCCATAAGCTTCTGTTCCCATCGGTGCCTGTTTATCAAAAATATCCATTATAATTTACCTTTTATTTTTAGTGATTTATAACACTTTCTTAAATGTAGACAGTTATGTGGGTTCCATAAGAAGATATTCAATATTTAATGGTCCACCCATGTCATTTTCTAACCTCTTAATCCATTCACTTATTTTTGGATATTGAATCATGTCAATACCACTACAATTTAAAGCATAATAATAGGCTGCAACATGAGGATCAGCAAATGTCATGGGCCCTACAATATATTCGTTTTCAGCTAATAAATTATTTAAACTAGTCAATATTTTGTTCAATAGATTTTTATCATCATTGCTCGCATTTCCTGTTGTGATTGCTTGGGTTACAGGACCTAAAACTTGATAACAAATATCAACCCAATAATTCTGTTGGCCTAATATTCTAGCTTTTCTAGGCGTTAGAGATGTACCTTTGCCGCGAACATCTAAATAAGTAAGAATGGCGGCTGTTCCCGAAAAGGTATAACCATCATGTTTTATTGTAGGTACAATTTTTGATGAATCTAAGTATTGATAACTATTTATTTGATCAACACCGACATCATATGAAGCAAGTGTTGTGCGTAATGAAAGCCCTTTAATTTTTGCAAGTATTAAGCATTTTAGTGTTGCTATATGACCACTAATGCCTAGAAGTTCTATCTCTAATGTACCTTTATCTTTTTTTCTACTAAAAAAACTAAATATACCCATTATTTTTACCTTTTTATTAAAGTTAGCTATATCAATAAAACTGATTAATATTTAGTTAAGTCTGTTCTTAATAAATATTTGCTTTAGCTTTCACTGCGCTTATGTTCCCTTTGACGTTTATAACGATAAACATGTTTCATATAAAATTATGTACGTAATACTTCATATATGAGTTAAAAATATCGAAAGTAATACAAATTATATTATTTAGTTTTCACATAATCGATGATGCTGAATTTGTATATATAGTTGATAGTAAATTCAATCATACTAAATATATTTGAAATAAGTGCTTTGCGATTAAAGCATTGTTTGAATCTAATCAATAAATCCCTGCTTTTGAAAATCATATAATTTTATTAAAATAGTCGATATAGTTGATTATGTTTTTTTTGATTAGGAATATTCTGTGCTTATAAAATTGAACACTCAATAATCTAAAATTTTGATTAATTTGCTTAATACGAGTGATAGTTTAGGATAATATTTACTAACAGTTAAATTCTGCGCAATTATTTTTGGTTACCCTATTCAGATTAAATTTCATCAATGTCAAACTGTTCTACCCGATAAAAGTAAAAAATTTGGCTTTCTCCCAGATGACTAGCTTAACCCATTATTTAAATTGCTTTAACTTCGAATGTGGCTTTGGATTGTTAAATCGCTACTCACATTCCTTTAAAAACAGGTGGAAATAGTCTTTTGGTACGCCATTAAATTTACGCATATGTCGCTTAGCTTGATTCCAAAAGCTCTCTATTCCCTTAATATGATTTTTCTTATCTGCAAACAACTTTGAATGGTTAATTCGGTAGTGTTCAAACTCTGACATCTCAAATATATTAAAGCCACGCTAACAGCCAGAATATACAATGCTATCTGGTTGTACTTTCTCCTGAATAAGAGGTAACAGGTGACCGAGCTAACAACAAGGAATATCCTCGTATTAACCTTTCCACCACGCTTTAATAGCCCAAAAACAGGAACTTTTCTCGCAGTCCCTCGACCTTGCTGACCTTTCGTTTTACTACCAAAGTAAGACTCATCTACTTCGACTTCAACACCAAAATATTCTTCCGTTACTTGTGTTAAGTTTAAAAAGTAATATCCGACCGTTTTACGACTAACGCCACCAAATCTGCAGCACATCATGTTGTTGCTCCAGCCACAAAATACTCGATCAATTTATTTTTTTACGATACTTAATCTGCTTTTTTCTCATGCTACCCTCGATAATACAATTTATGCGTTATTTGGCATTGCCACTTAAATTAATAACAATTCATCGTTTATTGGGGTATCTACATATCTCGCTCCTAGAGATTAATTAAAAAATCATCAATAAAGAAACTAGAGATGTCGCACAGAAAATACCACCAATAGTTGAAAGAAATTGTAATAGTAGAAGTTCTTATTGGTGAATCCTTGTTAGCACAATTAGCTTAAGAGCATGAAATACTAGAGTCAGCTGTAAACAGTTGGATCCGAGCTTTTAAATAAAAGTACAACTTAGCGGTATTACAGTATAAATATGAAACACCTGACCAAAAAGTTCAATACCTTAATGCAGAGCATAAAAAATTACGCAAAGAACGCAATATATTAAAAAGAGTAGTTACTTTAGCTAGACAGCGATTGACCATGAAGTGGAAAAACTCATTCAGTACACACAGTATTAGTGTGAGAAAGAGACGTTTTATACGCTTAAAGAAAATGTAGGTACATGCGGCATTAAGGGCTATTTGTTTTATCAAAAAAAACAGGGTATTTAACCGCCTTATGAATGGCCACATAATAAGCGACTTAAGTTTGGTTGCAAAAATTACAAAGAAACTCAAGAAAGTGGCTGCGGTGCCAGCTAATGTTCCAAAATAAAACATAACGAGCTGAATAGACACTTTATAGTGAGTTATCCCAATCAAACGTGGGTGGGTGATATTACTAAAATAAAGACCTCAACTGGCCAGCGTGTCGCCGTACTCGTGAAAGAATTAATCCATCCATGGCTTAATTCAACTCCGTTCGTCGACGACCATTAGCCCCAGACGTCCTTGTCCCCTCGCTAACGCTTTGGCTCTCATACGACTGACGGGGCGAGTATGTAATTACTGCACTATTCTTCGCTACGCTACGAAAGCTGCTGTAATTACCAACTCCTACTGCGGGCTTGCACTACTTACTCGCTATCGCATCGTTCCATGTAGTGCGTCGCAAGTTATACCTATCGGCTTATATTGATCTCTATTCACGTAAAGTGGTGGGCTGGGATAGAGATAAGCATATGCGTTCAGGATTAGTTGAAACAGCTTTAAAGCGTGCATGCGGAGTAGAAATCCACCTAGAGGACTCATGGTACACATTGATCAAGGCTGCCAATTTATCAGTAATAATTATCGAATATTACTGGGTAGTTGGCGTATTAAAAAAAACATTCGTAGGCGCGATATTTGTTGAGATAATTCCATTATAGATAGCTTTTTTGAAACTCTAAAGACAGAATTTACTTATTAACTGCCTTAACAAATCAGCTTCAGATGAAATGTGCTAGTTTAACAATGAATTTATGGGGCTTCATAATCATCATAGACCTCATCGTTCGAATGAGTATTTATCAACGATCCCATTTGACAAAATCAGATTAAATGACTTCACTCAAAATGAACTGCCTCTAGGTTCGAAATAGTGTTGATACTCCATATGAATGTATTAGGTCCTCGATAAGTTTGGACTTATCATTTAAGAATTAGCAAATAATAATTTTTATATAACTTGCTTATTATCATCAGATACCGCTGGACTATCTACGTAACTAAAGCCGGAAGCAATGGCAATTTTCAAAACATCAGATAGTGATTTCGCATTTAATTTTTCCATAACATGAACTCGATGAAGTTCGACTGTTCGTATGCTTATATTCATGTCATATGCGATTTGTTTGTTTCTCAAGCCTTCCACCATGCCTTCAAGTACCTCATGCTCTCTTGGTGTAAGACTTGCAATCATCTCTCTAGCATAAGCATTAAAGTCGTCAATATGTTGTGTATTCATTCTCATTGAGATGCTTGTTCTTATTACATCAATTAACATTGTTGAATCAAAAGGTTTTTCAAGAAAATCTATTGCACCAATCTTTAAAGCTTTTACAGCGGTAGGTATATCGCCATGACCTGTGATGCATATTATAGGCAGCGTTATCTTTAATTTTCTTAACTCATCCATCAATTGCATGCCAGACATTTGTGGCATACACAAGTCCAAAATTATACAGCCATCTTTTGAATCAACTATTTTATCTAAAAAATCTAAAGGATTTGCAAATGCCGAAACATTAAAATCTTCCGATCTTAGTAACATTGATAACGATTCCCTGACAGCATCATCATCATCTATTATATATATACGGGTCATTATCATCCTCCTATAAAATCAATATCTTTAACTGGTAAAGTAAACTTAAATGTAGTTCCACCATGTGAATTTGGTCTAACGGATAAACTTCCACCATGTGAGTGGATAATAGATCTTGTAATAGCAAGCCCCATCCCCATACCTTCTGGCTTTGTAGTATAAAATGGTTCAAAAATTTTATTTATTTCATATTGACTTAATCCAGGTCCACTATCTTGCACGGATACCGCTACTTCGTTGTTCGAACTAGAAGAAGAATCAATGTGTAAACGTCGTTCGGACACAGATATTGTTCGCATTGCTTCTATAGCATTTTTTATTAAGTTAATCAATATTTGTTCAATCAAAATTCGATCTGCAAACACATCTGGTAAGTTATTGTCTAGATTTAGATCAATCTCAGGATCATTTTCTTGGAACTCTAATCTTAATAGCTTTATTGCTGATTTAATTAATTCATTAATACAAATGTTTTTTCTTGAATCCGATTTTTTGACGAAATTACGTAACTCATGCATTATTTCTTGGGCACGAATCGCTTGATTGGAAACGCTTGTTAGTGCGTGTATGATTTCAGTTTTAGTTGTTTTATCTTTTTCGATTAAGGTGATACATGCACGACTGTATGCTTCAATTGATGTCAGTGGTTGGGATAACTCATGGGCTAATTGTGAACTCATTTCACCGATTGTTATCATCCGCGAAGTGTGAGCTAACTCAATCATATGCTTTTTTTCAAGGTCCTCATCACGTTTTGATTGTGTTATGTCGGAAGTTAATACTACAAAACCGCTAACTTCTCCACTTTCAGTGAAGTTCGGTACATAGGTACTGCGTATCCACATTTCTTGTTGTTTTGGATAATCTACCTTTTCTTCAAATGTAATGGTTTCCCCCATCATTACCCGCATTACATATTGCTCGACAACTTTATACGACTTAGCACCAATTACATCCCATATATTCCTACCAGTAATTTCTTCACGGCTAAGCCCGAACAATTTTTCATATGCTTTATTATTAAATTGAAACTTTAAATCGCGATCTACGTAAGCAATTAGTTCAGGTATAGCATTAATGACTAACTTTAATTGCTGTTCACTCTCGTGAAGCGCTTTTTCTATAACTAGACGTTTAGATTCTTCTTGTACTTTAAGTGTGACTTCCTGCAGAATCACACTCAATATCGGTTCAATGCTAGTTTGCATTAATATGGAGACCGTCATCTCAAAATACTGATTTCCACTTGATCCTTCGAAACTGCAGACTATTGTGCGACTGTGCCGTAGATTATTAGTCTTTCTTACTTCATTGATAAGATTTTTTATTGCAAGTAAGCTGTCTTGAGGAAAAAAATTAAATAAATAGGTACCTACTAACTTTCTCTCACTATTTTGCAGCAGTCTTTGAGCACTAGGATTTAGATTTAAAATTTTACCATTAGCATCTACATTCAGAATACCAATAGGCACTCGGTCTAATAGCTTATCTAGATAGTTAGCTATCAGTGGTTGATTAGTTACAGACGCTAAGCGATCTTTTTCAACTTCAAAGATTGTAGATACATGATTGCGTTGTTTCTCAATTCCATTTACATTTTCTTGAAGAAAATTTAAAAAAACTTCTTGACCATTATATATATAAGTAGTTACTCCAGAACTTAAGAATGGAGAAAAACGAATTGATTCTTGTATTGTAGCTTCTTGTTTTTGTTCACAAAAAATTATTATCTTGGTACTTTTAGAAATAACATGTGTATGCTCTGCTATTCTTATAGGATCCTGTACTTTTATTCCTAAAACAAGTATATCCGGAACACTAATATTATTCTCTATGCGACTATATAATTCATCAATATTACAAATATGCTCTAAAAACACTCCCGAGCTTAAATTAACATTTAAATACCTTAATAGTTGTTCATCACTAGTTAAGTAAAGTGTGATACGACTATTCATCTTAAGTCTCAGTCAATAAGGGCTGCCCAAGCAGCGATCTTCCTGTCCAAATCCTTAACATATCAGTTGTAGGTGACATAATATGAACTGCACGCGCGTCTCGCAACATTCTATTTAAAATAGAATCATCCCTATAAACACTACCGCCACAAAGCGTCATTCCTTCATTCACAATCGATATAACGCTATCTGCCACTTCAGCCTTCGATGAAAACAAATCTAATTGAGCATTATCTAAACCCTTATCATATGATTGTGTTGAATAATATATTAAAGCCCGAGTTCGTGCATATTTTGCCCATAGAATACCTATTTGATGTTGAATGACTGATGAAGTAGCTAAAGTATTACCTGTAAAAGTGTATTTACGTTGCATTACATGGGATTTAATTTCTTCAAGTGCTGCACGAGCTAAACCTAAATAAGCTCCTGTAATCGCAGTTAAAAAATACGGAGTAATGATATTGAAGATATACCATATATGATCCCCGACGTTACCCAAAATTTCTTTCTCTGTGATCTTCACATTGTTTAATGATAAATTACGAGAACTATTTCCTCGCATTCCTAAACCAGTCCACTCTGGTCCCCACTGAATGCCTGGACTATCGCCACGAATTATGATGCAATTAAATCGTCCTACTGGTTGATTAGGTTCTTCAGTTACGACAGACACCACATATGAGTCAGCATGGCCACCATTTGTGGCAAAAGACTTAGTGCCATTAATTAGATACCCTCCATTATTAGTACTTATCATTGTCGTTTGTGGTAGATAATAATGCGATCCGGAACCAGTTTCGCTGAGTGATAATGAAGTAATATGTTTACCTTCACATATGGGAGTTAAAAATTCTTCTTGCTGAGAGTTAGTTACTTTTGAAGCAATCACTGCACTACCTACACAATGCATACCGTAACAAATTGACGTGCTTGGGCAATATTGACCAATAATTTCACAAACCTTTGCCAAAGTTTCCGTGCCATGTCCCAACCCGCCATATTCTCTTGGTACTGTAAGTCCGCCTAAACCAATTGATAGTAAAGCTCGAATTCCTTCCTCTGGCCATTGAGCTAATTTATCTGTATTAAATGCATTTTTTGCGATAATAGTTCTACTAATCTCTTCGACTTTTTCCAGGAGTTTCGTTGTTTCCGAGTACATAGATCACTTATTCCTTCGTTCGTTGCTAAAGTGTAAATTCATTATTATCATATTAATTTGATTGTTTATTAAAGTTATTAAAATTTTTTGTTTTTGTTTTGCGCAAGTATTTTACGAACTAAACTCTATAATCCTGATCACTTAACAACTTTTTCAAAGCATTATCTATTGCTTGGAAGTCTTCAGGATTTATCCCAAGCATTGCAAAATGACCCCATGGAGTTGGAAGTGAGATATACTCGCTTTTAGGTATCATTTGTTGTTCTTTCTTACAATCATCTGGGGATACAAACATATCTTGTTCGAAAGAAATCACAAAGACTTTTGCTGTAATACTTGCTAATGCAGCCGATAAGTCGCCATTCGTATGCGAACTTACATCGCCAGATTTCCATTTCTTGGCCATACATAATAGATTATTGGGATCCATCGGAAAAAACCAGTTGTCCCACAGCCCTTTAAGAAAATCTTCTTTAGAGGAAAACCCATAGTCTGCCCACATTTCATCGTTATAAAATTTTTGACTAGCTCCTAACATAGCAAAAATACGAGATATCCTTCGTAAGCCTTCTCCGACTGCTTGTGATGTTTTATAGTTACCCTTATTCCATGCTGGATCTGAAGTAATTGCTTCACAAAATATATCGACAATAAGTGCACAATGCGGTGTTGTTTTTGCTACCCCAGAAATCGGTGCAGCCCGCTCTACCATATTTGGATAACGGACAGCCCATTCATAAGTTTGTTGAGCACCCATTGACCAGCCTGTTACTAACTGTAGATGTTTAACGCCAAGATGAGTAAGTAACTTATGTTGTGCTCTAACATCATCACCTATAGATAAACTAGGAAAGTTACTAGCTCCATAAGGGCCACTGGTATTTTGAGGAGATGTTGATAAGCCACCACCTAATTGATTAGGAATTACTATAAAATATTTTGTAGGATCTAATGCTAATCCTTCTCCTACATAAGGAGCCATTGCTGCATGTGTGCCAGAAAACATTACCGGAAAAAGAATTGCATTATTTCCTTCGGCATTAAGTTGTCCATAACATGTATAAGCTAAGGTCGCCCCTCGAAGGGTCCCCCCACCTTCTAATATAAAGTTTTCGAGGTCAAAAACTTCAAAATCACCATGTTGAGCGGCTGTGTAATAACTATTGTTTGTCATTTCTGATGGCTCTCTATTGAATATTGTTTTTTTATAAATTATAAGGATAACATTAGACTCAATCTATCGTTTTACTAACCCGTATTTCTACTTATATTTTTCATAAATAATAATAAATCATCTCAATCAAGAAATAGTCTTATTTCATTATTTATTTTACTGAAATTTATATCTAAGAACTCTAATTCGCAACTATGCAGAATATTTCTCCTGTAAATAATATTTGTTAGTATTCTATTAAATAATATGTTCTAGGCAGCATTTATTGATGCCATTTCAATTATAAGATAAAGATGTAAATTTCATTACTTTGGATTAATATTTTTAAGTGAATCTTTAATCTAAACTAATCAAGCCTGTAGCAAAACTGATTATTTATGACTAATTATGGACTATTTACTGAAGGAATCTTTATAGGAAGCAATTAATGTCTTCATATCTTTGAGGTTCCATTCTCTTGGGCCTATTGCTTTAAAAATAATTTCACCTTCTGGATTAATAAGGTATGTCATAGGTAAAGCAGGAACATCCCATTCTTTAAGACTAGTTTCAGTATCACTTACTATTGGAAAATTAATTTTGAAGTGTTTGATTAGCTCTGCAGCTTGCTCGTTGTATGGCCCAGCATGAATGCCTATGATTTCAAAATTCTCTTTATCCATCTGGTCATAAAGCTTTTGCATGTCAGGTAATTCTTTAATGCAAGGAGAACACCAATATGCCCAAAAGTTAACAAGTAAATATTTTCCCCTATAATCTTTAAGACTGATGGATTTTCCTTCAGGTGTGGGTAGTGTAAATTCACTCGCCTGCTCAATTGGTTTCATGGGTGACATTATTGTTTCTTGAGCTGAAGCGATAATTGACGAAGATAATAGTAATATTAAACATATAATTTTATTCATTTTGGAACCACTCTATTTATATCTTCATAGGTTTGCGTCTTTTTAGATAAATAATCACCTATAGGCGCCGCAAATGCGTCAGAAATGATTTCAGCGACATTGTCACCCGTTAAAGTTTTCAGGAATTCGACGATCTCATTGATTTCATTTTTATTCAAATTAAGTGGCTTAATAAGTGGTGATTGTGTTTCATTTTTAAATCCTCCTTTATTATAAAACTCGACAACCTCAGTAAGATCACCCAGAGATCCGTCATGCATGTAAGGTGCTGTCAAGTCAACATTTCGTAAACTGGGGGTCCGATACTTCCATCGGTCGTCAGGGTTCTGAGTCACTTCGTAATAGCCTAAATCGCCGATTGGTTCATTGCCTACAGAGTTGATGAACGATGTTGGCACATTCATATATCTGCCCGGTGCAACTTGTACTCTTTCAACTTCAGGCGATTTTTTCATTGCTCTTTCAAAGCCGATGCCAGTATTATGCAAGCTATTATCCGTAAATAATGCATGATCTTTAGTTATCATATGACAACTTATACAATTCGCTTTTCCAGTAAAAAGTTTAAAGCCTCTTTCAGCTGTGGCTGAAATGACATTTTTTTCTTTAGCAAAGTACCAGCGGTCAAATGCTGAATTTGCAGAAACCAATGTTCTTTCATAACTCGCAATAGCATCTGGAATAGTCGAAAAACTGGCTCCTTTACCATCAAATGCTGCTTCAAATAAACCATCGTAGTCATCTAGTTTCTGTATTTTTTCAATAGAATTACCGAAAGAAGGCATCGCCATTTCATTGTGGGCAAGTATAGGTTGCCATACTTGGTGTTCAAGACTTGTTTCACGTCCATCTTGGAATAGATGTTTTAAATAAGCGGTGTTATATATTGTGGGTGCATTACGTCGTACTGTTCTACCTTCGAATCCGACGGGTGTTCGCACTTCATGGCTCGTAAATCCTTGTTCAGGAATATGGCACATGGCACATGAAATCGTATTGTTAAGTGACAATCTTCGATCATAAAATAACTTTCTGCCTAACTGTACTTTTTCTATGGTTATAGGATTATCAACTGGGATTGGAACGGCAGGCAATCCTAATGGTGGAGTTTCTATAAACTTCATGAGGTCTGTAGCTTCACCTACGCGACTGTCAATGCTCAAAGAGCTTGTAACGTAATCCTCCGATTCATAACCCAATTTAGAGTCACGTGCACCTACTCGTACTTGAGTTTCATGTTTATTGGCTTCTATTTTAGCCTTCGTACCAAATTCCATTAAAAGTGTTTTGACATCATTGATTATAATATCAGGATGTAAGAAAGACACGCTGTATATATTACGTATATGCATTTCTGGATCAATCAAAAATACTCGTAATATATGTGAAAAATTGCCACCATCTTTGCCATTACTGCTTGCTTGAGGCATCACAGATTGACCATAACTCTCTAAAATAGGGGCTAATTGCTCTTCTGATAAAGTTGTAAGATATTTCCAGTCCATGGAATATGATTTACTTTGATGCTCAGCATGCTGATCGTGTTGTTCATCTTGACTAGGCATGTCATGCATATCATGTTCGCCACCACCCTCGAGTGCTTTCAATCGTTCAGGCGTATCATATGATGGATCAAAACTCATACTAATAAGTTGCATGTTCTCTGCTATAAGTGGATCTTGCGTTGCTAAAGCCTTAATTCTACTAAACACAAGATGAGACAGTGGACAGCCATTTATATCGTTACATCGTGTATACATAAAATTTAAAAGCGTGTATTTGCCTTTAAATAAATCATGAAATTGAACGCTTTGTCCATCAGTGTTGATAGCAGTTGCATTTTTGGCATCGCCCAAGGTGGGTAGTGAATAACTTCCCACCTTAGGTGCCACGAAGTCCAACTCACCATATCCTGGTGCTGGCAATATCACTTCTGGCTCTGGAACGCCTTCAAATGATAAAACCTCAGATAAAGGGGTCATAAAGCCGATAAATATAGCTAGGACTGCTTTATATGGATATTTCATGGTAAGTTTTCCTTTGTTACTCTATTTTAATGCAACTGGTGCTACAACTTCTTTTAACGTTTCTTCTGGAGCATGCTTACCGTACAACGAGTAAGCACCAAAACGCATCTGATGAGCACGACCTAATTTTTCTTTAGTAAAGTCGAGTGTGAACTGTTCATCCAATTTCTTACCATCCCAGAAATATAGTTTCAAGAATTGTTCATTGTCCGCTCCTTTTTTATCCCAGTTTCCAAGTAGAGATGTGGTGTAATACAATCTTTTGTTATCCCAGCTTGAAGAAACCATATTGACTTGAGCACCAATTTTTTCTTCATGTACAAGTTTTGGGTGATGAGGATCTGTAATATCAAATCCACGAGTCATACCATCTGTCATAGTATTTACCCATATCATACTGTCATCACTACTTATTGAGAAATCTACTGGAAGTGGAACATCCGCTGGATTACCGACAGTACCGACACTTGACGCTTTCCAGCCGCCTTTACCTTCACCATCTTCTTCTATCAACCAGATTTCAGAAGTAAGTGCTGTAGTCGTGAAGCAATAATCATGTCCTGGCTTCCATGTACATCTTATTTCAAGTGGTGCTCCTGGTACATCAAGGATTTGCTTAGGTTGGCGAGTATGTAAATCCCAAATAACCATAGTATTACCAAAACGTTTCATGGCTTCAGGATCTTTAAGCATTTGACCAAAATCCATCATGTAATTTGACCAACCAGTAAATGAAGAGGTCATCATGATATTTTTACTAGGCATGACTTGAATATCATAACCATAACCGTCAGCAAATTTACCGGTTTTTTCTGCACCTTGAAGATTGTCGTCTGTAGGTACCCAATAGGTATCAATATATTCACCAGCGTTTGTGTATTCCACTAATGCTGTTCGTCCGCCGTGATCTTGGTTGTTAGAAAGTGCAGTCCACAGCATTCTTCCAGGTAATGCGTATGGCGTATGTGGCCCCACAACCCCTCCCGTCACACTTACAAAGTCATCGATAACTTTCGTTAGTTTTGGCTTAGCTGGATCGGTAAATACATCAAATATAAAAATCTTGCTAGAATCAAGTCCTCCTGCCCATAGAAATTTGCGATCATCTGTAAAACCAGAATGATGTGCTTCGTTTCTACCGCCTACTGAAGCTACGCTCCTGACTTTCCCATAATCTTTAGCATTAGGATTAACGGAAACCGTCACTAATTTATCTTGTCCATCTCCTAAACCTTCAACCCCTAACGTCCATACATATACAAAGTCTTCTTGACCTTGAATTTTAGCCATATATGGAGACATACAAGTTTCATCAGCCATAACAGGTGAAATAGTGAAAAGTGAGGCAACAACAGGAAGCATCACTTTTAATGTGTTTTTCAAAATTGATTTTTTTATTCTCATTTTCTTTCCTTTCTTAAGATTTATAGTTATGTTTTAGCTTTATTTGAACTAACCTTTAAACCTAATATAATTATGGTTATTGCTTTGTTAAGAGCATCTCTCTACACGAATGATAAATTCGTTATGTTTTAGTTGGTATTATGTATCTATGTTATTTCGCTTATTTATTAAGATACTGTCTAAGAGGATACAGGAATATACTATAATTGAAGCTAGTACTAGTACTAGTATTAGCATTACTACTAGTATTTATAAGCAGCTCCAAATAAGATTAAATTAAAGGATATTTTGCTTATAATTAATATCATTTTTATTTTGAAGGAGAGATTACTATTGATTTTCCTATTGCAATCGAAAGTAAATCAGTTCCAATATATATTGGACCCGTATACTTTGCCTTAAGATTGTTTAAAACTGTATTTTCAGAAATACCAAAGAGTAAAACATGATTTAAAACTGTATATTTTGGTCTTGTTTTATTCAGTGTTTTAATCAAATGTTCAGTATCAGTGTGATAAGCCATTATTTTATTCAATCGAATGTTATTTGTTAATAATGTATTACTTGCTGCAGCTATTTCATGAATAAGTATATCTGCATCTTTAGCATGTTTAATTAAGTTTTCTGAATAAGCTGTATCACCAGAGATGATTATTTTTCGACCGCTAGACTCAAATTTATAACCGTATGCTTGTTTCACTACACCATGATTAACACGAAAGGCAGTTATCTTTATATCGTGATTTTGATAGACTACTATATTATCCAGATCTGATTCTTCTACTATAATATTTGCTTGATCTTTAGTTAGACCTGAGTCGAGTGTTCGTAATCTAATATCTTCGGAAAAAGCTTTCTCTATATAATTAACAAAGTCTTTTGTTCCTACAGGTCCAAACACGTTGATTTTTTTCTCACGCTGCCAAATCCAACTTGTTAACCATAAATCAGCGAATCCAGTAATATGATCTGAATGTAAGTGAGTCAGGAAAACTCGTTCAATTTTATCTAATGGTATTCCAGCTTGTTGTAAACGAATTATGGCACCTCGCCCAACATCGAAAACAAAATAACGTCCTTGCGTTTCAATTACAGTTGATGGTCCAAAACGCTCAATATTTGGAGGTGGTCCACCAGTGCCCAATAGTGTGATTTCAATATAGTCAGCTCGTGCAAATGTACAAAGGCATAAGATAAATATAGTTACTATAAATTTTCTAATCATAGTTATTACAATTATAGTTGTATATCGCTTTCTATATAATGCCTTTATTACCTTCCATATTTTTGATTACTGGTGTGTTTAGTTTGCTAAGAGTAACGTGTTGAATATCTCGTAAATAATCAGCTACCACATCCCAAATCGGAGCGCCTGTTGATTGTGAGTTCACTGTAGCCCATCCTGCAACTTTATACTTTTTGTTTGCATCTATCATTTGGCCATTATTGAGTCGCATTTCTGAAATACGTTTGCCAATTACTTCTGTGGGATCACACGTATAGTCCATTCCGCCAAGACGTACCATATCACCTCCTTGTCTATAGAATGGATCTAAGTTGAAAATATTGTCACATACATCTTCTAAAATAGCCTTTATTTGAGTCCCTGTCATTTCAGTAGTATATGTTTCTGGATAAGTTATGCAAGTTTGATCCATTACATGCTCCATCGTGATCGACTGGCCTGGCAATACGGTTGTTCCCCATCTAAAACCTGGAGAAAGTGATATGTCAGCACCATTAACTTCACATAAGGCATCACATATTACCTGATCGAATGTTCCGTTGAAATTGCCACGTCTATATAGTAACTGATCTGCTACAGCAAGTTTTTCTGATAATACATCAATATAAGGTTTACGTGTTTTCTCAATAAAAGCGGCCATTTCTGGATCAGGTTCAATAAAGTTTGAGAAAATAGGCAATAGAGAATAACGATAATCTTTGACGCGTCCTTTTCCTAAATCTAAATCTAGTACGGCAAGAAATTTACCATTTGAACCAGCATTTGTGACTAATGTGGTTCCGTTTGAGTTTTTAACTTCAACAGGTTTCGGAACGCCATCGTGCGTGTGTCCACCTAAAATGACGTCGAGTCCTGTTACGATAGAAGCTAACTTCAAGTCAACATCCATTCCATTATGAGATAACAATATGATGGCATCTGGTGATTCCGTATCTCGAATTATATTAATAAGATCTTGTAGTTCTTGGGGTTGAATACCAAATGTCCAATCTGGAACAAATCTTTTAGGATTTGCTATTGGTGTATATGGAAATGCTTGTCCAATAATAGCGACACGATGTTCACCCATTGTCTTTAGTGTATAAGGTTTAAATGCATATCGCCTTTCTTCGTCGTAAGCTTGAGCTCCTTCAAATAAAGCTTCTTCTTCAACTTTTATATTCTGAGCTAAAAATTCCCCTTTGAATGTCGAAATATTTTCTAATACTTCATCTTCTTTATATGTAAATTCCCAATGTCCTGTCATAACATCTACGCCTAAGATGTTTGATGCTTCGACCATATCTTTACCACGTGTCCAGTAAGCGGTAGCTGAACCTTGCCAAGTATCACCACCATCTAATAATAATGAACGTCCTTGGTCACCGTAAGTTTGACGTAGTTTTTTTACTAGCGTGCTAATGTGGGCATATCCTCCAACCTTCCCAAATTGAATTGCAGCATGAGCAAAATCAAGCGAAGTAAAAGCATGTGCTGATAAACTATTACTTTTAATGCCGAAATAATTGAGAAAATGCTGACCTACTAAATGTGGTGGTTGACCATTCTCAGAAGCAATACCAATATTTACACTAGGTTCTCTGAAATATATAGGTAGTAATTGAGCATGACTGTCTGTCATGTGTAACAATCTCGCATTTCCAAAATTTGGTATTTCGTACATTTCTGCCGATGACTGTTCATGCCCTTTAGAAAAAGCAGTTCTAGGTAGGATATTTGCCATACTCGCAACTGCAAGTATTTGAGTAAATTCTCGACGATTCATAATATAACCAGTTAAATTAACTAAAAAAAAACCACTGCGCTGAGACATTTGAGTTACTAGATATTGTCATGACAGTGGTGAAGCTGAATTTGAGTGTAGTATTGTTATTTCTGTTTTACCGTTGTAAGCCCTAGACCTTCCCAATTTTGCATACCACCTCGATACCATTTTATTTTTTCAGCAGGGTAACCGAATTTTAATAGGGCATAAATGTTTTGCGGTGATTGACCACACCACATACCGTTACAAAATAAGACTAACGTTTTAGCATTAGAAAAATCCCACAAACCCTCCTGCTCTCTGACACCAAATTGTTTCTGAAGAATGTCGGATATAGTAAATGGATCTGCGCCTGCACTAATTGTTAAATTTTTCCAAGGTATATTGATTGAGCCGGGTATCGTACCGATAGCAAACGAATCTGCTGTACGCGAATCTATTACTAAAACTGTTTCGTTACCATTGCTTTTCATCTTCAAATATTGAATCATCTCTAATTCACCGAGTGTTTCAACGCCTTCCGCTATCTTAATTGGATTTATACAATAAGGAGGGCAGTTTCTAGAGGTTTTAGCAAAATCAGGATTAATAGTATTACTCGTATCTTGATTACGCATAATTGTCACTTTTTCGCCATTATTTACAACGTCTACTGAAGGGATTTCGGCAGTTATCTGTACGTCTAATGCATGTACTTGACCAATTGCAAATAGCATTGTCGATATAACGAATATATTTAGTGAGATTATCTTCATTACTATAATCCTAATATGTTTAAATTTTCATCAATCATCATTCGGGTACAAGTTGTTTCCAATTTTGTGTTGCATATTTTGCTTGTTCTATAGAGAGATTGAATTGCATTACTGCTTCATGGAATAAGATTTTAGCTTCATTTTCATTTCCTAGTTTTGCCTCAGCATATGCTTTTTTAATGATATCGTCAGTTGTGCTCCATACAAATCCAAATTTATTAGCTTCACGTTCTGCTTCAGCTACTTGTTGCATTAAATCTTCTATTAGAATTTCATCAGTTTTTTTTATTGTTTCTACTTGATTTCCTGTATTGGACTCAATCTTATTTTGTTGATTTATAATTTTTACCGTTTCAGCTTTAGTTTCAGTTTCATTATCCTTATCTGAACATGCAGATATAATAAAGGGTAGTAACAACAGAAATACTAGTCTTAGGAGATTGTTTTTAGTCATAATATTATTTCCTAGTTCCTGGACCATTTATCGGCAAACCATTACTCATATAAGTATGGAAATATTCTAAATTTCGATACTCTACGCTTTGTAACTTAAATGGTTTGGCTCGAATTTGAGTATTACAGCCTTCGTAACGACGTTGAATCGTACCGACATCTTCCCATTTAAATCGATAAGCTGGAAAATGAGATACTTGCCCAAGAGCCGGACTTAATATATCAGCACGCAATCGATTGCCGGCACTTGCCATATGGCAGGTAGCGCAAGCCATATTCAGCTGTCCACGTCGTGAGTAGAAAAATTGTTTTCCGTCTTCATAAGCAGCTTTTGCCGCATCATTAGGAATTGTTACATTGATTGGTTGGCCCCTAGAAGTAGAAGCCATATAGGATGTAATGTAAGCAATAGCGCCTTTGCCATATGATAATGGCACTTCACCATTTTGAACTCGACAATCGTTCACGGCTAGCTCTAACGTGACAACTTGATTTTTATCGGTATCAAAATATGGAAAATTTTGTTTTATACCTATTCCACCATTATCAAAACAGCTTGCATAGTCTTTCCCGTTTGCAAAAGGTGTTGTAAATAACTTTTTACCTTTATCTATTGCTTCTTCATATGGTGGAAACTCTTCAATTTGTAACCATTGTTCTTTAGAGTCCTTATCTAATGCATATGCACCATCAACTAAGTCTTCTAATGCAATATCAGGAAATTTTTCAGCAAAATATGATCTAATGGTTGCATTATCTGAGACAGGATCAGCAAATGTTGAAGTCGCCACTGTTAAACAACTTGCTATAGCTAAGGTTAAATAGATTCTCCCTTTCATTATGGACACTCCTCTACGCGTAAGATTATTTAATAACAACTTCAGTTTCTTCATGTTCTCCCAAATTATCAATCCATTTTAGGGACAAAGTGTCTCCAACTTTAGCACCGGAAAATGTAAATGCTAAATAAGGATCTTTCGATACTGCTCTGCCGAAATTTGCTAAAAAAACCAATTTCTCTCCATGCATACATGTTAACTCTTGAATATATTTAGCAGGAATTATATCGCCATTATTTTTGTCTTTTTGTAATCCAGTATCCATAGGATGTTTGACTAATAGTTTAACTTCTACTTTATTGTTTTCAAATTTTGCTTTAACTTTCATGATTTCATCCTCATTTCAACCTTAACCACCACAGCCACCGATTGTGACCTTCACTTCTTTTTGTACGCTATATAGTGTTCCATCCTGAGTTTCCACTATCGCTTGCACATCCATCGTTTCAAAGAGCCTGATACGAATAGACACATCAGTATCAGTACCTTCAGGAATGGTGAATGAACATGCTAATGGTTGTGGGTTTTTAAGTGCTACGATACTTATCGTTTTTACGTTTGGAATATCTGTTGATATATTAACGGGTACTACAGCACCATTTTCTGCAATTTCTGGCACTTTAAGATAAATTTTGTCACTTTTTGTCGTTTCTGTTTTATTGAACATACCCGTCATGGCTTTTTCTGTAGTATTTGCATCAAAAGCTTTTGACCATTGTGCAAAGGCTATTTTAGGTATTATCAACGCTGCAGTTAATACTGCAGTCATACCCAATATTCCTTTCAGTAAATTTCTTCTTTCAATCATATTTGCCTCTCGTTAGTTATTATTAATCGTTAAAGGGAATATATGTACTCAACCACTTTATTTATTTCTTCATCCGTTAGCATTCTATGTTTTCCAAAGGGTGGCATTGAAGTTAAGGGATTATTTACTGTTGCATCCCATATTTGAGCCTTAAGTAATTTTTTTTCTGGATAGCGACTTTTTATATCAATTAACTCAGGGCCTAAATCTCCTACCAGCTCTCCTCCTGCAATCGCATGACAGGCTAGACAATTACCTTTTGTTCGATCAAATACTATTTCCTTGCCCTGCTGTATTAATTTAGCTTCTCCTGTCAAATCAGCTTCTGCAGCTAATGAATAAGGAATCCCTATAGCAAAAATAGTTAATAGGCCAGCTAGTTGCTTTAACAATTTACTCATATTATTACGTCCTAATTCAGATTTTGTAAAAATGACTTTTAGTGAATACTTTCAATCATATAAGAGACTGCAGCATTAATTTCTTGTTCTGTTAAGCTCGGGTTACCTCCTTTAGCTGGCATTACACCTGATTCACCAGTATATCCCTCTAATGCGTGTTGTTTAAGAATCTCAAGCCCTTTTGTAATCCGTGACTCCCACGCTAGTTTCTCTCCAAACTTTGGCGCTCCGGCAACGCCTTGACCATGACAAATCGCACATGAATTTCCATAAATGTCGCGACCGATATTGATTGAAGATTCTTTTGATAGTTCTTCTTGTTTATTAGAGTTTTGTGCATCATGTTCAGACGAATTCTTTTTGTTAGACTTCTGTTTTTGAGACACGTGATCTAGTGGCGTAATCCCTTTGATTGCTGACGTAATTTTTATCGTTTTGGGATCTTTGCAATTTTCCATACAGGCAGGATTTTTTACATCTGGTCGGTCATCTACATAGAAGCCATCTTTATTGGGCATCTCGATTTGTGTAAAATTATCGTGTGTTAGCTCAAAGTCTTCTTCAACTATCCCATTAAGATAAAGGACGTAGGCCGTTAAAGAATAGGTCTCATCTGCAGTCAATGATTGAGGCGCAGTGAAAGGCATTGCTCGATGTATGTAGTCCCATAAGGTGCTTGCATACGGCCAATAACTACCTACAGTTTTATCAGGTTTAGCCTTATTAAGCGTGCCCATTCCTCCTGCAAGTTTTGGCCAACGCCCCTCACCTTCCCCAAATGCCCCATGGCAAGATGCACATTTTGCATCGTATAATTCTTCTCCATGTGATACAGATCCACTTCCTTCAGGTAAGCCTTGACCATCTGGTCTTACATCAATATCCCAGCCGGCGATCTCAGATTTTGTAGCGGGTTCTCCTAAACCATAATAACCAGCATCTTGACTCCAAACAATTTGTGGCGTCGCGAATATACTTATAAACAAGATTGCCTTTGAAAGTTTTTTATTATCCCAATTGAACATTGCTTACCGTCCCATCTGTATCTAATTTCCATGTGTGAATAGAGTTTTTATGGTATATAGAATTACTACCTCTTACGCTTTTCAATTGAGCTAATGTAGGCTGGACATATCCGGAGTCATCAATAGATCGACTTTGTAATAAAAGCGGTTCCCCCTGCCAGTTAATCTCCAAACTAAATCTTGTTATCGCTTTTGGTAAGACTAGTCCCTTCAATTTAGCTTGACGCCAAGATACTCCACCATCGAAAGATACATCAACACGTTTAATCGTCCCTCGACCTGACCAGGCTATACCTTCTAATTCATGAACACCTTTTTTTAACATTGGCCGTTCGGGACAAGGCGATGTAATGACTGAATTTCCTTCCTGAATAAAACTGAACTTTCTAGCTTTTCCATCTGGCATTAAGTCAGTGTACTTAGATGTTTCTTCCCTTTGATACCAAGGTTTATCGCCTACTTCTAATCTTCTCAGCCATTTTATACTCGTATTTCCTTCCCAACCAGGATTAAACAAACGAACTGGATAACCTTGTTCTGGGCGTAATTTCTCTCCATTCTGAGCATATACAACTAACGTATCATCTAAGGCTTTTTCTATAGGAATACTACGTGTCATCGTTGCTCCATCAGCACCTTCTGCTAAAACCCACTTAGCATCAGGCGATATTCCTACTTCATCTAAAATGGTTGATAGCTTAACGCCTGTCCATTCACAACAGCTCAACATACCGTGCGTAAATTGCAAAGCTTCCATTTGTGTGCCATGCCACTCCATACCACCATTAGCAGGGCATTCGAGAAAATGAATAACCGATTCAGACGGAAAACGCATTAGGTCTTCCATTGTTAATGTAATTGGATTTTTTACCATGCCGTGTATCATTAATCGATGTTCATCAGGATTAACATCTGGTAAACCTGCATGATAACGCTCAAAGACTAATCCACTGGGCGTTATAATTCCTTTCATTTCATGAATTGGAGTCATACTGATTGATGACTGTGGTGTTGCTGTTAACCAAGATACTGTTCTTCTTATGACATCATCTTCATATCGCGATGGTTTTCCGTATGGTTCAGATACAACACCTCGACCCAAACTTTTAGTCCAAATTGGTACATTGGGTGGCAATGAACTGTCTGATGCCATTACTCTTGCAGCACTCATAGCAAATGCTGTTCCAGCCGTTAATTGAAGTCCCCTTAGTAAAAAATTCCGACGCTCTAATACCGGCATATCGGCCGCTTCTGCCTTAATTTCTCTGAGTAAGTCTTTAGTGTTTCCGGATAGCTTTTTCACATTTCACCTGTATATTTACTTATATCAGTATTTTTGATAACTCTATAATATCGATTTATATACTTTTTATAATACGTATATCCACCTAATTAATCGGTTATTGAATCTATGAATATAAAATTTCTACCTGTATCTTTACTGTTATTTATCAGTACAGCTTTTTTCAATTATTCATATGCAGTCAATAATATAGATATAAATGACGACGCATTTTTAGAACAATTTGCCATTGAAATGGTAACTGAAAATATATATGTTATCAGGGGGTCTGATGAGTCTCCAAATCCTTCTAATAGAGGTTTTATTAATAACCCTAGCTTTGTAATTGCAGATTCAGGTGTCATTATTATCGACCCAGGAAGTACAAATGAAGTAGGTGAAATAGTCCTAAAGCGAATTAGCCAAACAACATCACTTCCGGTTATTGCAATATTTAATACTCATGAGCATGGTGACCATTGGCTCGCCAATCAAGCAATTTTAGATAAGTATCCTAATATTCCAATTTATGCTCACGCAAAGATGATTGAATCAATTAATCAAGGTATAGGTAAACATTGGCTTAATGTGATGAGACAACTGACGAAAAATCCATTAACTAAAACCATTATTGCAGCACCTACGCATGTCGTTGATGATAATGACGAAATTGTCTTAGATAATTTAACGTTTAAGATTCATCATTATGGTCCTAGCCATACGCACAATGACATCATGATAGAAGTGGTTGAGCTCGATACTATCTTCCTTGGCGATAACGTATTAAATAAACGAATGCCTCATCTTGATGATGGAGATATAGTCGGCAACATTTCAACTATCAATGAAGTATTGAAGTTAAATTGTAAGTATTTTATTCCGGGCCATGGTGCGCCTGGCATAAATACCATTGCTGTAGAATATTTGGAATATTTAACGCTATTACATGACTCTGTCGAACACTATTACCATGACGGTAAATTAGCCTTTGAGATGAAAGAGCCAATTAAAGATTCCATGGGTAAATTTTCAAATTGGATTGATTTTGATCAAGAGCTAGGCAGAAATATCAGCTTAGTCTATCTCCAAGTAGAGCGAGATGACTTTTAGAATCTGACAACATCCTTATGATTTAACTGAGCGGCATATAATAGATAAAGAGCATTGGTGAAAAGTATATGATGAAGATATAGCTATATATATTATTTTTATAGATTATTATCACCTTATAATTCTTATCCGTATATTTTAAAAGGCATCATTAATTATGGAGAGGCAAGGTTGGTTTTCATTAGCTATAACCTTTGGGGCATTGACTGTCTTAACATTAACATGGATAGGTCCGCACATTGTTATGATGGCGGGTTGAACCATACTCAGTGCATTAGGTATTCTTTCAGGCACTGAAGCACTAGCAGGCTTTGCCAATTCTGGATTGATCACTGTTGCGGTAATGTACGTCGTAGCGGCAGGCATACATGGATCGGGAGGTATTAATCTATTAGTGAATAATGTATTAGGACAACCAAAATCAATTAGAGGTGCATTAGGTCGAATGTTTGCCCCTGTAATACTCTTAAGTGGAGTTCTCAATAATACACCCGTAGTAGCTACGATGATTCCAGCTATACATGCTTGGTCACGTAAAATAGGCATTCCTGTATCGAAATTAATGATACCTTTGAGCTATACCGCTATTCTCGGAGGAACCTTAACGCTCATTGGTACTAGTACTAATTTAGTTGTAAATGGGCAGTAATAGAGCTTGACGGGTGAAGCTGGTTTTTCATTGTTTTCGATTACAACATTCGGTATACCTGTTGCAATAGTAGGAATAGTCTTCATGTGGATATTTATCCCCCGATGGCTCCCAGATCGAAGTCATAAAATGGCATTTGGTAATCTGAGAGAATTTACACTTGAGGTCACGGTCGCCATTATAAGGACCTTTAGTGGAAAAACTTTAGTACAAGCAGGTCTAAGACAATAGGAGAGCGTATTTCTACTAGAAATAGAACGTCAAGGGGCGATTGTAGCAGTGGTAACACCCAATGAGATATTGCAAGATGGCGACCGTTTAGTTTTTGCTGGTGATACGCAAGCGCTTTCAGACTTATTACGAATTAACGGTATTATTGCCTCAACCGAGAATGGACATATCAATACATTAGGTACTGACCGAACGGAGCGGCGATTAGTAGAGGTGGTTGTTTCGCCGCATTTTTCTGCACTTGGATATAATATCCGCGATGCAAAATTTCGCGATCGATATGATGCGGTAGTACTAGCGGTAGCTAGGCATGGAGAACGTTTAAAAGGTAATCTCGGTACCATTCGACTTGAAGCTGGCGATACTTTGCTTCTCGAAGCGAGGCCTGCATTTGTCAGTCGACAACGCTACAGTAAAGATTTTTTGCTTATTAATGATTTGGATACAGTGCCACCAAGACACGAACGTGCATACGTTTCTTGGGCAATCTTAATCGGTGTAGTGATGGCTGCCGGTTTTGATATAATCAGCATGCTTAATGCAGCTCTAATTGGCGCAGGATTAATGCTTATTACAGGTTGCTGTTCTGTCAGTCAGGCTGAGAAAAGTCTTGATTTGACCATTATCATCACCATCGCCGCTTCATTTGCATTAGGGGTAGCACTGTTAAATACAGGCGTGGCAACCTTTCTGGCGACTAATATTATTGATCTTAGTAATGGTATTCCTTGGTTAATGCTAATACTTATCTACACTGTTGTGTCATTGCTTACTGAAATTATCACCAATAACGCTACTGCAGTATTGATGTTACCAATAGTTCTTGAAATAACTGAGAAGGCCGGACTGAATAATGAGCCTTTCGTATTTGCGATAATGATGGCGGCATCTGCAAGTTTTGCCACACCATTAGGTTATCAAACAAATCTAATGGTTTACGGGCCGGGCGGTTACCGCTTTAGTGATTTTTTGAGAGTTGGGATACCTATGAATTTAGTTATCGGTATAGTAACAATATGTATTTTACTTATTGGTTGGCCGTTAATTCAACGTTAACTGTAATAACGCATATTTAATCTATCAGGAACCAATATTTATCGATGCTTGACGACTGTTAAGGTCTGTTAAATCATTTCCAGAAAATAGCTATTTATTATCAATTTATATTTCATTTAGCTTATTTATATGATCGAATATTTGCTATTTTTTATTCGATTAGTAATCGATTATCACAACATTTACGCATCAGTGAAATTGATGAACACTGTTAAAAAAGACTTTCTATTGTCGTAGCGTTAGTCTGGCCCTGTTTGAAACAAGTTAGAACTGCGTTTGCTAACGTACGACGTTAAGCTATGAATGCTAATAGCTTATCAATGATTAAACCTCATATATTCATAAAAAATGACGTTAACATCACATCATCAATATTAATTAAAGCAACTAACACCTGAGAATCAGATACAATCCGGACTTCATTTTGCAATGTGAAGTTTTAAATTAATGGGTCCTTATATAGCTAGCTTAGTGATCTGTTCGTAAAATCCTCATTATGTCAGCAGTTTTGTAATTAAACTAAAGCGCCGCTTAGCTTCTTCATCCTTGCAGCTATGATCAATAAATTAATTGATTAAACAACACTTACAAAATAATTTCTTTCTATGCTACTTTTCATCTGCTTTACGGTTTATTTATATAATGAGTCAGGAGCAATCTAGAAAATTTATGTGATAGGTAAGTATTATAATTAAGATATAGAAAATGCTTGAGGTTCCGAGAATGGAAAAAAAATCGCGGCTTTTAACGATATTAAATCTGTGCAGCTTTTTAGTACTACTTTACAGCCTATCAATGATAATACCGATATTCATCGGCTTGTTATTCGGAGAGAAACACCTTGCATCCTTTTTAATAACTTTTATCGTTGCACTTTCTTTAGGGGTGTTGGGTTCGTTGACCACAAAGCGTGGCAAGAAAACTTTAAATACACGTGATGGTTTTTTGGTAGCCATCCTATTTTGGTTAATGTTCTCTGCATTAAGTACCATGCCTTTATATTTTGATAGCCGACTCGGGCTGTCTCTAACTGATGCTTTATTTGAAGGCATATCAGGTATAACCACTACAGGCGCTTCGGTATTGGATGATATCGACAGTCTTCCTAAATCTATTCTATATTATAGAGCTCAATTAAATTTCCTTGGTGGATTGGGAATTGTCGTTCTTGCGATTGCAGTATTGCCTTTCTTGGGAATTGGTGGCGCTAGACTTTACAAGTCAGAAATGCCAGGACCAATGAAAGATGAGAAATTAACGCCTCGTTTGGCTGATACAGCAAGAAATTTGTGGATGATCTACACTGGCTTAGCACTGGCTTGTGGATTTTCTTACTATTTTGCAGGCATGGGTTGGTTTGAAGCTTTATGTCATAGCCTTTCAACCGTTTCTCTGGGCGGATTTTCAACCCATGACAGTAGTCTGGGATACTATGATAGTCCAGCCATCGAGATAGTTGGTGGAGTGTTTTCCATTTTAGCGGCGATAAATTTTTCTCTTTATTTCGTAGCAATTAGTGGACGTAGCTTACGTCCGATCCTAACTAATTCTGAGTTTCGATTTTTCTTTTTGATTTTATCCTTGGTGATAGCAATCACCTGCATTGAATTGTTTAGAAGTGGAATATTTGATGCTGAAAGTGCCCTTGTCCATGGTTTTTTTCAAGCAGTGTCCACCATGACAGGTAACGGTCTGGCGGGAGGAAATTATCCAGATTGGCCTGCTCACGTAGTTTTATTGTTACTAGGTGCAAGTTTCTTTGGTGGCTGTGTTGGATCAACCTGTGGTGGTATCAAGTCGATGCGTTTTTTATTGCTTTTCCGTCAGAGTTGTCGTGAAATAGCTCAACTTGTTCACCCTAGTGGGGTCTTCGCTATAAAAGTCGGTGGTCGACCGATTCCAGATCGAGTAATTCAATCTGTATGGAGTTTATTTTTCTTCTACATATTTTTCTCATGCATATTTGTTTGGGGATTAGTGGCCATTGGCTATGACTTTGTCACCGCTTTTGGCACTGTGGCTGCCTGTATTAACAATATGGGAATTGGATATGGTGAAACTGCTGCTGGTTTTGGTATTCTGAGTGACCCAGCAAAATGGTTGATGTGTGTAGCGATGCTATTCGGTCGTTTGGAGATTTTTCCAATACTTATTGTTATGTCTCGTATTTTCCGAAGTTTCTAAATATTACATATTTATTAGTGTGGTATTGTTAGTTTTAAGGATGTTTAATCATTTGCTGATTGAAAATTTATCTCGACAACATCTATGAAATAACGAGTATGTAAAGTCTTCTCTTAGAAAAAATTCATGAAATGATACTTATGTTCAAATCAGCAACTGCACCAAAAGTTTTAGTAAACATAGGGTAAGTTAGCTTGCCGACGAGTTAACAATCATTAATCGATAACCAACACCCGATTCGGTCCGTATATAATGAGGTTCAGCCGGGTCATCTCCTAGCTTCTGTCGTAAATGACTTACAACGATTCGTAAATAATGGCTGTTATCTTTATGCTGTGGCCCCCATATTTCCTGTAGTAATTGGGTTTGGGTGATGACACAGTTTGATGATTGAGCCAGTTTGGCTAATACGGCATATTCCTTAGGTGTGAGATCTACTTTCTGACCGGTCAAAGTGACCCAACGTTTACCAAGATCAATCTGTAATTGTCCATCGTCGAGTACCACGGGTGAATCAGCCTTGATATGATCGCGTAAATTAGCGCGTACTCTCGCTAAGAATTCTTCAACGCTAAATGGTTTAGTCACGTAATCTTGTGCTCCAGCGTCCAAGGCAAGAACCTTTTCTCGGTCGCTGTTTCGAACTGAAAGTACAATGACCGGCACTTTGGACCAGGTGCGCAGTTCGTCTAATACCTCATGACCATCCATGTCGGGTAATCCCATATCTAACACCACCAGATCAGGTTGATGGCGAGCTATCGCGGCCAATCCGGATTCGCCGTTCTCTGCCTCGGTCACATCGTAACCTTCACTTTTTAGAGCGATACGTAGCATCCGTCGTATTGGCATTTCATCATCAACAATAACAATTTTAATACTCATTTTATTTGTATTTCCTTGTCAACACTATCGGTTTTAGGCGGCTCATCAAGTGGCAGTTCCACGACAAATTTAGTTCCATTGTGTCCCTCTCCTTCCGTCGCATAAACGCTACCACCATGGGCACCAATCATCCCTTTACAAATAGCGAGCCCCATCCCCGTATTTTGTGTTTTCTTATCACCTTCTGCTACGACAAAGAACATATCAAAGATCTTTTCTCGCTGGTCTACAGGTATGCCCGGCCCTTTATCTTCAATAGTGATACTACACAGGTTTGCTGGGGTACTTATTGTGACATGTATTTTTTCATTTAGAGGCGTGAATCGTGCACCATTCTCAAGAATGTTAAATAAGGCTTGTTCGATCAGTGCTGCATGAACATAGAGAACAGGAGCAGCGTCCTGAAATTGGGTTTCGGTTTTGACATTCGGGTAGTAACGCTTAAGACGTATCAAGGCACTGCCGACAATATCGGCTATAGAAACCCAATCTCGTTCAATCTTAAGTGTGCCATAACCGAGACGAGTCATATCTAGCAGATTTTGAATATAACTATCCAGACGGCGACTTTCCTGCACAATAGTGTCGGTCAATTCTTTCCGATCCTGTGCTTTTAATTGCTTATCCAATAGCTGTAAACTCTCAGCAGCACCCATCATCGCTGCCAGCGGGGATTTTAGATCATGGGAAACGGAAGATAATAAAGCTGAACGCAACTGTTCCACCTCAGTCTTGACTTTAGCAGACTCCAAATCTCTAACAAGTTGTGTACGCCGCCAAGTATCAGCGCCCTGATTCGCGATAGCGGTGATCAAGGTCATATCACCAGGCACTAAGATGGTGGTAGTAGCTGGGAATTTAATAACCGCACATGCGATACTCAGTTTGTCTTTGCTGATGGGAAAAATCGTCCACTCTGAAGCACTGAGAGTATCGGTGAAACGCCCAGATATATGATGATTACGACGAGCCCAATCAATGGCCGCAATATCAATAGTGATGAATTTTTCATTGGCTGGTGGCCAAGGTTCATAATCGCTATTAGTCGGGACTATCAAACAATCCACCGGCAGCGATTCAGAAATCACCTTATGTAACGCTTTCCAGATAGCACTCGGATCTTCTGCTACTGACAGTTTCTGTCCTAACGAACGCATAGCCTCGGAATAGCGATTAGCATCGCGTAACAAAATAAACTGCCGTCGAATCTGTGAGGCTGCTGGGCCACAAGCTAATGCGATCACTAGTAAGAAAAACAGCGTTGCCAGCTCATCTTGGCGTGTCACATGGAGTGTATAACGTGGTTCGGTGCAAAAGAAATTAAAGCTTAAAAAAGCAAGACAAGAAGCAGTAAGTGCTGGACGCCAGCCGTATTTCAAGGCGACCACTACCACCGCTAGCACATAAACAAGCACCAAATTGGTGTTTGCAACGATTTGTTCTAATGGAATAGCAACCATGGTAGCGATTATTACCATAAATATCGCAAAGACATGGCTTTGCCAAGAACCCCAGAAAGAAGTAGCCGTAGGAAACACTCTTGGTAATTTAACAAGCTTGTCTTTTATCGGAGGTATAACGGAGACTTCCAATGGAAGACCAGACTCAATCAGTTTCTGATAGAAACGTTTACGCCAGAAATGAAAATGATTTCGTGTGCCAGCACCTACTAAAACGGTATTTATACGATGATCCTGGATAAAAGGTATTATTGATTGGTATGTGCTCTCTCCACCCAAAGTTTCGGTTTTAGCTCCAAGTTCGAGGGCTAATGAAAATGCCGATTGTAAACGCAGAGATGCATGACGATTAATGACGCGTCCAGTATCGACCCACACAACTGTCCAAGGAATTCTTCGCCGATCAGCGATCTGTCGCGCAATACGGATAAGGTATTCGTGATCACTATTATGACTGATCAATACCAATAATTTTTCTTGGATACTGAAGGCTCTTCCTGTGGCATCCGCATGAAGTTCCGTAGTTAATCGAGCATCCACACGTTCCATCACTGTTCGCATCGCCAGTTCGCGTAGCGCAGTCAAATTAGATGGGGAAAAGAACGAATCCAGTGCCGAGCGGGCATACTCTGGCAGATAGACTTTGCCTTGCTGCAAACGTTCAATCAAGGTGGCTGGCGATAAATCAATGAAAAGAATTTCATAAGCATCATCGACAAATTGGTCAGGCACAGTTTCGCGTACTCGTACTCCGGTAATCTGTAACACTAGATCATTTAAGCTAGCTAGATGCTGGATGTTGATCGTTGTATAAACATCTATGCCAGAGCCCAGTAATTCAGCGATGTCTTGATATCTACGCCTATGACGACTGCTAGGCACATTTGTGTGTGCCAATTCATCAACAAGTATCAGTTGAGGATGACGCTGTAGAGAAGCATCTAAATCGAATTCAGAAAGGGTTGTACTGTGATAGTTCACATTTTTTCGGGGTAGTGTCTCCAAATTTTCAAGCATGAGTTCAGTGGCGATACGACCATGTGTTTCAACTAAGCCTACTACTACCTCTACGCCCTCTTGCAATCGTTCACGGGCGGCACTAAGCATCGCGTAGGTTTTGCCAACGCCAGGAGCAGCGCCAAGAAACACTGTCAATCGACCGGATTTCTGGTTATTGATTCGTTGTAGCAGCGCCTCAGCGTGATCAGCTCGTTCGTCCATTACCGACTCCTAAATAAGCTAAGTAAACGAAATACACGAACTTTCACGTTATTTCGGTTTTTCTCGGCAATTATATGTGTTTCTCTGGCTTTGTAGTTTGCTGATCAAGTGCTAAGTTCACTAATAGAACATTCACTCGTGTTTGACCAAATATTCCCCATTGCGCTTCCTGAGTATATTGTTTGATAACTTCCAGCACTTTCTCAACCTTTATGTCACGTGCAACTGCCACACGAGGTGCTTGAAGACGAGCCGCTTCTAAAGAAATATGAGGATCAAGTCCAGCGCCGGATGCCGCCACCAGATCAACTGGAATAGCCTCGGCTATCACACCTTCTTTTGCTTGAATCTTAGCACTTTCTGCTATCACTCGTTCCCGCAGTTTGGGATTACTGGGAGCAAGGTTACTTCCCCCAGAAACCCTAGGATCGTAATTAGCAGCACTAGGTCGACCATAAAAATATTGTGGACTTACGAATGGTTGTCCGACCAAGCTTGAGCCGATGATTCGTCCATCGTACTCAATCAGACTACCAGTAGCCTGATGTGGGAACAATAATCCGCCGAGAAAGGTGACAACGCCGGTATAAATTAAGCCGCACAACACTAAAAAGACTAGAGTTGCTCTTAATGCGATGAATAACTGGCTCATGAGTGGCACAGTACGAATAAAGTTGTTAATCATGAAATTTCTCCTACAATTGTTATAAGAAAACACTCAGTAGCATGTCAATCAGTTTAATTGCTATAAAGGGTAGAATCATGCCGCCTAGGCCGTAGATCAACATATTATTACGCAACAATTTTTCCGCCGTCATCGGACGTAGTTTCACTCCACGCAATGCCAGAGGAATCAGTGCAGGAATAATTAGTGCGTTGAAGATCAAGGCCGATAGTACGGCACTCACAGGACTGTTAAGGTGCATGAAGTCAAGCGTGGCAATAGCAGGCAGAGCGTCCGCGAAAACTGCAGGAATAATGGCAAAGTATTTGGCTACGTCATTGGATAAGGAAAAAGTAGTCAGCGCGCCACGTGTAATGAGCAGTTGCTTGCCGACTTCCACTACTGCAAGGAGTTTAGTAGGATCTGAATCAAGATCTACCATATTACCTGCTTCTCGCGCCGCTTGGGTGCCAGAATTCATTGCTAGACCAACGTCGGCCTGAGCCAATGCAGGCGCATCGTTGGTACCGTCACCGACCATCGCCACAAGATGACCCTTTGCCTGTTCAGCCCGAATCAAATTCAGTTTATCCTCAGGTTTTGCTTCAGCAATAAAATCATCCACACCCGCTTCAGCAGCGATTACCCCAGCCGTAATTGGATTGTCACCGGTCACCATAACAGTACGCACACCCAATGCACGCAACCGCGCAAAACGTTCCGCTACACCGGGTTTAATTACATCTGATAAGGCAATAACGCCAAGGATCTTATGACTACTTGCTACCACTAGCGGAGTTCCACCCTCCATTGCTACTTCTTTGACTAAGCTTTCCAAATTTTCTGGTAGATGAATATTGCGTGTTCGAGCCCACAACAAGATGGTATCGCTGGCGCCTTTTACATAAATAGTGCCATCTATCAAGGTTATGCCTGATAGTCTGGTTTCGGCTGAAAATGCAATGTACTGAGCATTTTCTGGCTGTGGCGGTACTTTATAGCCCTCGCGCTCTGCCAGTTCAATAACTGATTTTCCTTCTGGTGTCGGATCCTCATAGGAGGTAAGTACTGCAGCGACTACCAAATCCACAGCATTAACATTGCCAGCGCGAAGGAAACAAGTAGCTTGACGATCACCATAGGTAATGGTGCCTGTTTTATCGAGTAGAAGAGTATCAATATCACCCGCTACTTCCACAGCCTTACCAGATTTTGCTACTACATTAGCCTCAAGTGCACGGTTCATTCCGGCAATCCCAATTGCTGGCAACAGTCCGCCGATAGTGGTGGGTATCAAACATACTAGCAGCGCAATCAGCATTGTATAATCCAGTTTTATGCCCATAAAACTGGCGATCGGGGGCAAGGTTATAACGACCAAGATGAACACCATGGTAAGTGCAGCAAGTAAAACTGTCAGCGCCGTTTCATTGGGGGTCTTTTTACGTTGAGCACCTTCCACCAGACCAATCATCCGATCAAGGAAACTGTGACCAGGCTCAGCAGTAACTTCGAATTCAATCTCCCCAGACAATAATTTAGTGCTGCCGATCACACCGCAATGGTCTCCTCCGGCTTCTCGTAAAACTGCTGCGGATTCTCCGGTCACTGCCGATTCATTAACCGTGGCAACCCCTTTGACGATTTCGCCGTCAGCGGGAATGTATTCACCTTGACTGACTCTCACTATGTCACCCTTAACCAGTTGGTCTGAGTCTATGATTTGTTCATGGCCATTTTTAAGACGTCGAGCTTTAAGCGAGCGTTTAGCAGATCGCAAGCTGGCAGCTTGGCCACGTCCCCGCGCTTCAGCCACCGATTCTGCAAAATTTGCAAACCAAACTGTGAAGAAAAGTATCAGTGTGGTGGCAAGTTCAAAGCCAAAGGATTGATTTATTAATATATGCTGTACGGTAATTAAGGCAGTAATAATCGTTCCGATCAACACCACAAACATCACTGGGTTACTGGTTGCAGCTTTAGGGTTTAATTTCTTAATGGCTAGCCAAGCTGCTGCAACCAACACTTGTTTATCCAGAAACTTTGGAATATTCTTTTTCATATTTTCATTCCTGACTTGAAATGGTGGTGGATAGATCAAGCGCGTCACCAATAGGCCCTAAGACCGCTGAAGGCAGAAACGAAAGGAAGTTGAGAATCACAATCACAGCGATTAAAACAGTGGCAAAGGTGACACTATCAAGTCTTAATGTGCCGCTTGATGTTGGAGCCACTCGTTTGCTGGCTAACATGCCAGCCACCATCAGTGGTAATACCAGAGGCAGATAACGACCAAGAACTAGCGCTGCGACGCACGTAAGGTTCCACCAGACAGAATTATCACCCAGTCCTTCAAAGCCGGAGCCATTGTTGGCAAAAGCAGATGTATATTCATAAAATACTTGAGAAATGCCATGAAAACCAGGATTACTGGTCTGAGAAAGACCAGGTATCGCTAATGTTATTGCGGTCAACCCCAGAATGACCAAAGTGGGCAAAACAATCAATATCCCTAGTATAGTGATTTCTCTGGTTTCTATCTTACGACCAAAGATTTCTGGTGTGTGTCCGATCATGAGACCGGATAGAAAGACTGCGATCCAGACATAGACTAAAAAATTAATGAATCCACAGCCTATTCCACCCCAAATGGCATTAACCAACATACCTGATCGGGTTGTCAGACCACCGATGGGGTTGAACGAGTCGTGCATTGCATTAACAGATCCGTTGGATGTTTGAGTCGTCAAACTGCCCCAAAGCGCCGATAACTCTGGACCAAAGCGAAGCTCTTTGCCTTCCATGTTAGCCCCAGCAGCACTTAGGCCTGCAAAAGCTGCGTTGGGTTGATCTTCGCTGTAAACAGTCGCTCCTATGAACACGATACTCATAAGGCTCATCACAGCAATTGACATAACCGCAAAGCGATGACGTCTCAATAAGAAGCCTGCCATGAACACAGTGGCCATTGGAAATAACACCAACGAGATCGTCTCTATGGCGTTACTGAGCGGTGTTGGATTTTCTAATGGATTGCTACTATTTGGGCCATACCAACCACCACCGTTGGTACCCAATTGTTTAATGGCCACCATCGCTGCAACTGGGCCTACCGGAATATGTTGTTCTTGCATTTCTACTTGAAGGTCCAAAGTGTGGCTAACTTGAGCGCCGTCGTAAGTGCTCGGCACCCCTTGCCAAGTAAGTAACAAGGAAACCACAAAAGCTACTGGTAGCAATACACGCACAACGCCACGGATAAGGTCCACATAATAGTTACCTAGATCTCGGGCTTCTCCTTCCTTAGCAGAATCTATATTTAGGCCACCCATCAATGCTCGTAAAACAGCCACACATAATGCTAGTGCCATAGCAGGCGTGACCATTTGTAAAGTGACTATTAAAAAACCTTGCGATAGGTAACTCAGCTGTGCCTGACCTGAATAGTGTTGTTGATTGGTATTGGTCAGAAACGACACTGCAGTGTGCAGAGCTAAATCCCATGATAGTGGACCAATATGATCAGGGTTCATCGGTAATAGATGTTGAAAAAGCAAAATAAGATAAGCCGTAATACCTAGCATTAAATTACTAAAAAGAAACGCCCAAGCATAGCCTTTCCATGTCATACCTTGAGACGCATTTACACCTATAAGTTTATAGATATAGTCCTCAAGCGGACTAAATAACCGATCACTGAAATGGGGTGTACCAGAGTAGACTCCAGCCATATATCGCCCAATTGGCCATGCAAGCACTAGAGCTAACAAGAAAATCAATGTTATTTCAAACATATGCACCCCCTAAAATTTGTCCGGATAGAGCATCACGGCTCCAAGATAAATAATCAGTGCTAACGACACTAATAACAGCAAACTACTCATTAGTTATTTCCAAGTGATTGATCGTGAAGTTAGGATAGTTACTAGGGGAGTAAAGTATCTAGATTGGGGATTCGCTAAGGCGTAATTTTTATGTATATAAAGGTTTAATATGATGTCTTTTTGCTTAAATCACCTAGAAATATATTTTATTAAATTATAGCGAAACACGTAACTATATATATTCAGAATAAACGCGTTCTGTCATATCGCTTATAAGACTGAAGTTCTTCAGAAATCTTCGTTTAATAATTTAAAAGTAGAAAGCGATTTTTTGAAGTCACTAAATGTTTTAACACATATAATTTGATGGGTTCGTTCAGACTTTGGCTCTCTTTATTTTTACTTACGAGCAATCCAATTTGACTTCAGATTTTTAATTTAAATTTCAGGCTTAAAGGACTAACTACTTTAGATTCAAGGTGTATAATAATTTTCGTTATATTTTAGGTTATCCGCAGCTAAACAGCTTTGTTTGATTTTCAAGAGGATGCTCCATGACGCCTACTATTGCTATTTTATTGATAATTACATTTCTGCTGTCAACAGTAGGTTTGTTAGTCCTTATTTGGTCAATCACCAATAATCAATTTAGCCAAAGCCAAGAGGCCGCTCGCACGATATTTTCGCCCGGCGAAGAAGGTCACAGCGAAGATCCTGCACTTGAATCCAATAAACCTTTTTTAGGTAATACCGAAATACAAGCGGCTGCTATTTTAGACCGCTGGAAATCCGATCAATCTTCTAGAACAGCTGTTTTATCTTGGCTAAGCTCGGCAGTTTTTTGGTTAGTTGTGGGTTCTTTTTATGGTCTTATGTCGTCTATAAAAATGCACGTGCCTGAATTTATGGCTGACAGTGCAATGTTTACCTTTGGTCGTGTTAGACCTATGCACTTAAATGCAGTCACTTATGGCTGGTCATCAATGGCGGGCATTGGTGTGGCATTGTTTCTCATCCCTCGCCTGTTTAAAACAATCTTAGTGGGTAGGAAATTTGTCATTGCCGGCTGTGGCATTTGGAACTTAGGTCTCCTCATGGGCTTGGCAGCAATCAATATGGGGTTATCAGACGGTAAAGAATGGCTGGAGTTTCCGTGGCAAATTGATATTTTATTTGTATTAGCAGGCGGCCTTTGTGCCATTCCCTTAGTACTCACGACTGCTAACCGTAAAGTAAAGCATCTGTATGTGACCAGCTGGTATTTATTAGCCGCCTTAGTGTGGTTTCCTATCTTATTTCTTATTGCCAATATTCCTTTTACCTTTCCAGGTGCCACAGGTGCAACGGTTAATTGGTGGTTTGCTCACAACGTTCTTGGTTTATGGGTTACTCCGATCGGAGTAGGGATCGCCTACTATTTGATCCCTAAAATTTTGGGCAAACCCATCATCTCTTACAATTTATCGCTTATTGGCTTTTGGACATTAGCTCTTTTTTACAGTCAAGTCGGCATTCATCATCTTATAGGCGGACCAGTCCCCACATGGTTGGTCACTCTTTCGATTGTTCACAGTGTCATGATGTCTATCCCCGTTGTCGCAGTCGCTATCAATCATCACGGTACTATGATGGGTAGCTTCCATCGTCTTAAAGACTCTCCTACTTTACGTTTCGTGTGGATCGGTGCCTTGATGTATACCGTGGTCTCGCTTCAGGGATCATTAGAAGCACTACGCAGCATCAACGTTATCACACATTTTACTCATTTTACCGTTGCCCATTCACATTTGGGTATGTACGCTTTCTTAAGCTTTATACTTTTTGGCGCTTATTATTTCATCATACCTCGACTGATAAATTGGGAGTGGCCTTGGCGTAGGCTAATTACCCTTCATTTTTGGTTAGTGAGTATTGGCATCTTCATTATGGTTGTCTCATTAAGTATTGCTGGGTTAAAACAAGGTGTAGCGTTATTAGATGCAAAAATGCCTTTTATAGATATCGTCCGCATGACGGTGCCCTATCTCGAGGCCCGTACTATTGGCGGCATCTTAATGACACTTGGTCATCTCGTTTTTGCCTTTCACTTTATTGCCATGCTGCTTCGCAAAGGAAAAGCACATGCCCATCCAACATTGTTTCGTCATGCTGAAATTAAGGAGATGAACTCATGAATCGTCCTTTTATAATAATGGTAGGAGCGGGGCTTATTCTACTACTAGCGACATTGATGCTTGTGGTCATGCCTTATTTGCAAATGTCAGCAGAGCAAGTGCCACCAGATTTGAAACCCTATACAGCACAAGAACTTGTAGGACGTCAATTGTATATCGGTAATGGGTGTATTTATTGTCATAGTCAACAACCGCGTGACCCTAGTTTTGCCCCAGGTGATGGCGATCGTGGATGGGGTCGTCCGTCGGTACCTGGCGATTACACTTATGATACACCGCACTTAATGGGTACTATGCGCACAGGTCCAGATCTTTTTAATATAGGTGCACGACAGCCAAGTATGGATTGGCAACTGATTCATTTATACAACCCTCAGGCTGTTCTTAAAGGCAGTATTATGCCGCCATACCGTTTTCTGTTTCGTCATGTAGAAAACCCAGGTCCTGATGATTATGTAGTCAACGTCCCTCCTCCATTTGGTCCCAAAACTGGCAAAATTATTGCAACCGATGAGGCTCTTGCACTAACTGCATATTTGTTGTCACTAGATCATACTTATCCAGCACCGACCTTGCCTAAACCGATCGATATAGTCGATATAAAGGAGTAACGCGCTATGAGCCAAAATGATCATCGCGCCCAGAACCGAGAAAATCCAGAACCAGAAGAAGGTAATCGCGCTGTACCTCGGATTGTTATAATCTGGATTGCACTACTTCTTATATGGGGCACAGGTTACTACGTCTGGCAAATTGGCAAACCGCTTCAAGCAGGTGATAGCCGTACAGCTATTCAAGCCGTAGATGCCACACAGCCTATCGATGGCGCTACAGTTTTTAATGTCAATTGCAGCGCTTGTCACCAAGCAACTGGATTAGGTATTCCGGGTGCATTTCCACCTTTAGCCAATAGTGAATGGGTACTAACCGATGCTGCCGTATCTGTAGCTATAGTGCATGATGGTTTGCAAGGACCTATTAACGTTGTTGGTAATGACTACCAAGGTATGATGCCCGTTTTTGGTGGCATACTATCGAATGAAGAAATTGCTGCAGTTCTGACCTATGTTCGAAGTCAATGGGGTAATAACGCATCTGAGGTCACTACAGCAGAGGTTGAAAAACATGCCGCTAAATTTGGCAAACGGGCGAACTGGTCAGCTTCAGAACTTAAAGACATATTTGGTAAACCATAAATGCCTGTCGATAGTCCTGTCGTAGGCTTAGATACCACAGTTCACCAAAAAATATTAATGGTCGATGGCATGCACTGTAGCAGCTGTGCCATCGCTATTGAAGCGGCCTTAAAAAAACATCCTCGCGTGAGCAATGCAAACGTTAATTTTGCAGCCGATGTAGCAATCATATACTGGAATGATGATGAGCCGGATTTTGGCGAACTTCAAACCACTATTGCTCGTTTAGGTTATCAACTCCACCAAAATACCAATGATAAACAGCGTCAACAATACGCTTTGCATATCCGAAAAAATCTACAACTTCGCTTAGCCGTTGCGATAATGTTTGGTATGTGGAGCATGATGCCCGCCTTATTAATTTATCTTTCTCACTTCGATATTGTCGAACAAAATGCATTATTGCCACTGGCTTTTGCCAGTGGATTATTTTCCATACCAGTAATAGTTTATTCAGGATCCCATTTTTATCGAGTTGGTTGGCGTACTTTAATGGCTGGTGCTCCGGGGCTCGATACTCTGATCAGCGTTGCGGTTTTTTCTGCCTGCATTATTTCTGTCTATAAATTGTTAATAAAAAGCCCCGAGGTTTATTTTGATACGGCGGTCATGTTAATTACTTTCCAGCTGATCGCAAGGTTATTAGATACAGGCGTAAGGAGACGTGCCACTGATGTTATTCATCGCTTATTACAAGATTTTCCAGCCGAAATAATTGTCTTAGGCGCTCAAGGTTATAAGAAAAAATGCTTAATTGATGATGTTAAAATCGGCCAGCTCATTTTTCTTGAAGCGGGTGAAACTCTTTCGTTCGATGCACTTGTTATTCGCGGCGTCGGTCTCGTGGATGTGTCGATGCTTAGCGGTGAGCATACACCGCAGACTGTCAACATTGGTGACACCTTATTTGCTGGTTGTAAGCTGATTGAAGGACCAATCGAATTAGTCGTAAGCCATACGATAGGTCAACGTCGAATTGATGCACTCTCGCGATCAATGAGTGTCCTTTTGGGTCAAAAAACTGCATTGCAACTTCTCACTGATCGAGTTGCCCGCATTCTTTTACCTATTGTCATCACTGCTGCAATGTATGCAGTTGGCTTAGCTTTTTTAGAGGGGCTTTCGTACACAGAAATGGCGGTTCGCGCACTCGCAGTCATCATTGTGACGTGTCCTTGTGCATTAAGCTTGGCTATACCGTTAGTTATTACCATGGGTCATGCACGCATGATAGAAAACGGAATTATTTTACGTGAACCAAGTGCCTTAGAATCAGCCTCGGACATCAAGGTTATTGTGTTTGACAAAACCGGTACACTGACCACGTATCAACCTAGTATTAAATCTATATTACCGCAACCCGGCATTAGTGAAGATAAGCTATTACAACTTGCACTCAATAGTTTGATTGAAAGCTCACATCCCGTTGCTATGGGTTTAATCAACGCCACTCAAAACACACACAAAGCCGATGAATCTGGGATACGTGAAAGCTTTGTCGGTCAAGGTTGCCAATGGAGTAATGACAATGAATTTGTACTCGTAGGTAACGCTGATTGGCTAAAGCATAAGGGAATTAATGTGCTCGAAGACGGCGATATAGGTATGAATATTCATCTAGCTCTTAACGGCACTTATGTCGGACAAATTGTTTTTCAAGAAACATTACAACCCGCAGCTAGAGCAGTCACTCATCAACTTCGCCAACAAGGCTATTCATTGTATATGTTAAGCGGTGATACTCAACAAGCTTGTTATGAAATAGGTGATTTATTGGGTTTCAGTCCCAGTCACGTTCTTTTTAATCGCTCGCCTGAAGATAAACATATCTTTATTAAAGACTTACAAAAAAAAGCTAAGGTCGCGTTTGTAGGTGATGGTCTTAATGACGGTCTTGCATTAGCCAGCGCAACGCTAGGTATCGCAGTAGGAGAGGAAGCTCATCCAGTGACCAGCGCTGCTAGTGCAATTTACTTATCAGGCTCAATTAACAAATTAGAATTAACACTAAGCATGGCTAAACGCGCACGCTTATTAATGCGGCAAAATCTTGCTTGGGCAGTTGGTTATAACGTTGTTGTTATCCCGATTGCAGCTATGGGATGGGTACAGCCAGTTATTGCAGCCATCGCAATGTCACTTAGTAGCTTATGCGTTTTATTTAATAGCCTTCGCATGAGCGTTTCCATTAGAAACCCATCACAGTGATAATGATTATTGAATGGTAAAGAAATAGAACAAAGTTATAAACAACATACATTAATAATTTAATTAATTTCTAAGCGTGTTCCTTGGAGAAACTATGAAATTCGCTATTATGAAACTTGAGATGAATTGTAATAAAATATATCTTAGCGTCATAACAGCAACTGATAGCATTTTTTCTTAGGTCAAAATAAACTTAAGGTGTTGTTATGTAATTTAACTAAAATGACTGAATTTATTAGGCCACTTCACACTCGACATCATCACAGCTCTAGTTCAACTAGCGACCTTATTGATAAATATTTGCATTTATCTTTGCTACACGGATAAGATTGTTTTTTATTAATCTCCAAGGTTCTTACACTACATCATTTAACGTTTTTCGTAAGCTTGTAAATAACGGTATTAATCTGAGATTACACAACCGTGTTGTCATATTACGATCGCCGGACACAATAAAAAAAGCAGTAATATTAACTTGTTTTCTTCCGTATTTTGTTACCAGAAGTAGTATTATGAGTGATAAGCAATTAAATGATAATGACTGGGATCCACTAGATCCTGACAGTTTAAAGAATCAACGCCAAACCTATGATGAACTTCGTGAACGGTGTCCAGTTGCACATAGTGAATTTATCGGATGGTCACTGTTTAGGCATGACGATATCGCTAAAGTATTGGCTGACCCTGAAACTTACAGCAATGCTTCTCGTTTTTTAGCCATACCTAATGGCATGGATCCTCCAATGCATTCCGCCTATAGGAAAGCGCTACTATCCCACTTCAGTGCTGACCAAATGAACTTGCTTGAGCCAAAAGCTCGAAATGTTGCCGCATCTTTGCTAAACCCTTTAATGTCTTCGGGCGATACAGATTTCATTGAATCTTTTGCAACACCATATGCCTTAAAGACACTCTGTTTGATGCTCGGCTGGCCGGATGAACAATGGAAATGTCTGGCGGGTTGGGCACATGGAACTCAACATGTCGCATTTACTAAAGATCCCGTAGCCGGAAAAGCGTTAGCTGAACTGTTTGATAAACATGTCAAAATAAATCTAGAAAAATATCGCTCGTCTGAAGCCAACGTAGACAATGCTACGACAACGTTATTAAAGACTGAAGTGAACGGAAAACGTCTAGATGATGAACAGATCGTAAGCGTTTTACGTAATTGGACGGCTGGTCATGGAACCGTTGTCGCCGGATTAAGTATTATCTTATTGCATTTAGCCGAGGATTTTGATCTACAGAATCTTTTGCGAAATGAACCAGCAAGAATTCCCGCGGTCATTGAAGAAATCCTGCGCGTTGACGGTCCACTCGTAGCGAACCGACGAACCACAACTCAAGATGTAGAAATACAAGACAAAAAAATCCTTAAAGGCGAAAGTATTTCATTGATGTGGATTGCTGCGAATCGAGATCCACGTGTTTTCGATGATGCTGAAAGTATTCAAGTTAATAGAGAAACGAAAGATGGAATGGTCTGGGGTCAAGGAATTCATGATTGCATGGGCGCGCCTTTGGCTAGGCTTGAGATCCGTATAGCACTTGAAGAACTACTCTTCAGAACGAAGCAATTTTGTCTTTCCAGTACTTCGCCTATTCGAAGCATTTATCCTAGTAATGGTCTGGAATCGCTGTTTCTTCAGTTTAACTGACTATCTACTTTTATAATTTAAAAGCGCTACTAAAGAAGTTGACAATGAAAGCCTTTAAATTACTGCGATGTATATTCTGATTTTAACTGTTAAGAAAAGAATTGGGAGAATTAAAAATATTATCCTACATTAGATGGTTTTCGCTAAAATTTCCTCGAAAAACAGTAGTTATTACAATTTATTGTCAGTTATCAAACGACGTTTTATTAATACAGTACACTGCTGATTTATAAATCAGCCGCATTATTCAATTGTGTTATTGAGTGTGTTGTTAACCGTATAAGATTTAATCACCAGATGTTATCTATTCGTTCGAACTAAAAATTATGATTAACTAGTTGTTTTACTAAGCTTGATATTTGCAATTTCAAGATGGATTCATGTCTATTATTTAAGTCTTATCATGTCGACAGCGGTGATCTTTTTTGACGTGCATAACGAACCAGCATAGTAATGATTAATATTAGTAACCAGGAAATTATCATAGTAACAACTGTATGACTCAGAAAGTGGTCGCCCACCAACATTTTATAACCACCTGTTCCCCATCCAATAGTGATTGCTGTACTCAAAGCAATACGTCGATTTCTTGGTGATTTAAAAAAGAAAAAAAGTGACATTAGTGCAAAACCACCACTAGCGTGTCCTGCTGGGAAACACTTAGCTTTTTTATTTTGAATAAAGTTTGATGGATAAGATTCGAGAAAGGTGACATGAGGATAATGACCACCATAAAGCTGCAAATCATTGGGGCAAGGGACATTGGTAATAGCTTTGAGCATCCCAATTGCTAATGGAATAATGATCAGCGAAAGAAGAACAATAATAATGCCTTGTTTATAGCGTTGAATTAACGGTATTTTGTAAAAAAATACTAATGTAATAAGCAGTGATATGGCAAATGCAATAAATACTTTTTTGATCCCACTGTAAAAAATAAGATCCAATAATGCATTGTCTTCACTAATTATCCATTGCTGTAATTGGGTATTGTAAAAATAATTTTGCACGAACAGATCAAGGTTAGTAAATTCAAATAATAAAATTGTTCCGAATAAGGCAATAATGGTAACAATAATATATTTAATCATTAGGGTGGTTCATATCTAAAGCAGGTACGTAGACTTCGGTATTAATTTCTAATAAACCTAAGATAGTATGAAAGACATTATCATGTGAGAATTTTTGATTACTTTTTTGTTTGAGTTGTTCGATATTAATCTCTTTTTTATCAATATTTGTGCCGAACCACATTAACATTGGGACATGTTTTTGGGCATCAGGGGCGATCATGTAAGGTAATCCATGCAAATAAAGCCCATTTTCACCCAACGATTCACCATGGTCACTAACATACATCATCATTGTTTCAAAATGATCATCATTCTTCTTTAAAAAGTTTATCGTTTCTGACAAGAAATAATCTGTATATCAATGGCATCACAATAGTGACTAATGGTATCTGTACCAATAACCCAGAGATAATAGCCACTGCTAATGGTTGTTGCATTTCAGAGCCTTGTCCCAGTACCATAGCTAGCGGCATTAACGCAAGGATAGCCGCCAATGTCGTCATAGCAATCGGCCGCATACGGTTTACCCCAGCTTGGATCAATGCTTGTGAGTTTTCCATGCCTTTATCCAATAAATCGTGATATTCCGAAAAATAGAAAATAGATACTTCGGTGACTATGCCCACAATCATTGTCATTCCCATCATGGCAGTAATATTGAGCTCAATGCCCGTTAGCCACAAGCCAACAAAGACCATTCCAGTTGCCAACAATGGCATCAACAGTATAGCTATCGCCGCGCTAAAATCTTCGTAAAGAAACAATAACAGTAAAAAAACCAACCCAAACGCCGCCACAAATACAACCATAAGACCTTGGAAGGCAATTTGCTGTTGTTTATACAATCCCCCCAATTCGTAATATACATTTTTCGGTATTAGCCCTTGTTGGGCTAATACCGTTTTTACATCGCGTATGATTGATCCCATATCGCGACCATTAATGCGCCCAGTAACTGCTACCATCCGTTTTAAGTTATCACGGGAAATCTGTGGTTGACCGGTCAACGTTTTTACCTGTGCAACCCGTTTTAAAGGAAAGAGATGACCATCTGGAGCACGTAAGTTTATATTGCCGATATCGCTCACATTTTGACGCATATCTTTAGGCGTCCAGATGCGTACATCGACCAGTTTGACTTGTTCTTGCACTTGCGTTGTCACCACACCCGTCATCCAAGCTTGCAGTTGTTGTGTGATTTGCGCCGGATCAATGCCTTCTAACGCTGCTTTTTCTCTATTCACCTCAATGCTCAATGCATCACCCGCTAGAACAATGCCATCTTTAACTTCAACAACACCAGAAATTGCTTTAATACTGTCTGCAACTTTTGGTGCAAGTGCCATTAACTGTGGCAAATCATCACCATAAAGCTTGATTTCAATAGGCTGTGGAACGGATGTCAAATCACCAATAAGATCTTCCATTAGTAGTATCAGATCCGTTTGTAAACCAGGCACTTTTTGATTAATTTCCGCACGAATATTATCCATGACCTGATCGATCGGCGGCCGAGGAAACGCTTTCAGTAGAACGAAAAAATCGCCCTCATTAGATTCATTAAGCCCTCCACCTAAACTACCGCCCGTTCGTTTTGAATAGGTTTCAACATTAGGGTTATTATTCAATATTTCACCAATTTGATTAACAAGGCGATCAGTTTCAGCTAACGAAGTGCCTGGTGGTGAGATAAAGTCGAGCACAAACCCTCCTTCATCCATATGAGGTATAAAGCCAGAGCCCACCTTATTATATGATACGTATGTAACGACAAGAAAAGGAATTAATATCACCAAAATTAAAGCTGGAGAGACAACTAAACGTTGCATTATTGTTTTATAAGCTTGTTGTATATGGTGAAAAATAATGCCAACATCTTCCTTTTGAGCATCTTTCTGATGCAATAAATGCTCGGCCAACAAGGGCACAGCTAGCCAAGATAATAAAAAGGATACGAACAAGGCGCTAGCCATCGTTAGCGATAGGGCCTGAAAAAAAGCGCCTGTCACACCACTAAGGAATGCCAAAGGTGCAAATATCACAATAGTCGCAGCAGATGATCCAAATAAGGGATAAGAAAATTCTATGGCGGCCGCTCGAATACTTGAAACGAACTGATCTTCAGTTACCTTGCGCTCTCGTAACCTTCGCACGATATGTTCGATCATTACAATAGCATCATCCACTATTAACCCTACTGCGGCTGCCATGCCGCCCAGTGTCATAATGTTAAAACTAGCTCCAGTGATAGAAAGTAGCAATATTGTTGTTGAAAGTGCAGCAGGCACTATCAAGATAGCAATCAGCGTTATTTTTAAACTACGTAAAAAAACGAACAGCACCAACGCTGCCAAAGCAACACCAATAATGATGGCATCTCGCACACTTTTGGCGGATGCTGTGACTAACTGACTTTGGTCATACCAGTTTGCAATGGTAAGACCTTTTGGCAATTTATCATGATATTCTGCCAACTTATCGTTAATGCTTTTGACAATTTGTACAGAATTGGCATTTCGTTGCTGGTAGATCAGTACTAGCGCCGCTTCCTTACCATCTGCAGACACTTTCAACCACTCAATTTTATCCGTAGCGTAAACGCGAGCGAGGTCGCTGAGTAATACTAGTCCATTCTCTCCGCTTCTCAATACCGTCTTTCGAATATCATCTAAACTATGAATACGCGTGTCAGACAACGCAAGGTATAATTTATAATGATCTTCCATCCGTCCAACAGCTTGAAGTACATTACTGGCACTGAGTGCAGTCGTAATATCACTAAATGAGAGTCCATAGGCATTAAGTTTAATGGGATCAACCTCAACCCGATACTCCAGATTTTTACCACCCATAATACGGACTTCGGCCACACCATCAATAGATGAAAGCAAGGGAAGTAATTCGTATTCACCAACATCACGTAGTTTTATTTGAGACAACGTATTTGAAGTAAGACTATAGGCTGCTACGGGGAAAACGGTGGGATCCATACGCCTAACTGTAAAAGTTGTTCCTATTGGGAGATCAGGAAGCACTTGATTTAATGCGGATTCAACCTGTAATAATGCCGCCCCCATATCACTACCCCAAGCAAAATTAATCGAGGCTTCTGCACTACCTCGCGTGCTTGTAGAACGAAGAGACACCACGCCAGGTACGCGTCGAACAGCTTGTTCTATTTTACGGGTAACAGCGATAATCATTTGATCGGCAGGCCGATCGCCTGCATTGACAAAGATCGCAATACGAGGGAAATTAACTTGTGGAAATAAGGCCACAGGTAATTTGAATGCCATCATTCCACCAGCAATGGCTAAAAACAAAAATAAAGCAAGAATAGAACGTCGGTGAAGTGCTGCCCAATGCGCAATACCCATTATTTAGCGATCCTTACATTCATGCCATCTGTTAACACATAATTACCAATACTAATAACAGCCTGCCCTGATTCCAGCCCACCGGTTATTTCGATCCACTTTTCATTTTCGATACCTGTCGTTATAGCGATTCGCTTGGCTTTTCCATCCAATATATGAAAAATATATTGGCCTTGTTCATCTTCTAAAACGGCGCTGCGAGGAACAGATATTCCCGTATATTGACTAAGCTGTAACTCTGCCATCAGGTAACTGCCCAGAACCAAATTTTCCGACTTATCCGCGGGAATAGGCGCCAGGATATCGACTAGATGGGTCGTAGGATTTATCATCGCGTGAATTTCACGTAACTCAGTATCCGCTTCATATCCATCAACAAAAACTGATTTAAGTTTAACTGGCATACCTAGTTTTAGACGGTGAATATCTTCTGGCTCAGCGCCTAGTTGAGCAATTAAACGATTCTCACTAGCAATGGCTAATGCGACGGTATCTGCTTGCACGCGGTCACCTTGAGTAATAATCATCTGAACGACAATGCCATCAATGGGCGCAGTTAATTGTTCAGATGAATTATTTTTTCCTTGGTTTTTAAGTGCGTACAACGTACTTTTAGCATCGTCCAATACTTTGCGAGATACATCAACTTGGGATTTCGTTGACATGTGTTCCGTTAATAAACGTTGTTGTCGTGCAAACTCTATCTGGGCATAATCAACCGCATTACTCGCCTGAATATATTCCATGCGAGCAGCAGGTGACGTAGTAATTTCTAGTAACATATCGCCACGTTTAACCCGTTGTCCAAGTCTAGCCGACACCTTAGTAATAAGCCCTGCATGCGGTAAAGATAAGGTGAGTATTGAATCAGGATCTGCTTGTACTCGACCGTATACCACCATTGATTCCTGTAAGACTTGTTCTACTGGCATTATTTGCGTTACTAGCGCAGAACGAGATTCTTCGGCAAGGCTTAGTGTAGAAGTGCCGAATAGTGCAATGCTGATAATGATGGTATTGAGTTTCATTATTTGTTTTCCTTGTCAGTATCATATGTAAGATACTGTTTTACACTAGTGACTACATCAGGGAGCCCTAAAGCGGTTTGTAATGCCGTGTAATTCTCCCACTCAAGCTTATCGAGATTAATTCTTTCTAATTGCTTATTAATCCAGGTTGTTTCAAGATTTAAAAACATCAACGCATCTATATCACCTTGCTGATAGGCCATTCTTGCGTGTTCAACAATATATTTTAACTGCGGTAAATGTTTACTCAATAGGACTTGTTGCTGAGAGATAATCATTTGTAAATCGACCAATCTATCCACATCTATCGACGTTTGAATTAATCGTGCATGATATTCGGCCTTGAGTTGCTCACGGGTTGCTCGCGTTATAGCAATGGCGCCACGATTACCTGAAAATAGGGGTAAGTTAAAAGAGAGGCTTAATCCTGCAGTCGCTACACCGCCAGTATCCCTAGCACGATTAGCACCGATGTTAATAGCAGGAAACTGCGACAAAACAGCTTCGCGAACTTTTGCCTCTTGGCTGTCATAGCCTTTTTTTAATGCCAACAAGTCAGGACGTCGATTCGGTAAAGACGTTAGGTATTGCTGAATTAGCTCGCTATTAAGCGATATCAATTCAGGGAAGATTTTAAACTTTAACGGTACATTTGGTGCTAAGCCTAATAACTGATTGAGCGCGTGTCTCGTTTCATTATGTAATTGCAGTAGCTGATTTATTTGACTACTCGTATCGACAAAAGCGGTCAAATCAGTACCATTAACATCGAGCGTAACATCGCCAGATAGTAGTGCCTTTGATGATCTTTCATAACGCTGTTGATAAAGTGCTAGCGTTGTTTCTAATAAAGTAAGTTGTTTTTGTTCAGAAACATATCGAATCGCCAATGAACGTGATTGCTGTACCACCTGCCATTCTTGCCATAACAATTCGAGATTAGCCTGAGATTGAGCATTTTTTTCTACATCAATTTGTGCTTGATGAGTTATCAGCCCAAGAATATCGTAGCCAACTCCTATCCCCCATGCATTCATCAATCCGGCAGCATTACTCAACGGGGTATCGAGAGTTGTCGATAATTGTGGATCGGAAAATAAACTAGCAGAATAAAGTTGAGCATCAACCACTTTTAGTTGCGCCCGCCGCGCTTTTAGATCTGGATTATTATATAAAGCCAAAGCAGAAAGCTGTCCTAGACTTAAACGTTCTGCCTGTTGTTGCTCGTGAAGGATAGTTGCTGAACCATCAAGCTCTTCCAGCGTGTCTAGCAGTCCTGTATCTACAGGTAATGGGCTTGGCTGATAAGTTGCACAAGCAACCAAAAGCAAGGCAACACTATATGTAATAGCCCTTTTTAACCACATCACCCTGCTTTTAAGCAATCTAAGGATAGATGCTTTGTGTCGTTGCTTGATTGTTATAAAATACATCCCATTAGACTCCCTTATATGTCGCGAATAATGCAAGCAAACCAATAATTACAGTCGTTATGCTCAACACCAAAACCATACCGGCCATAATGTCTTTGACTTTTGCTATTTCTGGATGAGTATCGGGATGTAAATGATCGAGTAACACTTCCAATGCAGTATTAGTAAGTTCAGCGGCTAAAACGAGTCCTATGCATAGCATAATCATGGCCCACCAGACCAGTGGGGGCTGTACTATTGGCAAACCAATACCCACAATCAATATAGCGATGACAAGCTGAATACGAAAGTTACTTTCTGCCTGCAATGTGACATAAATACCCTTGCTGGCATTACTCATTTTTTTATGTAATGGTTGATTTTTCATTATGTATTCACATTTGTATTAGGGCAAAAGTATTGACTATTTATAGGGTCAGGCAATAAATTAAGCAGAAGTGACTTTCCTTTGGTAAAAAAGCGATCGTTTAAGAAATAGTCACCGATCATCGGTTTAACGAAGTTTAGATTACAACTATTTTTTGCCATGTCTTTAAATTGTAGAGATGCAAGTAGCTCAGCCTTACTGACATCAATATCGGCATCTACAGAATGAAATACGCGCCACAAAGTGTCATCATAATCTCGTGTCACCCCTAGATAAATAGGTTTACCCTCTATACGATAAGGTGTTCTCCATAGTCTTAAGGTTGTTGTTTTAGCCTGTGTGATTCCTTGTCTTGGTAATATAAAAACAAAGTCATTGATCTGGCCATGCCAGAAAACAGGTGCAACGCTAGTATTACTGATGCTGTCAGGTTTTAATAGTTGCTGCCAGAATTGAGACCAATTGAATTGAGACGCCGACAGCCAACCAGCCTGCTGAATTTTTGTCAACAAATCAGTATCACTTTGAGCGATGATGACAATCCCCAACGGCTGTGCCTGTTTACCAAGTAATGTGTGAGTATATTGAAGATTATTGGTATTTAGATAGGTCAATAATGGCTGGTTCAGTTCAATTATTGATGTTGTTTTCGCTTGCGAAATATTGGGTTGATACCAGATAGCAAATGCCAGATAATAAATCATTGCTAAACTAATAAAACCTGAAAATAACCAACGTCGTTTCCGTGTAGAAGGGATCTTAAAATTAATATAACCCCTAAATACTAACCACTCAGTCATACTAATAGCAATAATAAGCCACAGAGCACCTACAAAAAAACCTCCCAAAATATCACTAAGATAATGTACATCTAAAATAATGCGACTCAAGCCTATCAGGCCAATAAATAGCATCCCAGCAAAAAATAATCTAATCCGTATTTTCCATGTGACGGTATATCGAATAAGCAAATACACTAGAAAACCGTATACACCCATGACAAACGTAGCATGACCACTGGGAAAAGAATAACTCTGTTCCAATAAGGCTGCTTCAATAGGCCGGGGACGCTGAAATGCAAACTTTCCCAACAAAGTAAAACTTGTACTACCGACTAACGTTGTAAGTAGCGGCACTGTCAGCCAGCCTTGACCTGTTAGCATTAGTGCAGCACTTAGCACGATTGTAAAAGGTAATACAAAATAGATATTGCCTAGATCGGTAACCCAGATAAAAAATTGCAATACATCAGGTGTACGGAAAACGCTCACCAGTTGTGCAATGTGCTTATCTAAATAAACCATCTGATCAGTTGTGACCAAATCCTCAACAATGCCACCGAACAGGATCAGCACATACACAAATGCTAAGCTGAGTAATGTTAAAGTAAGACCATAAAAATGAGTGCTATCTATGCGTTGCTTTAATAAACTGAAAAATCGTGGATAGCTGTTTAGTAATTGGCGTACAGCTTCATTGTCTATTAGTGCCACACTTAGAGAATGCCACAAGGAAGCAACAACGTTAAAAACTGCCTGTCCATATCTAATGGTTAGTTGCTGCAAACCCCATAACAATAGATAAAATAAAATTATCAGCAATAACATCAATCCCACACTGGGAAGCCACAATTGAGTAATGTTAAGTGATTTGGCAAATAAATAGCCTACGCCCAACCACCCTAATCCCCAGCCCATTGCCCCTAAGACATTCCAAAACATGAATGTCTGTTGTTTCATTTTCATTGAGCCAGCCACAAAAGGAATAAACTCTTTCATGCTGAGAATAAAACGACCGAGGAAGATACTTTTTGCACCATGTGCATCAAAAAATAGTTGTGAACGCTCAATTTGTTTATGCTTTAAAAACCACCAGTCTTTTTCAATCCAATAATGGCCATAACGGTTGCCAAGAAAGTAGTTAAGACTGTCGCCTAAAATGGCACCGATAACTACAACGATCCAAAGAACGATAAATTCCAGATGACCACTAGCGGTATAAGCGCCTAAAAATAATAGTATTGTTGAGCCCGGCAGTATTAACCCAACCAAGAGAATAGTTTCGAGTAAGGCGGTAAAGAATGCCAAGCAATAAATCAAATAATGTAAATTATCCTGAGAGTGCAATAATTGACTGACGGCTTGTTCCACGGTTTACCTATTCCTGAATTTGCTATCAGATGGAATTCAATTATATGAGCATAGACTTAAGAAAAACTTAGCTTTGCTAAAAATTAATAATAATTTTAGTTACATCAATTAAAAAATACCCTTACTAGCTTATCTATGTCATCAAAAATAAAGGGAAAGACTCTATTTTTAAACACAACTATTATTGGTCTACAATGTTATATCTAAAAGCGATTTATAAGGACCGCTCTTTATTGGTTATGGTCAAATTATATTGAATCCTGTATGGGAGCGAATTGATTCTAAAATCTCACTTGCTCTCAAAGTTATCAAACGTTTTCGTTCTTTCATAGACACTGACCTAACCTGCCCACCCAAGCCTGATTTATAATCGAACAATCCTGAGAATAGCACCGTGTTTAAGTTAACTTGAGTAAATTTACCTGTTTTAAGAAAAGGTATTAGGTAAATAAAAAAATGCTAATACTGATGAATTTACTCATATTGATCTTGTTATAGATAGTTAACCTAAGATAAAAGCCATCCATATTATTGGATGACTTTATATTGCAAAATGAATGACTATTTATTATTGATCTTCAATATCATCATGATCTTCTTCATATTCTCTTTCTTCATGATTATGTTCATTATCGACTTTGTTTAACTTTTGATTAAGAATATTCCCATTATTGGCATCAACTTCCAATTCCATAGTTTGTTGATTATTTGCTAGCACTTCAACTTCCCAAAATGTTTGACCTTTTTCTTTTTCAAATTCAGCTTTTACGGCTGTGCCAGGCACAGTTTTAGTAGCAATGACAATTGCCTCAGCCATAGTAATGCTAGATTGTTTGGCAAGGAAAGCATCATTATCACTGTCTTGTGCTTGAATGGTTAAACTACCAAGAGCAAACACAGCACCTATTATGGTTGTTGCGATTATAGTTTGTATTTTTTTCACTTGTAATCTCCACAGTTAAATTGAAATCTACGCATTCTTGTTTGCGTGATTTAAAGATTACTAAACTAGACTTAGCTAATGCTTAGATAATTTAATAAGTGTTTTTTTAAGATGAAAAAAGGAAATATACTTACAGTGCAGAAAATTCTTGATCATTCAGATATTAAAGCTGATATTGCAATATACTCACTTTGTACTTAATCATTTACAAGATGCTATCACCCATAATTCACTTGCCTGATAATTGGCGGTAAAACAGCCAAAGCGTTAACTTATGAAAACAAACAGGATACATAATGTTGAGAAAATTAGCTTTCAGCGTTGATGTTATTGACTATGCAGTGAGATTAGATAGCTATATCAATTGATTTTATTGGTCGGAACAGCAGGATTTTAACCTGCGACTTCTTGTCCCCCAGACCTGTATACTATATTTTAATTTCAATGACTCAATGTATTTATTCATAAATGAGAATCTTCCTAACTCCGCATTTTTACTATCTTTGAATAACTGCTTTATGAAGATTAATGTACCAGTTGATAGCATCTAAATTAGTTCTCTTTACAACTCTTTATTGATTAAATAGCTCTTAACCAAATCACTGATTTCCATTTAAATGCCTAACACTAGAGCTAAGTCTCTTCATGAGACAAATATCTCTAATTATTGCACAGGCAATGCTTTTTTCTACGTCACAACCAAATGAATATTCAAAGCATAACGCCAAGCCAACTCACTGAAGTTTCTTCATCTTCGATGTCTTCAATTATCACTTTATCTTTAATTCGTGGTGAACTATTTTTACGTTTTGACTTAACGTGTAGATCATCTTTTAAAGTAATCATATAACAAAAAATAATGCCTTAATTTTCAGAGAAGCTGTTTGAATGAGTGGAATCCAGTTCAGGACATACTCTAAACTAAATTATTGGGCGTTAAGAATAGATTAATAACGACTAAAACCATATTTACCTCCAACACAAACATCTAATTCTAACGTTATAAAGAGTAACCTCTTTCTTCATTTTATCCGACTGGAAGAATTTGTTTGACCCTGGTTCTTGAGAAATACGGTTTCGACTATAGCTATGAATGCCATGCCGATTATGGCCACCACCAGAACCAGCGGATCGGACATGATTTTGACCCAGAAAAACCCTCCTAGTACCACCAAGTCAAGCAAAATTGCCGTGACCAGAATGAGAGCGTTGG